>ERZ887942.30-NODE-30-length-101867-cov-9.556830_pt1 | contig 101867 bp, 94 predicted proteins | sample MGYA00521099_ERZ887942 | MGnify/ENA primary metagenome ERZ887942 (study PRJEB32303, sample SAMEA104408605) | aquatic metagenome | biome: Brackish water; feature: Pelagic; material: water | place: Baltic Sea | collected 2014-06-07T06:48:00 | depth 16,251 m ... | reverse complement strand
GCCGTTTCATTAACATTGATCAAATGATAAAAGCAGGTATTTGGCTGAACATCATTGGTATTGTTCTAATCTCAATCGTTGTGCTATTCCTGTTGCCTGCTGTCTGGAATATCGACCTTACTATCAATTCACTCACGTTATCCAATTAAAAATCTCTTGTGTACGCCTAGCGAATACACACCTCAGCATCAGCAGATTGTGGCCACTACTGAATAAACCGCCGAGCAACACTCTCATCACAATCTAGCTGTAGCATTTCTAAATGTGGTGAATATTTCCAGGTAAACGTTGCGGTTACCGGCTGCGCAAGAAATTCAGGGTCTTCCAGGAAAATATCCACGGATGCATGCGTTCCATCTTCACTGAGGTTAAAGCGTTCCACTACATGTTTTTGCGAGCCTGATGGAACGCCTGTTCCTGAGCCGTACGGCGAACGATGATCTGCAAAATTACGTGTATCGACTACCAAGGTATCGCCCTCCCAATGCCCAACCGAGTGGCCTTGTAAAGTACGTTCACCATCGGGTACGCTGGCGCCTTCGTTTGTGGCAGGATCATCAATGTATATGGTCCGAACCGTTCCGTAGAACTCATTACGGAATATCACTTGTTCATCACCTAGCTCAAACTCACTTAAGTAAAGGTAGGATGAAAGAACAAATGGCGTCGGCCAGGTAATGCATTGTAGTGTCGGGTTCAATGTTTGATCGTACCCGGCCCGCGCGGTTTGCCCTTTTGGCGTTAACGGATGGGTCGATAGCGATATAACAAAATTCTTTAACGAAGAGCGCTCACCCTGCCATACACCGTTTAGGCTGGTTGCGCTGGCAACAGGCCCTTCATGGGTGTCCTGACTGGTCGTGTTCCACGAGGCCATGGAAATACCGTCTGACCCCTCGACCGATATAAGTAATCCATGCTTAGCATCGGATTTGCGGTCTGGGCTAGCTCGCACGGCGACGCTGTCACCGGGTAAAAACGAATCTCGCGTCCAGCCACTGCGCGTCATAACCGGTGTAGGGTCAGTCTCTATCAACCATTCTGCACCACTCTCATCTGCCACGGTCAAATACACATGTGGATTGGTCCACTCAAACTCAACCACCGTGCCCTGAAACGCAACGACCTGTGCGAAGTCAAAACCTGAATCGCTATGATGGGCTGGCGTGGCTGCTGAAAACAGTAGCAGTGCGGCAGCACTGATTAAACACCTATATTTCACAGCAAAACCCTCACTCCCGCGCTATCGTTCCACTTGAATTGGTTAAAAACGGAAGGTATGGCCTACCTTCATGGTCGCTGACTGGCCAAGCTGATCGAAGCTGCTGTTGCGCTCGATGCTTTCACGCCAACCGCCGTTATAAATGACGTAAAACTCTGAACCCGCCCTTGGGATCCATTGCAAACGGCTGTTGACGCTAAGTAACTCGGACTGATTGTCGTATTGAACAGTAGATATCCAGGCCCATTCGGGGGTAAAGGCAATATTGGTGCGCAGCCGCACCAGGTGCGTATTAAAGTTGCCTTGTGGCAGATCGATGTCATTAAATTCGTACTCCAGCACGCCGGTAAAGCGTGGACTTGGGCGCCAATCCAATTTTAATTCTACCGTCTTACGATTTCCGCCGTAAAACTCGCCATCTTGAAGACCTAGCATGACCAGTAGCCGCCGCTGTCCGCCTGATTCCAGTTCTATTCCATAACGCTGAAACGAGTAGTCACCCACCGGAATAGTGACTCCATCGGCGATCTCAAATGGTTCGATCAGAACCTCACGAATATCATTAAACAGTAGAACTGCCTGGTCACCCTTTTGATTTTCTACTTGGGCAAACTCCAACTCAAACTCTTCAGTCTGGAGGTTACCATCAGTACCTGAAATGGTCGTGAACTCTAGATTATTTGCCACAGAGCGTAATAAAGTCCCCTGAGAAAAACGGTAGGTGTGCCCTAGTTCGGCTTGGGCTTGCTTAATACCAACCCGGTTTGCAAACCCCAGGGCTGGAAAGTAATTTTTGCCCAATTGTCGGTATTCCAAACCACCGCTAAACCCATCAGTGTTTGGCGATGAAATGTTTGCTCCAAATGCCTCATCATCGCCCTCCAAACCATCAGTATCAGATTTTTGATACCAGGCCTGCCCTTGAATGGTAATACCGTCAAACGAGAGGTTGTTCAGGTAATTAAAATCTAAACCGACCAACGTATTACTGTCGTCGGCTGTCGGGTTGCCGTGGGTCACAATGGCACCAATCGTGGATTGCTCAAAGACATTTGCCGAGGCACGCCCGACGAACAAATCGCTGTCACTGATTACCCGTGAGCCTTGGGGTAAATCACCCAATATATCGGCATTGCCAGCCTGCTTTACTGCCAGTGCGCCGACATTCCATCGCCCTATTCGGCCGGTAAGCTTACCACCGGCATCCAAATTCAGGTTCTGCCCACCAGGGCCGATACCTATTCTGCGTGAGAAAAATGGCTTACCATTGCGGTTTAATCCACCGAATTCAAAAATATCAGCCTCTTGCAGGAAGAACCTGCGTTGCTCCGGAAAGAACAAATCAAACCGGGTTAGCTGTACCTGTCGGTTATCGACATCGGTAGCGGAGAAGTCGGTATTAAATGTCGCCGCGCCCGTCAGGTTGGGATTGAACTTATAAAATAGATTCAACGACGGTTCGAACTCAGTCTGAGTAGTTTCAGGGTCGTAGCTTCGGCGATTGGTCACGTTTATTGCGGGGATGATATCCAGACCAATGCCCTGCTTCATACCTTGCATGCCCACGGCCGTGCCAAAGTTGCTTGGGTTGGTATTACGGTTAAACGAGGTCCAACCGATATCTTCAGTGTTGCTCTCTACTCCGCGCTGAAACGAGATTCCCCAGCTGCTGGCATTGGGGTCAAATGATAACGTCTCGTAAGGTATCGCCATTTCGGCAAACCAGCCCTCTTCATTGCGCTGGGCACCGGAGAACCAAATACCGGTCCAATCCCGGTTTAGTCCGTCGACACCTTCAAATATTGCCTCAGCGCGCATCCCATGGGGGTTAATCTCAAAGGTATAACCGTTACGACCGTCATTAAAGGGATTGAGATACAACCGAAACTTATCGTCGTAACGGAAGTTACCGCCCTGAATCATTGTATAGGCCATAATATCGTCGGGATTCTTATAAATCATCCGAGCGCCTACATAAATGGCATTCTCGCCGTAGAGTACGTAAACGATAGTTTCTTCAGAAGGTTCGGTGTACTCGAACGGCGCTACCTGATGAAAGTCGTCGACTACCGCTCCTGTATACCAAACATCGTCCATGATGCCGTCGATAATCGGCGGGGTATCGGTCTTAACCATTTGGATGACCTTATCCCGGCCAGAGCGATCGTTAATCTCGAGCACCTCTTGAGCAAGGGACGGTGTAACCAGCAGAAAGGTGCTTGCAAGGGCAAGAACAAGCGCTGCGGCGCGCTGAGTGTTTTGTCTGTTCAAATAAAACAAATTCGACATGATTTTAAATGGACTGAGCCTATTTTGGTTAAAGCTACGGCAAATGATCAGAAACATAAATGACCTGGCCATAATGAGTTTAGTAAAGTAGATAAGAGCAGCCGAATACGTCCTTTTCAATTAAGAAGCATCGATTAAAATGCAGTGTATAAATTCAGGCTGATTATGAAGGGCTTTATAACTAAAACTGTAACAATGGTTATCTGTTTCGTTTCAAATATTGTCCTTTTTTAACACCCCTTCAATTTGAATTAAGGCATCTATCTCGACTATGCCTTAATCAGTAGTGGCCCCTTTTTTCATCAGGTGACGATGGTACTATCTGATCTATTATGACGTTGAATACTTTGAACAAGCCTAATTTTGACGCAAAGACTTCTTTTGAGGCTCTAGCGTTGTTGGCCAAAAGCAAGTTGCGAGCGACATACACGCTGATACTTTGTGTGTGCTTGCTATCCGCATGCACACAGCAAGCGGTGGTCGTGGTTGAAGCAGAGCCACCGCAACCTAAAATTTCATACCCTAAGTTGGATGTGTTTGGCGCATCGCCCAAGATGCTAGAGCCAGAGCAGTTGTTTGTACTTACAGCTCAGCAAGAGACCGATTTTTTAGCTTATTTTAATGATCCAGTTTTTGAAGAAGTCTTACCTAATTCGCGTGTAGCAGCATACCTGCAGCATTCCACGTTTGATTTTAGTTATATGCCAGCAACACTGGTTGCCAGTGAATCGCTTGATTTAGGCGAAGGCAATTGCATGTCTCTGGCGATATTAACCACTGCGTTAGCCCAGGCTGCAGGCGTAAAGATCAATTATCAGTTAATAGACTCGTCGCCTGTTTTTGAGCAAAAAGACGACGTTATCGTGAAAGGGGTACATGTTCGGACCAAGTTAATGCGGCCCTACCAGCCAAATGCCATTCCGACAATAGGATTGACGGGCACTATCGTGGATTATTTCCCATCTGGAATAAATCGGTTTTTAGGGAACATTAGCGAGGCGGAATTTATATCGATGTACTACCTGAATATAGCGACCGATTATATTCAGGAGCAAGACTATAAAAACGCCTATTGGTACACCCTAAGAGCTCTGGACTTCGCCCCTAAATATGCCGCGGGGATCAACTCAATGGCGCTGGTTTATAAACGTGTTGGCGAGCAGGTAAAGGCCGAGGAAATATATCGTTATGGCTTAGAGGTCACAAATGACAAGCTGGGTTTACTCAAGAATTACCAGATTTTACTCAGCCAGCAAGGGCGCACCGAAGAAGCAGCCGACATTCAAAAAGAGATCGACAAGTATGTAGATTTGAGCCCGTACCCATGGATAAACATCGCAGATGGTGCTTTAGAAATGGGAGAGTATCCGGAGGCGATAAAATACTATAAAAAGTCGATTGAATTGGCACCGTACCTGCAATATGGCTACTTAGGTTTGGCCAAGGTGTATAACTACCAAGGAGATTTGGTAAAGGCAAAAAGCATGCTCGAAAAGGCGATGGAGAATAATACTGCCGCCGAGATCAACCACCTTTATCACGAGAAGCTATCCATGTTAGAAGCTAAGCTAGCAGACGCTAAATCAATCAACTAATCAACTAGCTGCTGACCAAGTCCGTTCGCTCTGTAGGCGCTAAACCCTAAATACAGCAAAATATGTTCAGTGATTTTATTAGCCTGCTAGGTTTTGCGTTTGGCGTGACCGGCCCAATTTTTGCGCTGGTATTTTTAGGCCTGTCGCTTAAAAGATTCGAGGTGATTGATGAAGCCTTCACCCTGGCCGCTTCGCGACTGGTATATATGATCGCCATGCCCACCATGCTGTTTATGAGCATGATCAACACTGATCTTCGCTCTGTGGTTGACGGGCCATATCTGGTATTTGCGGTGTGCGTCAGTTTAGTTGTTTTTGCTGCCGCTTCTCTCCTGTGCCCGCTATTGGTTAAGGAGCCGCAGGACCGAGGCGTATTTATTCAAGGTACATTCCGCAGCAACCTTGCCATTGTGGGGTTGGCCTTTTGCTTTAATGCCTACGGAGAACCCGGCCTCGCTAAAGCGTCTATACTGATGTCGGTATTGACCATTTTGTACAACCTATTGAGCGTGTACACCCTTAGTGCAAATCTCAGCTCAGAGCGCGTCAAAATATCCAACGTACTCATTGGCATTCTGAAAAACCCGCTAATAGGGTCGCTGGTTATCGGCATTTTATTTAATCTGTTATCGATACCCATTCCTGACGTGGTTAGAACATCTGGAGAGTACGTGGCGCGTATGACATTGCCATTGGCCTTGATTAGCATCGGGTCAGCACTGTCGATAAGTGAACTTAAAAATTCTAGCTCGGTGTCGTTAATGGCGGTGTTCGCAAAACTGATCGTAGTTCCAGCAACCCTTACCTATTCTGCCTACCTGTGGGGGATTCAGGGAATGGATTTAGGGATCTTGTTCTTGATGGTGGGCTCACCCACCGCAGCGGCCAGCTATATCATGGTGCAAAACATGGGCGGCAATGCAAAGCTCGCGGCCAGCATTGTTGTCGTTAGCACCATTGCTTCCGTGATCACGGTTAGCTTTGGTTTGGCGGCGTTAAAACAGATGGGCATTATTTAGATCGTCATTGACCTAAATAATGCCGGTATATCTTTGGCTAGTTAGAACTAACTATTAGCCCCATTCCACACTATTCCACCCTATTCGCCTAAAATTGGGTACGCCTCTGTGTAGATCCAGTCGTTATCTTTGGCTGGAATATGACAACCCATGCAATCGGCTTTGTAATCGGTGGCAACATTGGCAGCCGGATTATCGGGTTTAAACAACGCCCAACCCCAACCGTCGCCCCATAACGGGTTCTCGGTAAACCGATTTTGGCTATCTTTGACCATCACAAACCACTGTTTAAGCTCTGCTGTAGCATGCTGAACGCCTGCGCCCGTGGTGTAATCACCAGCTTCAGATGCGCGTAACTCTTTTACCAGCACTGCACCATCCGGAAATGTACCCGTATCGCGATAAGCATCTACCGTTGTTTTTTGCGTGTACACATCATGAAACCCACTCGCACCACCTGCTGGGGCAAACCATGACCCCAAGTGGACCATGGAAGTACGGAAGCCTTCAGGAAAACTGATGTTGCCGTCGGCGTCTACGTTATCCGCCAGTGTCTCTTGCGACACCGCCGGTAACGAAATACCAAAAACAGACAACGCGAACAAAAGTACTACTCTATTTAGTTTTATAGTCATTATTGGGCTCCTGTTGGCTCTACGTATTGATTGTCTAGGTCAGACATATGACCGCCCGTTGCTTGTTCACCGGTTGCTTTGCCTGTACCAAGCACTGGGTAGTATTGAGTGAAGACAAAATCATCCTCGGCGGCGCTTTGATGACACGCGTTGCATGAGGCAGCCGGAAAAGCGGTAGCGGTCTCAGTGAGTGTTTTATGGTCTGCACCAGAAAAACTGAAGTACGCCCAGTTGCCGGGCTCATCAGGAAAATCAGTTGAGCTTTTTATGGTGGCTTCCAGGCCAATATATTCACCCTGAAAATAACCTTGCCCGCTGACTGCGGCTTTAGACCCTACGCTTACCAGTTCTTTAACCAGTATAGTCCCGTCGCGGAACGTTCCGGATTCTTTCCATTGTGCCCAACTTACCGGGTCAATATATACATTGTGATGCTCTGGAAAGGCCGCCTTGCCGTTGTTCATATCGTTTGGCGTTACCGGCGTACCGACATATACCCACTCGCGATACCCGGTTGGGCGTTCCAGTTGGCCGTTTTCAAACGAATAAGCCTCCTGCGCCTGGGTAACGGTAGTCATAAACATAGGCGCTGCAATAGCCGCCGCTGTTAGAAGTATTTTGTTAATTTTCATAGTGAATCCTACCTTTTGTTTGTATGAGAATCATTTGAGCGCGCACTATATAGGCACAGGCGTTACATTTAGGTATCTCAAATGTTCAAAGATGTGTCTCAACAGCCCAAAAGTTCGGCTGCGAATTTCAGCGTACTCGATGATGTTATTGATACGTTGCGATTTCGGGGCAGTATCTTTTTTCATTCTGATCTTGCGGCCCCTTGGGGGATGTCACTTTCCTCTATTTCGACACCACGATTTCATATTGCACTAGAAGGTGGTTTTTATATTGGCACGGGTGAGGAGCCCGTTGCGGTTAAGCCCATGGAGATTATTATGCTGCCGGATGGCGGCATGCATTGGATAGCCGACGAGGCTAATCGTGATTTAGTGCCTAGCGAGAGTGCGGGCGAAGCCTGTGACTTAGGTACCCCGTTATTCCAACAGGGTGATATAACCAACCGACTAATGTGTGGCGTTGTTGAATATAACGCGGCTATTGCGCACCCGATTGTCAGCGCGTTACCGGCTATATTTCACCTTTCAAACATCGAGCACGGCGACAGCATATGGACCACGGTTATGCAGATAGACGCTGAAATACAGCGTCTTGGGAGTCGATCAAACCCAATCGTGGATCGCCTGACAGAAGTGCTATTTATTCAGTTACTGCACAAATATTTTAGGGAGAACGAACATTTAACCGGCTTTTTAGCCGCATTACAGGAACCGCGATTAGAGAAAGTACTGAAGCTCATTCATAGCAACCCGGAAACTCAATGGACTTTGGATAGCTTCAGCCACGAGGTTGGAATGTCACGTTCAACGCTGCAACGTAAGTTCAAAGCCGGTCTCGGGGTTTCCCCTATGACTTACCTGAACCGATGGCGCATGGCGAAGGCCTACCAAATGTTGACTTATTCAAGCCTATCGCTGCATGGAGTCGCTGATGCGATTGGGTTTTCTGATGCACGAACCTTTCGGGCGGCGTTTCTCAGACATTACGGGTATACGCCCAGTGCGCTGCGAAAAAGAACTGACGGTACAATTAATCCACGATAAAACCGAATGGTCGCATTTCAACGACCACTCGGAGCCGTTCTAGTTTCTACCAGCTAATACTCCACCATCAACATCCCAGTTCGCGCCTGTAACCCAGCTTGATTCATCGCTAAGCAAAAAGTTAATCACATGGGCAACATCCTCCGGAACCCCAATTCGACCGATAGGATGAAACGCATCAAAAGTTGCCAGCGTTTGGTCTAACTCACTTGGACTAATAAAAGCCTCATATATTGGCGTTTTCACAACCGCAGGCGAAACTGCGTTTACCCGAATATTATTCTCTGCCAATTCCATCGCCATATGTTGTGTAAGCGCATGCAACCCAGCCTTTGCCATGGAGTACGCGGAAGACGGCGTGGCCTTAACCGCCTGTTTTCCCCACATCGAGCCGATATGCACGATCGAACCACCACCATTTGCAACCATGTTCTTCGCCACCGCTTGAGAGATGAAGAACGCGGCTCGATTCAAATCCAGATAGGTGTCGTAGTCTTTTAGGTCGTGCTCCAAAAATGGTGTCGGATTAAAGGAACCCGCAGCATTTACCAGATACTTAATGTGTCGATCGTTGTTGGCCGCAAATTCTACAATTCGATCTACGTCCTCGGTCTCGTATAGGTTCGCTTGCAAGGTTTCAAGCTGCCCAATACCAGAAAGTTCATGTTTGGCGGCTTCAAGCTTGGCGCGAGATTTTCCGATAATTACCGTATCTATATCGCGCTCTAACAAGCGCTTTGCGGTCGCCAAGCCCATTCCGCTGGAGCCGCCCACGATCACGGCACAGGGTTGATTAGCATTTTCCATCAATTTATCTCCACAGGTTTTTACTAAGTTGTGGGCGCAGCTTATGTAAGAATGTAGCTTGTTGGAAAGTAAGCACAAATTGGTAAGGTAGGTACTTTATGGTCTATGTTGATGAAATCTGAGGGAAAAGTATTTTCAAGAAAGTCGACGCCTGAAAGCAGCGCACGCATGGTCGAAACAATTTACGGCTGCAAATGGTCGCTCACCGTCTACCAGTTGCTCGAAAGTGGTATTAATCGGCCAGGTGAAATGGTGCGTAGTGTTGATGGCCTAACCACCAAAGTACTAAATGACTGCCTACGGAGAAATATTAAGTTTGGGATTCTAGAACGTATTTCATACAACGAGGTCCCACCTCGCGTTGAATACAAGGTCACTCAATTTGGCATCAAATTCATCCGCATTCTTGATGAACTTGAAAATCTTCAATCTGAAATTGAAGATGGAGCCTAAGGTACTCTTGAATTCTAAGGGACTAGGAAATTCTATGTCTAAACAACCACCAATGAAAACCTACCAAGGAAGCTGCCATTGCCAAGCAGTACAATTTGAAGTGGATACGGATTCCGCAGAGCTGACAACGTGTAACTGCTCAATTTGCAGCAGAAAGAACGCGCTAATGGTCAAAGTTCACGAAAGCTCATTTCGCATGCTGCGCGGAGAAGAATCTTTAACAACCTATCAATTTCACACCCACACGGCCGAACACTACTTTTGTAAAGTTTGCGGCATATATCCGTTTCATCGAAAACGAGTAACGCCCGATTATATTGGAGTGAATGTGTATTGCCTGGAAGGCTTTGACCCAACGGAAATACCGATACGGGCGACAGATGGCGTAGGAATGGAATAGTGCGCCCAGGTGGGTTCTAGGCGCTCTAATTCAGCCCTCTAGTCTAACAGCCTGAAACACACTGGCCTTGCCCATCAAACTCCATTGTGCGCCCACTGATTGCGAGATGCGTAGGTGGGTCAAATTGTTCGATTAGCGTCGCTGTACGAGATTGCGGTAGCAACTTGCCATCCTCTGTAGCAGGCTCATTCACATGCGTTAGAAGCACGGATGCTGGTTGAATCAACTCGTTAACCACATGGGAACCCGAAGCATAAATGCCCGGATTGTTACCTAGGTTAAGTACCGCAAGATTCGCGTGATGATACTCGTTAATCACGGTTTTCATTTCAGAATGGATACCAGTATCGCCAGACAAATATGCTGTTAGCCCGTTAGTAAACTTGACGACGTAGCCCGTCGGCGGACCGAACTCGAGTACAGCACCGTCAGCTGCAAGCATCTCCTGTTGCGATTCGGAAAGGAGCCTCGGCGGGGCATTATTTACATGCGATGCGTATACGATTGTAATCTCCACTCCTTGGGTGGCATCCGCAGTTTTGGCAATAAACAATCCACCTACATCCATACTGGACCTGCAGGCCGTTTCAGCAGGAACTGTCGCTGCCACTGGCTGAGCGCAAACGTTCAAAGGTTCATCGCTCATGCCGTTTACTTCGTTGGCAACAAATCCAGCCATGGCGCGAGTGGTGACCAAAACAGCCTGTTTAGCAACAACCACTTCGGCCGTCATGGAGTTGGTCAAAGGGATACGTTCTGAGCTTGCGCAAGTTCCAGCATTTATGGCGCTGAGTCGGCGATCACCTAAGTGATCTCCGTGCATGTGTGAAAGCAGTACAACGTGAATGTCTCCGAGTCGCGGGTCGTCACCAGCAGTAAGATTATGAGCAGGATCGTAAAGCAGACGCACTCCGGTAGGGTCCTCAAAAATGGTCGCCCGATCGTTCGCGCAAAGTTCCCCAGTATGTGAGCCGAGCGGCGTAACTTTTACATTCTGAGCAAATGCCGGTGCAGCTAGCAGCGAAATAGCGAGGAATACAAATACTGTCTTCATGCTTTTCTCCAGTAATCAATTATCTAAAAATACCAGTAGCAGATACTACTATGAGAATCATCCAGTCTAAAACAAGCAGATGTTAAACAGTCACTCTCTTAATAACTTTTTTGGTTATCATTACTCCACAAAACATTAGCTAAGAGGCCTTGGGATATGGCGGGTACCAGTTTACTTGTACTAATCGACGACATTGCAGCAGTTTTGGATGATTTAGCCTTGATGACCGAGGTTGCTGCCAAAAAAACCGCTGGTTTATTAGGAGACGACCTGGCAGTAAATGCAGAGCAGGTCTCAGGAGTCAAAGCTGACCGGGAACTTCCTGTGGTTTGGGCTGTGGCGAAAGGGTCTTTTGTTAACAAATTAATATTGGTTCCGACCGCACTCGTAATATCTGCTGTGGCGAATTGGCTGATTGTGCCTTTGCTTATGATGGGTGGCCTGTACCTGTGTTACGAAGGCTTTGAGAAGATGGCTCACAAATTCCTGCATTCTCCTGAAGAGGATCAAGCCCATATAAAAGAATTGGAAAAACACTTGGCCGACCCTACGGTCGATATGGTCGAGCACGAACGAGATAAAATCAAAGGCGCGATAAGAACAGACTTTATTTTATCCGCTGAAATAATTGTTCTAACTCTGGGCATTGTGTCTACTAACGACTTCAAGACCCAAGTGGCGGTGCTGTCGAGTATCGCCATTTTAATGACCGTTGGCGTTTATGGCTTGGTCGCGGCGATCGTTAAAGTCGATGATGCAGGCCTTCATCTTTCACTCAAGCAGGGCGAAGGGATATTCATGGGATTTCAACGCTGGCTGGGAGGGCGGCTACTCATGCTTGCCCCTTTATTGATGAAAACCCTTGCAGTGGTGGGTACCGCCGCGATGTTTTTGGTCGGCGGAGGTATTCTTGTACATGGACTGCACCTGGTAAATACCGGCGTGGAGCATGTCGCCAGTTGGATGGGGACGCTGTCGATGGGCGGCCCGTTACTACGGGCGATTACCCCCACCGTATTACAGGCCTTGTTTGGTATATTTGCTGGTGGGCTGGCGTTAGCAGGGGTCAGCCTTTGGGGCCTTATTCGAAAAAAACAATCTGCCTGAGCACTACAAAACTGCGCGCTCCTGTACCGCACGAAAAATTGACTTAGGACAATCCGTCGCTTTGTAGGTTGGATATATACTTAAGCCAAAGCTAATAGAGGTATTTAATCATGACTATTGAAACACTCACGGCACTACTTGGGTGGATAACAGCGGTTAATATTGGATTATTGCTGCTCACCACCATTCTGCTTTATCTCATGAAGGACATCGCGGTAAAAATACATTCTAAGATGTTCGATATAGATGCAAACGACCTGAACCGTATGTACTTTGATTATCTAGGTCGATTTAAAGTGCTGGTGATCGTATTTAACCTTGGGCCCTATATTGCGCTTAGACTAATGACGTAAGGGGTTAATCTGCGTAATTAAAGACGCGTAACAAAAGTAGGTTTTCTTCCCCAGCCTAACCTTCTGGGTGTAACGCTTCAATCGAAAAAATTCTTGAGCGGGTAACCATGGATGAGTTTTCAGACTATGGGAACTACGACCTTTGGTTACGCAGTAATATCATTTCCATGCGGGACAATATGCACCGGTATCGGGAGCCAAATGTAAACTCAAACGGTACTGGGGATTACCAAAGCTCTTACCCGATCGGTGAATACGAATTCGCTACGCAATAAAACTAAAAAATATACGCTACAGACTACGTATTCAATTTATAATTCAAATTAGAGCACCGAATCCGGGTATTCACCCTGATCGGTGCTTATTTGATTTCGTTGAAAAGTAAACGGTGCGCTGAGTCAATTTGGATAAAACTATTAATTTGGAGCGCAAGATTGAACATGTTGGGGGGGAGAAGAATGATTAAAAATAGCCTGTTGTTTGCAAGCATAATGGTACTCGTAGCCTGCACGGAAACTTCTGAAGTAGCTATAGAAACAGCTTCTGACGTTACTAGCGAAGCGGCTCAGAGCACGACCGAAATGAGCGCTCCGCAAGCGCTTGAAAGCAAGCAACCCAATATTCTATTTATCTTGGTTGACGATATGGGTTTTGGGGATATCGGCTACAACGGAAGTGAGATCGCGACACCAAATTTGGACCAAATGGCATTGGACGGAATGAAGCTAGACCGTAATTACGTTTATCCAGTGTGCAGCCCCACAAGAGCAGCATTACTCTCAGGTCAAAACCCATTGCACATGGGCATTACTGGCCCCATGGATGATCATGCAAGCTTGCCATCAGGTCTTAAATTAATGCCTGAGTATTTTAAAGGTTTGGGCTATCAAACTCATATGATTGGTAAGTGGCATTTAGGTCTAACTGAGACCAGCGCCTGGCCAATAAACAAAAGTTTTGACAGCCACTATGGTTTTCTCGGCGGCTGGATAGATTTTTATACGCACGTGTTCGCCGGAGGATTGGATTGGCAGCGTGATGGGGTTTCTGTCCGAGAAGAGGGACACGCCACCGAATTAATGACGAATGAGGCGATTAGCATCATCGAACAGCGCAACGAACAACCATTCTTAATATGGCTTTCTTATAACGCACCCCACAGCCCATTGCAGCATCCGCCAAGTTACTCTGAGCTAAACAATTACCCAGAGATCACAGATCGTAGTGTGTTTGCAGAAATGGTTACGCATGTAGATAGTGATATTGGTCGCGTAATGGACAGCCTAAAAGAGCAGGGTATTCTCGAAGACACCATAGTGATCTTCTCTAGTGACAACGGCGGTGCATTGGGCCTTGGTGCCAGCAATGGTGATTTGCGTGGCCAGAAACGTTCTAGCTTGGAAGGCGGAATGCGGGTTCCCGGTTTGATCAGCTGGGCAGGAACCATAGAGTCTGGAAGCGTATTAACGCAACCTATTGCTGTGCATGATTGGCTACCAACGCTATTGGAAGCATCTGGTGGTGACGCTGAAGTAGTTATTGATGCCTATGGTCAGAGCATGTGGCCAGCGATCGCCAGTGGCGCAATCATAGAACGGGATACGATAGTTATGGGAGCGACCCATAACCTTGGCGTGTTTGAGTGGCCCTTAAAGCTCGTCGCAGTCGAAGATGCTGAAAGTGGAGAACAAAGCTATAACTTATATAACGTTGTTGACGATCCCACAGAGCAACAGGATTTAGCCGCGACAAACCCAGAGGTGGTGGCTCGCTTGATTGCAGAAATTGAGGCAATGCCAGAACCGGACGTTAGCCGACTTGAACCAGAGTTTAATAATTCTCCGCGTTACTACCCATCGGACGTGCCGACCTACGACGCACGCCACATTGAAAGTAAAGAGCCTTGGGCTGAAGCTGCGATTAGGGATACTGACTAGTAGATAAGCGGATCACCGATATAGCAGCTAAAGGCGATTCATAAGACAGCTAAAGGCTTCTACCATGCTGCTAACGGTCGCAAAAATCCTACGCTACTGGCTTTCTGGCAGTATGCAATCGTATTTCTGAATCTCTATATCGGGTCGCCAATCCATTAGCCAGCTTGCGTTTAAGGTCTCGGTAAAACTGGAGGGATCAGTCACGGCTAGCTCATAGGTCATCTGATTTCCGTTTTCACTAAGTTCAAAGCGCTCGTGCATTATCACCGATTCGCTGATCGGTATTTTTCCTCTGGTGTCGAGAAACGGCCAGTTGACCAATGACGTATCAACCACGAGTACGTCACCTTCCCAAGACCCTTCAGAATAGCCTAATGCGGAGGCTGCCCGGTCTAACGACTCGGCCTCAGAATTCATATGAATGGTACGAACGATATCGAAGAACTCTATGCGCATCAGAATGTCCCCATTCTCTTGTTCAGTCAAATCGATTGGATGCGGGGGCGTAAGGCGCATCGCAACCGGCATACCCGGCACCGTGCACTCAATATTTGGATCATCAGCCGGCTTCCAATTCTCTTGATGGGCTAGAGCCGATTCTGTCAACGGTAGCTCTGACGAAAAGCCACCAGGCTTAGCACGCATCCAGACCCGAAATAGCCCCTGCGCTTTACCCGCTTGAGTGTCCACCCCAGCTAATAATTTCTCGACATCCACGCTACCAAACCCAATTATTCGTTCAGTTTCCCAGCGAGGTTTTGGGTCTCCCCTAAATCTAATTTCAGTGCCATTAGTTAACAACAGATTAGTCACTGACATATTGCGAACTTGTCGTTTTGACGCGTGTCCTGCCACCCGTATGTTATCGCCAATATCAATCAATTCCGCTGTTAGTCCGCGCCTGGACATTGTATTGACATCCTGAGCCTCGATTTCCCAATCAGCTTCGACGCCATTTGAATCTCTTACTCTAAGGGTTAACTCTACGTGCGGGTTGCGCCAGTTGAGGCTGACAACTTCACCTTGCAACTCTTGCGTTACATCAAAATCGTATTCCGCCATCGAGTGATGGGCTAATGCGAATGGGGTGAGCGAAATGAACGCCAAAAAACAGAAAAATCTATACATTGTTCACTATTCTCATTTTCAGTTGAACCTTTAACATTTCACAAAGAAAGCTATCTCAAGAAACGCGGATTGGTCCGGTAGAGCTAAGCTAGATTGTCGTTAACGAAGTCCCAATTTACCAAGCTCCAAAACGCTGCCATATAATTTGGGCGTGAATTACGGTAATCGATGTAATAAGCGTGCTCCCACAAATCTACGGTAAGCAATGGGGTAACGCTCGAATCGGTTAACGGAGTGGCAGCATTACTGGTATTAACAATTTCAACTCCACCATCAGCGTTCTGCAACAACCAAGTCCAACTCGAACCGAAGTTAGTCAAGGCGCTAGTCGTAAAAGCCTCTTTAAAAGCATCAAAAGATCCAAAGGACTGCTTTATCGCCTCAGCAATTGAACCTTCAGCTGCACCACCACCATTTGGGCTCAAGCAATTCCAATAGAAAGAATGGTTCCATATTTGAGCGGCGTTATTAAATACTCCACCGTCAGAATTTCTAACGATGGTTTCGAGATCTGAGTTTTCGTGTTCGGTGCCTTCTATAAGCTTGGCAAGTTTGCCAACGTAAGATGCGTGATGCTTACCGTAATGATACTCCAGAGTTTCCTGGGAAATATGTGGTGCAAGTGCGTCCATTGCGTACGGTAGTTCTGGGAGGGTAATTGCCATGTCTTGATATGCTCCTTTGAAGCGCTGAAGAATTTGTAGGTGATTTTCGGTCGGCTATTCTAATGCAAGATTCGACTAGATTGTATGCCTGTAAACCACATTTAATGCGGAGCGAAAACCGCTCTACCCAGCAGTATTCCTCGGTGATTCAATCACGGTACGCAGCTATAGTTCGATAACTCAAAATCAGCAACATATGCCCACTCCAAAGTCGCCTGAAACGGCGTAGCGAGGAATTCTGGATCCTCAAGGAAGACCTCTATCTTTACCCTACTGCCATCATCGCTAAGTGAGAATCGCTCTATTACATGTTTGTGTGCCCCGGACGGTACACCTTCGTTAGTACTTCGCATTGGGGCGGGGTGATCCTCGAAGAGGCGAGTATCAATAATCAGATCTTCGCCCTCCCATCGACCAATGGAATGCCCCTGGTTCGTGCGGACGCCGTTCTCTGGATGGCCACGACCATCGAGGTAAATGATTCGCTCGGTGTTGAAGAATTCACTCCGGATGTAGGCGATATCCTCCTGCAGTTCAATTTCACTTAAGTACGGCATGGCAAGTAGCATGGGCGTAGGTGTGCCAATACAGGTCCCGGTAGGTAATGCCGATGGCGTGAAAAGTGCTTGAGCTGACGCTCCGGCTTCTGTCAGTTCCACCACCCCCCAACTTACAAAATAGTCCCCATAATCTCCATAAGGCAGTTCCCAAACACCCGCTAGAGATCTAGCCCCTGATCTGGCTTGTAGCTCTCTGGAATCTTTCTGGAAGTGTGATCTTGGGGTTAACACTGTGCCGTCATCCTTAAGAACCGAAACTAATAGCGAAGCGCGTTCACTCGGTTTTCTACCTGGGTTGCCTTCAACCACGATGTGCTCTCCGACGACCACTGATCGATCAGTCCATCCACTTCTTATCAGTATGGGAATCGAATCTGACTCAAAGTGCCATTCCCCGCCATCCTCTAGATCAATCGAAATATAAACATGCGGGCTACGCCAGGCGACTTCTCGAACAATACCTTCGTAGGTGATAACTGAAGCGGTATCAAAAGCTGAACGGCTATGATGCGCTTGCAGCGGATTAGCTAACAATAAAAAGCCGAAAAAGACGGCGATAAACTTCAAGCAAATTTTAATCCGCTGCAACCCGAACTCTGGAGTGATCCGGCTGCAGGTCATAACGAATGCGCTTACCCTCTTCGTCTAATATGGTTAGCGATTGTTGAAACACACCTTGAGGCGGCGTGCCGGCTGCTACCGTTGCCTCTAATATGTATAGCCTATCCGCGTGCCTATATATACCGGCGTAAGTACGGGTTTGATCCGCATTAGTAAGAAAGAGCTGATGTCCGCCAATAAAGTCAACATGATGCCAGGCATCATAGGTAACGTCTCCACCGCGCAATCTGAACTGCTGTGCTGCATACGCGACCGAACCCATTTGATCGTAAAGCCAGAAGTTATGCACCCCGGAAACATTTACCTCGTCAGCCATTCGCAAGTAAACATCTTTAGCCGCGGAGAAATCAACCACGGTCACTGAATAGTGGTTTTCCCCTTCTTGAGCTTGATAAATAGTGGAAGGAAAAGTGCCACCGTATTCTGAAAGGTAGGGCATCTCACTAACCGTAGGTTGGTTCGGGAAATTAGCGCTAAATAACTGTTCTGGATAAGCCATATTGACCCATTCTGGCTCTGCGGCAGCCTGGGCATTCGAGGAATCAATCTGCACATCATTGATAAAGCAGCCATTATCACCGTCACGAGTTGGTGTGCAGGTAACTGTGAGCCCGTCTCCCGATGCTATGCCAGCCCAACCCGCGCGTTTAAAACCAGCAGCTCCGCCGCCTTCAAGCGCCCATTACTCCACTTTACCCTGTTCATTTTCTACATCCATAAACACCCAGACATGAGGATTCGCAAAATGAAACTCTGTCACCACACCCTGGACCGTAATTTCCTCGCCTATTTGGTAGTTGCCATGCGAATGGTGCGCATACACGATGCCATAAGAACCAAAAATAAATACTGCAGAAATTACCAACAAACGATTAATCAAGAGCACCATATCCTCCACTAGCTTTCTCATGTTTTTTGTAGCTTGCACCAAAAAGTGCTCTAACTCGTCGTCTCATTTTGCACGCACTAATCTGTTCTAAAATCGTACTGCTCTGCGGCTGACCTTAGGCGCTGCATTTCCGATTCTATAAAACTCGAAAATTCTGCTGGGGACTCACTAAGGTTTACCTCCATTCCCAACGCACCAATCGCCGCGACAACTTCAGGATCGTCCATGGCAAATTCCAGCGCTTTGTAAAAACGATCTGCATCTTCATCGGAAGTTCCGCCTGGTGCAAAGACACCTGCCCAAGAGCCGGATGACATTGTCGTCGCTCCTAACTCCAATAAGGTGGGAACATCCGGAAACAAAGGCATTCGAGTCGGGTGAATAACGGCTAGCGGTACGGCCGCTCCCGAGCTGATCAGTTGGGTCATATAAGGCGAAGTGCTCGCCATAAGGTCTAAAGTGCCATCGGTAATTCCTGCCATACCGTCGTCATTGCCATTTGACCGGCTCGTGTCCAGCGTTGCACGCACACCGAGCTCTCCAAATATTGCGGCAAATTCCAGGCGATGAATGCTGGTTGGCGCAACGTGAAAGTACTTCAACGCATCAGGGTTTTCATTGGTATAAGCAATAAGTTCTTCGATGGTGTTAATGCCTAAACCTGAACGTATAACCAGCATATCTGGCGTTCCCGTAGTACGCGTAATCGGTCGCAAATCGGTTAGAGAGTTAACCGGATAATCTGGTACGACACCAGGAAGAAGTGCCATTAGCCCGATAGTAGACATCACCATAGTTTTGCCATCAGCAGGCGCGCCAACACCAGCGTTGCGTCCCTGGCTATATTTTAGTTCAACTGCGCTATTCAGATACTCCTCTAACTTGGGCGCAATTATCTTTGCTGTCTTAGAAGAAGAACCGGGCTCTCCAAATGCGTTTAGGAGCTGAATGGAATCGCTCTGCGCCCCAGATACGGCTGAATAGATAAAAATGAAACCTGTCAAAAGAAGGCTAACTAGTGTTCTACGAATATTATTGAAATCTGTCATGTGTTTCCTCATGTTTACCCTCGCAATTTACCAACTTGGTACGGACGATTGAATCTCTCAAGCTGATTCTAACAAAGTAACGCTCATAGCGTTTTAAGTCACCCCTCTAATTCAACCTTCATAATTCGTCGTTCTGGTTGATACAGATCAAACCAAAGTATTCAAATACGCGCATTATCTCTTCTGGCCTTATGAACTATTGAAACCTATCAAATAATAAAATATATGAAAACTCGACAATCATTGTTTGCTATTGGCTCGATATTTATCGCTTCGCTCAGCGCGTGCGTAACCCACCCAGACTACGTTTCTGAATTTAGATTTCCGGTGGAACAGGGGAATATTCAGCTTGGGGAGCAAGCGTTTATCGCCATGCAATGCATTGAATGCCACACCATCAGAGATTACGAATTACCGCCTTTTGAAGGACAAATGCCAATTGAAGTCGAGCTGGGTGGTGAGTTGTTTTTTGCTAAAACTTACGCTGATCTGGCAACTTCTATAATAAACCCAAACTATCAACTCTCGGAGCGTTACCTGGAGCAGTTTCCAATATCTGAGCGTCGCAACATTAGAACGTCACCTATGCACAATGGAAACCAGGATATGAAAGTCTCTGAGCTTATCGACTTGGTCAAATTTTTAAATTCTCGTTACAGTTTGGTGCCTGGCTACGACGAAGAATTTATTTGGTGAGAACATGTTTGCTAAGCAAACGAAGCCTTTAAACCTTTGAGCTATGCTTCGGTTCTACACTTATCCTACAAAAGCCAGCACCCAAGCCAAACAAACCAATGCAATACTAGCCAAGCCGAAAACGTATTGGGCGGGGATATTTTCGAAACCACGACGTAACAAGAATACCCAGACGATTCCGCTTAGGCACCCGCAAATGTAGCCAGATAGGTGAGCCATAATATCTGTATGCTCCCCAGCAGTGCCAATAAACCCTAGCAGCGCAAAAGTCGCTATGAACGGCGCCCATCTGCGAAAATGAGCTCTAGAATAATTCTGTCCATTGTTTATAGCGAAAACACCAAGGATGCCCAATGCGGCGAATACCATTGTTGATGCACCAATAGAAAGATGTGTCGTTTGATACCAATAAGCATTGAGACCATTACCCAATGCACCAGCCACTAAAATGGTAAACCAAGCCGCACCGCTGCCTATATATTGCGACACCAGTATTCCAAATAGTGCGCCAAACCCGATATTACCCGCAAGGTGGGCTGCGTCTGCGTGTAAAGCTAGTGCGGTGATCGTACGCCACCATTCACCTTGCATTATTTTTACCGAATGGGCGAGCCCATTAATTTGCCAATGAAGATTCAGTGCATTTGTACTTTTTAACGCACCGATTATCAGCAATACCAAACCATATAGATATGCTCCGGCAAACCCTTTTGAGATTGGCCTGAGCGGCTGCGAAAGTATTTCCTCAGGTGCATTTTCTTCGACATACAGTTTTAATTGGCTGTAGGCCTCTGCCGCAACTGCCTCGTCAACCAACAAATAATAGCGGCCGTCGCTAGCGACAACTTCGCTATCAATGCGCACAGCCTGTAATACCAGATTAAACTCGTAGCATCTCGCAGGGAGGGCAGAATGGAATAGTGCGCATAAACTCATTTATATGAAAATGCGCTCTTGTTTGGTTAATTCAATAGGTCCCGATCAAATAGCTTATTAAAAATCTATTTCAACGCCATGCAATCTGAGAATTAACGCGCCCCGAAGAACTCTAGAGGCCCCACAAATAGTCATACATACGCTGGCGCATGTCTTCATCTGGTAATTTGCCATACCCAGAACGCATATTATCGACCACATGGTGTGGCTTACTGGTTTCTGAAAGTGCGCAGGTTACTGCAGGGTGAGACAGGATGAACTTTAATGCAAACTGCGCCCAAGACTCACAATCAAACTCCGCCACCCATTCCGGTAACTCTCGCCCACCGACAACACCAAAGTAGCGTCCATTGCTGAAGGGCCGGATTGTTACAATTGCCACCCCATTATCCATCGCGGCTGGGAGTATGCGGTCCGCTGCTTGCGGCTCCTGTATCGAGTAGTTAACCTGGAGCATATCTACCTCACCGGTCTCCATTAACTTGACCAGTGCATCATCCGCCACGCGCTCAGTCTGAGTGACGCCAATGTACCGAGCCCTCCCGGACTCTTTCCACTCCTTTAGGGTAGGCCAATGAGAGCTTAAATCCATCATATTGTGGATCATCAATAAGTCTAGCGGTGTTTTTCCGAGTGCTGCTTGTAATCGCTGTAGATGACGATCACCTGCCTCTCTACCTCGCACGGTAATCTTCGCTGATAGAAATGACTCTTCCAAAAGGCCCATCCCACTTAAAGTTTGACCGAGCACGGGATCGGTATCGCGAAGGAAAGATGACGTATCAATCATTCTACCGCCCATGTCGAACATGGCACGAATCACCGAAGCAGTTGCATCTTCACCACCTTCGGGGAATGACATAAAAATTGGCGATGAACCTAATCCGCAAACGGGAATTTCTTCTCCACTTGAGGGGATTTTACGCCATTGCATCGCTTCCTGTGAAAAGGAAAGCGAAGGATAAGTCGAAGCAAGGGCTACGCTGGCCCCTGCCGAGAGAAACTGCCTACGATCAATGAATTTCATAAAAGGCGTCAACGTTTAACTCGATAGCTAATCGGATTAACAAAAACTGCGACTACTTCACATTCTCATGCAACCAGCCACTAATATACTCCGCTATACCCTTACTGTTGAGCTCCAACATCATCTGATGGCCATTGCCAGGGAGCCCGACTTCTTCTAGACGTACGTACTCTGTCGACACACCGGCTTGGTTTAACCAATTTGCAAGACAGTGATCATAAATTCGGTGATAACCGCCTTCACCATTAAGGAACAGCACCGGAATGTCCTGTAGGTTTGGCAGAGTTCTAGCCGGTTCAATTTGACGATAGCAAGCGATCAGGTTCTCACCCTCTGCTTCAGGCTGCAGTTCGACTTGCAGTTCAGATGCCTCACTTATAGGCGGATCATAAGTTATCGGTACATTACCTACGCCCCAGGATAGACCACCAGATTCTCGGTAGGCGACTTTGGCTGGGTCCACGCTTCGAATTGGAGGAGACGAAGGCTCAACAGTAACGATGGCTTTAATATTATCCGGCCGTTCATCTGCAATGCTCCAGCCGAATCGACCGCCTTGAGAATGGGTCAGCAGGATGACTGGCCCGTCTATTAAATCGAGCAACGCTTTATTCGCTTCGATGGTAAGTTCGGCCTGCCGAGCACCAATGTACTGCACCTGAGTACGGGTAAACGTATCCATAATGGGATCGCCCATTTTTCCGGTGCCGGGCCACTGCGTGAAGTTTTTGGCTTGCGGAAAATCTTCATCTGCCGGGGCAGTAAAGATTTTTTCAAGTGTTGGTCCTGTACGGATGCTTAAATCACCATCAACCGCAGGAACATATGGCGAGCGACCTCGAGCAGGATAGTCTTGCAGGTACACTACGAAACCCATATCAATAAAATTATATGCCCACCCAGGACGACCGTCTGGAGTCCATAGCCAATCAAAGCCGGTCTGCCCAGTACCATGCAATAAAACGATAGGGTAAGGATATTTAATCTCTTTGGGCACCATGACCTCGACGTACATCGCCCCACCCATAGTTTCTTCTCCGGGTTCGCCGACATAACTGCCGCCAATATAAAATGCACCTTGTCGGGCAATATTGTCATTCGAAACAGTCGGTATGGTCGATGGTGGTTGTTGTGCGCTTACTGAAAATGCGGTCAACAAACTAAAAAAAACAATAGGTACTATTCTCACGATATTTCTTCCTCAATGTTGGTGGGCATTTACGCCACAATGTTCAGATCTACGGACTGGGTAAATCGAATTATTATCTATATAGACCGATTAATTTTATGCGTCGACATCCGCGCCATGCGCATGTGCTGTAACTTTGCGGGAAGGCTCGCCGCCATCGATATTCTTGCCCGTGGGTGACCAGGTGCAAACCGTTTCAGGGTTCACCCATATAGTTTGACACTCTGCTGGCACAAAGTACTCGACGAATACAAGATCCTCGTCGCCATCATTAACAAAATTATGCATCTCATACTCGTAGTTGTATAAGGTGTCACCTGCACGCATGGGCTGAGACTCGTCACCTAACAGCGCGGTACCACTACCACTAATAATATACTGAAAATGCTCTGCACCAACGTGATGATGCGTCGACGCAGTCGCGCCTGGAGCATAGATAATCATTTCTCCCTTAACCGCCTTGGTCCCAAACAGAGTTGGCGTAACAAGATAAATTCGTGTGCGAGCATCATGCTCAGAATCAAGCGTTGGCTCCGCTCGCCAATCCACGCATCGGAATTCCAATTTTGAGTCCGCTAATGCAGGGTCAAAACGACCCGCGTCTGGCACCCTGGCGTATAGCACTACTGCCCCGCTGGCTGATTCCAAAGTTCCTTCAAATTCAGGCGGCAAGAAAACCACATTTGCATCGCTTAACTGGTGGTGGCCTGCAGACCCATCTAAGGTTGCTTCACCTTCGAGCAACTGAAACCAAGCTAAATCCGTCGAGGCGACTTGAATTTTAGTACTTGCGCCAGCGCTTACATTCCAGCGGTCTAATACGACACAGTCATTATTCACACGCTCCGGTGTAATTAAAGCTTGGCGGGTAATGCCTTCGCCCATGGGTATGGCATCGACACTTTCAGAATTAATAAGGACAGGCATTTATCGATTACTCAAAGATCTTATGGGCCGGACATATTAGCAATATGTGCATTTTTATGACAGATAGATTTTGCTACAATATTCCGTCTCAACCCTGCAAGGCCCCTCATTTAAGATGACACGTCTCAATATTTAAATGTTGAAGCTGCGCTGTACAAGCCTAGGCATTACAATTAAAACGGCCTGAAACTATTTAGTATTAAACCCCTTAATCAGGAAACTATATTTATGAAAACCCCTAGAATAAAAGGTCGTGATACTAAGACGGCTACAGGAAGAGTTGGTGAAATTTTCGCGGAGTCAACCCGACAATTTGGCACCGTTAGTAATTTCTCTATGATTATGGCTCTAGCTCCAGGCGCACTAGAAGCGTGGATGACTGCCAATAAAGGTATCCGCATGCGCTACTTGGAGGAAGACCCTGAATTTCTCAAGGTCGAGCAAGCAGTAATTATCCGCACGTCGAGCCAGAACGAATCGGAATATTGCCTTATCCACAATATCGATCTAGGTGCAGAAGCTGGGCTTACCGCTGAACAAATAAAAATGATTCAAGCGAGCGATTACCATACCGCTGAGTGTCTGGATGAGCGAACAAAGGCGGCAATTGAGTGGGTTGATGCCGTTACCGATATGACTGCGAGTGACAAGAATGAGGTGTTTGAACGTATTTCGGGCCACTTCAGCGACCAGCAAGTCGTTGAGCTTACTGTGTTGTGTTGTATGTGGAATTTCTCAAATCGTTTTACCGACGCATTCCACATTCCGCCAGAGCCTGAAGGGCAGAGACTTCGATTTCGACCGCTTCCGCCTACCGAGGCGTGATACTACAAGCCGCTGTAATGCTAATCGAGGCGATTAAATCTACACCTTAAGAATTAGGAGTATTAGTAGTAATGACTGAAACAAAAGTTGAATCTGTTGAATCTATAAGTGTATGTTTTCCAGAGCTTAAAAAAATCACGCTAGCCCGAGAGGCCCGATATATAGAGGATCCTGATGCTGCAGCGCCAAAAGGACCACAATCCACCGTTGAAGTAGCAGTCAAATCCGTTGGCGACCTGAATGAGCTCGCCTCTAGCCTAAAGTCGGGCCGCAGTTGGGTGATTAGTGAACCGTCACATGTGGGAGGTTTAGCCGATGCACCGACACCGCTGGAATACTTATTAAGTGGTGCTTTAGGTTGCTTCGCTGCTGTCTTTGCTTTCTACGCCGCCAAGTGGGATATCAAGTACGACACCTTTGAAGCCACGGCGGTAGCCGAAATGGACGTAAGGGGACACATGATGGAAGACGCACCACCCTCGGGTTTCCGACAGGTGACTATAAACGTAGATATTGGCGTTTCAGACGAACCGAATCAAGAGGCATTGGATCGAGTTCTGCAGGCCACAATGAAAGGCTGTCCAGGTATATCAACGCTAAGAGAGCCTGCAAACCTTGCAGCGAATATGAACGTACGTTCAATCTAAGCACCAACAACAATCTGTGGATCCGCAATCTGTAGATACTCATACCCGGGAGTTAATCAGGTATGCGTGATCAAAGTAGTTCAGCTATAGGGGCTGCTCCGTCAGCTGCGCGAACCGCAATCCTGACAATAGCGGCGATGTTTGCTTTTGCAGCAAATTCGTTGCTTTGTCGGCTTGCGCTTGGTGACGGGCTCATCGACGCGGCAAGTTTCACCACGGTCCGATTGCTGTCCGGTGCATTAGTACTATTGCTGATTACATTGCCGCGCTGGCGCTCCCACGGTCGTCCCGTATTTGATTGGCGGTTTTCTGCAGCTTTATTCACTTACATGGCATTCTTTTCCTTCGCGTACCTTTCACTGAGCGCTGGGACTGGCGCTTTGTTGCTGTTTGGTGCCGTTCAGCTGACTATGTTTAGCGCAGCAATGCTCAGTGGCGAGCGTCTTTCGTTGCCGTCATGGGGCGGACTAGCCCTAACTGTTTTTGGACTAATTTATCTGCTTTCACCCGGAGTGGCGGCGCCCGACCCGACCGGTGCTATCCTAATGCTGGTCTCAGGTATTGCTTGGGGATCATATTCGTTGCTGGGTAGAAAAGTTACTGACCCATTGCAGGCAACGGCAAACAGCTTCGTCTTTGCAATTCCAGTAGCGCTGCTCGTCAGCGCGGTATTCATTGGCGAGTTCCATAGTACTCGAAATGGTCTTATCTTGGCCGTTGCCTCAGGGGCTATCGCTTCCGGTTTAGGATATGTTATCTGGTATGCGGCACTTAGGGGCCTCGCTGCTACGCATGCAGCTACTGTTCAATTATCAGTTCCGGTCGTTGCAGCCCTTGGTGGGATTGTATTTCTTTCAGAGCAGATTACACTGCGTCTGATATTTGCTTCCGTCGCCATCCTCGGTGGAATTATGATTGTACTAACCCAGCGAGCATCGGGCGTTCGCAAACTTGGGGTTACTCAAGATAAAAATTAGTCTGCCCTCTACACCTTTTCTGACTTTATAGGACTGAATAAGATGAGCGATATACGATTAAGCAAGCTTCAAATGTTTGGCTTCGCGCAACCAGCGCTTGGATTGAACATGTTGCTAACGGCGGTATTCGTGTTTTTACCCGCATTGTATGCCGAGCATCGGGGCTTGGGGGCTGCAACCGTAGGCGCAGTATTCTTTGCAGCCAAGTTCATCGACATGATCGCCGCACCTATGTGGGGACTGTTCATGGATAGTTACGAAACGCGTTGGGGACGTCGTCGACCTTGGTTAGCTCTATCTGCGCCGATTCTGGTTATAGCCATGTATCTGGCATTTAACCCCCCTGAATCTGTCTCAAAAACCTATCTTTTCCTTACCTTGGGTTTGATGTATATCGGATGGGATGCTTTCACCATCAGCCATACTTCCTGGGCGCTTGAACTATCACGCGACTATGATCGCCGCTCGCGAATTACCGGTGTGCTACAAATACTTGGAATCGCCGGCGGACTATTAGTCGGACTGGTACCAACCATCCTTGAGTATTTCGGATCACCAGATTATGAAGCCAAAGTTTCCGGGCTTGGCTGGTTCATGATGATCGTGCTTCCTCTAACCGTTATTATATGCTTGTTTAGCGCTCCCGAGCGAAAGACAGCGAACCGTCCACATCTGGGCTTTAAGAAAGGTGTTGCTTTACTGCTTGGCAACCCGGCGCTTGCACGACTTCTTTGCGCAAACGCGTTGCTGGGTTTCTCAACTTTTATTGTTCAAGGCTTATTCTTCTTTTTTGTTGCCTACACCTTGAACCTCGAAGACAAAGCTGGCTTTATCCTTTTGTTTCTTGTGATTGGTGGTGCCGTAGGTTTACCGGCCTGGGTCAAAGCTTCAGAGAAATGGAGTAAACACGGTGCACTGCAAATTGCTATGGTGACTGGTGCCATCACTCCGTTATTGTTGATTATTCTTCCGCCCAACCAGGTAGCGTTAACAGCTGGGATGTTCGTGCTTGTCGGGCTAAACTCATCTGCCAACGAATTTTTACCTAGAGCTATGATGGCTGACGTATGCGATAAAGATAACGTCGAGAGCGGCTCTGAAAGGACTGGACTCTATTACTCCTTGTTACAGCTCTCGAGTAAGTTCGCTTCTGGTTTCGCGATATTTATCGGATTTTCTTTTCTTACCGTATTTGGTTTCGACCCCGAAATGGGCGCCGACAACCCGATTGAAGCGTTACAACGATTACGTTACTTTATTGTCGGAGTCCCCATTTTGGCCTATGCAATTGTATTTGCCTTGTTGTTGCGCTACCCAATTAGCCGTGAAAGCCAGCGCGAAATGCGTACCGTTATTGACGAACGCGAATCCAAAGCACTGGCCAGTGCTGACGTAAAATAAACCGAGGACGCTGTGATGAATTCAATATTTCGAAGATCGATTGCAAGCATTACCTATTTATTCGTTATCTTTATTTCGACAAGCTCGACTCTACAAGCAGCGGATGAATTGACCCAAGACGAGCTAGTCGCGATGATTATCGGGTGTGAACGGCTTGAACACGATTATGCTATATATCGGGACCGAGGCGATGCTGAAGCGTTCGCAAACATCTTTACCGAAGATGGGGAATGGGCAAGATCCAATGGTCGTATTATTAAAGGCCGCGAGGTAATTAGCGAATACGTTAACTCTTTGGACCGTAGCGAGCCTGAAGCGCATATGCAGCTAACGGGTACCGTGCAAATTAAGCCGGTGGATGCCACTACCGCGAACGGCATCAGCTATGCAATTGTGCTTGAAGCACCAATTACAGAAGCTGGTCTACCTGCGACCAACAATGCCTTTCAAGTGGGCTCGGAATCGCGCTCTGTCTATAAGTTAACCGACGATGGTTGGAAAATTGCCAAGCGTGAGTACACCACTCTGTTTGTTGACCCGGAGTAGGAGAGCTCCCGATGAGAAATTCCAAATATTTGTTGCTAGGCACTAGCCTATTATTTGCATCCATTGCCGTATCAGCCGATTTAACGGTGAAGGATCGAAATACGATTGAAGTGCTATGTAAGCAATTGTTGGCAGACTACGCTATTTATCGAGACCATTTGGATGCTGACGGGTTTGCAAACACGTTTAGTGAAGATGGTACCTTGCTTATTGGATCAGAGACCTATCGAGGTCGGCAAGCTATTAGAAAAAATATAACCGACCGCCCACACCCGGGCTCCGCTCACATGGTCATGTTTACCACAACGCAAATCACTCCGATCTCTGCAACTGAAGCCACTGGTATAAGCTCTGCACTGATTTTGAACGGGAATCGACCAGTGGGTATCGGTGACAAGCCCATTCAAATGCGTGGTATTTCGGTAGCGAATGAATACCACACAAACTTTAAACTGACTGATGAGGGTTGGAAGATTTCACACCTAGAATTCAGTACCGTTTTCCGTGGGCCCGGTTATGTACAATAATCTTCTGCCAGTATTAAGGAGGAATCAATATTGAGCAATAAAACATCAGTCGATCCTGTTGAGTTACGCGAACAGATAAAAGATACCTATCGTGAAGTCGCGATTGATCCACTCAAGGGGTACCACTTTCATACTGGAAGACCGCTGGCAAAAAAGCTTGGCTATGATCAGGCTACCGTCGATGCCCTACCCGATTCAGCGGTAGAGTCTTTTGCCGGAGTATCGAACCCGTTTGTGATGCGGACGATTCAACCTGGTGAGAAAATCGTTGACGCAGGAGCAGGCGCTGGATTTGATTCCTTTATCGCCGCCGGTCTGGTTGGCGAACAGGGCCAGGTTGTTGGCGTTGATATGACCGAGGAAATGCTGAGTAAGTCGCGTGAAACCGCCGCCCAAATGGGTGCTGGCAACGTTTCTTTTGAACAAGGCCTTCTCGAAGATTTACCGATAGATGATGGCTGGGCTGACGTCATGATAAGCAACGGAGTATTTAATCTTTGTGCAGATAAACATGCGGTATTCGATGAAGCATTCCGGGTGCTTAGGCCGGGTGGTGTGTTGCAATTTGCGGATATTGCCAATGGCAACTCGGTACCAGAGGAAGCCCGAAATAACGTCGATCTCTGGACCGCCTGAATTGCCGGTGGCCTGCCGTGTGCAGGCTGGAAAACACTACTGGCTGATGCCGGGTTTATCAATATACGTGTTGGTGAAAAACACGATACTTTCGCAGGAGCTAGCGGGGAAAAGAATGCGCGAGCCTTTGCGGTTTACGGATACCCGTTTTATGCAGAAAAACCCTGACGGAGCCGACCGGTAAGCTGCGCTGCGTGATAGCCCGCAAGAATATTCCCTGCTGCTGCAGTTTTCGGCAGTATTCTGAGAAAAGTGAATTGAAAACTTCTTCAGCCTATCTGTCAATAATTATATCAATTGGTCTAGCTATTCTTTCGGCGCAAACCCGCGCTGCGCCTATCGATGAAGTATCCGTTATCGGTACAAGGCTCCCGGGAGTATCCAAAGCAAATGTGCTGTTCATCGACAATGACACCATCCGGTCATACGCCGGAACCTCGACCTTGTCTGCCATACAAAACAATCCACTTACATTCACCCAAACCGGCTCAGGACGTGGAACATACAACAGCCTATATCTAAGGGGGGCCGATCCGAACTTTACCCTAATACAAATTGATGGATTACCAGTGAATGACCTAACCGATAATCGCGGCGGCGCTGTAGATATGGGGAATTTCGGGCTGCTGGGGATTGAATCAATAGATATATTACCCGGGGCTTCGTCAGCAGTTTATGGGTCGCAGGCTCTCGGTGGTGTAGTCAATATTAAAACCCGAAACATCGTTGGTACCGAGCTTTTTGGTCAGGTTTCGCCTACTGGTGACGGGTATAGTTCGGGGCTGGTGTGGGGGGATGGACAGTGGAATATCTCTTCACTTTATGAAAGAGAGGATAATGGAGCAACCAGGACCAGTTACACCGGTCGCGGACTGGTTGTTAAGCGCTCGACTGAAATCGACTCTTCCCGGCAATTAGATATTCAACTTAGATATTTCGATAGCGACAGCAGCGCTTACCCCGATGACAGTGGGGGCGCCCTATTTGCAGTTTCACCCAAACTAGAGTCACGAAATTCCGTGCATAAACAAATTGGTGCTATCTACCGAGCTGAATATGACGGGGGTAGTGAATTATCCTTTAAGACTTCTTATTCGGAAATAGCACTGAATATTGACACCCCTGCAGTATTACCAGGCTTGCGTGATCCATTCGGCCTACCTGCAATCCGTTCGGATAATAATTACGAAGCAACGATTGTCTCGATGTCCTATCTTTCAAGACAATATCGCAATCTCCGCGTATTAGGTGGCGTGAATTACGAACGATCAAGCGGCAACAGCGATGGCGTAATAGATATTGGATTTGAACTCCCGGCCTCTTTCTCTCTACAACGAGAGCAATGGGGCGCCTTTACGGAAATGGTGTGGCGGCCAATCAAGCAAATAGCGGCTACCGGCGGAGGAAGAATTGAAAGGTTTCAGAGTACCGAAGTTTTTACACCTCAAATTAATGTCGAATACACATCTCTAAACGAGATGCATACAGTTATGCTGAATTGGGGAGAGGGCTTTAAGCTCCCAAGTTTCTATGCGCTTGGAAACCCCCTAGTAGGCAACCCTGGGTTAAAAAACGAAACCTCGAACTCTTTGGAGTTCAGGTACTCGTACGAAAGTATGCATTGGATGATCGGCTTATCCGTGTTTCGCAATACATTCAAAAATTTAGTCGATTTTGAGGCGGGACCTCCGCCTTTATTAGTGAATAGAGATAAAGTTGAAATTACAGGTACCGAATTGCAGGCCCGCTTTATGCTATCTAGCAATTTTGAGCTAACCGCATTCGCGTCTCTACTTGATATAGAAGTTGTCAATCAATCGAACTTAGAATTGCGAGGTAGACCGGAATCACGAACTGGATTGGGTTTGCAATGGAAGCCAAACAATGATTTTCAGTTAAACCTTAGGGCCCGATATACAGGCAGCATCCCAGACTCGAGTGTTCCAACTGGAAACATTGCTATTGAACCCTCAAATATATTGGATGCTACCGTGAGCTACGCTTTGACTACTAACTTGATAATCAATGGTTCTATTGAGAACGTATTGGCGGAGGATTACCAAACAAGTGTTGGTAATATTGTGCAAGAACCGACAATGTACGTTGGCTTTAGATACAAGTTGTAGATACAAACTATAGAGTCGCTAAAATGAATTGCCTTAATAAATTACCGGAGCATTGAATTGATCACCCCCAAGAAAGTACTTATTGGTAGCAGCCTGGCGATACTTGGGTTGATCATCGCTTTTTCTGACCCTGGTCGATTATTGAGCAAGTGGCAGGCACAACGGGAGGTTTCTCACGGCAAAGAGCTTGCAACCTTATATTGCTCAACCTGTCATCTCGAGCCCCTGCCCGATATCTTGCCCAAGCGAAGCTGGGAAATGGTGCTGGGATATATGGGTTATATGATGGGCATAGAAAATATCGACTACCTCTCACACCACCCCGAATTCGCGCAGGAAAATGTTAAGTCGAAACTAACGTTTCTAACCAGAGAAAACATGGTTCCTGCGGCACCTATATTGAGCGATAGCGATTGGGAGACTTTAAGACATTATTACGTCGAATCTGCGACGGAAGTACCAATCCCGCAAGCAAGCAAGCCAACATTGAGCTGGGAATTACCTCAATTTGACATTGTCCAGTCTAACTATCGCTCCGACCCCACCATAACCACTTTAGTCCACGTTAAAGAGGATACAAATCAAGTCTATATTGGCGATGCCGCTGCAAACTCGCTCGCCATTTTAGGCGCAGATGGGCAACTGATTTCGCCGCCTCTCAAATTTGGTCCTGCGATTGCTCCGGTCGATATTGAGTTCACCGCAGATAGCGCTTTTCTTGCATCTATCGGCGATCTTTTCTCTGTAACGGCTTCGTTTGAGAAAGTCGCTACTATCAGCCGCCTGCCGCTGGTTGATCAAAGCGTCACTAGCACCAGCATTAGCGTCGCTATAAATGACATCTATCGGATGGCCGATATGGACACAGATGACTTCAATGGAGACGGCGTTCTAGACTTCGTGGTGTGCGGGTTTGGTGGGCAACAGGGAAATTTAGCTTGGTTCGAGTCTCAACCCGACGGCAGTTATCTTGAGCATGTCTTGATTGGCCGGCCTGGTGCAGTTAAAGCCGTAATTCACGATTTCAACGGTGATCAGCATCCTGACATCGCAGTTCTGTTATCGCACGCCCAGGAAGGGTTCTATATTCTTACCAATAATGGAGAGAATGAGTTTGAGAGCACTACAATCTTTGAGACACACCCATCATACGGCCACACATATTTTGAACTGCAGGACTTTAACCAAGATGGCCAAATGGATTTCTTAGTCGTGAATGGAGATAACGTTGATTCAGACCCTTACAACACATTAAAGAATTTTCAGGGTATTCGAATATACCTAAACCAGGGCGACCTACAATTTGAGGAAGCTTACTTTTATCCAATGTATGGCGCTTTTGGTGCAAGGGCAGCAGATTTTGACAATGATGGCGATTTGGATATCGCAGCAATCTCCTTTTCCCCAGATTTCGCAATAGAACAAAGAGAGTCATTTGTATATTTAGAAAATAATGGGAGATTGGAATTTACCGCCCATTCGACGCCCGAGCTAAATAGTGGTCGTTGGATGACCATTGATGCTGGTGACATCGATGGTGATGCCGACGTAGATATCGTGCTTGGCGGCGCGAACGTTCCGACCGGAATGTTCGCTTTTATGGATACCTACCGTGCCTTGGCAGAATCAGCCCCATCTATTCTGATTCTTGATAACAATTCAATTAAAAATTAACCCCGTACTTTTTAGCCGCCTGATCAGTCAGACAGTTGAGTAAACTTAGCGAATCAAATACTACCCTTCGATGCGGAGCATGCGCAGCAAGTTGCCACCCAGGATGGCTTCTTTCTCAGCATCACTCAACGTAGGTGAGTCAATGATCAGATCCATGGTCTCTGGCCATGGGAATGGGGAGTCGGTTCCATACACAACCTGACTTGCTCCCATTTCAGCTACCAAATGACGTAGTCCCTCAGCTGAAAATACCATCGAATCGGCAAAAATCTGGCTCTGCAAATATTCGCTAGGTTTTTTTGTATTTAGGCAATTTGCCTCTTCGTCCTGAAAACGCTCGCATGCAACTTCTGTACGACCGAGGTACGAAGGTAAATAACCACCCCCGTGCGCCCCAACAACCTTTAAGTTCGGAAAACGGTCGAGTGTGCCGTCGAATATCATATGCGTTAGAAACAACGTTGTTTCTAACGGACCACCGATGACGTTGTCCAGACCGCCGCGTCCCTTCAGAGTGTTTTCCATTACAAGATTTGGCGCACCAAGCGCGGGGTGCATAAAAACGGGAACATCAAGTTCTTCGGCTTTAGCCCAAAACACGTCGAAACGCTCTGCAGATGGGTACTCCCCGTGAACTTGTCCACCGATAGAAGCACCACGAGCACCGAGCTCTTTCACTGCATATTCCAATTGCGCTGCCGCGAGATCCGGATACGGTAGTGCGACCGATGACAAAGCTACAAATCGATCTGGGTGTTGCTCAACCCAAGCTGCCAACGATTCGTCAGCGGCGCGGACAATACGAGCTGCGAATTCACGGTCAGCCGCATACCACCAGTGCCCATAAATAGCCATACTTAGCGCTTGATAGTCTATACCTCTGCGATCCATCTCCTCAAAACGTGACGGGCCCAATACCTGCCAGGGCGGAAACGGCGCACCGCTTAGCGAAGTGTCCTTCACCATCTCCTCGACCTCAGGAATCACGCAATGTGCGTGAACATCGACAGTTGTGACCCGTTTGCCGTTTAGAGTAACTTCGCGACGAGTAGGCTGTGCTAAAGCATTCAAGCCGTTACCCATCAGATAGGCACCGCCCGCTGCTGCACCGAAGTTCTTAAGAAAATTTCTACGATTTGACATGTTTCATCCCCATAGTAGTAGCGAAAAGATATCGGCTAGTAGCGCGCAAAATAAGGTAACCCGAATAATTATTAGTCCAGGTGATTTACTGCCGGAGCAATTAGATAATCCGGATTAGCACCCGGGCGTGGTCGATACTTCTGCACTCTGCCGTTATCCACCTCGGCTACGTAAAAATTTCCTTCTGTGTCAACGCTGATCGCATGAACACCCCACATGCCTCCCGGGAAATCGCCAGAAACGCCCCAGGCATATAAAAAGTTTCCGTCCAGATCATATTTTAAGATTCGGTTGCTGCCACGATCCGCCGCCCACAAATAGCTATCTGCACTGATAATAAACATATGCACATCCGACGGCGCGTCGCCGACTGGCCATTCATGCAAGTACTCACCCTCTGCGGTGAAAGCTTGAATTCGATGGTTCTGCCGATCATTAACGAATACGCGTCCCGTAGCTGGATCCACTGCAATGCCGTGAACATTATTGAAATAGGCTGGCCGCGATTCATTCGGCGGAATTCCTTCTTGCCCCCATTCAAGCAAGTAGTTGCCGTCTTTATCATATTTAACGACGCGAGCACCGAGTGGCCGATCTGGATTATAAAAATCCGCACCATCAGAAACGTAGAAGCTTCCATCCGCTGCCCAAGCCATATAACTTGGCCAGAATAGATGCGTCTCGTCGATACCGCCCTCACCAGGCACGCCAATCGTCTGCACAAGTTGCTCACCGTCATTAGTGAACTTGTATATCACATGCTTACCGTCATCAATAACCCACACATGTTTCTCAGGATCGTAAGGACTGACGTAGATCGAGTGTGGTCGTTCCAAAATCGAATCCCACTGCGTCCATTCTTCGATGAGATTACCCTCGCCATCAAACACCAATATGCCGTGCCCATCGCGAAAATCGACTCCTTCACGGGCGCCTTGACCACTAAGCAAATTTGCTCCGCCAGCGCCCTGCGCTGCCCGATAGCTACGCCATGGTGCCCGAGCCACGGGAAAGCCTATACCCGGGCCTATTTCCGGTAGGACACGCGGTGCAGGTCGCTCAATGTTCGGCAATTCACCAAGCTGTACCGCTAATACACGATCTGGGCTTTCCGCATACACCCCGCGCACAGCCGCAAAAGTCCAGTCTTCATGGCCCGCAGACATGGCAGTATCTTTAGGCCAGTTTTCTACGATGTCGTAAGGACCAAAAATATCTTGACCACCCTTTTCTGTCGGAACGGCGGCAAAGCTTGAACTTGATGGCTCTGCGTCTTGGGCAATGCTCGCGCCAAAGGTAAACAGCAACGATACTGAAATCAAAATTCTTCTCATGTGTTCTCGTCCTTCAGAGCCGCTCATATCACGGCACGGTCATAGAATTAAAGTGGTGAAGAGTATAAAACAGATGGTTCGCTAGATAAAAAGTAATAATTACCCATACAATTTGAAGATAAAAACATCTTTAGGTCATACATATAAGTTGTAAGCTTTATGCTGGATGGGTATTTGTCACTATTCGTTGTTTAGCAAGATTCGGGTCGATCAATCGCTACTTAGCCCCTATAGTCCCACCAACATTGTCCTTCGAGAGTATTTGGCATGCTGATATTGATACATAAGTTAAGGCAGATAGCACGGTTCTTAGGTGCTAATACATCAAGTTTTTATCAAGGGATAGCCATGCCACTAAATGTTATCGAGTCGATTAAAAAGCATGTAGGTGGAGCGGATCATGTCAGATAAAGAAAACACTAATTATCTTCGCATTTCTCAGGCGATCGACTATATCCAACTGCATTTTAAGGACCAGCCATCCCTAGATGAGCTTTCTGCAGCGATCGGTATGAGCCCATTTCATTTTCAGCGCTTGTTTACGGAGTGGGCAGGCGTCAGCCCCAAAAAGTTCATGCAATACCTAAGCATTAGTTATGCGAAGCAATTATTGAAAAATGAGCACTCGACGTTATTAGGCACTGCGTATAAAACAGGTTTATCCGGTACCAGCCGCTTACACGATTTGTTTATCAATATTGAGGGAATGACACCAGGTGAATTTAAAAACGGCGGTGAAGCCCTAGCAATCAATTATTGTTTTGCAGACAGCCCTTTCGGGAAAATTATGGTGGCTTCAACTAAAAAGGGTGTCTGCAAACTATTTTTCGAAGCCGATGAGAACCAAGCGCTGTCTCACCTAATGCAGTGTTTCCCAAACGCGCAATACCGCCAGATGGTGGATAAGTTTCAGCAAGACGCTTTGTTTATTTTTCAAAATGACTGGAAACAACTTGATCAGATCAAGCTACATTTGAAAGGCACAGAGTTTCAGCTAAAAGTTTGGGAGGCATTGCTAACCATCCCCATGGGCCAGTTAACAACCTATGGCAGTGTCGCTCAACATATCGACAAACCCAAAGCATCAAGAGCGGTTGGTACAGCCATTGGAAGCAATCCGGTAGCATTCCTTATTCCCTGCCATAGAGTGATTCAAACCAGCGGCAAGCTTGGTGGCTATATGTGGGGCACAACCCGAAAGTCGGCCATTATTGGCTGGGAAGCATCAAGGCCGGGAATACAGTAGGGTGCAAGACGCCATTGATAAAACGCACCAATTAGATTGGCAACAAGCGGCCGATGAACTGCATAGCAAAGGTTATGCTCAGGTATCAAGTGTTCTAAGTAAACTGCAATGTCAGCAGCTTATTGAAAGATACGACGCCCCAAACGGCTACCGCAAAACCGTAGTGATGGAGCGTTACCGGTTTGGATTAGGTGAATATAAGTATTTCGATTACCCGTTACCTGATCTTGTTCAAACATTGCGAGAATGCCTCTATCCATATTTGGCCCCGATTGCCAATCTATGGATGAGGCAACTGAATATAGAGAAACAGTTTCCTCCCACACTTCAGGCGCTGCAAGCCGAATGCCAGGCTAACCATCAACTAAAACCAACACCGTTGATCTTAAAGTACGGTCAGGGTGGGTTTAATACCTTGCATCAGGATTTATACGGCGATATTTACTTCCCGCTGCAGATCGCAATTTTTCTAAACGAACCCGGAATAGATTTTTCCGGTGGAGAATTTGTGCTGACTCAGCAAGCACCCAGGGCGCAGTCCAAAGCGATCGTATTACAACCGCGATTAGGCGACATGATGGTATTTACCACAAACTTCCGCCCGGTAAAGGGTGCCAGAGGCTATTATCGAGCTAGTATGCGGCATGGTGTTAGTGAGGTAATCAGTGGTAGTCGACACACGCTAGGCATCATATTTCACGATGCCGTAAGTTAAAACGTGATACGCCATCGAGACATTCAGGACATCGCCTTGCGTGAAAAAATTAGACACGGGACGGTATTATACGGTGGCAATCGCAAGCTTAATATATACGGTACTCTCGACTGTTATTCTGGGAAGAGAATGAAACGCGAGAACCGTGTATTTTTTGAATCTTCCGATGAAGCGAAATCTGAAGGCTATCGGCCCTGTGGTCATTGCATGAAAAGTGAATATCAAAAATGGATTTATTCCGCCAACCGATAGAACGGCCAGACAACCTTCTCCCCAAAGAGGGGGTCGCTAAGTACTATGGTGTATTAATTCCACCGACAGCAGCCGATGAATATTTCACCCGCTTACTAAACAGTATCGATTGGAAAAATGATGAGGCCGTGATCTATGGGAAACGCATCACTACCAAACGGAAAGTAGCGTGGTATGCCGAAAGGCCCTTTGAATATACCTACTCCAAAACTACTAAGCGCGCACTGCCCTGGACCAAAGAGCTACTAGAACTTAAAGCGCTCGTGGAACAAAAAACTGGCGAGCAATTTAACTCTTGCTTACTAAATTTATACCATAATGGCAGCGAGGGCATGGCTTGGCATAGCGATGCCGAGAAAGATCTAGAAAAAAATGGCGCAATCGGCTCACTTAGCTTAGGCGCTGAAAGAAAGTTCTGTTTTAAACATATAGCTAGTAAAGAACCCGTATCCCTAGTGCTAGAACATGGCAGCCTTCTAGTTATGCAGGGTACTACGCAAACCTATTGGCAACATCGTTTACCGCCAACCAAAACCGTGACAACGCCAAGAATCAATTTAACTTTTCGAAGCATTGTCAGCCAAGCAGATTCAGGCAGGTTTTAGCCGATAAACATCTACGAGGACGCGATATAGAGGGCTGCTATGAACGCCGGGCAGTCAAATATGCAGGTAGAATAGATCTTGCTAGAATCGATTTCGACATAAACCGCGGCTGCAATACTGACAGCTGCCACGAGACGAACAGAGGAAAACATGACGAACCAAAAATCACGCGTCGATCGACGCGAATTTCTTCAGGCCTCTGCAGCCATTGCTATCGCGAGTAGCGCAAGTAGCTCGGTTCAAGCTCAGGCGTCACCGATGCCGAGCGTCATGGACCAGCCTGTAGGCGCGCCGCTGCAAATGCGGCGGGTTGTTACCGGACATCGTGATGATGGTCAATCGTTTGTGGCAATCGACGAGATTATGAACAACGCCAGCTCGTGGCGAGAGGGTATGCAAGCCTCGACAATTTGGTCAACTGGCGAATCGCCTGCCGATAATATGGATACCCAGGATGGTGCGACGCGAACACTGGCGACATCAGACGATAACGGCACGGTCTTCCGAATAGTTAAATACGATCCCGGGGTTGCGCCGCGCAATCATCGCACCGAATCTATCGACTACGCCATTATCATATCCGGTGAAATTACGATGGGGCTGGATGAGGGTGAAGTAACCTTGCGACAGGGCGACGCCCTAGTGCAACGGGGCACAATTCACAATTGGGTTAATAATGGTTCTGTGCCCTGCGTCGTCGCCTTTATACTCTGCGCTGCAAAGCCTCTCGAAGTCGGCGACAGGAAGTACGAATCAACTGGTTAAATCCCTCGCGTGCATAGGCTCAAATGCCTGCTAAATATCCAATGCGGTCATTCACACTAGAACCCTGGATACCAGCTTTCAATCAAGGGTAGCTATGAAATTGCATAATTCTTGTGATGCTATTTGGCAACTTTTTTTCTTATCCGTCGCCAGGATACAACCACAGACGTTATAGAAAAAGCCAATCCTAAAGAGCACAATAGAATAACCACAATATCCCAGAACGGTCGATTGTTAATCAGCGTTGAAAAATCGAGGCTATGGAGACCGTTAAACATCCATCGCTGAACTCGGTTTGCCGATGTCATCCGCCCCACCAGTTGACCAGACTCAAGATCAATGTGAAACCAAGTAGACTCAGGATCATCATATTTAACCCGCAGAATCGGTAGTGGTCGAAACCGGGAATGGTGAGAATAGTAGTAAGTGTCGTAACCCTCCAGTTCTTCTAACTCAAGAATATTGCTTTCGGGAATTAACCGAGGCGCACTTTCTTTAATCCTAAGAGCCAGATCAAATCGATCGCCTATAGACGAGCTGACTCGCACAGCGTCAGGAGCATCGTACATAGCCACATACGACTTACCGTTAATTCTGTGCCAAACAATTTGCTTTACAGTTTGATTTTCAGGTTGCTTCAGCAGTTGCTGAAGGTCTGATGCTTCTGAAAACGCTAGGTCCAACTCAAAAGAATCGTCCGAATATTGATAACGGCCGAGTTGTCTCCCGTAGCTAGTATCAGAGTCGAAAATGCCCCATGGCCCTATCGACATAAGGCCACTAAACATAAAAGTAACCAAAAATATTAGGCTCGCTAACCCGACGATATGATGATATTTCGCTATCCCCCGGTAGGGGGTAACGTACTTCCCTCGATATGGCGATTTAATCCGCAATCGAATTACTCCGATAATCGCTCCCGTAAGTAATGACATTAATCCAATTAGTGAAAGGACAATAATTATATTCACCCAGGTGTTTGCATGCTTTCGTAATTTGATCGGATATATCCAATGTATATTGGCCCCTAACCAGTTCCAGACCCTCTCTCGTCGAGTTGTATCGAGAACCACTTGGCCGGTTAGTGAAGACACATAAAGATTAGTCCCAGCGGCATCTTCAATTGAAACCAAATGCAGTGGGCGATGAGGGCTTAAACCACCTGAAATACTCCATTGATCCATTTCAAGCGTTTCTCTAAAAACCCCCGATATCAGCTCTGCGCCATGCTGGTTACGATAGAACGACCGAGCCAATTCAACCGCCAATTCTGACGACACTAGTTCAATATACTCACCAGTATCCGCATATATCGCCATTTGCTGAAAGCTACCCGCCGCGAGCAAATACGCTGGCCGATTGCCGATATTAGTTAGGATTAGCCGATCGCTTGCAAACCCCAAGCCGAAAGACTCAAACAAATCCGAAGGTGAATAATGTATTTTGTCACTATCGAGTCTACTAGTACCCGCGTAACGTTCTTGGACAGTCAGTTCAGGGTATCCAACATACAACATGACCATGCCGCTAAAAAACCACATGGCAAAAAACAAACACATGGAGACGCCCACCCAACGATGAACTAGAAACAAGGCGATTTTTAATTTCATTTGGGACTAAGTAACACCTGAATTCTAAATGTTTTACCTCATAGAATTAGGCTATACGTTAACGGTTAACGGCATCAGCGTGAATTGATTTGAATCACTATTTAGCTAGTTTTCTCACTTTTCCAATTACCCCACATTAGACTGAAGCCCCTCTGTCTAATGACTCCTTGTATCGAACGAACATTTTATCAATGAATATCTTGGAATAAGCAGTGATGTTCATATCTGCTCCTTTGGATAGCCGCTAACCGCTCCACACAGCCATACATATGGAAACTCTCGTCTGACATAGATCAAGTTGCTATCAACGTCGTTGGGTTAATCTGAAATCTGAATTTTATTGAGGAAAAAAATAAATGACTGTCGAACACCATGATCTTGTGCATGAGTTTCCAGAACTAAGAGATCGTATCCACGAGCTAAAAATTAGTAATCGGCACTTTCGAAAACTATTTGATGAGTACCATGGTTTAACCGATATTATCGAGCATATGGAAGATGAATCCTTGCCAGCATCAACCTCTACTGAAGAGGTTGCCAAATTGCGCAGACTGCACTTAAAAGATGAGCTTTACCAAATGTTGATGGCTTGAGATATCAATCGGTGGATCTTCTTTCAGTAAGTATCCGCATTAGCATGGCTGGGCGGTAAGTAGACAGTAGACGTAGCGATGTACTACACTTTAATCATGCGTAACGTATCTTCCATTATCTCGCTGATAGCCTGCGTTTGCTTGTTGGGCTTCCAAATGAGCGGGCTTCATACTCATGTCGATGAGCATGGTTACGATGGAACACCTAAAGGCATCCATTTACACGATTTTAGCAATCTTGATGATGACACTCCAGATGACCAAAACCATCTTGATGACCACGACTATACCGCTGATAAAGACGTTTTTATCTTTGATCTGGCTCTCGGCGCATCAAAAGTTTTGGATTTTTCCATTTTGGCTGGGTTCAATTTGTTCGTTGCCACCAAGTCGATCTATAATTATTCTTCAATTTACCTGCATTCCCAGGCTGACCGTCACCGCGAACATCGGTGGCCTCAACTTCGCGCGCCACCCCATAATCCACGCCTCTTGAGTCTTTAGACTCACTCAAGCACCAGGTTCTGGTGCGAATTTCAGCTCGTGTATTGCTATCCATAAGGAAGCAATATTGATATGAGGTCGTTTTATGTCCTGTCGAATTATGCACAGCTTAGGCATAGGTCTGTGCTTATCAATTATATGTTTACCCGTTCATGCGCAAAATGAACCACCGGAGAATCAAGTAGCAATTGATTTATCTGAAGCGATTGCTAGGACGGTCGCAAAGAATCCGGAGTTGTCAGTTCTTGGCTATCAGATTGAAGCCGCTGAAGGCATGTTGCAACAAGCTGGCCTTGCGCCCAATCCAGAACTTTCTGTGGTGATCGAGGATGCGCTTGGAACTGATGAATTTAGTGGTGTGGAGCGTGCGCAAACAACTATTACACTTGCTTGGATGCTAGAAAGGGGCAAGCGGCAACGCCGTATCGAAGCAGCAAATGCCAACGTCTCACTCAGAACGGTTGATGCCGAAATTATGCGACTTGATGTTGCAGCCCAAACGGCACGTCTATTCCTTATCTGTTTGGCTTATCAGGGTCGGTTAATAAACAGTGCGGAAGCCGTAAGCCAGGCACAAAATACAGTCGCGGCCGTCGGAGTTAGGGTCGCCGCCGGTCGCGCTCCGGAAGCCGATCTCGCCCGAGCGGAAGCCGAGTTAGCACGAACTGAATTAGTTGAAGAAGACTACGAACATGAGCTCTTGTCTGCGTATCGACGACTCGCCGCACAGTGGGGACAAACTCAACCAGACTTTAATTCAGTCAACGGCGATCTAAGTTTGCTACCGGTTGCTGAAACATTTGAAACGCTACTGGTTAACGTAAAGAGGAACCCTGAATTGGCTCGATTTATGTCGCAACAAAGACTGTACGAAACTGAGCTTGAGCTTGTGCAGGCAAGAGCCAAACCAAACTGGCGAGTCTATACAGGGCTACGCCGATTTGGCGACACGAACGATATAGCTCTGGTTGGTGGAATTTCGATTCCGCTGACCGTGCGAAATCGAAATCAGGGACAAATTTCAGAAGCGCGCGCCAATCTTTCCCGCACCGAGGCAGAAACTAACGCAGCACGTATTCGCGTTGAGACTTCGTTGTACGTGCTATACCAAGAGTTTCTGCATAGCTTGCATCTCAACAAGCGACTAAGCGAAGACGTAGTACCTCGTCTCGAAAGCGCACTGGCAGATACCCAAAGAGCCTACGAACTCGGACGATACAGCTACTTGGAGTGGAGTTTGGTGCAAGCCGAATTGTTGAAAGCAAATAACGACTTGCTTGAGGCAAGCGTCGATGCGCATCGTATTGTTATTGAAATTGAACGTCTAACCGGTGAGCGCTTTGCGCTCCCGGCACCCATTCAGTGAGGTTAACTATGACTATATTTAAACGCTTTTTATGGACACTAATACTTGTCGCAACGCTCGCTGCATGTGGAAATAATAATCTACAAATTTCAGCAGCAGAAGAGACTCTAGCAAGAGGTCCTCACAATGGCCAATTGCTATCTGATGGTGATTTTAGCCTCGAGCTAGCAATATACGAGACAGGAGTGCCACCCGAGTTCCGCGCGTGGGCGACCAGCGCAGGTCAATTGTTAGATCCAAACAGCGTCGATCTTCGCGTGATGTTGACTCGATTGGGCGATCTAGTTGACGACATTGGCTTCCTCCCCCAAGGTGACTTCCTGCGGGGGGATGCTCTCGTGTATGAGCCGCATTCATTTGTAGTATCGATTGAAGCGACTTACGGCGGTAAGAATTACCGTTGGGAATACGAAAACCTGGAAGGCCGCACCAGAATTGACCAACAGACAGCAGCAGCGTTTGGCATCGAAACAATGATCGCTGGACCGGCCCTTATCGAAGAGACCGTTAGCGTTTACGGACATATTTTACCCAATGAACAGCTTGTCCGGGAAGTCAGCGCGCGTTTTGAGGGAGAAATCCAAACGGTCAATGTATCGCTCGGAGAGTCGGTGCAAAAAGGTGATACCTTGGCAACCATAGAAAGCAACGACAGCCTTCGTGCATACTCAATAACCGCGCCAATTGCTGGCGTTATCACCGAGCAAGCAGCGCATGCAGATGAACAAACCGGTGGACGGCGTTTGTTCACCATAGTCGATGTTTCGTCAGTGTGGGCCGATCTTGCGGTATTTCCCAGCAATCGATCTCAGGTAAATATCGGTGCAGCCGTGAGTGTTTCTCCCGCAGCGGGAGGAGCCTCAATCGAAAGTACCATTTCAAATATCAATGTACTCACGGAGACCAACCAATCGGTGATGGCCAGAACCACGCTCAACAATGAAGACGGGCTATTGATGCCCGGCACCTACGTCACGGCCACAATCAAGGTTGCGGAAAACACCGTACCACTAGCGGTCAAAAGAAGTGGGCTGCAAAGCTTTCGCGATTTCACAGTCGTCTACGCGCAAGTGGGTGAGGAGTACGAGGTGAGGATGTTGGAACTGGGGAGACAGGCCGGTGAATGGGTCGAAGTACTTGGTGGTCTGGAACCTGGCACTGTGTACGTGACGGAGAATAGTTACGTGATCAAAGCTGATATCGAAAAATCCGGCGCCGCACACGACCACTGAGTGAGAGATAAATCATGCTCGAAAAAATTCTAAAATTATCGATCTCCCGTAGCGCGCTGGTAATAGTCCTTGTCTGCCTTTTTGCGGGGTTGGGTATCTGGAACTTTTCTAGATTACCCATTGACGCAGTCCCGGACATCACCAACGTTCAAGTAGTAATCAATACACCATCGCCCGGCTATACACCCCTTGAGGTTGAGCAGCGGATAAGTTTTCCACTGGAGAATGCGATGGCTGGCCTGCCTCGTCTCGAAAGCACGCGTTCAATATCACGCTACGGCCAATCACAGGTCACAATTGTTTTTGAAGAAGGTACGGACATATATTTTGCCCGCCAGCTGGTTACCGAACGACTAGGAGCAGCGAAAGCAAATTTACCTCCGAATATTGAACCAGGACTCGGCCCGATCACCACAGGGTTAGGTGAAATTTTCATGTTCACAGTGGATGCTGAACCGGGCGCTCTAAATTCAGATGGGTCCGTCATCACGCCAACCGATTTACGTTCAGCTCATGACTGGATTGTGCGACCGCAATTACTGCGTGTTCCTGGAGTCGTTGAGGTCAATCCGGTCGGAGGATATAAGAAAGAAATTTTGATAGCGGTAGATCCGACAAAACTGTTGTCTTTTGGCTTATCTTTTAAAGACGTTATCAATACGTTACGTGCAAACAACAGTAATCGCGGTGCCGGGTTTATTGAGGTTAACGGCGCACAATGGCTGATGCGTGTACCCGGGCAGGCAAGCGGACTCGAAGATTTAGAACAACTTGTCGTTCGCTCGGAAAATGGGGTTCCCGTACGAATTTCAGATGTAGCAAGTGTCGGGTTAGGAAAGGAATTACGCGCAGGAGCATCAACCCAAAATGGGCACGAAGTCGTCATGAGCACTGTGTTCATGTTAATCGGCGAAAATAGCCGCGTGGTTGCAAATGCGATTGCAGAAAAACTTGTAGAAATTGGCCCGAGTTTACCGCCGGGTATTTCAGCAACCGCTGTTTACAACCGCACGGAGTTAGTAGACAAAACGCTAGTTACGGTACAGAAAAACCTTATAGAAGGTGCACTATTGGTTATCGTCGTTCTACTTCTTTTGCTAGGCAACATACGGGCCGCCTTGCTAACGGCTGCGGTTATTCCACTTGCAATGTTGATGACTATCACTGGCATGGTGCACAATGGCGTTAGCGCAAACCTGATGAGCCTCGGGGCACTTGATTTCGGCCTTATCGTGGATGGTGCTGTAATTATTGTCGAGAATTGCCTGCGACGACTCAGTCAGTCCGGCCAAAACGGCAGGCAGGCATTAAATGAACGGCTCGCTGTCCTACTCGATGCTACGCGTGAAGTGATACGTCCTGCCCTTTTTGGTGTTTGCATTATTACCGCTGTTTACATACCGATTTTTGCGCTAACGGGTGTAGAAGGAAAAATGTTTCACCCAATGGCAACGACTGTGGTTATCGCATTGATCAGCGCGATGATACTGTCCGTGACATTCGTGCCAGCCGGCGTAGCGATTTTATTCAAAAAACCAGTTCACGAGAAACCTAATCGAATTTTGGATGGCGCACGCAAAGCTTACCGGCCCGCACTCTCTGCGGCATTGCGATTTCAATGGCTAACCGTAATTCTAGCCTCCTTGCTGGTGATTATTACTGGATTATATGCGACCCGTCTAGGTACTGAATTTATTCCAAACCTCGATGAAGGTGATATCGCCATGCACGCGCTGCGCATTCCAGGTACGTCGCTGACACAAGCCATCGAGCTGCAAGAGCAATTGGAAGCCAAAATAATGGAGATGCCCGAAGTCGAGCGAGTGTTTACCAAAATCGGTAGTGCCGAGGTAGCCACTGACCCTATGCCACCAAGTGTTGCGGATAATTTTATTATCCTTAAACCGCGTGACGAGTGGCCTAACCCGAACAAGCTAAAAACCACAATTGTTGCTGATTTAGAATCACTCGTAACGCCTGTTCCAGGAAACCGCTACGAATTTCTGCAGCCTATCCAAATGCGTTTTAATGAACTGATTGCTGGCGTACGGTCTGAGCTCGCGGTAAAGATATTTGGTGATAATTTTGATGAGCTCATTCGCCTTGGCAACGAGGTTGAGCAAGCTATTGCTAGCGTTCCAAACGCTGCCGACCTTGCGGTGGAACAGGCCACAGGGTTACCAGTCATGACAGTAGAACCAAAACGAGAAGCGCTAGCACGGCATGGCTTAACAATCGTTGATTTACAGGACGTAGTCGCGATGGCAATTGGAGGCGTTGTTACAGGACAGTTTTATGAAGGCGACCGCCGCGCAGATATCGTAGTTCGACTACCCGAACAGTTACGCTCAGACCCCGATCAATTGGGCAGCATTCCTGTACCACTAAGCGATGGCGGATATGTTCCATTGCGCGAGGTCGCAGATCTCCAATTAGTGATTGGCTACAATCAAGTGCCCCGCGAAAATGGTAAGCGACGGGTAGTTGTCACCTCTAATGTTCGTGGTCGAGACCTAGGTTCTTTCGTAAATGACGTCCAACTAGCTATCGAACAACAAGTCAATATTCCACCGGGTTACTGGGTCGAATACGCCGGAACTTTTGAACAGTTGCAATCAGCTTCCAAACGACTCTCCGTGGTGGTTCCAATTACCCTGCTCATCATCGTGGTTCTACTTTTCATAGCATTGGGGTCTATGAAAGATTCTTTGGTTATATTAAGCGGGGTACCGTTAGCTTTGACTGGGGGTATCATGGCTTTACTAATACGCGGCATTCCGTTCTCCATATCAGCGGCGGTTGGTTTTATAGCGCTGTCTGGTATCGCCGTGTTGAATGGACTCGTTATGGTTACTTTTATTCGGGATCTGCGCTTAGCCGGAAGATCACTTGATGATGCGATCATTGATGGAGCCCTTACGCGACTCCGCCCGGTGGTAATGACCGCACTGGTAGCGTCACTCGGGTTTGTACCCATGGCATTGAATACAGGTATTGGCTCGGAGGTGCAAAGACCACTTGCTACTGTGGTTATTGGTGGCATATTGTCGTCAACCATTCTGACGTTAGTAGTGCTGCCAGCGCTATATCGAATTGTTCATGCGCGTAATCATTAGGCCGCGGCTGCAAAATTGCCGCGGCCGTATATATCAGTCTCCTAAACTAGAGCTAAAGCTCGAGATCGAAACGATCTAGCTGCATCACCTTAGTCCACGCTGCGACAAAGTCATTAACAAAACGCTCTTGCGAATTATCGTAGGCATAGACTTCAGCAACCGCACGCAACTCAGAGTTAGAACCGAATATAAGATCTACCGGTGTCGCTGTATATTTCACATCGCCTGTAGTACGGTCAACACCCTCATACAGGCCGTCCGTCGTTGTTTTTTGCCAGTTGGTAGACATGTCCAACAGGTTAATGAAAAAATCGTTGCTAAGCGTACCCGGCCTATCTGTAAAAACGCCATGTGTCGCGCCCCCTGCATTAGCGTTAAGGACACGCATACCACCGACTAGTGCTGTCATCTGCGGTACGGTCAATGTGAGCTGGTCTGCCTTATCTACTAACAATTCGGTCGGCGACCGATAGGCATGCTCAGCATTAAAGTAATTCCGAAAGGCATCGGCGACGGGTTCAAGCAACTCAAACGACGCTGTGTCAGTATGTGCCTGTAAGGCATCCGCTCTGCCTGGCAAGAAAGGAACAACTACGTCAATGCCAGCACTTCTAGCCGCTTGCTCGATAGCAGCTGCACCGCCCAGAATAATCAGGTCGGCCATAGATACCTTGCTACGACGCAGTCTCGACTCATTAAAATCGCGCTGGATGGTCTCTAACCTTGCTATGACTTTAGCAAGTTCAGCCGGATTGTTGGCTTGCCAATCTTTCTGGGGCGCGAGCACAACTCGCGCACCGTTTGCTCCACCACGCATATCACTAGCACGGAAGCTAGACGCGGAAGCCCATGCTACACGAACCAACTCTGGTATCGTAATGTCAGAATCCAGAATTTGTTCCTTCAATGTTTGAATCTCCCCGGCGCTGATAAGCTGATAATCCACAGCAGGAATTGGATCCTGCCAAATTAGCTCTTCACTTGGCGCATATTTACCAAGATAACGAGCACGAGGCCCCATATCACGGTGAGTTAACTTGTACCAAGCTTTTGCAAACGCACGCTGATATTCACCTGGATCAGCGAGAAAACGCTCAGCGATAGCTTTATACTGCGGGTCGAACTTTAGCGCCAGGTCGGCAGTTGTCATTACCGGCGCGTTGAGTTTTCCTTCTACGTGGGCATCAGGCACAGTGTTGTGCATTGCTTCATCGTTTGGAATCCATTGAATCGCCCCCGCGGGGCTACGCGTTTCTTGCCAGTCTAGATTCAGTAAGTTTTGCAAATAAAGGGTAGTCCACTGGGTGGGTGCCTGCGTCCAAGCACCCTCTAACCCGCTAGTGGTCGTATCTTCAGAGTGGCCCTTGCCGCAACTGTTTTTCCAACCCAATCCCTGTTCCTCTACGCCAGCAGCTGCAGGCTCAAAGCCCACGCAATCGCTAGGCTTGTGTGCTCCATGCATTTTGCCAAAAGTATGACCGCCAGCAATCAAGGCGACAGTTTCTTCGTCATTCATCGCCATTCGACCAAACGCAACGCGAATATTCTTTGCTGAACCGAGCGGGTCTGGTTTTCCAAGTGGGCCTTCGGGATTCACATAAATTAAACCCATGTGCGTCGCGCCAAGAGGACGCTGCAAGTTGCCATCGCTTTCATGTCGATCGCTGGCAAGCATCTCAACTTCGGGACCCCAGTACACAAGGTCAGGTTCCCAGTCATCGGCGCGGCCACCAGCAAATCCATAGGTTTCAAAACCCATATTTTCTAGCGCTACATTCCCGGCTAGAATCATCAGGTCTGCCCATGACAAACTTGCCCCGTACTTCTGTTTCACTGGCCACAATAGTCTGCGAGCCTTGTCGAGATTGCCGTTGTCTGGCCAACTATTGAGAGGGTCAAAACGTTGCTGTCCTCCATCACCGCCACCCCTACCGTCTAATGTGCGGTAGGTACCCGCGCTGTGCCACGACATTCGAATGAAGAAAGGGCCATAGTTACCAAAGTCTGCGGGCCACCAATCCTGCGACTCTGTCAAAAGCGTATCAATGTCACCCTTTACCGAGTCGAGGTCGAGCAACTTAAAAGCTTGTCTATAGCTGAAGTCCTGTCCTAAAGGGTTCGAGCGAGCGTCATGATCACGTAAGGGAGACAGATCTAATTGATCCGGCCACCAGAACCGGTTGCTCTTTGATTGCTCTGTTAAACCAGTACTAGCACTCATTGCACCAGATGGTTCACTACTAGGTGCGGAATCTTCAACTGCGATAACTGGTGCTATAGACAGTAATAAGGTGCCAGCAACTGCAGCAGATATTAATGGATTAGATTTTTTCATGATGTGGGTTCTCTATGGTTATGGCTGCATCCGCAACCCATGCAATGCTACAGAGGTGACTGCACAACTTCGGATAAACTTTGCCGAAATGACGACCTATCTAACAAAACAAATGAATAGTCTTTCTCTACCTAAATGACTATAACAATAGGTCGAATTTATGAGAAATCGTTTATATCAATCGGATTAATAGTCTTTGCCTAGATCTAGCGGTTACTACTAGGAATACTAGTGCTCTTCCCTGAATACCCTATTCATAATATCGTCAGTACTCTATCTGAGTGGGTTTACCCACGGCTACAATAAACCATATACTTTGGTCTCTAGATAAGAATAAAAGTGGGAAGGATATCGTGGATCAAGACTTAAAAATGGGACCACATGACGTCGGTGGTGAATTTAGTGACCCCATCGACACCTCAGATGGCGGCATGACTCATTGGGAAAAGTTCTCTAATGGTGTTCGGATTGCCGTATCTGCACGCAAAGTAATCACTCTGGATGAGCTTCGACTATCGGCGGAATCGTTTGGTGACGAATATTTTAAAATGCCCTACTTTGAACGCAATGGTTTGGCATTGGTTCATAGATGCCTTGAGCGTAAGTTATTTACAGAAGAGGAACTAAAACTGGCCCGCGCCCAAGCAGAAAAAGAATTCGAGGTACCCTTAATCGATTTACCAAACCCAGAAAGTATTACCCATTTACACGACGGGGAAGAACATCACCACCACGATAATGATTTCCAGGAAGATGAGGCCGGTGAAGGGCCGCCCAGTTATTACTTCGATATGCTCGCTGTAGCAAAGCTGTTGGTGGATCGCGATCTTATTACTATGCAAAACGTGCTACAGAAAATCGAGCAGTTCGATAACGTTTTCCCTACACGTGGAATTGCGGTGGTCGCCAAGGCCTGGACAGATTCCGAATTTAGAGAATATCTAATTCGTGATGCGAAAAATGCCATTATCGACATGGGTCTAAAACTGGAATCATTTGCAGAAATTATCTGTATGCCTCAGAGCGATCAAACCCATCACATGGTGGTATGCACGTTGTGCTCATGCTATCCACGCAGTCTTCTTGGAATGCCTCCAAGCTGGTATAAATCTCGCAGCTATCGATCTCGCGTAGTGCACGAACCGCGAAAAGTTCTGGCTGAATTCGGTACCAATATTCCCGATGATGTTGAAGTAAGAGTGCATGATTCAAACGCAGACATGCGCTACCTGATATTGCCCCAACGCCCGAAAGGCACTGAGGATTGGACAGAGGCTAATCTTGCTAATATTATTTCCCGCGACCATCTCGTCGGGGTGAGGATTCCAGAAAATGTCATATAGCCCTGAGTTGGAACCAACTCCGCAATTTGCTGCAACGGATCAGGTTCAAGTTATTGCGCGACACTCAGAAGGACACTGCCGAACACCCGGTTATATCCGCGGCAAAGTCGGTATTGTCGAGAGGTATTGCGGTAACTTTAAAAACCCCGAGCAACTTGCGGTCGCACATCCTGCACCAGAAATTATCCCGCTTTATCGATGCAGATTTCTGCAAAAAGAAGTCTGGCCAGATTACAAAGGTACGGAAACAGACACACTTGAAATTGAGATATATGAGCATTGGCTCGACCCAGTGTGAATAAAATATCCAGTACTGATGCCAAGCCAGAACTATCGGCGCAAGGCCTATTTGTCATCCTGGCGGCGGCTGCTCTTGCGCTACTTGCCACGCCACTCGCTGCGCCGGCGATGCCCGAGATTGCACGTGTTTTCGCACAGCAAGCACAGACAGAACCCTTCGCTCTCGCCGTTCTGGGTGCGATTAGTTTTCTCCCGGGCGACCCTAGCGCAATTTTTCTAGTTAAGTTTATCTTGCTGTCGGTACCGGCGCTTTTCATAATTATCGGAGCCCCATTTGCAGGCTGGATGAGCGACAACTGGGGCCGTAAAAGCCTGCTGAACGGATCACTATTAATCTTTGGTCTCGCCGGTATATCAGGGTATTTTGCGCAAAGTTTTTTGTATATGTTTGCTGGTCGCGCGCTACTAGGGCTTGCTATTGCTGGTATTAAAACGGCTAGCATCGCAATGGTTGGTGACTACTATGAGGGCGCAAAAAGGCAAAAAGTGCTTAGCTGGCAGGGCTCTGCGACAAAAGTAGGTGGCTTTGCTTTTATGTTCTTAGGTGGATTTCTCGCGAACTTTAACTGGCAGATACCGTTTTTGGGCTACGCGCTTACGTTTCTTTTATTACCAAGTGCCCTAATCGCGCTCAGTGAAAGTCTACCGAACGCACCATTGCATGAGCCAGATCAGGCTACAGCTGCGCTTCCATTTTGGCCGTGCACTTACGTATTTGTTTCTGCGACACTTGCCTGTGGCTTGTTTTTTATAACCCCAATACAGTTGCCTTTCTATCTAACGTCGGCATACGATGCATCCCCGCTACAAACCGGCTCAGCCGTTGGCGTTGGAAATACAGTCGGCGCGATAGTCGCCCTTAGCTACTATCGCTTTAAGCACAACTTTAACTACGTAGCAATTTACGCACTGATATTTCTTTCGATGTCGGCCGGATATTTCGTCATGACATTAATGACCAGCTATATGACTTCACTCATAGGTATGGTCATAGCCGGAATCGGCTTTGGTTTGTATATACCAAATCATAGCTCGTGGATTCTTGCTGTGGTTGGTCCAGAGCGCCGAGGCTACGGCGCGGGATTAGTGACAACAGCAATGTTTCTAGGGCAATTCCTGGCACCTATCATTGCCCAGCCCTTGATCGAGATCGACGACCACGAAGCGGTATGGCGAAAATTGAGCGTGCTGCTATTTGGGCTTGCCTGCCTTTATTTCCTACTATCGCTGGTGGGCCGCAAACCGACCGAAAATGCTGTCACCGCCTAACTTTTAAATATTGTTTGCCACTTGAGTGGTTTCTATCAGGCAGGCAATATTTTATACTTTCCATACCGAGTTTACGGAGTACAAACATGAATTTTGGAGTATTAACATGCGTGCGATCTCAAGTTTCATTTTTTTCTTTGTTGCGATGATTATGTCAGTGTCAGCGCAAGAGGCATCCGAAAATAAAAGCATCGATCCGATGTGGTTATTTGTTCCCGAAGAAGTTACCGGAGCGGAACCCATCATTACCGAGCCAGTCATGGGGTCAGATATTCCTACTGAGTACCGGTTTGTAGAAATGTTGGACGGCGTTTATTCACCAATCGGTATACGCACACCAGAAGGTGATGGCCCATTTCCTACCATTGTTTTTGCACATATGAACGGCGGCCTGGGTATGCGCTGGCTACGTGAGTGGACTAACTACGGTAGCGGAACGCTGGAACGGTTCCTTGAAGAAGGCTACGCAGTTGTTTGGACGCGCTATAGAGCCGAAGTTGACACGCCCTATGGTAGCGAACTGACCGTTCGTGAATTTCAGGGACGACAGCGCTATAACCGGGGACCACTGGAATATGAAGACGCGATCCAGATCGTCGAGTACGTGCGCGCATTGCCCAAAGTGGATGCTGACCGAGTTGGGTGGGCCAGCGTCAGCCATGGGGGCGAGATGCTGATGAAGATCGCATCTGAATATAAAGGGCTCAAAGCAGGCATCGCAACCGAACCGGCCTCAATGGATTATATTGCACAAGGACCGGACGAATCGGCGGAGCCTTCGACTGAACCCGAGACTGAAACCATGGAAGTCAATACTGACGAAATGAAGACGGCCGCCTTGGCCAAGGCACGTACTTTAATTGATAAGCCGTTAGCGATGTCGCGAGCAAATGCCGTGGATATGCCTATACTCATCGTTAGCCGGGCACGCGATCACAATCAGGCGACGTTCCGGTTAAATTACGAACTACTTGAAGAAGCGGGCAAAGATGTCGAATGGAAGGAATATGACCACGAACATCATGGTTTCTTTTTTATTGAGCGCAATGCTGAGGGTCAGTACGTCGCCGACCCAATTCAAACTGAAGCCATCGATTACGCAGTCTCCTACTTTGACCGTCACTTAAAATAGAGGGTGTTATCTAGCTCTTGGTTCTACCACTGACGGAATAATCAAGAGCTAGAACATGGTCCTCGCGGATTTTGCGCATTTAACTGAGGTCCTCGACTTTATGCAAATCGTGGAAACAAGCTGACCGCATTTTCCCGGTCAATAGCACGCAGGTCGCTTTCGCTAAACAGACCAGTATCGGCGAGATCTCTGGCAACGTCCGAGCTAGTACCGCCAGGCGGAAAATCAGTCCCGAATACAATTTGTGAGGTCTCTACCAACTCCAGCAGTGACACCAGGGCACCACGATTGGCCGCGCCAGCCACATCATAGTAGAATTTTTTCAACTCTGCAGAGAAGCCGTTAGGCAGCGCCTCTTTTGCCCTGTTTCCGGCCCGATCGATACGGTCTGCCAGAAACGGTACGCTGCCACCGGCATGTGACCAAATAAAACGAATATCCGGAAATCTTACCGCATCGCCGTTGAAAGCAATGCCCATGATGGCGCGGGTGGTGTCGGTGCCGTACTCAATACTCGACGCACTGGTCCCAGGCGCATATTCAAGGTTCCTGCAACAATTAGCAGCGGTAGGATGCACGCTGACTACTGCTTTACGCCGGTTGAGTTCCGCCATAACCGGCCTGAATGCAGGGTCACCCAACCATTGGTCTCCATAACTGGTAAATAAGCCAATACCATCGACTTTAAGGGTATCGTATGCAAACTCTATTTCGCTGAGCGTAGCATCCACATCTGGCAAAGGCATTGCAGCAAACAAGCCAAAACGCGTGGGGTGATCCTGAACCAGTTGTGCTCCATACTCGTTACACGCGCGTGCCAGACGGCGGGACTGTGCCACATCACCAAACCAGAGCCCGGGATTGGTGATGGATATTACAGACGCAGCAACTCCACCTTTGTCCATATCTTCAATTGAGTGTTCGGGCTTCCACCTCGTGTTAGCCGCGTTAAGTAGCGGACGACCGTTGACATCAGTTACCCATGAAGGTGGCGCAAAATGGTGATGCACGTCGATTCGCCTTGGGTTGGTGGCTGATGGCCCCACACCCTGCGCTCGTAACGACTGGGTATAGCAGGTTGCTAACGCAACACTTATTGCGTTGGTTAGAAATGTACGTCGACTAGTATCGATCATGGTCAATCCCCTTTAGTTGAATAGCGAGTATTACACAAATGGAGCGAATACCCCTTTACCGACCCCAGTGATTTTCTATCTGTTAGCGCCACTATTATTGGCCACGCACCATCATATTTAGTGAGTAAATCCCGGTTCTCGCGGTAATAAACAGTGTCTGGCGATCTGCTCCACCGAATACAACATTTGTCGGTCTTTCAGGAATTTCAACAGAGATGATTTTCTCACCGTTGGGAGAATAAATATCGACACCCTCACTGGTTAAATACAGATTTCCGTGCTCATCCAAAGTCATTCCATCTGATCCTTGAGGTGCGGCTATCTGCCGATTTGCAAGACTGCCATCTGATTGGATATCGTAGACATAAGTCATCTCGGAACCCGTCTCAGGCCCGTGATCAGCGACGTATAGTGTACTGCCATCCGCCGTTCCGAGTACGCCGTTAGGTGCCACCAGATTATCAACTACCCGTCGAACCGGCTTACCGTCACTTGGAATGTAATAAACGTGGTGGCCATCTTGCTCGACGCCAGTCTGGTCGCGGAAACGTGGATCAGAAAAGTAGATGCCACCGTTTGGATCGGGCCAAATATCGTTAGGACTATTCAGCTTCTTACCTTCGTAGCTATCAGCCAGGACTGTCACACTGCCATCCATCGAAACTCGCGTTATGCGTCTTTCCCTGCTCTCGCAAACGAGTATATTTCCCGCTTGATCGAAGTACATTCCGTTACTCCCACCACTGTCCTCTCGAAACGTTGTCAACTCTCCATCGATGGACCATTTATATGCCTTACTGGTTTGGACGTCAGAGAAGTAAACATTTCCGTCCGCGTCGACAGCTGGCCCCTCGGTAAAAACGAAACCACCGGACAACTTGGTTACTGAAGCACCGGCTGCGATAAGGTCGCTACTCATTAATTCCGCTGCAGATTGCTGCGCGGTCGCTTGTTGAGCAATAACCAAAGCAAAACACGCTAGCAAGATTCTCACTGAACGATTAATACGCATATTTAATTCTCCTTCAAAGCAGCCACAACACAAGAAGTGACAGTATAAAACATATGTTCGATTGACCTATCGGCCGCTAATAACCTAAAGAATCATTCCGTTTAGCCGGACCAGACGGTACGAGCCAGCACCGGCAGATCCACCTTCATTCCGGTATGTCCGAAGCCACCTCTTTTCGGCCAGCCGCGATTGGATGATCTCGGGTTGCCCAGTAATCAGGCGACTCTTTGAATTTCTGCCACTCCTCCGGGGTCTCGGTGCCTGGCGCCATCGATGCATTGGTGCCCGCGAGAATCTGATGGTGATCGATATTTAGCGTGCGCAGCCAGCGTTGCTGCCCCATAGTGGTGGCAACGAAATAGCCCATCTCCACGATCTCTGGTTCGGAATAGTGCTCGTAAAGTGCCTCCCACAATGCATCGTCACATTCGAGGTCCCATACAATCGCCTCGGTATAACGCAGAGCTGCTTTCTGGCGTGCGTCATAGCGTTCGGATTTTTCGAACATTATCAGGTCTAAATAGTCGTCTTCCACCAGACCCTTCTCACGGGACTGGATGGAACGTTGGTTACCGCAAAATTCGCACTTTACAGAATGCGATACATAGACCCGGCATAATTCCTTGATCGTGTGGTCGCAGACGCCTTCGTGAAATACGGTTTGCCACGTTTTGGCAAATGACCAGAAAGTAGCTGGCACATGCGCCCGAATTGCCTGGCTTTCAGGGCGAGGCGTGCCGCGAACACGGCATCGTTCAAGTTCGGCCTTCATGTCCGGGTCGGTAATCGTGTCTGGGTCAACATAACTGATGCGCTGTTTTGACATGCCTGGTTTCCTCTAATCTCTGCTTATTGAACGATATTATTGCCACTTGATACCAACTATCAAGGCATAAGCATTATAAATGCAATGATCAAATGGCGGTGAATTTCTCATTAAATTCGAAATCGGGCGAATAGGTAATATTATTTAACTACACCGACACGCCCGGTTACTCTATAGCCGACGAGCTCTAAATAGCCACCGGTTTTGTCTAGCAGTGACTAGCGCTATTCTGCTTCGCCTATAGGGAAACCAATGGGATAAGCGTCCTGGTACTCGTTCACGCCCTAGTTTGGCTCACGATGACGGTACAACCAGTCCCACATGGAAATAACGTTGGCGCGAAACCAGTTGTCGTAGTTCCAATGATCGTCAAAATCTTCCATAGTCACACGCTCCAATATCTCTTCAATGGTCGCTCCGGCCATCAACTCTTCGAGCACACGATCTCTAAGGGCAAGCCCGACTACCTTTACGATTGAATCAGTGCGTTAGCTCAATTCTCTCACTACATCGTAATCGTAAACAGACTTACGAAAATTGGCATGCGCGACAATTTCAACGTCACGGTCACTGATGCTAGTACAGATGGAATCATATCGAAGTCCGTTTTTCCGTGCGCCAAGTTGAACATCGGCTACCCGTTGGCGGCGTAGGTTTTCATAGGCAACCAGCGCTGCTTGCCCGGTTTCGCAGGTTGCGCCGGCCAGAATTGTCGCCAGCGCCATGCCATCTTCCATTGACTGATTAGCGCCTTGCCCCAAATGCGGCAACATGGCATGGGCAGCATCACCCAGCAGAGTGAGCCGACCTTTTGTCCAGATTGGCAATGGGTCACGGTCATAAAGCGCCCAAAGAAAAGTTTGTTCGACCTGCCGCAGTAATTTTTCTATACGTTGATCCCAACCCGAAAATTCCTTGCGCAACACATCAGGATCGCCAGGTGCTGTCCAGGATTCTTTGATTTTCGTATCACCCGGAACGAAACCGACAAAGTTTAACAGCGTGCCTGCCCTCAAGGGAAAGACGAGGAAGTGTTTCCCCTCACCTAGCCACATACGCCAAACATCAGCCGGCCAATCAGGCAGGAGCTCCCGTGCTATCACACCACGATAGGCAGCTGAGCCGGAAAATACGGGTACCGAGGGCGGAACCACGATGGGACGCAGCACTGAATGTATGCCATCACAGCCGATGACAATGTCCGCCTCGGCAGTCTTGCCATTCGCAAACGTCAGACGAGCCACATCGTCATCTTGTTCGAAACCAGTACATTCATAGCCGGTTTGAATCACACCCTTAGGCAGCGGTCCGGCCAGGAGATCAATCATGTCGGCGCGATGCATACCGAAAGTGGCATTCCAACCTGACGAATCCGTTACCTGAACAGGCGCGATCTCGGTACCATCTTGGTGATAATAGCGGGAGCCCTCTCCCACTCTGGCACCATACTTCTGCACCGCTGATTCTAGACCAAGCCGCTGAAGGTGACGGACACTGTTCGGGGTTAGGTATATGCCAGCACCTACTTCACCGAGTTCTTGCGCCTGCTCATAGACCGTTACTTCCAAGCCTTGCTTGATGAGTGCATTGGCAGTGAACAAACCTCCGATACCACCTCCAATAATTGCGATTTTAAAGCGCTCGCCCGTCATAACCGCTTACCCCTCATGTTACGTTAATTCTTGTTGAAGCCTTCTACCAGTAACCAGAAGTTGACTTACGTTAGGTAATAATCATTTCATGAAATCATCAAAAACGATACACAAGCGTCACCGGTTACCCTCTGAAATCACTTTCTATGCAGTATGGCTCAACTATATATTCAAGCTAAGCCGTCGAGCGTTTTTTAACTTTTTTAATATGGGAAAGCGTTTTGTGTCAGCGAAGAACTATCGATATTTTAGGCAACATACCTTTGCATCCTGGTGGAAGGCGGTAGCAATATCGATGTTACAGGCACAAACTTTTTACGATTTTATAGACTAGATTGTCAGTACCTAAATAACACTTGCCAATTATCTCACGAGGAAATAGATTCGTAGAGGCTTTCGACTGCTTCATCGCTAAGTAGGCTTTCAACTACAAAATTAACTCTCTTCATTGCACAACTCATGAATTCAAGTTATCAACTAATCAGCCAGTAGGAAATCAAAACACGATGAAAGCGAAAGACAGAGCGATAAATGATCTCGTGATTGCAAACCGTATCCTTGCCAAGGAAGAGATTGTTGACGCCTATGGTCATATCACAATACGAAACCCGGATAATCCAAATACATTTTTTATTGCCCGGTCACTTTCACCGGCACTAGTAACGGCTGAGGATATCGTCGAATTGGATATGGATGGCAATCCTGTCCATGAAGAAGGCCGCGTGCTCTACCTTGAAAGGTTTATCCATGCGGCCATACTTAAAGCCCGGCCTGAGGTGCTGTCGACAGTTCACGCTCATGCTGAAGATATTTTGCCATTTTGCATTGCAAACGGTACACCACTGAGACCGGTAATTCATTCGGGTAGCTTTATCGGGGCTAACGTACCGGTATGGGACATCGCTGATAGATTTGGTGACACAAATTTACTGGTTACGAATATGGATCAGGCGGACGATTTGGCCAAGACTTTAGCTAATAATAATGTTGCTTTGATGCGGGGACATGGATTTGCATCTGCTGCCCGATCACTAATTGAAGCTGTAAGAATGGCGGTATATTTGCCAAGAAATGCCCGTACTCTCTCCCGTGCATTGCAACTGGGAGGGGATATTAAGTCCTTGTCTCAAGGCGAAATAGATGCGCGGAACCTGGGCTATAAGCCCTATTCACCAGAAACCTGGCGTGCATGGGAATATTGGGCCACTAGATGTGATTGTGGTCATATGTTGGTAAAACCAGATGAGAACGAAGAGAGGTCGCTTCAGCAATGAATGTCGCTCACACGACGATGAAAAGATATGCGAATCCTTTAGCTAGTGAACACATAGCTGCTGTTGTGACGGTATCTTTAGAATGCGCTGTAGCAAGAAGCAAAATAACGGGAAGCTATAATTGTTAAAATTATCATTTGCTTGTGGTCCTTACGACAGAATGGAGGCCTTGCAATATAATCGAATTGAAGTCGAGGGGATTGATCTAAAATATTTGGAGATCCAGTCGCCGCGCGAAATCTTCGATCGGATGGTAGGTGAGATGGCTTTTGATCTGTCAGAATTATCTCTGTCAGAGCATGTTGTCATGACGTCCAGAGGCAACAGTCCGTTTGTTGCGCTCCCCGTATTCCCGTCTAAAGCTTTCAGGCATGGGTTTATCACTATTAGTAAAAAATCGGGGATCAAGGAGCCCAAGGATCTGGCGGGAAAACGTATCGGCGTTCCACTCTATACGATGACGGCGGCTATCTGGATTCGAGGCGATCTGCAAAACGTCTATGGCGTCGACTTATCCAATGTCCAATGGGTTCAAGGCGCCGTTGAAAAAGCCGGTTCACATGGCAAACCGCCCGCTGTGCCCGATTTGTTGCAGCCAGTTGATATAACCCAAAATAGCTCTGACAAGTCCTTATCCGAAATGCTGAGGGATGGAGAAATAGATGCTTTGATTGGTTCAAGGTTACCTGCTTCCTTACGCACAGATAGCGACAAGGTTACTCGTTTGTTTCCAAATCCCCGCGAAGAAGAAAAGCGATATTACCTTGAACATAAAATCCACCCGATCATGCATACGGTAGCTATTCAACGGAAAGTATATGAGGACAATAAATGGATAGCCTCCAGCCTGTTCAAAGCCTTTCTCGAAGCACGGAATTGGGCTATAGAAAAAATGTATTTTTCTGCCGCCCAGCGCTATATGTTGCCTTGGTTATATGATGATTTACATGAAATTGATGATGTTTTTGGCAAAGATCTTTGGGCATATGGTGTGGATCAAAATCGCTCTACCCTAGAAGCATTTGTCAAATACATGAAACAACAGCATTTTATCGAGAACGAATTACCGATAGATGATTTATTTGTACCAATAGAAAGGTTACGCGATCAATAATTACCTTCCCGACCGCAGCCATAAATCTAATCGCTGGTTCACGAGTACTTTCGCAAAAATTATTTAAGGTAAGCTAAGCTGATAATTGATTAAAGAAGGGGCGAAATAATGTGGCAATGGCTTTTTGTGGCAGGGCTAATAATTCTCAGTGTGGGATGCTCTAATAATACCGAAGGGCAATTCCCACAGAAAAATATCTCCATTCTTATTCCGTACGGTCCCGGTGGTGGTTTTGATACAACGGTGCGAGTCTTTGCCCCGTACTTTGCTGCACAGCTGGGGGAAGGGATCAACGTGCTTCCACAGAATATGCCAGGTACGGGTGGACGGCGCGCTACTGCAAGTCTCTACCGTGCCGATCCAGACGGGTACACACTGGGACTACTCAATCTACCGGGTCTGGTTTTACCGAGCATTCTTGGTGAACAAGTAGACTATGAGCTTCGTCAGATGAGCTGGATAGGTCGAATTGAATCACAAGATTTTCTACTGTTGGTTCGAGCCGATTCAGATATCCATTCGATAGAAGATTTTCAGGCCCAGGATGAGATCACCTTTGTTTCTATAGGCTACGGAGCTACCGTCCTCGCCGCTATGCAAATCGTTGCTGAACAACTCGACTTGATGAGTAAGAATCCTATATTTATTACTGGCTATGAAGGAACCACTGATCAATTAATGGCATTGGTGCGTGGTGATGGAAATGCAACCATAGCGCCAATCTCGACGGCCCTGCAATATATTAGTTCCGGCAATTTACGGCCACTTGCGGCGACTGGAGAAAATCGCAGTGAGGTTCTTGCAAACGTACCAACCTTTGCTGAACTCGGATATCCAGACTTGTCGCAGTTAAACGTACAGCGATCTCTGGCGGGGCCGCCAGGAATGGATCCCGCGGTATTGACGCGGTTACGAGAAACATTTTCTCGTACCATGGAAGATCCTGAATTTAAATCTGCCGCTGCCACTGCGCAGATGGATGTAGTGCCCCTTAATGGCGCTATGGTTGCCGCTGAGATTGAAGCCAGTTTCAGTTTTTACGAAAAGTTCAAATCCAAACTGAGCAATCCCAATTAGCACTAGCGAACTCTAGACCGGCCTTTATTCATGTTTGAATCCTTATTAACCGCCGTTGCGTACTTATTAAGTGATAGCGCTAACCTTGCCTATCTATCCCTGGGTGTAGCTGTCGGCCTTCTATTTGGTATTATTCCCGGCCTCGGTGGTGCCACGGCTATCGCGCTATTATTGCCATTAACCTTTGGGATGGCTCCCGAGCAGGCAATTATACTCATGGGTGGGGTCATGGGCGCGGTTTCTGCAGGTGGTGCAGTAACGGCAATCCTGTTGAATACTCCTGGTACAGCTCCGAACGCAGCGACGTGTATTGATGGTTATCCACTGACTCAGCAGGGCAAGGCGGGGCTTGCAATTGGTGCCGCTGCATCAGCATCAGCGATTGGTGGAATCTTTGGTTTATTCATCCTTGTTCTGGTGCTACCCATCGCAAGAACAATCGTCCTATGGTTTGGTCCACCCGCATTTTTTATGTTGGCATTATTGGGACTGACGTCTTTGACCGTATCAAGTGGAAATATGTTGCGAGGGCTTATTGCGGCCTGCATAGGACTATTTATTGGTTTTGTTGGCTATGATGAGATTGGTGGAACAGCACGCTATACCGGAGGTAGTGATTACCTATGGGATGGATTCTCTATTGTACCGGTTCTGATCGGGCTGTTTGCCATTGCTGAAATGATGTCGCTATTTGTAAAAGGCGGTTCAATCACACAAGTCGGATCACAAACCAGCATTCGCTTTACGGACACGATTCAGGGCATCAAGGCCACACTGAAAAATTACAGGATCGTCGTGAGTGGTTCTGTAATCGGCACGCTTATAGGCGCAGTACCTGGTGTAGGCGGGGTTGTAGCATCATTTATGTCCTATTCCTTTGCAGCACAAATTACTAAAGAAAATAAAACTTTTGGCAATGGTGATATCCGCGGCGTAATTGCCCCCGAGTCCGCAAACAATGCCAAAGATGGTGGGGGACTGATTCCCACGTTGGCATTTGGGGTGCCCGGGAGTGCTGAGATGGCGATATTCCTAGGCGTTCTAATACTTCATGGTTTGAATCCTGGGCCGACGCTGCTGATAGAACGTGAAGATACGATCTATGTACTGATCCTTACGCTATTGGGTGCGACTATTCTCAGTACTGGCTTCATATGTGTCGCGGCATTTTACTTGGTTAGGATAGCTTATATAGATTCTTCTATACTCATACCTTCGGTTATATCGGTGTCACTTTTGGGTGCGTACGCTGTCCAAAGTGCGATAGGGGATGTATTTGCTGCAGCATTCTTCGGTCTGCTGGGGTATTTGATGATACGTTTTGATTACCCCAGAATAACCTTGGTTATTGCACTAGTGTTATGCAGTCTGATGGAGCGAAACTACACCCAATCAATGATTATGTTTCAAGGGGATTGGACTGGTTTTTTTCAAGATAACACAGCTGTGGTATTACTGTTATTTTCCGTAGCTGCACTATCAATATCGGCATTTCGCGCACTCCGCAAGAAAAAGGCATAGCGAGAATGAAACAACCCAGAAATATTCAAACCTCCTTGATCGTCGCGTTGCTAATACTAATGATAGCAATCTCGGTGTTAGTTACCGCCTATGGCTATAGTGGCGGCAGCGGTATCTTTCCAAGGTTTATCGGGTGGGTATTCACCGGTCTGGCCATGGCCGAATGTTTGGTCCAACTAAAAGCATCTATGTCAACACCAGCTACTGGGCAAATCAGCACCACCTCTGATACTGATTTACGCAGGGGAAAAGTACGAAAGGAAATAAAAGGTTTTCTCTGGATAGGCGTTTTTCTAGTGTTGTTGTATCTAACAGGCTTTTTGATTGGCATACCGTTATATATATTCTTTTTTCTGAGGCTAGCGGCAGGAAAATCCTACAAGCAGTGCACTACCATTGCCGTGGTGGCTATCGCATCTGTCTATATACTGTTCATCGAATTGCTTCAATACAGGTTATTTCAGGGTACGCTGTTCGGAGGTTAAATTGAGTACATAGGTCAATAATAGCCTTCGATAAATATATCGATGGATTGGCCCCTTTGGATATACAAGAGCCATTTTATACATGTTGCTTAACCTTCTATGACCGACTGCTTATTGCCGAATAAAGGCATTCACATAATAGACATTAACTACTTTTTCGAATGCAAATATCCCAATTGAATAGTTGTTCAAAATCGGATTATTTCTAATATTCGTGTAGCGAAAAATCAACTCTCAACCTTTGCAACATATGCTTTAATATACTTATTACTTTTGAACGAAGATTTACCGAATTCCTAATTTATCAGGAGGATCGAATTATTCGTCAGTCTCGTAAAAAAAGCCGCATGCCTGTGATCGCGTTAATAATACTTTTTCTGCTGTCTTCCACCAAAGCAGTTGAATCAGACGTCGAGCAGCGAACACTGATCTTGTTCGACCGCTCGGCAAGCATGATTCAACCTTATGAGGGCATACGTAAGATCGATATCGCCAAGCAATTGTTCCGCGATCTCGCAAACCAGTTGCAAGACGACCCTCAGGTTGCCATTCGTTTTTTTGCCGGAGGCACCACAGGAGACAAGGCTATGGACTGCCAGGCAAGTGAAATCGGATTGGAATTTGGCGGTGTGCGAACCGCTTCGTCCCTTGCAACATTTGTCGACGACATCAAAGCCACAGGACAATCCACTCCCGTTACTTTTGCGCTTGAGCAAGCTCGAGCCGATCTTGCCGATTGGCCCGGACCACGAAAAATTATCCTCATTTCAGATGGCGAAGAAACCTGCGACCGCGACCCGGAAGAATTAGCCGAATTATTCTTTGAAGAAGGTATCACCATTGACACTATCGGCATCGGACCCCCAGATATGTTTTCACAGCTAGGGATGATCGCCCTCTCAGGTGGAGGCGGATTTCAACTCGCAGAAAATATGGAAAGCCTCAAAGGCGCATTAGACAGCGCATTACCTGGCGGAGTTCTAGATTTTGGGGCTCCGGGAGAAGCGCAGTCTTCTGCTCCGATCGCAATAGAATCGGCACCTGCACCTGCACCTGCACCTGCACCTGCACCTGCAAGCATGATCTCAGCGCTTCCTGCGGTTACCAATATCGGCCTTTCCGAACCTGAAGATGCGCCTGCGGGCGCCGCACTTGCGGTGGAAATTATATTCGACGCGAGTGGATCAATGGCAGCCTGGCTTGGCGCTAGTACGAAGTTATCTCTTGCCAAAGATGCCCTGCGTGCGGCGACTCAAGGGCTAGACAATGAATCGATGCTAGTCGCCTTCCGTGCTTATGGCTTTGACCAATCGCTTGCCAAGACCGCCGAAGCATCTTGTCCCAACACTGAACTTTTATTACCTTTCACCGACACTGGACAAGCGGCTAAGGTCACGCAACAAGCCGACGGTTTGGTGGCCTATGGCTACACACCAATAGCCAGATCGCTTGAGCTTGCCGGGCAGGATTTGAGCTCGGTCGAGGCAGCTCGACGAATGATAATCCTGATTTCTGACGGGGAGGAAACCTGTGACGGTGATCCGCAATCTGTCGCTCGCGCCTTGAAGGCTCAGGGCATCGATTTGCAAACACATGTCGTAGGTTTTGACTTGGATGAAGTAGCGCGCCTTCAGATGAGTGAAATTGCTCGCGAAGGTGGTGGCTCATATTATGATGCCAGCGATGGTGCTGAATTGGGTGCGAGCCTGATACGTGTGATCGAACTCGCGCAAGAGGCGGCTGACCCTTGGGACTCACGACTCATTCATCCAATCACTGGTGGCAAGACGATCGAAACTGCGGTTGCTATAACTGCAGGCACTTATACTCTTGACGAACACTTACCAAGCGGCGAAGAACGATTTTTCAAGGTTGATACCGCTATAGCGCAGCGCGCACTACTTCGGGCGATTGTTCAATCTCGCAAGGCAATATTCGAAGAGGATGGCGAAGCAAGCGAAAGCGAAATTGCCTACAGTGGTTTTGAAATTCGAATTTACGGATCGGACGCCGAAGAGGTGAAAGGCCACTGGGCACGTGTCTATGGCGAACGCGGAGAACAAGCACATACAGGATTCGTTGACCAAAGCGGTGATGGATTCTTTTTCTCAATTGGGAACCGTTACGACACCGTGAATAAAGACGCACTGTTCCAATTAGTTGTTGATGAGGCTGGTGATCTGGCAGAGCGCCAGGATGCGCCAGATGACGATAAAGTGGCGCTGTCGGCCAGTATGTCATCACCCATCATCGGACATTTGGGTCTGGAAGACCGCGAAGATATTTACTCAATTGCCTTGATGGATTCTGGTCAGAATACAGGCATCAGTGTTCGCTTCACCGATACTGATTTCCGCTTCCAGTTGGATGTGCGTGATGCGGCAACAGGGCGTCGTATCGAACGATTCACCGGCCTCACCGGTGAAATAGATGCCTCTGTCGAGTTACCGCCAGAAACAAACGCAATCACAGTGGGTGTGCTGGATAATAACCCTAGCCTCGACGCGGAGTTTTCATCCTACAGCATTACAGTAAACCAGGAATAGGAGTGCTCGATCGATGACAAAAGGCACGATACTTTCGAGCTTGGCAGTTTCTCTGGCTTTAATCGCACCTGTAATGGCTGACCGTGAGCTTCCTGCAGGCGCTGATCCAGACAGCGTTTTAGATGCTTTTTTCGCCGATTTAAAATCTTCGCTGGATGATCCAGCGACCACGGACATTGGCTTAAATGGAACTTATGCAAATGCCGAAGGATATTGGATCCGCTCGAGCCCCGAAAGCGTGCAACAAACCGGGCAGGTCGCTGACCTTAACTCTGTGATGTTTTTTATTATGAATCAACCCGTTAGCTGGGATATTGGTGACACACGTATTGCGGGTGATTTCGCGCGAGCCACGGTCAGCTTTGCTCCCTCGGCCTCGAGCGGGGTGGTTCGCGAGCGTGATTATGACCCTATTGAAGCACGCTTCGATCTAGTCACTCGAGATGGTGATTGGTTTATTGTTGGTTTCAAAGGCCCACAAGTAGAAGCGCCTAAGCCTGAACCCGACGCACTTATTGTTAACACCGATGATACACCTGAGACCTTGGTTACAAGGTTTATGGACGTTGTGGTAGCCGACCTTGGCCCCTCGTCTGGCCCTCCCGGGAGCGGGAATCTGTCACACGTCGCCGCAAAAGTAGAAGATATGTGGGTCGATACAAATGATACCGCACGCTCACTTGGACAAACCCTTTCTATGATGACAATACTTCAGCCCAAAAGTTGGTTGTTGAACGAATCAGTAGTTACTGGCGAATCGGCAGAAGTTTCAGTGACGTTCGAAAGTGACTCACCAATGGCAGCCGGTACTCCCGCGGCCAGAAGTTTGAACATTACTCCAACTTTGCGTTTTAGCGCTGAGCGTGTAGACGAGCAGTGGAAACTAAAGACCGTGGCTCGCTAGTAGCGCTTTAAGCACAGATTTGCGTAAGCAGAGCGTTCAATATTGAGTAGCACCGGCTACCGAAACGACGTTGCTTGTAAACACGCCTAACCTGTCTAGCAGGGATTACTCAGTGTATTAAGGTTGGGAGGGACCGAGAATAATTTTATCGGTACCCACTAATCGTGTTTGTCTCAATACGAACCACATACTTTCGCCCAATCGCAGCTTGAGGTAGTAGCCTTTGTCATCGGCCCCTCTTTTATAATTGACTTCGTAATCCTGATTGTATGCTCGGGTATCGATCGCCATGGTTTGTTGAAATAGTTGGCTCAGGGTTCCTCCAAACGTGCCAGTGTCGAATTTGGTGTCGACTATAATCTCAATTTGTCGTGTAAATGCGGCGGCAGCTTTTACGTCCGCACCAAACATAATCAATAAATCTGCTTGATCCAAAACAATTTTGAAAAAATTTGGCGTATCGTAAAAATTTTCCTTACGCTCCCGGTTGACGATAAGCTTGCCAGTCTCAACCAGGCGGCCACCAATTTCCTCGACTTTTTCTGGGCGCATTCCCATGTATTTAAAGTATACATCACCACGAAACACGCCGTTGTCACGTGTATAGGTAAGCGCTTTGCGATTTAGATCATCATCCGTATCAATATCGAGAATTGGATCGCGTTGAAACCATGCCTGTGTCGCGCGGGTATGAATTTCATCATCTTCTATAACCAGCCGGTATCCATCACCTTTGCGGGGTACCCCAAGGATAGAAGTGCCGGTCATAGTGTATTTAGTACCTGTTTCTAACTCCACACCACGACCTTCGTATTTATCCCCAAGGTGGTTTGTGATTACCATATTGAGTTTCAAGTCGTCCGTATCACTGTAATTGCTTAAGACAAAAATAATATCGTTGTACGCAATATTGCAATCCGCATCGATCTTGGGTTCGCCGTTTATAGGAAAACGCATAAACCAGTTTTCTCCAAGACTGCTTTCTGTGATCGGTACCGCTTCCCAGGTTTCCTGCCCCGTATCTGTGCGGCTCAACACTGCCGAGATTTCTACCCCTTCAGGGATTTCTTTATCTGGCAGCGAGAAAATAACGTAATCATTGGCATCGTTTAAGTCTTCGACTGAGAAATACTTTTGTGAAAGGGGCTTAAGTTCAACAACGTCTCCAAATGGAGCCGGAAGTTTCACGATCTCTGCTTCAGCGCGCGCACTTGCTGTCACCAATGCAAAATCCGGGTCCAAGGTATCCCAAATGCCGGTTTTATCGCCCGGGATATTCAGGTGGGATAACGCAAAGTCGTGCCAATAATCACGAAAATTAAACCAGCTCATGTCTTCGTTCTCGAAGCCATGGTCACGGTAAGAAATTATCGCATTGCTGAGCTGCGCCATAGACCCGGAGTGCACCTTCAGTAAGTAGTAATACCAAAATAGTGATGCGAGGTGCTTCCGTTCCACCAGTGATTTACCGTGTGCCTCGCGAACCGCTAAAGTAAACCAACTGGTTTGGTCGGCATTCTGGTAAAGCCTTGGCTTGTTTATCCAGTCGTCTGGTGCACCGGTGAGCAGTGCTGCTAATTGAGGGGGACCTTCCACGTACCATTTTTGGATATCGCCAGAATCGAAAGCGATGTCGAGAAACCCGCCCAACCCATCGGCATAGGGATGGGAGTCGGTCATGCGTTGCAATATATGCATGTACTCATGTAGAAACGAGTGCTCGGTATAGTCAGCGATCTCGACCAATATCACTAGTTCACCAGAAACCGTGGTAGCCCGCGCGCTTTCAGTCGCGTTAGTAATTTCCTCTACAACAAACACCTTAACCTCATCCAGCGAGCTGGCCTGAAAAAGATCCTCCAAAATCTGACCGCCTTGCTGGTAGGCTGCGGTAATGCGGTTTGTCGCCTCGGTCTGAGTGTCAGGGGCATAAATTGTAAGGTGCGGCGCCGCAGGAACCTGCTTCGGCCAGTAGATGCTTGATGGGTGCCCGGTATAGGTAAAAAACGTAGCATCCAGGCCATCCATCAAGTCATAAAGCGCCGGGTCTGCTTCGTAATTCCTGCCAGCTGTCTGAGCCAAGCTGGCACTTACGAACATCAAACACGCCACTAGCAGTTTCATCTGTCTCATGCCGCTTCTCCATCTGGGCTGTGTGGTAGCCATGTGCGAGTTATAGGGAGTATAAAGTATATAAGCTGCTATAAAAAACGCGGTTATTGAGTCACACGACTAGTTAAACGGGTATCTCAAGGTCGCCGAATGTTTATATCTCTGCCAATCTCGATAACCATCAGATCTTCGGCAACTTCCAATGACCCACTCCATGTTTTACGGGTCTCTTCAATCAGCTCAGGTAATTGTGCGGGGTTATTAATTAAATGGGTATAGACACCCATGCGGGTTTTGGATTGGGTAAAAACCTTACCCGCATCAGCAGGCAGAGTATGTGTCGCAATAATGCTATTAACCGTAGCCTCATCTTTATAAATATTTCGCAGCAGTACTTGCAGTGCTGGGGCCATAACTTCGTGGATAAGTACATCCACACCCTGGCTATTTTCGATTAAGTTTTCTGAGTATGTCGTGTCGCCCGAAATCACTACACTGCGCCCAGCATAGTCAATTCGATAACCAAATGCCGGCTTTACCTCTCCATGATCAACTTGTATTGCGGTAACTTTTACGCCGTTTATCTCATAAACGAAACCGTCATAGACGTTTGTTACCGTATATTCAAGGCCAGCCCTAGATGATGGGCTTGATTGATAATCAACTCGAAGTACCGCGTCCTGTTCGTAGGCGAGTCGAATATGTCTGATTAAATCTTCGGTCTTCTCCGGGCCGAACACGGAAATGCCCGTCGCTCTGCCCCGCACCCAGCTATTGATATAATAATCTGCTGTTCCCGTCGTATGATCAGAATGCAAATGAGTAAAGAATAAGTGCGCTGTCTCCCTCAAATAGATCGTCCCAAGATTTCCAAGACGATGGCCGCAGCCTCGACCACAGTCGAAAAGCAACTTTTCACCCCCAGCTTCCACCAGAATACTTTGGCCCATCTGGTTCGGATTAGGGTTTGGTGTGCCGGTTCCTAATAAAGTCACCTTAATATCGAATGCCGAATCATCCTTATCAGCTGTCTGGGCGTAGCTAAATGTTGAGATTGTCATACTGCAAATGATGACAAACGGGTAAAAATATTTATGTAATTTGATCATAAAAAGTATCCCGAACTAATCGCCCACATGTACATCGGTTAAGCTGAACGTGCTCGATTCTACCTCTAAGCTGCCCATAATCGACACACAAAAATTAGGCTTCAGTTCGGCCGCTATCTAGAGATCCGATTCGACAAACTAGTTCATATCGTATCTTCTTAAAGCCTCATCGCGCGTTAATGACGTATAGACGACCCCATTCATGTCTACCGCAACGCCTTCCTGAGACCCGTTTTCGTCAGGATCTTCTATGAATGTAGTGACGACACCATCTTTCGCACTACCAATCCTGACTCCTTCGCTCCATTCTGATTCCCGCCCAGGATCGTCAGAGTTTGCATCAGCCACGTAAATCGTATCGTTTACATCAATGAATATGCCAGATGGTTCGCCGAACTGGTCCCATTCGTCAATGAAATTACCGTCCTGGTCGAATATCTGAATCCTGCCATTGTCACGATCGGCAACAAACAATCTGCCTTGCGAGTCCATAGCAAGGCCGTGGGGTGTATCAAACTCACCCGGAGCTGATCCCCGCCTACCCCACGTGGTAATAAAACTGCCATCACTTGAGAACTTCACGATTCGCGCATTTGAGTCTCCACCGTGCCCGTCCGCAACAAAAATATCTCCATTCGGTGCCACAAGAACCGCGGACGGCGAATTGAATTCGTTTGGTCCGGTTCCCGCAACACCTGCGGTACCTAACGTCATAAGCAGCTCACCGTCGCGGCTGAACTTCAAAACCTGATGCCCCTTTCCGTCTCTACTCGCATCCTGGCCATCTGGCCCCTCGCGGTCTGTTACCCAGACATTACCGTCTGGGTCGATGTGTATAGTGTGTGGCCGCAGAATCAGTCCCGCTCCAAAGGATTGGACAAGAACCCCGTTAGCGTCGAACTTAAGAATAGGATCGACATCTGATCCAGCACAGGTTGTGCCCGCGCAGGCATCGTACGCCCAGATACTGTCGCCATCTGTGTCAATCGCAAGGCCGGCTGTATTTCCTATAGGCCGATCATCTGGAAGCTTGAAAAACGTCTCGTCCAATAGATAGGGAGCGGGTCGATCATTCACCTCGCTGTTGATTTGCCCGAAAACCGTAGCGCAATAAATCAAACAACCGGACATAATAGTAAATAAAATGGATTTGAGTAGGATGATCATTTTCTGCCCTCGTTGAAAAAACTAAAAGCTAGCTTTCAAAGTATAGAAAGTTTAAAGCATGTGTTCCATTGATCTAATGACGGTGAGATGCCCAAGTGGACATCCCAATTCAAGTTGTTAGAAACGATTAGTGAATCCGCAACCAGCTTCAATGAAGACTAGTTGATGTATTTTTGCACAAATTTAGTGACGTCAGCGGAGTTTGGTGCGATTGCAGTTAACCGCGATATGTACTGGTAAATCGACTCGGTGTCGCCGATTCTATCCATAAACGTAACCTGAGTTAATAATAGATCGTATTGGTTTGGCCAGCGATCATTTGCAGCAACCAATGCCTCGATCGCTTGCTCGATCTGAGCATTATTCTCCAGCGCAATGGCGTATACATATGCGTATCGTGGCTCGGCATCTTCTGACTCAGCAGCTTTTTTAAGAAATTCCAATGCCGTCAAATAATTTTTCTGCCGAACGAGGAAAAGCCCGTAAATATGGTTGGCAGCCCCGCTTTCAGGTGCGGCTATGAGCGCTTTTTGTAACAATGGTTCTTCTAGTGTCGTTTCTCCAACGGAACGGTAGAAATCTGCAAAATTAAGTAGTGCTGGTACCAAATTAGGCTCAACACGTAACGCTTGACGGTACGCGTCTTCCACTGCAGGCAGGTTACGCATGCCAAGTTCTAAGGAAGCTATGGCCATTTGAGTCGATGGGAAATCACTCGAAACTTCCAACATCTGCCGGTATTCGTCTATTAAAGGCAATAGCTGCGCTTGTTGTTCAGGGAGATGTTCCGAATAGCCACTAACGAGTACAGAAGCAATTTCAAAACGAACGCTGCTGCTCGGATCATCAAGGTATGGCGACAACACTTGCCATCTTAATTCGCTGGGCATATTTTGCATCGCATGGGCTGCGGCACGCCTGACCATCGGATTTTCATCTGCGAGTTGTAGTGCAGCAGTTTCTGCGCTGACCCTGGAAGGCATCCGAGCGAGTTTTTCCATTAAACTCGCCTGCACAATAGCGGGGAGCGTCTGCTGCTTAAGTAAATCGGTCACTGGCCGGGTTGCCAGAATATCGCCATTCTCTAGCGCGTGAGATAAATACGCCCAATGCCCATCGGTTGATTGCACTCCCCATTGATCTATGGTCTCGGCAACCCAATTATTATTGCGCCCCACATGACACTGTGTGCAGGCGTTAGGCACATTCAGGTCTTGCGATAGCGTGGGTCTTGGAATGGTAAAGCTATGATCCCGACGGTTATCAACCGTCATATAGGTTCGCTCGGGCATATGGCAATTAACACATTGCGCACCTTCAGAGTCGGTCTGATGATGGTGATGCTCGGATAAGTCGTAAACGGCCGGTTGGTGGCATTGTGAACATAGAGTATTTCCTGCCGTTAGCAGTTCTCCACTATGCGGATTATGGCAGTTAGTGCAGGTGACGCCCTGTTCATACATTTTACTTTGCATAAAAGAACCCAACACAAAAACTTCTTCCTGAATTTGGCCATCAGAAAAATACGAAGGGCTACTTAATAACTGGATTCGATGGGCGTCGTGATAATTCTCAGGTGAATTATGATTGGTGAGATGTGTTCTCAAGGAGTGGCATGAACCACACATATCAATATGACGGTCTGATTTTTCTCCGACCGGATTGGCGATCGAATCTCCCTCGCTATATACCCATTTCATGCTATCGAATGATGCTAAGCCAAACCCCGCGTCTGACGTGATTAATTCATTGTCATCGACTAGCTCTAAATGACGCGAAGCTGGTCCGTGGCAGGACTCACAAGCTACGTTAATCTCAGACCATGTGGTGGCATATGAATGGGAGCCAGTGTCATAATTTTTCAATACGTTTGTAGAATGACAATCTGCGCAGCGCGCATTCCAGTTCTGGAAATGATTTTTCCAGTAGAAAACGTCATCCGGAGTGATTTCTTCTGGAGCGCGTAGATCAAACCAGCGTTGGCCACCCGCAGCTTCGCTGCGGGAGTCCCACGCAATGTTAAGCGCCTGGACAAAGCCATCATCAAGCTCCACCAAATACTGCTGAAGCGGGTCGAACCCAAAAGTATATTTAATCTCGAATGATTCTATTTGCCCGGGGCTCTGCTCGATGTCTACCCGATATTTTTCGGCATCACGATAGAAGCGGGTTGCCAGATTGTTAAACGTTAGCGTGTTTCCAGAGAAATCACCTAATACAGATTCTGCGTTCGCCAGCGCCATAGCGTGGTAGTGATCAGAATCCTGCCAATCCTTAACCTGCTGCTGATGACAACTGCTACAGTTTGCAGAACCGACGTATTCAGCAGCATCATCAGTTGCTTGTGCAAGAACAAACACTGAATGAAGCAGGAGAGGGACTACAAACAGAATTTTCATTGTTGGGTTACGTGTTTCTCTAATGTAGCTGTTACTAAAATGGGCGCGCTGGGATGGATTTTAGCCCTTGCTCGGCGGCAATAAGGTCTAACAAAGATCTTATCCGTATTAGTAAAACTGGAATAGAAAGGGCGACCCTCACATTAGCTTCTTGAGTTTCGCCCTAACCAATCGATTTCTAGATGAGTTCCTATTTCCAGTTGAGCTCCCATTCCATAGCCATTTCAGCAACAAGCTCTGGCTGCCCAGCCGCCAAATCTCGATGTTCGCCCGGGTCAGCGACAATATTATATAGACGCCAATCTGTCGTACCTCGTTGGCCCGGAGGCACAGTATTGATTAGTTTATAGTCGCCGCGAATCAAAACCCCTCCACCTCCGCGTATCCAACCAACTGTATTACTCGATTCGGAATGTACAGAATCGGCTTGGCCGGTTAAATGGGTCCACGCTGAAGATCCAAGAATACCTTTAATTTCGCGTCCACGAAAATTGCTAACACCGGGGTGTTCAGTTTCGGCAATTTCCATAAATGTCGGCAGAAGATCCAAACCCGACATAAAAGCACTGCTTACACCGCCGCCTGCTACCGCAGCAGGATAGTGCACGAATGCTGCAGCCCGCAGACCACCTTCATCAATTGTCCCTTTGAGGTTCTTAAACGGCGCTGAAGCAGATTCGCCGAAGCCCCTACCATGATCTACAAAAGAACCCTTTTTCCCGAAATTATCATAGCTGTTATCGATTTGATCGGGCATTACTGGCCCACCGCCTCGAGGGCCACGACCGGTATCCACTCCGTGTTCTCCCGAAGAGGCGCCGTGATCTGACATAAATACAATAACTGTATTGTCCATTTGCCCGCTCTCTTCGAGGTAATTAATTACTCGGCCAATACTCATATCCAGGTATTCGACCATGCCGGCATATAAGCCCTGGGCTTTTGAATAACGAGCTTTTTCTTCATCACTCAAATCATCCCAGGGTTCCGCTAAAGGCTTAAAATCTTCCATACTAGAATTTGCCGGCAGTACGCCTGCGGCCATCGCGCTGGTATACCTTTGCTCACGCAATTTGTCATAGCCCATATCATAAGCGCCTTCGTGGCGGTCTAACCATTCGTCGGGCAACTGTAGAGGCCAGTGGGGAGAGGTATACGGCATATAGGCGAACCATGGTCGTCCCGCTTCATGGGATTGAAGATATTCAAGCATCTTGTCGGTGTAATGCTCAGTGGCGTAAAAATCTTCCGGCAAATCTTCCACATTGGCTGGCTGACCATCGTCCTGAAAACCAAGTTCATCACCAACTATGAAAGTTTCTGCAAAGTAACTCGAAGAGCCGTGCAGCATCACAAAGGAGCGATCAAAGCCTCTTGTCGCCGGGGTATAACCCTCATCCCGTCCTAGATCCCACTTGCCAGTCATATAGGTGGCGTAACCAGCATCTTGAAGCAACTCAGGTATTGTCGCGTACTCAAGTTTGAGCAAATTATCACGTTGATTATCTTGATCTGGCCGCGTTTCCAACGCAGCAGAAACGCCGTTACTCGTCATAAACATAGTGCGAACAGATTGGCAGGCAGCGGCGGTGTGCAGATTGTTCAGGCGTAAGCCCTGCATCGCGAGCTCGTCAAGATTAGGCGTTGGAATCTCACTACCAAACGCTCCGATATCGGTGAAACCAAGATCGTCTGCGACGATAAAAAGTATATTGGGGCGGCTATCTACCACAGCCTCGACAGTTTCAGGAACAGCTTGTTCTGTCTCAGTGCAACTAATTGCAATACAACAAAGGGCCACCAAGCCCAAATCTTTAAACATCTTCATTTAATTTCCCCCAACAATTAAGCAGTAAATTTTAGCATCCGCACTAAATGTCTGCTTGGAGAAAAATTCGCTCCTATACTCATCAACTCCTTATAGGGTTTCAAACAGAAAAATCGTACCTTATACTGGCCAGACTTAATTTGTGGAGTATTAACATGCGCTTGATTTCAAACTTAATTACCAGAATGAACGACGGACCTGAAAACCTTTCGCTCTCACACCTACTCTTTTCCCTATTAGTTGTCGCCATTACGAGCCTTACGATGCTGGCAACCTATCCTGCTCTAGCCCAAACACGCGAGCAAGGGCCTTGGTGGCCGTCGCCGCATGGCGCAGAGGATCAGGCAGGCGCAACAAACTATGTTACCCCTACGAAGATTCTAAACGCCTTACAAATTCCAAATACGGGCAAAACCTACGAGCTAGGCCATGTTTACGAGCAGGGCATGCCTTTGTACGGCGAACGACCAATGTATATGAACGTTACACCGCCACCGAAACCTAGCAGTGGTGAAGGTGGCATTGCCCTCTCTGAGTATTTTACTGGTTACATTGGACAAATCGGCACCCAATTTGATGGTCTTGGGCATCAAGGCGGAAATATAGAGATGTCTGATGGCACCTATGAAACGGTTTTCTACAACGGTTTTACCGCCGATGATTTACTCGGCAATAATCGGGGTCGAAATGGACTCGAAGCGTTAGGTGTCGAGGGTATGAAGCCGATCATTACACGCGGCATACTGATTGACATAGCTGGCTACAAAAACATGCATACGTTGCCCGCAGCCTACGAAGTCACGATGGAAGATGTACGCGGTGCTCTGGAGCGTCAGGGAATGAGTGAAGACAGTATCGAACAGGGAGATGCAGTATTGTTCAATTATGGATGGTCAGTAAATTGGGGCAACCCCTCAAAGTACAACGACTCTTATGTTGGGGTCGGTGAAAATCAGGGATCACCCGGGATATTCGCCGAGGTCACGAATTGGCTGATATCCAAGAAAATTTCGGTGGTCGGTGCCGATAGCTGTTGCGTAGAAGTGAGACCTCGGCCAGGCCCGGAAAACGTCCACCGTATGCTGTTTCTTGGAGAAGGCATCCCTATGATCGAAAACATGGAACTGCGCGAATTGGCGGCCGACAACAGTTACCAGTTTTTATTTCTGACACTTCCAGAACGGCTCAAGGGTGCAACGGGCTCGATGATTCGACCCATAGCCATTCGTTAAATGCAGTTTAAATCAAAGACGCGACTAATCAGCTATTAAGCACCTATCGACGACTAAGGAATCGGCGAAATTAAAGCTGATGGCCAGGCATGACAAGTCGCACACGCTGTTTCAGCGCCACGATTTTCGTGGCAGCTGATACAACTTGCCATCGACGTAACACTGGTGGTCATCGACATAACTTCGAGTTGTGAAACATCTCCATGACATGATTCGCATTGGACCCCGGCATCGACATGCGATTGGTGTGCCCAGGTAACACCAGGAAGCACTTGATACACCCGCTCCCAAGGTATCGCCTGATTAGTACTCGAAAATTCATTCAGTCGCTGAACGTCGGCGTGGTCTGTCGCAATCGTGTTATGGCAGGCCATGCAGGTATCAGTCTCAGGGAACCCCATTAGCACACCTGGTTCTGGGTTCGTATGACAAGTCTCGCAGGTTAAACCCAACGCAAGATGCGTCTTATGGCTGTAAGGTACTGGTTGCTCAGGGGCAGGGTGCACTGCAATATTGTCTGGCACTTCCTGATCGGCTAGCTGCTGAGCTTGAGCCAAACCGAAAATACCTAGTGCCAGAGTCAATATCAGTCCAAAAAACAAGCGCTGCTTTAAAATACTGCTAAATTTTAAAATACCGTCAAACTTATTAGGACCACTGTCAAGATTCATAATTGTTTTTTCACTGTTGGGCATTTCATATACTTCGTTAGTTTATTACGCAAGCAAATCAAGAGCTGTTATCAAGAACTACGATGACGCCGCGACTTCTGCCAACGACTTACCATCATCTTCAAGAACAACTGCCGCAACCGCTCGTCCAGGACGGCCGGTTACAGAACCCCCACCTTCTGTGCATCCGCCAGTATGGTAAAGCCCGGGAATAGGCATACGATATGGGGTGAAATTGGCAAAACTTCTGGAACGTTGATGCACACATCCACGCCACATTGCCGGATTCATACGCTCAATATCAAGCGGACTCATCAAAATTTTGGCAAGAACATCCTCTTTAGTCAGATTCGTCGTATGCTGCATGTAGGTAGCTAAAAACTTCTCAGCCACCTTCTCTTTAAGGGTATCCCAATGCTCGGAGCCAGCCTTCAGCTCATATGGAATGGTCCCCTCAATTTTTACAGATCCGTACCCTTCTGGAGCCCGAGTCGGGTCAACGTTTGACGGGTGCACAATCTGCAGTGGATAGCGGTCCAGATTCAATTCACCGCTGGCCTGATCATCGTTCAATACGAAGATGTCCTCCGGACGCTGCAGAATCGCGGCTTCGCAAGGCTGAATAGTTCCGCCTTCCGAAGAAGTATAAGTGGGCCGTGCCGAAAGCGCATAAGTAAACGCGAACATTGCATGTTCTGGTTGCCATATATCAACAATATCGAGTAACTCATCGCTCCAAAGTTCTCTCGGTGCCATATCGATCATATGTTTAATATGTATTGTGGAGACAACGCCTTTGCGCGCGCGGTAGCGAGTTCCATCTACACATTCCACACCAGCGCAGCGACCACCCTCGATGATTAATTGTTGAACCGGCTTGCTGGTGGCCACAACTCCGTTACGCGCCTCTATGTAACGCCCCAATGCATCCGACAACATGCCCGAACCACCACGTGGAATCGGCCGCCCACTCATATATGTGATCAGCTGGTAAGCCTGTCTGCCCATACCGAGATCGCTACCGGCGTTCCCACTAAAATGTCCCGTCGTAAGGTTGGCCGCCTGCACATGCGGACTCTCCCAAAGTTGCCGTGCCGCATCGTATCCAGAAAGCTCGCCGATTTGACGCCAAAATTTTCCTTCCCGCGAATTCGTCCGCTCCGCCTGACTCATTTTGGAATACCTAGCGCGCGATATAGTCAGACGCTTGAACGTCTCGGCATCCTTTTTGGATATCTTGGCAATCGTCTCCGCGGTACGATTCGGGTCATCACGATATATGGTTATAGACACGCCATCCAGAAACGGAATATGTACGACGATTTCCGGGTCCATCAATTCGTAGCCAAATTCGCGCAAATCAATTTCATTATCCCGGTACGCCGGGTTAGCCGCGTAGGCACTATGTACAGTCGAACACAAATCTTCTCGAAAGCCGGGTAATAGGACTTCGGAAGTCTTAACGCCGCCGCCAATGGTGGCACGCCCTTCCAACACCAGCACAGTATTTCCTGCTTTCGCCAGATACGCTGCAGCTAACAGGCTATTATGACCGGCCCCCGCAATAACATAATCATATTGGTCACTAGGACTTGGGCCAGATTGTTGAGCATTTGCCACTAGCGGGGCAATAGCCAGCGGCGCAAGCGCTGCTGTTTTCTTTATAAAGTCACGACGAGATGTAGATGTCACTATGAGTCTCCGTCTATAGTCAATGGGGCTAAATGTCGATAGCAGAACCTTACGACGCAAAAGAATATGACATTTTGTAGCCAATCTTTCAAACGGCTGCAAACTAATTCTATGCGCGGCTACCTTTACCAGTGCGCAGTTGGAGCATAATATAGCCCGTCTTCCGATTTCGCCAATTGTCAAAGCAATATAAACTGGCGGACTTTATTATAAGAACAACGACCAGATATAACGCGAAAAGTCTTACCGCATTTACTAATAGAAATATTCATAGGAGAACCAAAATATGATTAGCCGATTCATTCGAATAGTGTTCTTGACCATTATGTCCTCAGCACTAGCTGGTGTCGCAATCGCAGACCCGATCCCGGAAGGCGCTCGTGGTGAAAACATTGAAGCCGTCGGTTACATCGACGCCCCCAACGCATCGCCGTTCAAAATGTCGCTGTTGCAGTCTGGGGACCGTTGGTACATGTACACATCCAACTTTTTCCATCGCGGCTGGGCAATTTTTGATGTTACAGATCCAAGCGACCCTGCGATGGTCAAATTTATTGATGGTCCAGCGAACACAGCAACCTGGCAGCTCGATATCGCTGACAATCTCATGATTACCTCATACGACGCTATGCCAACCAGCTGGGGAGGTGATCCAGATCAACCACACGCGCCTGAGGCGATACTTATCTGGAGCCTGGAAGACCCGGTTAACCCAAAACAAATAGGCAGCTTTACCACAGGTGGCGGCACGCATCGAAATGCTTATTTCGGCGGGGATTACGTGCACCTCGCAGCCAATTTGCCGGGCTATCAGGGCGAACTCTATATGATCGTAGACATCAGTGACCCAGCCAACCCTGTCGAGGTAGGACGCTTTGCCACTGCTGGCATGAAAGATGGCGATGCAACCCCCTACGACCAGGGTCGATTGCACGGCCCGGCTGATGTGCGCGGCGATACTGCATTTTTACCAATGGGCGGCTCCGGTTTTATCATTGCTAATATTAAAGACCCTGCAAACATTGAAGAGATTAGCCGGCTAGATTTCGGGCCATTGTTTGGGCCAACGCATTTGTCCGTCCACACCACCACCCCTTACCTCGAAAAAGGTCTGGCCATCGTCAACAGTGAAGCAATTGCCGAGAATTGTGGAGAGGCGCTAAACTTTGCCGGGCTTGTAGACATATCTGACTTAACTGCGCCACGACTAGTTTCGGCTTTTCCAATGCCACAGCCACCCGCCGGTGAGCCACTTGATTACTTTTGCACTCGCGGCGGGCGTTTCGGCCCACACAATCAGAATCAGTTGCAACACAATCCGTTGGTCGAGAACCAGACTGATCGGGTTTATCTGACGTACTTTAACGGCGGCCTACGAATATTTGATATTTCGACACCAGTTAACCCACAGGAAGTCGGATGGTTTCTACCGCCCGACCCTATCGAGCGTCGGGGGCCACTCCCACGGGGCGCACTTGTTCTGCAAAGCGAAGATGTTCTTGTAGATACCCGCGGCTACATTTACGTCAGCCATAAGAATCAAGGCATTTGGGTTATGCGCTACACTGGGGATTAAGTCCGTATAAATAATCCTATAAAAAGAACCGACAACTAAATAGGCGTCAACGATAAAACCCAACGGGGCAATATTTCATTGGGTTTGGGTAAAATTTTATGAAATACACCTCAATACTTGCCGCATTTTATTTTTTTGGCTTACCGGCATTTGCTCATCATAGCGACGCAGCGCTTTCCATGGACCAAGTCGTCACTATTGAGGGTGTGGTTACCGAGTACAGCTTGAGAAATCCGCACGCCTATTTCACTATCGATGCTATAGGAGACGATGCTATCGAAGAGAATAGCGAGCAGGTTGAGTGGACTGTGCAAATGGCCTCATCAATTACCATGACTCGCCTGGGTTGGACCCGAGAAACTTTAGCTATCGGAGATTCCGTAACTGTCGGCGTCCACCCCGCACGTGACGGACGAAACTATGGGCTTATAGCTTCCCTTAAGATAGCCGATGGAACGTCCCTGCTGACCCAACCCGAAGAAAGGCCGAGGCCGGTTTCCAATGCCCAAGCATCCAGCATTGAAGGCCGATGGTTCGCTGACCTCAGTAGACTGCCAGACGACTATCCGGAAGGCCTGGATCTTCTGATGACACGCGACCTGGTTTTAACCGAGAAGGCAAAAGCCGCAGTAGCTGCCTACAATGCAGAATCCGACGACAATCCAGAGCTTTCTTGTATTTCAAAACCAACGCCGTCTATGATCATTTATACCGACTTATTCCCCATCGAGATCAGCCTAAACGAGCCCGGCGAAACGATCACTATCCACAGCCAACATTTTGACGAGGTACGGTCGATATATATGGACGGACGCGCGCACCCAACGGCTGACGAACTGTTTCATAATGGTCACTCTATCGGGACTTGGGAAGATGATGTTCTGGTAATTGATACCGCAAACTTTGCGCCGCACCGTTCGCCTTATCAGAATGGCGTTCCGTCAGGGCCTCAAAAACATGTCGTGGAACGATATCGGCTAGTTGAAGACGGCGCCCATATGATTATTGAGTTTACACTTGAAGACCCGGAATTTATTATTGGGTCAATGACCCACAGCCGGGATGTGCGCTACTCACCAAACGCTGACATGTCACCCTTTAACTGTGACCTGGAAGCAACCCGTCGCTTTGTCCCCAATTAAATACAAACTAATAAGTGAACTAAAAGAGAATGGTAGGAGAATCATGAAAATTACGACAATAATTACAGCTTGTTATTTAGTTGTTACACCAGTATTTGCTCACCATAGCGATGCCGCACTATTGATGGACGAAGTGGTCACTTTTGCAGGCGTAGTCTCTGAGTACAGCTTTAGAAATCCACACGCCTATTTCACGGTTGATGCTGTTGCCGAATCCGGTGAGCAAATCGAATGGAATGTGCAAATGGCATCGTCAATCACGATGACTCGACTCGGCTGGGATCGAGATACCTTATCCATAGGGGATTACGTAACCGTGGGGGTTAACCCAGCGCGCGACGGGCGAACTTACGGGTTGATCTACTCGATCAAGAAAGCCGATGGCGTCGCCCTGTTAGCACGACCCGATGAACGACGGCGCGCCGTATCGGAAGCTCGTGCCTCTACTCTGGCTGGACGATGGTTAGCCGACCGTTCAAGACTGCCCAGTGACTATCCTGGGGGTTTAGACCAGCTCATGATCCGCGACCTGGTGTTAACCGAGAAGGCGAAAATAGCCGAAGCTGCATACAGCCAAGCCTCAGAAGAGAATCCGGAACTGTCTTGTATCTCCAAACCTACCCCGTCTATGATTGTTTATACTGACTTATATCCTATGGAGATAGTGTTAGGCGAACCCGGAGAAGCAATCATAATTCGCAGTCAGTACTTTGACGAAGAGCGCACAATATTTATGGATGGTCGCTCGCACCCGCCAGTAAACGAGCTGTTTCACGAAGGGCACTCCATCGGTAGTTGGGAAGATGATGTCCTTATTATTGATACCACGAATTTTACACCCCATCGTTCTCCCTACCAAAACGGCGTTCCGTCTGGATCCCAAAAACATGTGACGGAGAGATACGAGCTTGTCGATGACGGGTCTCACATAAGAGTAGAATTCACGCTCGAGGATCCGGAAAATATTGTTGGATCGATGACCCATTCGCGAGACCTACGCTATTCGCCGCAGAGCGACATGTCACCATTTAATTGCGATCTCGAAGCGACCAGTCGCTTTGTTCCTAATTGATTGGAATTAATTTAACTGCTAATTAATAGGTTTATGAACTATTTTTTACTACTTTTATATTAAGAGGAAACAGCGGGTGCATCGCGGATTAATAACAATAACGCTGCTTGTGTGCGCGCAATTACCAATACCGGGAATGGCACAAAATGTTCCTGATTTGAGCGGTATGTGGAGCGATCCCCCGCCCCGAGCAGAAGATGCATTCTGTCATGTGGGTTGTACCATTGAAGGACGGAACTATCTGACTCAGATCCTCGATGATCCTGCCAACATCGATCGTCCTTATGCAGAGCTGCGAGAGGAAGCCGAACAAAAACAATTGACCGAGATTATTCCGAGCCATTTGACCCCCGTCGCCCTTGAGTCTTTTCCAATGAACAGAAGTGCGGCACCATTATCCACTGCTTGTGACCCATGGGGATTCACCCGTCAGGTATTAGCTCCGCATGCCTTCGAAATCACCCAGCACGAAGACCGTGTAAGCTTTTATTATTCTGAGTGGACCGCGCGACGCACAATCTTTCTTGATGGCCGCAAGCCGCCAGCTGATTTCGAATCAAGCTTGCTTGGTTTTTCTGTAGGTCATTATGAAGGCGATACACTGGTGGTCGAAACGATCGGCATTAACGCAAATTCCTCAAATGCCGGTTTCGCGCACAGTGACCAACTTTCAGTTACAGAACGCTATACCCGTGTTGATGACAGGGGTGGAACAGGTAACAGGCTGGAAGTTGAAGCGATTCTCCAAGACCCTGTGACTTTTCAAAAGCCACTGCATATGGGTCGAGCGTGGACCTGGGCTCCCAGTGAAGAAATTTACCCCTATGAAAGCTGCATAGTTCCATCTGACTAGCCCTAACTGGATAGTTCCGACTGAGTAGCTTTCTTTAAATAGCCCTGACTGAATAATTTTCGAAGCACATTAGGAATATAAACGCATGAAATCTTTTATTGGCGGGGTTTTTATACTAAGCGCTTACTTGCTAACTAGCATTGCCCAAGCACATCATTCCTTTAGAGGTGTGTTTGATTTTTCCAAACACACCACGTTACGGGGAACTGTAGTCAAATTTGACCTACTAAACCCGCACGCTCGGGTGTTCATGGAAGTCGTGAACGAAAATGGCGAAACCGAACAGTGGGTGGTTGAAGCGCCGGGCAAACTCTCCTTGGCTCGGCGTGGCTGGACCGACGATATGTTCGGTGATCGGGAAGTGATTACCGCAACTGGTAACCCCTCTTCTACCGGCAAAATGGCTATTTGGCTGGAAGATCTCGTGCTGAACGACGGTACAAAATTCATCGATCCATTGGTTTCCGATGATGAAGCAATCGAAGCAGAACGTCGCGACCGCGCCCAACGAGCCGCAGAACAAAGTAATAATTAAGAAGAATTCCAATCGGAGAGCAGACCATGAAATTTTTAAATACAAGTCTAAGCCGCGTAACCCGATGGCCTCTGCTGTTCGTATGTGTGCTCAGCAGTCCGGTGATTGCACAGGGGAATAATCTATTTTTAACCAATGGAAATATTTTAACCCTGGATGAAAATGACTCAGTTGTTAATAGCGTTTTGGTTAGTAATGGACGCATCGCTGAACTAGGAAATGACCTACAAGCTCCTGCTGGAGTCCAAACCGTCGACTTGGACGGTCGCACAATGATCCCGGGGCTGATGGATTCTCACGTGCACTTTATTCGTCATGGTTTGCGCCCCGGCTATGACATGCGTGAAATAGAATCTGTGCGCTCGATTGCAGAACTACAAGCCGCACTAACCGCGAAAGCGAATGCAATTCCGGCAGGCGCACTAATAACCGTTGTTGGTGGTTGGGCTCCACTCCAATTGGCCGAGAATCGTTTCCCGACGCGTGCGGAGTTAGATGAAGCTTTACCTAACAACCCTGTCTATATTCATTATCGTGCCTATGGCCCAGCGATAGCTAATACAGCTGGTATGGCCCTGTTCGCCGAAGGCGGCATTCAGATCGCCGAAAACGGTATGGTAGAAACCCGCGAAGATGCGGTTGCTGCTTACGACTATTTGAAAAGCCGCCAAACTCCGGAGCAACGGCAGCGCAGCACAAAGAGCATTATGGCCTACGTGAATAGTCTGGGCATGACGTCCGTAATAGATGGGGCCGGAACCAATCGACCTGGTGCACAACTTTTACTGCCAGCGTTTGACTATGACCCAATACTCGCCGTCTGGAAAAATAAAGAAATGACGGTTCGCGTCCGCCCAATGTTCATGAGCTGGGACTTAGAAGTTGGAGATGGCTCTGGCAGCTCCGAAGTCGAAGAACGCGTGCGCAACTCTTTTATGGGCCACGGCGACGATATGTTTCGAGTCGCAGGTTTAGGTGAGCATACGGTCAACGATTCCAAGAGCATTCAATTCTATAATGCTACCGCGCTTGCGGCACGCAGGGGCTGGCTACTGCAAGAACACTCAAGCAGCAAGGAAGATAATGACTATCATATCAAGGCCTTTGAGACAGCTAACGAAATAGCTCCAATTGCAGATCTGCACTGGTCGCTAACCCACGTACATGAGATAGAGCAAGGAATTCTAGATCGATTGATCGCGATAGGCGCTGGGGTAACGGTACAAAATCAGCGATTTTTTAGCACCGACCAATCGGGACCACCGTTCCGTATGATCGTCGATAGTGGTATTCGAGTCGGCGGTGGAACCGACAGCACCGTCGGCCATCCAATGAATCCCTGGTATTCGATTTATTACATGGCAACCGGTAAGAATGTACTGGGTGATGAAATCAATGCCGACCAAAAGATAACTCGGCTTGAAGCGCTAAAGCTTTACACCATCGGTAGCGCCTGGTTTTCTCACGATGAGAATGATCTGGGCACCATTGAAATTGGCAAGCACGCTGACTTCGCAGTACTGAGCGATGATTATTTAACCGTGCCTGAAGATGAGATTCTGAATCTAAATTCGGTTCTCACCATCGTTGGCGGCAAGGTAGTTCACTCAGACCCTGAGTTTTATTCCCAATAAACCTCGCCCAGCCTGTAAACCAATGGAGTCTAACTCCATTGGTTTATTGTGATTGTTAGCTTATTGAAATCATGAAACAGCTGACTACAAGACAAGCGATATAGGGTTAGTTGGAATTAATCAGCCGTTTTAATTCCAGGGCGCTTCCATGTAAACCGTTTTGGTCGGATACCATCTCACCTGGGCCATCCCAGCCGTTATCGTAAGTAACAAAGGCCCCGGAGTGAGTGCTGCCACCATTAGGGGTAGCGATTCTCTCAACAACATCTTTCAAATCAAGGTCGAAAACAACCATCTCGAAACTCGAATTGCAGCTAATCCACATTTCGTTTGCTTCTGGGTCGGGATGGAGTGTGCCGTGGTCTCCACGTATGCATCCCGTGTAATACTGGTCCAAAGGAATCGACCCGGGTACTTCCATGATGGTGGAATCGACCAAGCCAACCATTTTACCGCGGTTGTGTGAGCCTTCGCCTTTACCAATAGTATATAAATAGCGATCATCCCAGCCTAAATGCACGCCGTAAGGACCATCAACACCGGAACGGGTTTCCGATACCATGACATTATCTGCGAGGTCTAATTTCATCACAACGCTATGCCGAGCACCGGCAATATAGGCAAATTTATTGTCCGAAGTGAATGCCATCATTGCTGGCTCACTGTCATTAATCTTTACCCATCGATCAACTGCCCAGGTATCGGGATTAACAAACACCAGGGTTTGATCCATTTGGGTTTGACGCAACTCACGATCGCGGTATCTACCGGTACCAATAATACTGTCACCATCAGGTGACGCAAAATAGGTATAAGCCTCAATACCCTGATCCTGTAACGACACCGCACCAATCACTTTATTATCATCGCTTGGGTCCAACACAAAAAGTGGTTGTTGCCAGCCGTACAACATAACTCTGGGATCGCCCGTCGGAGTTGTATACGCAGATGCATGATGGGCCTGACCGGTTATTTTTATTACTTTATCAACTTTTAGCGTCCGGGCGTTTATCACCAGATAACGACCAGCATTGTCGCCAATCGTCAATGTTGCACCCTCACCGGTTGGTAAATAAATCCATTCACCGTCAGGCGACACACCCAGTCCATGAGATTCAAACACGCTGGTCCAGCCCCAGCTCAATACATCATACGATTGACTGGCTACTACTTCTCGTGTGTTCGCATCCACAATCACAATACCAGGATGCACAACGCCACTCATTAAACCGCCATAGCCAGGACCCTCGGTCGAAATAAATACTGTGGGGTGTTCCTTCGGATCCCAGGCATCTGGGCCACTAGAATCAAAACTATACTCAAGCTCAATATCAGCATCTTCAGCCCACGATGTTGTCCAATCGGCCTTCTCCTTGTCTGACGGAACCGCTGGCGCTTGAGCATAAACATTCGATACGCAAAAAACGCTGATCACTAACGTCGACAACAGTACTGACAAGAATTTTTGCGGGAGCCTCTCTAAATTCATTAAAAACCGATATTTAGTCATAGTCATAAGTATCCATTAAGCGCGGTTGAGTATTATCACGATCGCGGGTGATTATTTCTAGGATGTCAGCATATCACGACTAATCGCCTAGACTAGAGCCACACACCGAGCTCGCCAAGAGCCGTAGAGTTCATCAAGTATGGTTCACCCGTTTCGATTGAATAGTGCTGAGTCGCTGCAAGCAAATTACTTAACGAACTAATGTTATTAGCTAGCGAATCAGGGGGCGAATTGGCAGAAACATACCCCCACATATGCTGAAGTGCATTCCGAATACCTCCGGTACTTGGCGGAATTCTTAGGCTTTTTGATAGCAGATCTGCGAGTTCGGAAAAATCTTCATTCCGCTTAACTACTGCTACCTCTCGACCAATCTTCTTATACAAATTTTGGTCTCTCGCTAGTATCGAATATTTATGCTGGCTCCACATCTGCTGAGCGTTTTTGGGTAACGACAGGCGGCCACTTTCATTCTCAAGATACTTTTCTTTTAAGATGTCCAGTTGCTTGGAAGGCGTATCAATATACTCTGTCGGCCATTCTCCTTTATTGCTACGCATCAAAACTGGCGTGTTATCGATGTAGCCTCGCAAATGCATTTCTTTCGATAGCATTAGATGCCGGATTCTTATAGCCCACCCATAACCAGCCCAGCGAAGTGTTTCAGGGTGTCTTGCGTAGCCCTTCTTCTTGTTTACCAAAATCGAAACTAAACCATGCAGCTCTCTATGCTCTCCGAGCAAGCTTTGTCGATTCAGATACGCAGGACTAACATCCCAAATTCTCATTTAGCACACCAATTTGAACATCCGGTCACTTAGATCATAATTATCGCTATCATAATGCAACGTGCCCTACCTAAAGAATTACAAAGTTCAAAAGGGCCACCCTCACCACTTGATAAGCTTATACTGTTCTAAGATAGCCCCGAACAGAATCTGGGTTACTGACAGCTACATCGATAGTAGACTAGCTACTAAATTTCAGAGGCATACCTTGAGGGAAGTAAACATGACGAATAATTCAGTTCACAATCAATTTGGAATATCGACGTTTTTGGCAAAAATTGCTGGGAGAATAACCTCCAAAGGCTGGGTTTTTGTCTTACTGACCGGGCTTTTAAGTCAGATTGGAATCAGTGCCGCACAAGAAACCGACAGTACCGCCTATATAGTTCTTCAATACGAAGTTACTGATCAAGCCATGTATCAGGAATACATACAAGGCGTGCGCGCAACTCAAGCCGGACACGAAATGAAGTTACTTGTAACTGACTCAAACACTGAGTCTTTAGAAGGTGAGGCGCTTGCTCCAAGAACCGTTATTTTGAGCTTTCCAACACCCGAGCAAGCTATGGCATGGTATCAAAGCGACGCCTATCAGCAGATTGTTCAAAAACGAATTGAATCAACTACCGGTATCACCACACTGGTTAACGCACGCGATCCGGGCTAGAAATCCCGCAAAAAACCCGATTTGTAAATCGAATGTCGACAACAATATAATTGCCTTGGTCGAATTCTCTGATTATGATGAAATTTATGAACACATTTCTAAAAACTATTTTAACGCTTGTTGTATTAGCTGGAATGCCGGCAGCGGTCGCCCATCACTCGGTGGCTGGTGTTTTTAGTTACGATAACGAATTTAGTCTGACCGGAATCATTACCGAGGTCGAGTGGATAAACCCGCATTCATTCGTTCATTTAGAAGTAACCGATGAATCTGGAACTGTTACTAAATGGGAACTCGAAACCGCACCTACTGCGTTTTTTAGAAAGGCAGGAGTTACCAAAGCTATGTTATTAGGCGACGGTAAGCCGGTGACCATTACCGGTGCTGCGCCAATCGACGAGAACTTGAAGAGTGGTTGGATATATCGAATCACCTATTCAGATAAGCATTTTTATCAAATTTCAACATCTCGATAATCCGGTTAATTATGAAAAACATTAAATTTGATTTTAGCGTGGTTCCTTTTGATTTCTCTCACAAAGTTATTTTCCTTTCACTATTTGTTCTCGGCAACATAGCTAGCACCAGCCACGCCCAAACTGAAGATTCCCGACCTGACTTAAATGGCAATTGGGCAAATGGATCAGGCATCGATTTTGTGCGTGACGTAAAAATTGGGGATTCAATATGCATGGTAGATTGTGAAGAGGCACCTGCGGCTCCAGCAGGTCCATTCGCAGCGCCGGATCGCCCTAGCTATAAACCCGAGGCAATGGCAAAAGTTAAGGATCTTACGGAAAGACAGGTAGAAGAAGACCCTATTCTAAAATGTTTGTCGCCAGGAGTTCCCCGCATTGGTCCGCCCGACAAAATTGTGCAGCAAGAAGACCAAATTGTATTTTTGTATGACGATGTTAATGGAAACTATTTTAGGGTAATCCCAACTGACGGACGAGGTCATCGCACTGATGTCGAAGCCAGCGCACTAGGCTATGCCATTGGTCACTGGGATGGAGATACATTAGTTGTCGAAACGGAAAATTTCGATGACACTACTTGGTTGACTGACGATGGCTCTTTTCATACGACTGACCTTAAAGTGACTGAACGTATAAGACGCGACGGTGACAATTTACACTGGGATGTGACGGTATACGATCCGAGCATTTTGAACGAACCGTGGCAGCTAAGACCGCGCGTCGCGACATTAACCGACCTCGAAATTATTCAAGCTCCACCTTGCATAGAGAGGGATTTGGATATCATGCAGAACATGTCGCACCACCCCAACCCTCGTTAGCAGGGTCGGTATTCTACATTAGTCTAGAGAGGGTAGATCAACTAGGTAGGATACAAAATACTGAATCAACGTCGGCACGAGTCAATTCGTGCCGCTTGGCAATTAGAATGGAGAGTGGACAATGAATACGATCCTTTTGTCTTTGTTGTCGTTCCTACCTATATTGGTCGTGGCCATTTTTCTGGTGGGGCTACGATGGCCAGCCAGCCGGGCGATGCCGCTGGCCTATATTACCGCCGTGGGCCTTGGGCTTGGAATTTGGAAGTTATCGTTTAATCAAGTCGCGGCGGCCAGCGTAAAAGGCATTATTGTCGCCGCCACGTTGCTATACATCATTTTCGGTGCCATCTTGCTATTGAACACTCTTCAGCAGAGTGGCGCGTTACGGGTTATCCGTAAAAGCTTTACCGATATCTCACCAGATCGACGTGTACAAGTCATTATTATCGCCTGGTTATTTGGCTCGTTTATCGAGGGCTCATCCGGTTTTGGAACACCCGCAGCAGTCGCCGTTCCGTTAATGGTCGGATTAGGGTTTCCCGCGATGGCCGCAGTGGTCGCGGGTATGATTATCCAAAGCACCCCCGTTTCTTTTGGGGCTCTAGGCACGCCGATACTAGTTGGGGTAAACACGGGATTATCAGGCGATGATAGCGTGTATCAGTATATTCAACAGGCAGGAATAGCTGGTGCCACAGCAGAGTCGGTTGGTAGACCATTATTGACAATGATCGCCACCAAGGTCGCAATACTGCATGCGGCGGTCGGAACATTAATTCCACTGTTTGTTGTTGCACTTATGACACGGTTTTTTGGTGTTCGTCGGTCATTTGTTGATGGGTTGCGAATTTGGAAGTTTGCCTTATTCGCCGCATTTTCAATGACCATACCTTATGTGATTGTCGCGCACCTTCTAGGGCCGGAATTTCCTTCCCTTATTGGTGCATTGATTGGTTTAGCGGTTGTTGTACCTGCGGCTAAGGCTGGCTGGCTCATCCCCACAAAGGATGACACGTGGGAGTTTCCAGACAAGCAACAATGGGAACCTGAATGGACAGGGGTTATCGATATCAAAGATAGTCCGGAGGGAAATAAATCCATGTCGATGTTTTCTGCATGGATACCGTATTTTTTGATTGCCGTGCTGCTGATAATTACCCGGATACCGGAACTAGGTGTAAAAAGCCTTATCCAATCAGTTTCATTGTCATGGTCTAACATTTTCAATTCATCGGTTGGAACTGGCGCCATTCAGCCCCTGTATCTACCCGGTACAATATTTATTGTTGTGTCGCTCGCGACATTATTTTTGCACCGCATGAGTATTGCGAGCTATGGGCGAGCGGTTAAAGGTTCATGTCACACGATGCTTAAAGCATCATTACCACTACTATTTACCGTCCCCATGGTGCAGGTATTTCTAAATTCGCACGATGGTCTGGCGGGGTTCGCCAAAATGCCAAATGCACTGGCAGAAGGAGTAGCCGCAATGGCCGGGTCAGCGTGGCCGATTTTTGCACCTTTTATTGGTGGATTTGGCGCATTTGTAGCCGGCAGCAATACCGTCAGCAATATGACCTTTTCATTGTTTCAATTTGGTGTAGGGCAACGGATTGGAGTAGACCCCACCTGGATAGTTGCACTACAGGCTGTCGGTGGCGCGGCTGGAAATATTATCTGTGTTCACAATGTAGTTGCGGCGTCTGCTGTGGTCGGATTACTTGGTAAGGAAGGCCTAATAATTCGTAAGACGCTGCCAGCATTTTTGTACTACGCGTTGCTTTCTGGCTGCATCGGGTATGCCATCGTTTGGTCAGCAACATTGGGGTGGTTAAACATCGGAAGCGCTGTAGCTACAGCAATTGTTCTAAGTCTTGTTACCTTTGCCTGTAAGCAATTGCGCCAAGATAGGCCAGCGTGATTAAGTGAGAAAAAATGCTTGAACTTGGCTAGAGCACAATACTGTCGTGACTCGAATGCACCGATTTAGAACTGCGATATACTCAATACATCGCATTAGCTAGATGCTTGCCGACATCCGAAGAACAAAATGCCGTTGACCAGGTTGAATAAAGCGAAAGGGCAACCCGTCAGTTGCGGGAAAGGACGATGGGTGATTTGTAATATTGCCCGAGTACTCGAGGTCTTATGTATAAAGATAGAATTGGAGAATTTGGTATGAAATCACTTATTACAATTGCTCTAGTGGTGATCTTTGTAGTTTCCGCAGGCATAGCAGCAGAAATGCCAGCAACATCAGCTAGTCCGTGGACAGTGCATAATCCCAACAGCACTTCATCTCCTAATCACCAAGCGCTAAACGATCTAATCAAGGTATTTGGTAAATCAAATAGAAGCTATACCACGCTCGACTTTAATGCCATGAAAGGCCGGGGGTTGAATACACCGGAGCATATTTGGCCGGTTTGCAAAAGATGCCGATTAGCCTTTTAAATCGAGATGAGCAACTCGCCTATTGGTTAAACTTGCACAATACGGGCGTTATTTATCTATTGGCCGCACGTAAAACGCCTCGGAAATTGGACAAGTATCGAGGTACTCCCGGTGCTCCCGGGGAGTGGTGGCAGGAACAAATATTTAACGTTGAAGGACATGCACTTTCGTTAGAGCAAATTGAGCAGGATGTATTACAGCGGCATTGGCCTGATTCCCTATTTGTTTATGGGCTTTATGATGGCAGTAAAAGCGGTCCTGACTTAGGCGCCCAAGCGTTCACCGGGAATTTGGTACATTCACAGCTTGAAGAGGCAGCGCGTAAATTTGTCAATGACGACAAACGCGTCGATATTAACCGTCGAGGCGAACTCACACTTTCTAGCCTATATGAATGGCGCAAATCTTCGTTCGGTGCCGACGACTCTGCAGTGCTGGATCATTTAGTGTCTTACGCGCAACCCGAGCTAGCAGCGCGACTTACGGAAACTAAAGCCATACGTAAGCACAAGTTCGACTGGTCTATAGCTCGGCACAGTATTCGACGCGCCCCACTCGACCAGGACAGCTATAACAATGCTGGCTATGGAGGGGGAGTCGGCGGAGGTTCGTGACCGCAGTACTTCACCACAAGGCATGGCCTCTTTTTTTGTGTGGGCAGGGGCTACTAGCGTTTATTTTTATTTGCCTTTATCTGCTAGCACCCGAATTTGATTATATGCGGCAGTGGGTTGATCGCCCGTTACTAGAATATGTAGGACTAATGATGCTAGCTGGCATTACTTACTTTGGGTTAGTTTTCCTAATCCCCATATTGGCCGGTGTCCGGCAATCTATCTGGTTGCTGGTGATCCCAGGCATAATATTAAGATTAATTATTTTTCCTGCAGCCCCAATACAGGAAGATGATTTTTATCGCTACCTCTGGGACGGCGCAGTCACTGCCGAAGGTTACAATCCATACGTCAGCACCGGCAGATGTATTACCTTCAGTACTGCCTTCGACTCTCCCTATAGATCGCCCGATCGCCCCCTCCTCAGCCTCACCAAATACCAGTACGAGATCTTCGCTGCTCGAATTGGCGGAACAAGCGGGGCCAGATATTGTTAATCGGATAAATTACCCGCACGTACACACAATTTATCCGCCGATCAGCCAGCTCGCCTTTGCTTTAGGCTATAAAATCAAACCTTGGAGCTTAGCCGCCTGGAGGGTGGTACTTCTTTCAGCTGATATCGCCACACTTCTACTGTTATTGGTGCTACTTAAGCAATTTGACCGGCCCCCTCTATGGGCCGGGGTCTACTGGTGGAATCCGTTAAGCATTACAGAGACCATAAATGCAGGGCATATGGATATGTTACTTCTGCCCTGCATCGTCGCTGTCGTTCTATTTATGAGCCGACTGCAATCAAAAAAAGCCGTGTTCATGTTGAGCATCGCAACAGCAGTTAAACTTTGGCCGGCGATACTACTTGCACCACTAATAAGTGCGCTACCAGAGCGGAAGCTAGTAAAAGCTGCATTGGTTGTGTTCTTTAGCCTTATTTCACTTGCGCTGCTTTCCCCGCAGATAATTTCAGCCTGGTACGAGCCGGCAGCAGGTGTGCGCGTTTACAGCGAAACCTGGCAAACCAATGCTTTTTTATTTGACTGGATAGCTCGAGTACTCAGCAACTTATCGATGGTATAGATGCCGAGTTAAACACACGTTTGTTCATTGCTGTTCTCATTATTGGGTTGGCATTATTTCCTGTCAGCACTTACCGGGTAAACAATTCGCTCACGAACAAGTTGGATTCATTTGCAAATCGATTTGTTGATCACAGTTTGGTAGTAATCGCCGCACTGTTTTTACTCTCACCTACGGGTTACCCATGGTATGCAGCCTGGATGCTACCGTTGTTAGTGTTAAGGCCAAATCCGGCGTTGCTCCTTTTAACGGCCACACTCCCTCTGTACGATGTCCGCTATTATCTGGCTGCAGCCGAGCAGGAAGCGTACTGGTTGCCCACGGTTACCGCGCTGCAATTCGCCCCATCTTGTATTTGGCTGATCTGGCAAAGACGTAAGTCAAGCCGGTACGTAGTGGATTAAATACTATGGCGAGTATTAGCATTATTATTCCTGCGCTAAATGAGGCCGAAAGTATCCCGTTGGTACTAGATAGCATTCCACCGAGATTAGGGCAGGTCATCGTCGTTGACAACGGCTCAGCGGATCAAACTGCCGCGGTGGCAGCTAAACATGGAGCAAGGGTAGTATCCGAACCTCATCGTGGCTATGGACAAGCCTGCCAGCGCGGGATTTGCGCCGCCGGAGATTGCGATATTCTGGTTTTTTTGGATGCTGATTTTTGTGATGACCCAGAACTAATACCTCTGCTAGTTAGTCCAATCGAATCTGGGCACGCCGATTTCGTTCTCGGTAGCCGATGCGCAAACAGTGTTTCCAAGCAACGCTTAACACCGCAACAACGTTGGGGGAACTCGCTTGCATGTATGCTAATGAAGTTTATATGGCAGGGCCAATATACTGACCTAGGCCCATTTCGAGCCATCTCGCGCACCGCCCTTACGTCCTTGAATATGCAAGATCAAAATTTCGGTTGGACCGTTGAAATGCAAATTCGAGCGCTGAAAAAAAACCTTCGGATAGTCGAATTATCCACACCCTATCGTCTGCGTCGCCACGGTAAATCAAAAATCTCTCAAACCGTTAGCGGCGTAATAGGTGCCGGAAGCAAAATATTATTCGTTATAGCTCGCGAGTTTATTAAACGTGATCATCAAGCTGAAAAATCGTATCAGGACACAAAATAGACTGATTCGTTTTAGCCAAAAACTCATCGCGCAAAACCTAGTATTATTTTTTCAAGATTGCCTCTTAAAATTTGTTGGTAACCATCCGTGACCAGCTTACGATCTACAGTGAGGCCTGGGTCAGCGGTATCCAACACAACAAGTTCAGCACCCGCGGCTTGCACCGCCCCCTGAATCGCCTCACTGGGTTCCCATTTGTGTAGCACGACTTTGATTTCGCGAGATTGTAAATGCGCGGTTAATCTATCCAAATCTTCATCAGTCCAGTCAATATCCTGCTTTAAAAAGTAACCGTCGACGTATAGACCCATATCATGGGTCAGGTATACAAATTCATTAGCCAAGGCAAAAACACTGATATCAGCAACATCTAGGAGTTGGTTTTGAAACTCTCTATACAAAGCCAGTAATTCGACCTTTAGCGCATCGCGGTTAGACAAAATAAGCTCCGCGAACTCTGGAAAAGTACGTGCTAAATCAACCCCGACAATATCAGTCATGCGGATAGCATTAGTTAGGCTTAACCAAAAATAAGGTGCATCACTAACTGTCTCGCGGGAGGTGTCATCGGTCGCCCAAGCAACATTCGTGGACGGCTGTTCAACTAGAGCAACGCCAGGAGAGCTTAGCGACCACGGCTGGGCAGCATCAATATAGACCAAATTTATATTTGCCTCTCTGGCAAAACGATAAAGTGGGTCTGCTGGTAATGCATTGGTCACTGCGACGACAGCGTCAGCAGATTTAAACAAAGGCTCAAATCGACTAGTACGCCGCTCAATGTAATCTTTCAGGCTATTAAAGCGCCTTCCGTCTTCTGGGACATTTACGGTTTCTATCGAGGTATCTTCTAACAGCGCCCGCGCTATGGAATAAGTTGCTTGAGTGCCTGTTACAACCTTAAGACCATCGGCTACATCAATCGCAGATGATGGAGAAGCGGAAAACAGTAGCGCTAGCAATAAAACAACCCGATTGGACAATGCCACAAGGTTTAACTTCTGATCTGACGTGCTCGTTATCAAGGGGTTCATCATTAAAATGCAGCTTCGCGAAAGCGCGGCATTGCCATGCGTATCAACAAAGTGGCAAGAAAAATAATCGCTGCGGTCAGAATAATGGCTCCCCCGCTAGGAATTGGCAGGTCATAAGCCATCGGTGCGTACACTCCAAAAACACAGCTAAACGTTGAAAAAATAACACTCCACAGTACGAACCCTCGAATTGAGGTGTTTAAATTACGTGCTGCCGCTGCTGGAATCAACAATAGCGCCTCGACCAAAACTGCGCCCACTATCTTCACGCAAGCCACAGTCAATATCGTGATTAGCAGCACAAAAACGTACTCTAACAGGTGCACATTAACGCCGCGCACATGTGCCAGGTTCGGGTTAAGACTAGCCAACAACATTTGATTGTAAAGCGGCAAAGCGACCGCAGCTGTAATCAATGCCGTAACTAGCAGAACATTCATATCAAGATTATTCACCGTGAGAATAGATCCAAACATCACGGTATCCAGAATATGCGTGTTCACTTTAGCTGACACGAACAGCAAAGCAGTGGCGCCAACCGCTAAAGAAATCGACAGGAAAACACCAATCAAGGTGTCCGAGGACATCTTGGTGCGGTTACGTGTGAAATTCAACAACAAGCCAAACAAAATACAAAAACTAAACATCGAAACATACGGTGCGGTATATGACTCCCCAAGAATGACGCCTATGGCAACCCCGGTTAACGCAGCGTTACCCACCGCCTGCGAGAAAAATGCCATTCGTTTAATCACGACCATCGTGCCCACCGCACCGAGTAACGGGCCCACGATTAGGGCACATAAGAACCCGTTGACGACGAACTCATAAGAAAACATAAAATTAATCGTGCCTTCGTAAGCGGCATCAACAAACAAGGTACGAATTGCATCGTATAAAGCATTCATAATTATTCGACCTCTTTACTCACGGTTTCGACTTCTTCTCTCACAGCTTCGATCTCTATACCCGCAGATTCGGCGTCATCACCTTCCTGCGGTGATTCATTGAAACTTAAGGTAGGAAACAATTGATTTGCCACGCCGGTTTGAAGTACCTCGGCAGGAACACCATCAAGCATGATTGTTTTATTCACATATGTCAGCTTATCCGCCACTTCGTTAACCTGATTTATATCGTGGTTGATCCACACAACTGTTCCGCCATCAGATACAAATTGGCGCACCGCTGAGAGAATCATCTCACCACCCGCCACGTCCAAGCCTGTCATTGGTTCATCTAATACTAGCAAAGCGGGGGCCGGCATCATTGCCTGAGCAAAAATTACACGCTGACGCTCACCTCCCGAAAGGCTGCCCAACTTTTCGTTACGTTTGCTTGTCAGCCCAAATTGCTCCAATAATTCCGCAGTCTGCACCGCTAGGAGTTTAGATTGTCCGAGAAACGCCGGCCGTCTTTGGGTAGCCATCGTCAAAAAGTCTATAACACTCACCGGAAGCGTTTTATCGATCTCTAATTGTTGCGGGACATAACCAATCGTACGATTGTCACCCCACTCGATTTCAATATTTCCAGTGTGCGGCATCTGCCCAAGCATGCAACGGATTAACGACGTTTTACCACCACCATTTGAACCGATGATGCAGTGGATCGTCGCGGGACAAATCGAGAAGCTGATATTTTCAAGAATCTGGGTATTACCAAGATTCAGGCCAATATTTTTAAATTCGATGGATGGGCCTTGCATAATTCAGTACCAAATAAGCTTAAGGTGCGGTCGCTTTAATATTGGCAACATCGCGAATAGCGCTGGCCAGCGTAGTTAAATTTTCGAGCATTTCATCAGCAAATTTTTCATCCGAATAGGGCCCACTACTAATATGTGATATCGAGTACATTTGTACTCCGGTTGCGTCGCGAATTGTGTCGGAAAGTGCGCTGGCAAAATATTTTTCAGCAAACAAAACATTAACGTTTGATGCCTTAATACGATCAATTGTATCTGCCATCTGACGTGCTGTTGGTTCTACCCCATGGCGTGGCTCAATTACCGCGGACACGTTCAATCCCAGTTCCTGCATTATGTAATCGTATCCACTGTGCATGGTTGCACAACGAAAACCAGATAGATCTACACCGGTAATCATGCCATCAAATTTTGCGCGCGACTTGCGCAACTCAAGTGCATAGGCGCGCGAGTTTTTCCGGTAAAAATCAGCGTTTTCAGGATCATACTCAGCCAACTGGCGGGCGATACCATAAATTTGCTGGATTGCTGCAACCGTAGATATAAACGTGTGGGGATTAACTACTTTGGCGCCACTCGGGTCGCCAGCGATAGGAATTAACGAAACGCCGTCATTTGCATATATCAACGGTAGATCGTCTTTAGCTCCAGCGGCCTGCAGAATTTCAAATGCCCAGGAATCATGGCCAATGCCATTCACAACCATCACATCCATATCCAAAATACGCTTCATATCAGCGGGCTGAGGAACATAGCCGTGAGGATTACTCTCGGCGCCAATTAACGGAATGACTTCGGCTCGATCGCCAACAATATTACTAACAAAACTAAAATAGGGGTGTAGCGTGACCCCTACCTTTAAATTTTCTGCATTGGCTGTGGGCATAATCAAGATTGAAAGCAACGCCAACACGTTTGCTAAATGTCTTGTAGAGCCGATGGGTTGATGCATCTAGCTATTCTCCAAAAATACGTTTAACTTCTTTATCGCCGCTATACGGCACAACTAATTTCCACCCTTCACGAACCAAGGTATCTCTAAATCCCGATTCCGGCATAGCAATACTGCGCTGTGGATGCCACCAAATATCCAAAGAATTATTGTTACTAAAGCCAGCGTGTACATGGCCTATAGTGAGCAAAAATGAGCCTTGCTTATCAAGCTGACCGTTAGTCCCCAAATACATGGAATAGCCCTGCATTTCACCTTCGGCGACGGGTTCGAATAGTAGCCAATCAACCGATCCACTCTGCTCCCAACTAGTATCATGGTAAAAAGGCGGGACAAGATAGTCCTGAAAATCTTCAATATTCGGCCAACGAAACTTTTCATCTGGTCCATTAAAGCGATTCACATCATCGTAGATATACGGGACTTCGTCTTTTACCGTGAAAAGTGAGTTATAGATCGCCTGGTCAGCCCCCTCAAACGAGTTGAAAGAACTAATCTGCCAGGCATATATCTGTTCTTCTGTTTCTTGTCGCCCTAGATTCGCTACATATAGCAATTGTGCAGAAATGAGAACGATCGCGATAAGGCCCAGCACCAACGCCTCATATCGACTCCCGGCAGCACGAACCAGCTGCAATGCTTTAGCAGTCATATTATTTCATTTACCCTGTTGAAATTGGGCTAACGCACTAGGGCGCATAGGCCCGAACCCACAACACTGCATCTACCGATAGATCCTTGTCATTGAACGATTCGCCATTATCCAGATCCAATGCACAGATGCCCCACCAGCCTTCTTTCGGGAGACCGATTGTGATCTCACCACGATCATTTGCTCTCACGCTCATAGTGCCAAATGAGCCTTGCGGTGCTTCTATTTTACCGATTGGATCAAATATAGCCTGATCGATCAGAGGATCATGGTTCAAATATTCAATTTCTATTTCCGCGTTTGCCACCGGCTCCCCATTTGAGAGAACCACGCCACGAAATACCCCACCAACCCAATTCGCGTATGGCTTATCTAACGGAACAATTTCTACAGGCAAGCCTAATGGGGCATCCCATGAACCAGGCGCACCGCCAACGTTAATCATGGTCCGAGTATATTGCTGAATGTACTTATCTTCCGCCGCCTCGTAATACGGCTCGGGAACCAACACAAAACTATAATCTCCAATTGAGCGTGTAACAGATTTAGGCAGATTCGCAACAAAGGCATCACCCGATTCCTGGTCAGAATTTTTCCAAGACACTGGTTTTAAATATTCACGCAAATCGGTTGTTCTAGTCGGTATTCCCTCACCCCTGTCCTGGATCACATAGAACTCCTGTGGAGTGCCCATACTCATAGGGTAACCATTGTGAAATGGGTGCGAGAACACCAGGGCAATATCTGTTGCCTGTGCCTCATTGAGGGCAGATTCTGGCGTATATAACAGTTGAAAATGGGCTTGCGCCGTATTGCCTATTAAACCCGCCGATACAAACAAAGCAGACAATAGCCGAAATACTATAAATGAATTTTTCAATATAAAATTCCTGATTCAGTACAAATTGATTTGGTTTATAAGGTCCCTAAAGAGACCTCCAAGAGACCCTAAAGAGA
>ERZ887942.29-NODE-29-length-102649-cov-8.452697_pt1 | contig 102649 bp, 98 predicted proteins | sample MGYA00521099_ERZ887942 | MGnify/ENA primary metagenome ERZ887942 (study PRJEB32303, sample SAMEA104408605) | aquatic metagenome | biome: Brackish water; feature: Pelagic; material: water | place: Baltic Sea | collected 2014-06-07T06:48:00 | depth 16,251 m ... | reverse complement strand
CAAGTGGAATTTGTCAAAAAAAAGTATTTTTTGTTTAAAGCCATATTTGTGCAAAAAAGAACTTTTAGTAATCCGCTGTTTATCTTTAGCCAACCTATCCATGTAATCATCCATCTGGGGCCAGCCAACGACTTCTATTCGATCTTGAGCCACCCCATGATAATTCATCAACTCAGATTTCATAACTTGGTTAATCGCGATAACTTTACCTAAACCTGGCATAAGCGGCCCCTTTGTAGTCGTTCTATCCCAGCTGCCTATTGCCGCTATCATCGGTATAGATCGAACGCGCGCGCATTTCACATAATCACGATACACCCTATTTTGCGCATGCCAAAAAACAATTAGATCAATTGGCTCTTCTTGAAAAAAACATTCAATAAAACCATCCGGAACAAACCACTTACGATAAAAAATCCTATAGTAAAAACAGTATAAAAATTTTGATGATGCAAAAGGAAAGCCGTAGCGAGAATTTACAAAATTCCCAGCAAGATTCTCTCGCAGTTGACGCGCTTTCGACATGTGCTTTTTATACTGATGCGTTCTAAATCCTGATATTTCGTTAAAGCGATATGACAATCCCGCATACGAAATATTTAGGAGCAACTCGATACGTAACGTGAAATACCGAACCATACGTCTAACCAGCGATTGACTACTAAAATTGGAAGGACGATGGAGCTCACGCCATTCGATAAAGTCTGGTAGCTCTTGACGATAAAGTTCATCTGGACAAATAACCATGACAGGTTGCTCAGTTCTATCTCGCAACTTCTCAAGAACACCAGAACCAACCATCAATCTAAATGGCATAGAACCAGGTAGTACGATGACTATTCGTCCGCTATGAGGGGGCATCTAGTACGCGATTGTTTTTTGAAGCACAGGTCGTGCGACCGCTAGCGTATCAGCAATCCGCTTACCGGCGCGACCATCTCCATATATTGGCTCACTGCCATAAATACCATGGTCAAGCTGTCGTTTAATACATACTAAAATATCGTCCTTGTTATGCTCGGTGTCTATTACGTTCGCACCGCGCTGCCGCATATTCTGTCGCGTTCCTATATTTACCGTTGGTGTACCAATAAATGAGCCCTCACGAATAGCGCTGCTAGAATTGCCTACTAAACAGGCCGTCTTTTTCATCAAATAAATATACACGTCGATCGGAAGGTTTTTAAAGAACCGGAAGCTATCAATTTTATCTCGCTCTCTATATTTACGCACCCCTCTCGATATGTCTTCTGAACCCGCATCCGAGTTAGGCCACAATACTATCGCAGGCAATCCAGACTCCTGTATTGCCTGAAGTGAAGCATAAATTTGTGCTTCGCCAGCACCATATTCAGTTGTAACCGGATGCTGTGATAGCAATATAAAAGGTTTCTCAAGATCGATGCGAGCGCCTACACCTTCTGTATTCAAAACGGATAAATCTACCAGACCCAGGTTATTTAGCACCTCCGCTACTAGATCGATCCTAGGACAACCAACGTTGTAAATCGTATCTGGGTCCTCCCCTAATTTAATAATTCGTTCTTTTGCGTCTTCACATGCGGGGAAATGAATGTGCGCAAATTTTGTTACTGCGTGACGAATGCTCTCGTCAATTGTCCCTGTCACCTCGCCTCCCATTGTATGCGCTAACGGGATATTCATATAAACCGAGGCAAGCGTCGTAGACATCGTCTCGTAACGATCCCCTATCGTTACAACAACATTCGGGCCGAGTCGGTCAAACGCCGTCGCTAATTCTATTAAACCTAACCCCGTGGACTTAGCCATGGTGAGCGGTGTCTCACCCTCAACAACCATAAATACACGCTCATCAATAGTGAAACCATCGGCCTGTATCAAATCGACGACGGCCCCATAACGATCTAAAACGGCCGAAGCCATGACGATAACCAACAACTCCAAATCTGGATGGTTTTCGATCGCTCGCATTGCAGATTTAATACTGCTGTAATTCGCACGTGAACCAACAACAACACAAATTTTCTTTTTCATCAAACTAGTTTTTAAGTACGCAAAAGTCAAAAAACCTACAATATTTGAATGTTAGCATTCAAATACCCAAACTAAATAATTGCTTGCTACCTTAGATTGCAGAATCCACTAACTGATCGAAATTAATAGGTTCAATTCAATTTATCAACTATTTAAACAAATCACTCTTTACTCAAAGAATTGCCTATTCGCTGTATTACCAGTCCAATTTTTCCATTAGCTTTCGATAACTTTTTTGGCAAACTTGGAAACCAACTACTAAGAGGATAACCGAATTCTTTAATCGCAGATCCTAGAATAAAATTTATGTAGAGAGTCTCGAGGGTTCCTAACCTGACGAGCTTAACGGTATCTGCCTTGACGTTAGAAATTTTGCTGTCACCGTGTGAAGAGTTACCCTCCCAATCTTTACCCGCTTTTGTCGGATTAAATAGTGTCGGATCCATTGGTGCATTTATAAATCTAGCGACCTCCTCCATCGTTTCTACCCTACGCACGCACAAAGTCTCCTAGGGCAATGAGTTTATTAGAGCCCCTTTTAGTTTGATATCTTCGATGGCTAAGTAGAGTCTCCCGGGGATCCCGAATCATCACGATCAGTTTTGCTTCCGGCCACCAAGATCGTGCCAATTTAAAATATCTCTCATTTCGAGGCGTTTTCTCTACCCATTTTATAGCGGGTACTGCGGCTCGCCCAATTGCCTTTTTATATCCGAGCATCACCGCTTCCAAACCTCTCGCCACCGCCCCATCACTCGCGTCAAAATATTCTAGTGCAGCATCTCGAAATACCGAGAAATCTATATGCGTATAATCTCGGTAGCTCGAACTGTATAGCGACTCTTTGCCAAACAAATGAAATCGATCAAGATATCGAGCTAGCTCATCTCCAAAACCAAGCTCTTCATTAAATCTAAAAGTTGACAAATACTTTGTTTCATCTGGAAAAACTACTAACTTTGGGTGAGAGTCTAACAATGCGCACAACAAAGTCGTTCCCGACTTCGGATAACCTCCCAGAAACACCGGCCCACTCCCAAGGGGAGTCTCTTTCGCAATATCTCGCACTTATTTACATCTCATCCAACAACATTGAAAACAGGACGCATTAAGCACGCCTGAATTACCTTCCATCATTGACCGAGAAACTAAATACTGTCAAAGCGGACATATCTATAAACCCCTATTTTACGTCAGTTAGCTGAATATAGTCATCTTGGCTAATATCCACGATAGCTGTCTTACCTATAAGTTCTTTATAATTTGCAGCGCTCAATCCATATCCTGGCTTTTTGTAAGCTACTGAATCAGGCGATATTACGTCACCTATTGAGATGTGATGTCGAGCAACAATGCTCTTTTGAAATATCTCCTTCATATCAGCGTACTCGGAGCTATCACTTTTATCGACCATCGAGTCATTTATCTCACAGATCGCACGGACACCTGCTACAAGATCACGAAACTGCTCGGGCTCTGCGGCTAAAGATGCATCGCTACCGTACATTGCCTTACTAAACGTTAGATGTTTTTCGACACACACTGCACCCAGGGATACTGCCGCAAACGCGGCGTAGTTAGTTTCCGTATGATCAGAATATCCAATTGGAAGCCCGTAACGTTGACGCATCTCGGATATCACATTTATTCCTACACTTGTGTAAGGGCAAGGATAAGCTGAGCTGCATTGCAATATCGTTAATTCGGCCCCGGACAACATTTCGACAGCTGCATCTAACTCTTGCCAATCGCTCATTCCCGAGGACAGTAATACCGGTAAGTTTGTATCGCTTATAGCTTCTAACATCGGCAAATTTGTTACTTCTCCCGATGCAACTTTAATGCAGGAAGCATCTATCTCTGCGAGCCACTCAACTGCTAATTGCGAAAATGGTGATGAGATAAATGCCAGGCCATTTTCATCTGCGCAGGCCTTAAGCTCAGCCCATTGATACTTTTCAAAACCCGTTCTTGCAAAATAATCAAACCTATTTTCTGAAGAAAAATAGCCGGGCGATGGCGCTGACCGAAGCGTCTCTTCCTCAGGAATATGCGTTTGAAATTTCACCGCATCAACCTCAAGTGCAGCAGCCAATTCAATCAACTTTATCGCGTTGCCGAAGCTACCATCATGGACGGAACCTACTTCTGCAATAATATTTGTCTTTGACATAATACAGTCCAGTCTCAATAAATGCTTAATATATGAATTAGAAATTTAACCTGTAAGTAACTTGAACAACAGATTCAGTATCTCACTGCAAATTAACCAATATTTTCTATTTCACGGTATATACGTTTAATAATCCTGTCCGCGGATTTCCCATCAACTATAGACCACTCAGGATCAAACTTATTTAGGTCAGAATCACTGCTTCGTACTTCATTTATTGCCTCTAACATAGCGCCCGGAAAATCCTGCTTCCGATCTACTCTTTTTACATTAATCGCACCATCAAATACGCCGACACCATCCCCATAATAGTAAACATAAGAAAGTGCTATACATTTTTTGCCTAGTGCCAATGCACTCGTTAACGTTGAAGAATAGATAGATACAAACAAATCACAAAGTGGAATTTCTTCATAGATGTTGCCTGCTGCAAACTTGCATCCAAATCTCTCTGCAAGGTCGATATAGTCTTCTTTTTTCATCTTCGGGTGCAAACTCAAAACAAGTTCTATTTTCGTATCCTTAGTTAAACACTGAAATATAAATTCTATCTCAGCCAAATGCTTTTCCCATTCGTAGGTTTTATGTTCTCCCATTTGAGGTACCGCAAGAAGCACCCGTAGCCTATCTATGTCACCTTCACTACCTACCTGTTTATCTCTAGTACTCTTTAAATAGACTTGATATAAAAGATCTGAACTCGGCTTTCCAGTTACAACCATTTTCCCAGGCTCCATTCCTTCAGTCAGATTGTATTCAAGCACTTTTTCGCCTTCTACCAGCATTGATTTTGCGTAGCCTCCACCCTGTACCCAAGGGTTTTTTGGCATTAATCCGGCAAAATAATAGGCTAACGACATAACGTACTTCCATATCAATACTTCTTCTCCAAGATGGGTTCGGGATATATTTGGAACAATCAGGTTGGTTAGCTTATTTACCAGATTATTACTTACCCGATATGGATAGCCGCCATTAATCTTTCGCAAGTAATTATATGCAGCAACGCCCGAACTACCATAAACCGCGTATTGAATAATTATTGATGCTCGCTTCTTCGAATTCACCGCTAGCACTAAAGCCGTTTCCCAACCAGGAATGCGATCCCCACACAAAACAAGGCCATACACATTTAGTTTATTTACCAAGTTTCGCGCCTTTATTCTAATTCGAAGGGCTTTAAGCCAAAGTACTAGTAAGTCCTTTAACACACCTAAACGTGGAAACATCACGTGGACCACTTCAGACACACTTAACTCAGGCTCCTCCAGACTCGTATATACATCTACATATCCGAAACCAAAACTCTTTAGGTTATCCTTAATTTCATTTTTTATAACTTGTGGGCGATACAAGAAGAAAACAACATCATATAAGGCATCATCCTTGATTTTTTTCGCTAATATTAGATGCTCCCGTAGGCTGGCATAATCATACGGTACAAACAGGATAACCTTGCGGGTGGCCTTTAACATCAACTAATACCTACCAAATGAAATCGACCACGCCATGATTTTTCACAGAAAGTAACTTCCATTTCTAACTTTTTCTAGAAAGATAAAGCCTATCTACAGTTTTAAGTTTACTGCTCATTTAGAATTGAGATCAAACTAGAAATAACTCGGTCTTGTTGTTTTCTTTTCAACGTTGGGTAAATTGGTAAACTTATTGCTTCGGTATAATAATCCTCAGCAATAGGAAAATTGCCCTTCTCAAAACCAAGCCGTTGATAATAAGGCTGGATATGCACAGGAATGTAATGCAAATTAACACCAATACCTTGGCCACGAAGTGCCTCAAATACTTGGCGATGGGTTTTACTAGTCTTTTCGCGCTGCAGCCTAATAATATATAAATGCCAAGCCGAATTTCCATCTGGGTGCTGCCAAGGAACCATCACGTCAATATTTGATAAATATTTATCGTACCGTTTTGCTATTGCACTCCGCCTGGTTATGTACTTATCTAATCGATTCATTTGGCTAACGCCTAACGCCGCCTGAATATCCGTCATCCTATAATTAAACCCTAAATCAATCTGTTCGTAGTACCAAGGGCCATCATCACTCGCCAGTTTATTTCGATCCCGAGTTATGCCGTGGCTCCTTAGCAAGGACATGCGTTCATATAATTCAGAATCATTAGTTACTGCCATACCACCCTCAGCAGTAGTAATAATCTTAACAGGATGAAAACTAAACACCGTAATGTCGCTGTAGCGACAATTGCCGATCAATTCATCTCTATAACGGCCGCCGATCGCATGCGAAGCATCCTCTATAATCTTGAATCCATACTTTTGCCCTAGATTATATATCTCTCGTAATTCACATGGCTGACCAGACAGATGCACAGGCACTATTATTTTAGGTAACCGCCCAGCCTTTTCTGCTTCAATCAGCTTCTTTTCAAGTGCTACCGGGCAAAGGTTGTAAGTTCTAGGATCAATATCCACAAAGTCTACGTGCGCACCACAGTACAAACCACAGTTCGCAGAAGCAACAAATGTAATAGGAGACGTCCACAACCAATCACCCACCCCAAGGCCCAGCGAAAGACATGCAACATGTAAAGCACTAGTAGCAGAATTAACGGCCAGACCATAATTTGCCCCACAGTACTTCGTTATTCGCTTTTCAAAACGGGGAACCATCGGGCCTTGAGTGAGGAAATCTGATTTTAGAACTTCAACTACGGCGTCAATATCCGATTCTGTAATTTCCTGCCGCCCGTAGGGGATCATCACAGTTTGCCGATTTTATCGCTGTTTTGAGTAATCCATTTTTGCAAGGTTTCGACGTCCATCCATTCTGGATTATTATCGGAACAATAACTAAAACTTGGCTCTACCTTAATGCCATCGTTAATACGGGCCATATCCGCGCTCCAATTATGTATTGCGGGTAACACCTTAAAATAATTCTCGTATTCATACGTGTATGGTGCGTCCTCTGTCGAAATCATCTGCTCGTGCAACTTTTCTCCCGGACGAATCCCAATAACCTCTTGGTGGCCATCAACTGAGACTGCGCGAGCTATATCTGTAATCTTCATAGAGGGTATCTTCTTTACGTATATTTCGCCGCCCACCATGTCATCTAGCGCTTGCCAGACAAGCTCGACCCCTTGCTCTAAGGTAATCATAAATCGTGTCATTTGTTCGTCAGTAATTGACAAATTTTCTCCCTTGCTAGCTTGACTAAGAAAAAATGGTATTACTGACCCACGTGACCCCATAACGTTGCCATACCGAACGATACTAAACCGAGTATTACTCACCCCAGAATAGGAGTTACTCGCAATAAATAATTTATCTGATGTGAGCTTTGTCGCTCCGTAAAGGTTCACAGGACTACTTGCCTTATCAGTAGACAGTGCGACTACGCGTTTTACCTTGCTATCAATACAGGCATCGATGAGATTCATTGCACCAAACACATTCGTCTTAACACATTCAAAAGGATTGTACTCAGCTGTTGGTACAATTTTCGTTGCCGCAGCATGTACCACATAGTCGATGCCATCAAGCGCTCGCACCAACCTATCTTTATCCCGCACATCGCCTATAAAAAAACGTACCCGCCCGTCATTGCCATACAACCGAGCCATTTCCCATTGCTTCATTTCATCACGGGAAAGAATTACTAGACGTCGTGGATTGTATTTCGCCAAAGTCATGGGCACAAAAGTGTGTCCAAAAGACCCTGTGCCTCCCGTGAGTAGAATGGATGAATTAGCAAGCATCTGTATTATTCTTTAAAGTGTTAGGTTTTGTTGGGTTCGCATACTTGGGTCATGCTCTTCGCGCGAGCTCAAATTCATCGCAATAGTACATCTCTTCGTATTCGGCCGATATTACATTTCTCGACTATTAGCGAATAAACCGATTACTGAAAAAGCTAATCTTAACGTCAAACAGTGCCCACGCTGGAATCGAGCCCCTACATTATATCAACCCGTTTAAACAGAAGAGTTCATGCATAAGGATATTTTAGATGCCATATAAAGTACCCAGAAAAATACAACCTGTATCAGTATAACGTAAGATTATTTTCAATATCTATATGCCGGAAAAGCATATTCCACTCTGTAAAGCATATAAGTTATGCTTCGCATTAGATGAATAGTTAGTGAGTTATGATGAGAAAGATTATTTTTATTTGTTCTCTGGAACATTCCGGGTCTACTATACTCAACCTTTTTCTTGGTCAACACTCAAAAATCATCCCGATCGGCGAAGTAAGTAATTCTAGCGCTAAACTCAAAAAATTCGATAAGCACAAGCGTATTTGTGCTTGCGGCAAATGTTTAGATGATTGCGAGTATTGGGGGAAGGTTATTAGGAAGAACGAACAAAACCCGCCAACTAGCGCAGAGATGGAATATGAACACTTATTGAATGTCTTCTCTGAAATCTACGACGACAGCATGATTATTTGTGATGAGTCAAAACAGATTGCAAGTTTAGCTCACTTAAAAGCTAGGGCGGATGTACAGCTGAAAGTTATATATCTAATCAAAGATATCCGTTCATACCTCACGTCTCAGTCATACAAATCGCAGAAGAAACTGGGGAGAAAACTAAGTTTTTCGGCGCATCTGAACGCAGCGCAATCGTGGTATAACAGCAACAAAAAAATCTTACGCTTCTTGGATGAACAGAAACTAAGTTATATTCAATTGGGTTATGAGGAGTTTTGTCTATATCCAGATGAAACAACACGGTTGGTTTTTGATTTTCTAAACCTTGAACCACCTGTAAATACAGCAATGCTTGAAAAAGAGAACTGTCATATAGCTTTCGGCAATAGAATGCGCCGAAACCCAGTTAAGAGTGCGAGACTATATTACGATAACCGATGGTTTAGAAATACGACCAGCCACATTGTTTATGCTGCTATGCCTTGGGTAAAACGTTTAAATGAGGCGGTTACTTATAGTAATGATTTCGAGAAGATGTGGAAGTCGTAGCCCTCATAACATAGCCGACTACGGCATCAAACTCGTCATCATTCTTCAAATCGCTAACGCAAATAAAAGTATGGCCCAGAAGAATGTTTAAAAATCCGACATATAATAGTTTGACGGCTAAGAATCTCCAATGTATATACCTGTAATTGCAATTTAAATAGCAAAACAAGAAGAAACGTTAGAATATTTTCGTAACCATGCGGAAGAATGGGCAAGTAAGGCAGCTGGCAACGTGCCAAAGTACAACGTAATCGCGGCGCGCAATGACTATGTGTTGCGCGTTATCGGCAACCGGCAGTCCAGCAACAAGTTCCTCGATATCGGTTGCGGTACCGGAGAACTCGCAATTGCTGCCGGCAAAATAACAACTTCATCACTTGGTGTCGATTTTGCGAAGGAAATGATCGATATATGTCAAACCAATGCTGGCGCTGCGGAACAAGATAATGTCTCGTTCCTCTGCAAATCGGTTTTTGATGCTGATCTGCCGCCTGGTAGTTTTGACATTATTTCTGCAAATGGGGTCATCGAATATATTTCATTGGCCGAGCTAGATCAGCTCCTCGAGCTGTGCATTCAGCTTCTCGCACCTGGCGGCTCACTTGTCCTGGGATCTCGCAACCGCTTGTTCAATTTATATTCACTTAATGCCTTTACTCAAGAAGAAATTGATTTAGAAACGGTGCATGCACTATTGCAGGAAAGTCTCGCCATTGTCGGCGGTGCTTCAATTGACGAGCTGCTGCAATTTGAAACGGCGCCGCTTCCTAACACAAATAAAGATTACCATTCTACTACGGGGATCGAAGTTACAACGCGACATCAATACACGCCTGCGCAATTGTCCAAAATAATCAAACAATCAGGACTCGAACCGGTCCATTTGGGGGGTGTCCATATCCATGGTGCTCTGCCGAAATTTAAAGATCAACATGTTTCAGATCACGTCGCAATGGCCAACCTACTAGGACAGTATTGTGATGACCTTCCAGAATTAATCCCGCAAGCCTCTACATTTATGCTTCATGCGATAAAAAAGTAGAGTCAATGCCACAAAGTCAACTGCTATCGGTAACGTTTCACTATGTCGGTATGCCAGAAACGACCTTCCCTGGAATCCACGGTTTAGACACCTTTCAATTCAGGGAAGCAATCACTAACCTTATGACGGGTTGGTCATTGGTATCTATAAACGATATTGTTCAAGCTCTTGATAATAAAGGGTCGCTACCTGAAAAGGCCTGCTTAATATCACTTGATGATGGACTGCGGTGTCAGTATGAAGTCGCGCTTCCAATTCTCGATGACCTGAATGTCCCCGGGGCATTTTTTGTTATGGGGGCACCTTATACCAAACAGAAAGCCACCACCGTCCACCAACTGCATTCACATTCGAGCCAACCACGGAGATCAGTTGCTCATTGACATGGTTAATGAAACTGTTGCAAAGGACAGTCAATTAGAGAGCATTGACTCAATCGATCAGGCGATAGCAGCAAAACATTACCGTTACGATTCACCTGCAAGTGCGAAGCTAAAATACTATCTAAACTATAAATCAACGCCCGAATTTACTCGACGAATCACAAACGAAGCTTTCAGTAGAATTGGAATGAATGAAGCAGAATTCATCCAAAACTACTACATGAACCGTTCAATGATTAAGGAGCTCGGTTCACGAGGATATCTTGGATCACATGCTGAAACACACCTACCACTCGCCACGTTAAGTTCAGATGAAATAAGAAAGGAATTGGGTAGTACACGTGAATTTCTGGAGGCCGTTTCAGATACAAAGGTCATTTCCATAAGCTATCCACTAGGAAACTCAGAGGCCGTAAGCCGCAATGTTGCTGATATTGCACTACAAACGGGACACCGAATCGGATGGACGATGGAAAGAGCAGTGAATCAGTCTCTCGCTGATCCGCTGCTACTAGCAAGACTGGATGCAGCTGACCGAGACAATATTGAGACTTTTGAACCACGTCAACGATATTTTACTGAGTAACATCAGAACTATCCCGGCAAATACAAAATATCCTGTGACAGTAACTTCTTTAATCCAATAGTAACTTTCTGCAGATTACGCGATTTCTTGCTATTAATTTCATTCAAATTCAGTACCGTTGGGACTCACTATTAAAAGGAGATTAAATAGTGCTAAATGAAATGAACTTTCGCACAATGATTAAACATCTGTGCGCTCAGAATCATATTCAACCCATGAACCATATGCTTTATACTACTTCTATATTTTCACGAAATGATTAGCTTTCTCTCATCATTCGAACTCGACCTTTCAACTAAGTATAAAAGGTTGAATCTTCTGAAGGCCCGATACTCTAATAAGAGATGAGTACTCATATACATGATTTGCTATCCCTAGAGGGTCGTTGCGCAGTCGTCGTAGGCGGCAAAGGTAAAATTGGATACCCTATGGCTGAGGCGCTGGCGGAAGCTGGAGCCAGAGTCTATATAGCATCACCCACTGCGAAAGATGATGATGAGGTTATAAGTAAACTCCAGGGGAGGGGTTTGAATGTCTTTGGTAAACCACTGACCCAATCCGACGAAGCCGATATCGAATCCTTAATAACCTCCATCGAAAGCGACTACAAAACTCCAGATATTTTAATTAATAGCGGTGTTGAGCGCCCTATGAAAAAATACATCGATGATGACCCAGTAACCTGGGACCGCTCTATGGAAGTAAATGCCAAAGGGCTCTTTTTAACATGCCGGGCATTTGGACGGAGCATGAAAAAAGCTGGCGGAGGTAGCATTATCAATATTGCGTCTATTTACGGACTAGTTGCACCTGATCCGTCAATCTACGAAGGCACAGACATGAACACTGAACCCGATTACCCCTACACCAAAGGTGGCATGATCATGTTCTCCAAATACTTCGCATCCTATTACGCGCAGCATAACGTACGGGTAAACTGTATTGCCCCGGGCGGGATGTATAACAATCAGGATGAATCATTTGTCGATAGATATATACAGCGGGTGCCTATGAATAGAATGGCGTACGCGGATGACATGAAGGGTGTAGCAGTTTTTCTTGCATCACCTGCTTCTGCATACATCACAGGGTGCGTCATTCCTGTGGACGGCGGATATACGATAATATAAGAATCTATCAGATGGTTGAAAACATAGACGCGATTGTTCAAGCAAGATTGGGGTCTAGTAGATTTCCTGAAAAGCTATTTAAACCAATACATGGAAAACCTTTATTGGAACGCTGCCTTGGGCAATTAAAGAAATGTTCAAAAATTAGTCGGATAATAATCGCCACAACTACTAGCGCAACCGATGATCCTATTGAAAAATACTGCTCGAATGAAAACTTACTTTGTTATCGAGGCCCAGTAAATGAAGTCTTGAATCGATACCTGGGTGCTAGTGATAAATTCAATTCGGATCGGTTCTTACGCGTATGCAGTGACAATCCTTTTATCGATGTTGAATTGATGGAAGATCAGATCAATGCCTTTGACCCTGATGATGATTATTGCTCTTATTATACAAAGGCCGATGAACCAATCATCGTAAAGCCTATCGGTCTATTTGTCGAAGCCGTAACGCGTGAAGCGTTAGAACGATCAATCTCTCTAGCTAATAATGATCCCAAAACGCAGGAACATGTAACTTACTATATCCATAGTCACCCCGATAAATTCAAAATTAACAAATTAAATCTACCGAGCTTTATAAACCCTGACTTAAGATTTACAGTGGATTATCCTGACGATATAGCTGTGTCCGAATATATTATCGGACAAACTAAAACTATTAATGCAAAAAGTCTTATTGACCTTGTTCAGCGGGATAATAATTTAAGCGACATGATACTCAAAATCACAAAACGCTATCCCAAATTGTACGCGCCAGATGAAGAACTAACTCGATTAAGATCTTAGAAAATCTATTTTCTTAATTTTTTTGTGACTTGTGTATAAAGTTTGGGGAAACTGAATGGAACAAAAACAACAGCCATCAAGCGCCATATCGATTGATGGAAAAAAAATTAGTCATACAGATCCTGTTTATTTTATAGCAGAGATCGGCTCAAATTTTGATCAGGATTTAAATCGGGCAAAAGAACTAATATACATGGCAAAAGATGCGGGTGCTGACGCCGCTAAATTTCAACATTACACCGCAAACTCGCTAGTTAGTGATTTCGGATTCAAAAAGGTCGGGAATAGTAAATCTCATCAATCGTCATGGAAGAAATCGGTTTTCGAGACATATAATGACGCTTCTCTAAATAAAGACTGGACGAGTGTATTACAAGAAACATGTGCAGATGCGGGGTTATCTTTTTTTACCAGCCCTTATTCGTTTGATCTTGTGGACTTGGTTGACCCATATGTACCGGCATATAAAATTGGCTCAGGCGATATCACATGGATAGAAATCATTGAACATATGGCGTCAAAAGGAAAACCGCTTCTACTCGCGACAGGGGCTTCAGACCTCGAGGACGTGCAGCGAGCGGCCAACGCAATATTAAATATCACTTCGGACCTAATATTGCTTCAATGCAATACCAATTATACGGCTAGCCATGCAAACTTTTCACATCTCCAGTTGACTGCACTCTCGACATTTCAAAGTCTATATCCAGGCATTATTACCGGCTTAAGTGATCATATGCCTGGCCATGTTTCAGTGCTTGGTGCAGTAGCATTAGGAGCTAAAGTAATAGAAAAGCACTTTACAGATTCCACAGATCGTGTCGGCCCCGACCATGCTTTTTCTATGACCCCCGCCACTTGGCGAGAGATGGTTGATAGAACACGGGAGCTGGAAGCGTCCCTAGGGGATGGGTTAAAACAAGTTGAAGAAAATGAAATGGAAACTGTGGCCTTACAACGTCGAAGTATCTGCGCGACAAATGGCCTAAAAAAGGGCCAGAAGATAGCTCAACAAGATTTAACTATGCTGCGGCCCTGCCCAGCAGATGGAATTCCGCCGTTTGAATCAGACAAATTGATTGGGAAAAGTTTAAATAGAGATATATGTTCAGGAGAATATATAAAATGGACAGATATAGTCTAATAATGCAGGTATGAGAAATCTCAATGATATCTAAAAAATCTAGAATCCTCGTGACGGGCGCTTGTGGTTCTGTGGGATCCGAGTTGGTAAAAAAGTTGCTCCAGGATCAACATGTAGTTTGTGCATTTGATCAGAGTGAAGACGGCCTATTTAAATTAGACCAAGAGTTTAAATCTGAGTACGGCGCCAACCTTAAATTGTTTGTTGGGAGTATTAGAGATGAAGCTAGACTAGCTCTAGCCTTTGAAGGAGTTGATGTTATTTTTCATTGTGCGGCTCTTAAACACGTATATCTCTCGGAATACAATCCATTTGAAGCAATGCAAACGAACATTCTGGGTGTAAATAATATTATTAATGCCGCGATAAAAACCAACGTTCAGCGGGTTGTGTTTACCAGTAGTGATAAAGCTGTGAATCCTTCGAGCACGATGGGAGCAACAAAACTCCTCGGTGAACGCTTAATGACCGCAGCAAATCATTATATGGGTAAGCATCAAACAAGGTTTGCAAGCGTGAGGTTTGGAAATGTCTTAAATACCAACGGTTCAGTTTTACATATATTTAAGAATCAGATAGCTAACAACCTTCCGTTGACAATCACCTCGAAAGATATGTCTAGGTTTTTTATAACAATGTCTCAAGCTGTAGATCTCTGCCTGCACGCAGGAAACAATATGATTGGAGGAGAGATATTCGTTTCAGGTATGGGCTGCTGCAATATTATGAGTTTAGCTAGAGCATTCGTTGGCAAGGATTCGTTTAATTATAAAATTATAGGCGAAAAACCAGGTGAGAAATCGTACGAAGAATTGGTCACAGAGACCGAAGCACAAAGAACCGTATGTGAGGGGAATTTATACACTATAATACCTGACTCTTTAGATGTCATGCCTTCAGGAATTGTCGATAGCTACATGAAGGCATACGATAAAGCTCCTCGGCTTTCCGGCCCACTGCGCTCAGATCAAAATATGCTAACCGAACGTGAGATAGGCTCGATGTTGCAATCCGTCGGTAATTTTGAAGACAATACCGGTGAATAGAATGGGAAATAATTTAGTGCTTCCCGGCAATGAAGAACATTATTTGAACCTAAAAAACTCGTATGATGAAGTAGGTAAACGCACATGGCAACATGATGATTTCGTAGAATCATCGCTTGATACATCCAGAAATTTATTTACTGATGAAAGCTTGCGAGCGCGTAAACCAAAACCTAAAAATCTGGAAGTCTATGCGCTGCTATCAGGCATACCGTTTGGAGAAGAGTTTTGTAATAAGCTTCTTAAAATCCAACAAAATATAACCGCCATCTTAGGTAATACAGTTCATTACTGGGTGTTGCCGGCCAACTTTGGTGTAGAGTATTGTGTGTTTAAGTGGCCTGACGACAAATGGAATGAATCGTGGCTACCTGTTGTTCAGCAAGAACTTTCTTCTTTAGACTACCCTTCTTTTGATTTTACTATTCGCGGAATTCAAATAAATCCAGATGGATGTATTATCGCAAAAGGTTATGATGAAGGCGTTATTTTTGGTGCTCGAAATAGACTAAAAAGTAGCTTAGAATTTCTTCCTAAAAAACAATCTGGCTGGGCACATGTCCCAATAGGGCGAATTTTGGAGCCCTTAGGTTCATCAAGGTTTTTCAAATTAAAAAACCTGATTGGCGAGCTATCTAATCTAGTTTTAGCAATTGATAAAATAAAGACCATGAAACTCGTGCATGAAACTCGGTGGTACATGGAGGAGAAATCCGTTTTATCAGAAATCAAATTGAATTAAGTAACCCACCTAGAGCAAATATTAATTGAGCACCTAAAGTGAAATTCAAAGTAAAAACGGAGCTTTGAACATCGTGCGTAATTCGAATTATTTAGAAGTCGGAAAGGCCGCATATGAACTTTGCGAGCAGCTATTTCCAATATGCAGAAGTATTACTGGGAATGGATTCCGAGATTCCATTCGGGCACTGCAAAAAATTGTGCCCGAATTACAATTAAAATCACTCCCTTCTGGACTACAGTGTTTTGATTGGAAGGTTCCCAAAGAGTGGAACATCAATGCGGCCTATGTGTTAGGACCAGATGGGAAAAAAATTATCGACTTTAAAAATTCTAATTTACATGTCGTAAATTATTCTACCCCGATCGATGCTGAAGTTACCCTGAGCGAATTGCAAGAACACCTTTACTCACTCCCGGATCAGCCAAACGTTATTCCATACATCACATCTTATTATCAGGAGCGATGGGGTTTTTGCTTAACCCATGATCAGCGGGAGCGACTTGTTCCGGGAAAATATAAGGTGAAAATTGATAGTACATTGAAAGATGGAGAGCTCAATTACGCCGAATTTATATTGCCCGGCGAAAGTGATCGTACGGTATTTATTTCTACTTATCTGTGCCATCCGTCAATGGCAAACAATGAGCTCTCAGGCCCAGCAGTTTCCATTTATTTGGCAAGTTGGTTAGCATCATTAAAGTCTCGCCAGTACACTTACCGCTTTGTTTTTATACCAGAAACAATTGGTTCGATAGCATATTTGAGTTTGCACAAAGATGAACTTCAACAGAACGTATTTGCTGGTTTTAATCTCACCTGCTTGGGTGACGATAATCACTTTTCATTTATGCCTAGCAGGCTTGGGGTTAGCTACTCTGACTATGTTGCAAAACTAATTCTGAGCAATTTAGATCCGGAGTTTCTCGAATACAGCTTCTTGACTCGCGGGAGTGATGAACGGCAATACTGCAGCCCTAGAATTGATCTTCCAATGGTGTCAATTATGCGCTCCAAATATGGCGAGTATGATGAATATCATACATCTGCTGATAACCTGAGTTTTATCTCAGCAGAAGGCCTTGGTGTCTCATACAGGGCTCTTAGAACGTGTATAGAACATATAGAAAGCGATTCACTTTATGAGAATGAATTTACTTGCGAACCGCAACTAGGCAAACGTGGTTTGTATCCGACGATAGGGACCGGAAAGAAAACTAATACGGTTGCGAACATGATGAATTTGATCGCTTATTGTGATGGTAGAACACCGATTTCACAGGTGGCCTCTTATATAGGTGTAAGCCGAGAACAGGCTACTCGTGTGGCTCGTACCTTGTGTAAAAACGGAGTGCTTCGCAAATTGTGAACGGCTTACTTAATTCACTTCTTACATGAGCTCAGAGCCCACACGATTGCTAATAGATGGATTCCTAAATTCCGTCAATAGGCACCCAAACCGACCAGCCCTAGACGTTAATGGCGTAATCTATAGTTACGCAGAGCTTGCCGAAAAGGCCGGACTAATTGCTGAGGCTATTGATCCGAAACAAAATAATAATGAACCAATTGGAGTACTCGCACACAAAAGCGAAACAGCCTTCGCCGGCATTTTAGGCTCACTACTGAGCGGAAGTGCCTATTTACCACTGCAACCACACCACCCCGCCAATCGAATTATTCGATCGATAGAGATTGCACAGACCAACACGATCATTGTGGGTCTTGAAGGTATAGACTGCCTAAAAAAATTGCTTCAAAGCACAGACCGCCCTATTCGCTGCATCATTCCTCAAGCGAATAATCATATACTGGAGAAATTGAAAAAGTTTGGAAAGAAACACGAAATAATCGGGGCGGTCGATATCACCGCAATCAATCGTACATTGTCTCGTCCAGATAACTCCGCAAATGATGTGGCATATGTCATATTTACGTCTGGGAGTACGGGCGACCCCAAAGGTGTCGCAGTACGCAATAGAAACGTAGTTCCATTTGTTCGCCACATGGCAAAACGCTGCAATGCGAACCATCACGATCGTTTTAGTCAGGTCTCTGATTTGACCTTTGATCTAAGCATCTTCCCAGTATGGGTATGCTGGGAGAGCGGCGCCTGTTTATGCAGTGTCAATGACAAAATTAAACTAGCGCCTTCGAAGTTCATCAAGGACAAACAGATCACCATTTGGACCTCAGTACCTTCCGCTATCGTTCTACTAAAAAAAATGCGTCTACTCAAAGTCAACTCGTATCCAACCATTCGTTATAGCTTTTTCTGTGGCGAAGCGTTACCCGTTGAATCTGCTAAAGCGTGGCAAGCGGCATGCCCAAATTCTACTGTAGAAAACATGTATGGACCAACTGAAGCTACCTGCGCAATTACAGGCTTTCAATGGACTGGCGATAACTCTCGCAGCACCAATGGAATTGTCCCAATTGGCTGGTTATTGCCAAATCAAAATGCCGCTATAGTAAACCAGAAACTTAGTCCTGTACCTACTGGAGTTGAGGGTGAGCTTTGTCTTTCAGGAGCACAAGTAGTAGAGGGATATTTAAAAGACACGAAAAATAATTCTGAAAAATTCATCAAAATTAACCAACTTAGCGATGAGATTTGGTACAGGACGGGAGACCTAGCAGTGCAATCCGACGACGGATGTTATTTTTTTCGGGGACGAGTTGATTTTCAAGTAAAAATACTTGGCCACCGCATCGAACTAGAGGAAGTTGAGCAAGTTGTGCGTGAATCAACTAGGAGCTCATCAGTCGTATGTTTATCTTGGCCAATAGTCGACGGGGCAGCACAAGGGCTAATTGTATTCGCGATAGACGATGGAATAAATTGTGATGAAAAGAAAACTATCAAGGCCTGTAAAAGTATTCTCCCGAACTATATGGTGCCTAAAAGAGTTTATTTTGTCGCAGCTCTCCCCCTAAATATAAATGGTAAAATAGACCGAAAGCAATTAATAACCATGCTAGGCGATGGAGGTTACACATGAGTGACTTAGCAATACAAGTTCGAAAGTTCATCTTAGATGAATTACAACCTAAACTAACTATGCTAGGAATTTCACGTGGCGCTGTAAGTACGAAGTTCAACCTTATTGATTCAGGCATTTTAGACTCAATGAGCTTCATTGAATTGATTGGCGCTGTAGAAAATAAATTTAGTGTTGAAATGGATTTTGAAAATTTGGAAGCAAACGAAATTACTAGCATAGAAGGCTTTATTCAGTGTGCTGTTGAGAGCAGAAAATCCTAATGACGAACTCTTGGCAGGTGCGGCTAATTACAAGAGCAGATAAGGAAATTCTAGATCAAACTGAAACACTATTTTTGGATATGTACGAATATATGGCGAAGCATGGCTTGTCGAATTCGTTAGCGGCAGATGGTGTGAAGAAATGGCGCGTTGCTGTTGAACGTACTCTCGGCCGACTTGGAGCGCTCGCAATTGCTGAATCGGACAATAAAATTATCGGTTTTGCGCGAGGCGTGGTTCGGTTATCTCCCGATCATTTGGCCAGCGGGAAGATTGGATTTGTTGACCACACATTTGTTTGTGAAAGTTGGCGTGAAAAAGGAATAGGTCGGCAAATTTTTAAGTCGTTAGAACAGTGGTTTTATTCTAACGGGGTTCAAAAGTTAGAACTTCAAGTACTTTGTGACAACACTACGGCAATCAATGCTTGGCTAGCCATGGGATTTCGACCCGAATTCATGCAGATGCAAAAAACAATTAGTGAATCCAGCTCGTGAAATCGTACACGATCGAAGACCTCAAATCCTGTCTCACTAAAGGAAATATTGCTGAGGGTGATTTAGTGATGGTACACAGTTCATTGTTAGCGTTAGGTCAACTGAAAAAGCACAAGCCCAAAGCAGTTCCATCTGCAGTTGGACATTGTCTAATGGATGCTGTGGGCCCCAATGGAACAATCGTTGTCCCCACATTCAATTTTGCGTTCTGTCGGGGTGAACCATTTGATCGACAGACGACACCTAGTGAAAAAATGGGTATGCTTTCAGAATGGTTTCGAAAACAGTCAGGCGCCAATAGAAGTAAACACCCAAGCCAATCCGTTGTTGCAATAGGCCGATTAGCAAATGATATATGCAAAGTTGATACTCCATCAGCGTTTGACTTAGGCGGAGCTTTTCATCACATGATAAAACAAAACGCAAAACTCATATTGCTGGGAACCAATTTACAAGCAGCTTCAATCATTCACTTTTCAGAACAACATTGTGCGGTGCCGTACCGTTATTGGAAAAGCTTTTCTGGGTCTTACTGTGACTTAGGTCAAGAGCAAGAAAAGACATACAAGATGTACGTACGCAACCTGAATACTAGCCCAAAGTTAATAATGCAACCGATCGAGGATGAATTGATAGCTAGAAGTCAAATTCAACAAGTAGCATTAGGCGCTGGACACTTACGATTCTCTTCCTTTCAAAATTTAATTGCGGCGACCAATCATTGTCTAAAGCGCGACCCGTGGTGCTTAGTGGCAGCACAATAAATATAACTATAGCGTTGAGCTTAGCAAATGATTACTACAAATCGATTTATTTTAAGGCCGCTAGTGGTTGCTGATGTAGACGAGAACTATGTCCAATGGTTTTCCGATTACGCGGCAAAGCTTTATATTACATCAGCAATAGAGCACCAAAACCTTGAAACTTTGCGATCATACGTCTCCGAACGAGAAAATAAGAAGGATGTACTATTCCTCGGGATATATACAGTTTTAGATCAAAAACACATCGGCAACATCAAGTTTGAGCCCATTTGTACCGAAACGCGAACAGCGACGATGGGGATTCTCATTGGCGATGTTGCATGGCGTGGTAGGGGTGTTGCCCCCGAAGTTCTCGATGCCTGTTGCGATTGGCTATACAAGAACCGACGTATAAAACATATTTTGTTAGGTGTTCAGAAAAACAATACCGCTGCGATCGCCGCTTACGAAAAATCTGGGTTTAAAGTATTAGCCGGTGATGCACCCAACAATGAAAGTGGATTAAGGATGCAACGAGACTATGAATCACGGCATTGATATAATTGGGTGTATAGAAAACCAACCCAAAAATACTTAGTCATATACCAGTCACAATTTAGTCCTTTGCCAGTAAGATAATAAGGAGTCATTTAATAAATAGTATGAAAACAGAAATTATTGCAGAAATCGCACAAGGTTATGAAGGTAAGCCGTGGCTTGCAGAGCTACTAGTTCGGGGAGCTATCACTTCAGGAGCTGATAGCGTCAAACTGCAGCTTGTATACGCAGACGAGCTTTGTGTGGAGAGCTACCCATACTATGATTTATTTAAATCACTTGAAATGCCAATAGAGCAATGGAGAGTTCTGGTCAGCATGGCACATGATGCACATATCAATATATATTTTGACGTTTATGGGATGGAGAGCCTTAACGCTGCAAAAGAGCTGGAATGCGACGGCGTAAAAATATCGACAACTGATTTTTACAACACAGCGTTAATTGACAAGACATTCAAATTATTTAGAAAGGTATTTATATCTACCTGTGGTATCCCTTCTGATGATTTGGATGATCTTGTGAACAGCTGTCCAGGCAATGTTTTATTGACACTACTTCACGGGTTTCAGGCAGAGCCCACAAATACACAAGACAATAATCTGGCGAGAATTTCAACGTTGAGAACAAGGTACCCTAGTGTCGATATAGGGTTTATGGATCATTCAGTAGGATCACATGACGAAGCTTATTATCTTCCAATGATTGCACTAGGCCAAGGGGTTTCGTGCATAGAGAAACACATAACATTGGACTATTCGTTAGAAATTGAAGATTACGTCTCTGCATTGAGTGTAGACAGATTCAAATATTTTACCCAATTGGTTGAAACATACGAGTGCGCACTAGGATCCTCGAGCATGGATATGAGCGAACTAGAAATTGAGTATAAACGTAGGTCAGGAAAGGTGATAGTAGCTGCAATTGAAATCAACACCGGAACTCAATTGTTACCCAAACATCTAGCGATGAAGCGAGTAAGCACCAAACCTTCTAAAAATCATTTTAGTCAAATGAAACAGGTTGTTGGGAAATATTCGACAGCTAAAATTACAAAGGATGAACCAATAAGTCATCTAGTGCTGTCATGAGAAAGCTCGTCGCTTGTCTAGCGTGTAGAAATAACGGCACACGTTTATATGGAAAACCACTGCAAAACCTAGACATCGAGAATGGTGTGTCTATTTTGGATTACATGCTTGACGCGATCACAAATTATGGCGCTGTGTCTGAAACAGTACTTGCCATTAGCGAAGGAATCGAGAATGAAATATTTATCGAAACCGCCAAAAGACGTAACATTAAATACTATGTTGGCTCTGAAATAGATGTCCTCGATCGCCTTATAAAAAGCGCTGAGTTGGTTAAGGGCACCGACATTTTTCGGTTAACTTCTGAATCACCTTTTACCTACTTTGAAGCAATAGCCGAGGCATGGAAAAATCATGTGTCAAACAATATTGATCTAACGGCTCTGGACAATCTGCCAGATGGCTCAGGTTTTGAAATAGTTACACTAGAAGCTTACCAACGATCATGGGCAGAGGGTGATGGCCGGCATCGTTCCGAGCTTTGCTCGCTATACATAAGGGAGAACAAGGATAAATTTAAAATCTCTTTTGTCAATATACCAGCCCACCTGCGACGATTGGATATAAGGTTAACGGTTGATTACCCTGAAGATCTAGTTTTTTGCAGAAAAATATATGACGCGCACAAACATAAGGCGCCCCTTATCCCCTTATCAGATATATTGATATTCCTTGATAAAAATACAGAACTACTAGATTTGGTCAGTCCGTTCGTAGAAGAAGGCCTAAAAACAATGTATTTATAATCAAAAATTGGTGCATTAATCCTTGGGTTTACGACAATAAGACACAAAGAAGTCAAGATTGATTTGCATAAGCCGCTCCGTAACTTGTCCAAGCTCAATATCTTCAAAAATTTTGCTTAAATAAAAGTCGAGGTACTTAAGATCGGAGAGGTAAAAATATTGTTCGCCATCTCTAAAATCCCAGTTTTTGATTTTAAATTTATGCCGCCCGACAACGTCAGCGTTCACGTAAATGTCGTGTCCCGGTGCAACAGTCATCAAATATAAACCACCACCGGGTTTTAATACTCTAGAATACTCCTGCAATGCAGCCAAATAATTTTTTTCATAGTGAATAACATTATTTGAAACAATCAAGTCGAATTCTTCATCATCAAACGGCAAGGACCGATTATTCCCTGTTTTAATGCAAACCCTTTGAAATCCCCGAGTACGCAAAATTTCCTCGGCTAAGCCGGACATATCATCGGTGATCTCTACACCGCAACAGTCACAACCTCTCACAAGGAAAGGAAGCAAATTGTTGCCAAAGCCACACCCAATATCAAGCACTTTAGTGCTTACATCAAACATTGGCTTAGGCCCTTTTAAGTACCCACCAAAAAGCACCTTCACCATGGCCTCTATAGGCCAAGTTGGATAATTACCCTTAGACTTCTCGACGTTAAACTTGGTCCAATTCAGATCCGCCACTTCCATTCCCAAAAATGCCTCCAATACCGTAGCAAATACTACTAAAATATATGAATATAAAGCAGCGAGTAACTATTATTCAAGTTTAACGTTACAGCATTAGCTGACAACCATGCCTATCAATATGAATCAAAGCAACTCAAAACTCGCCTTAGGCACTGTTCAATTTGGACTACCCTACGGCATTGCTAACCAACAGGGACAAGTCAACACCGTAGAGGCTCGTAAAATTCTAGAGTTTGCCATCCGTAGTGGTATAGACACTATTGATACTGCAATCGGATATGGCAATAGCGAACAATGTTTGGGTACTATCGGTGTACAAAATCTAAATGTTGTTACAAAAGTTCCTCCCCTCCCAAATCTCATAAATGACGTACAATCATGGGTTGATACGCAATTTCATGATTCTCTAAAGAGACTGAATATTTCTAAGCTTTACGCACTATTATTACATAGGCCCATCGACTTAATCGGTAGACATGGGCAAGCGCTGTACAGAGCGTTACTAGACTTAAAGGAACAGGGCCTGGTAGAAAAAATAGGAGTATCCGTTTATTCCCCCGATGAATTAAGAATACTAATGCCGTTATTTTCCATTGACATCGTTCAAGGGCCACTTAACGTGATCGATCGACGACTTGAAAATAGCGGTTGGTTAGGCAAACTTAAAGATCAAGATATCGAGATCCATACTCGATCGGCGTTCTTACAGGGCTTACTATTGATGAGCAAAACAGCCAGGCCTGAAAAGTTTTCAACTTGGAAACCGTTGTGGAATAACTGGCACAATCATGTAGATAGTTCTGGGGTTGACTTCGAAAAATTTGCTTTATCTACCAGCCTATCGTATCCGTTGTCACTTTCAGAGGTTGATCGCGTCCTCGTTGGGATAGACTCATGCAATCAGCTAGAAAGTATTATTATAGCTTCCCAGCAAACTAATATAGAAATACCAGATGTTTGCTGTAACGATGAACGACTAGTAAACCCAGCCAACTGGGCTAATCTATAAACATATTTTTATGATTGAAATAAATAAATGAATAGTGGTGCAAAACTTTGGCAGCGAGCCAAAAATAGTATACCCGGTGGCAATATGCTGCTCTCTAAACGCGCTGAAATGTTTCTCCCCGAACGGTGGCCAGCATATTATAGTAAGGCTAAGGGCTGCCATGTCTGGGATTTAGATGGAAACAAGTATACGGATATGTCTATTATGGGGATAGGCACTAACACATTAGGGTATGGCCATCCCGCGGTTGACGAAGCCGTGCAACACGCAGTTACCGCTGGCAATATGTCGACATTTAACTGTCCTGAAGAAGTATATCTTGCTGAAAAATTAATTGAAATTCACCCGTGGGCAGATATGGTTCGGCTCGCACGGTCAGGTGGTGAGGCTAATGCTATCGCAGTTCGTATTGCTCGAGCCGCAACCGGTAAAGATAAAGTAGCTATTTGTGGATATCACGGCTGGCATGACTGGTATCTTGCTGCAAACCTAGGGAGTGAAGAAAATTTGGCGGGCCACTTGTTACCAGGATTAGAACCTAAAGGAGTGCCAAAACACCTTAGCGGCAGCGTCTTACCATTTAACTACAACAAATTTGAAGAACTCGAGGACCTGATCGCTAATCATGATATAGGGGCGATAAAAATGGAAGTAACTCGCAATGAAGGACCGAATAATAATTTCTTGGGAAAAATCCGGAAGCTAGCCACCCAAAAGGGTATTGTATTAATTTTTGATGAGTGCACTTCAGGGTTTCGCCAAACTTTTGGTGGGATTCATAAGCATTACGGTGTTGAGCCTGATATAGCCGTATTTGGTAAAGCGATGGGTAATGGGTACGCCATCACCTCGGTCATTGGTCGAAGAGAAATTATGGAGAGTGCCCAATCTACATTTATTAGTAGCACTTTTTGGACCGAACGCATTGGGCCTACCGCCGCATTAAAAGCACTTGAAATAATGGACGAACTGAAATCTTGGGAAGTAATTACCAGCGTAGGAAGAGGAATCACCGATCAGTGGAAATCCCTAGCACAAAAACACGATCTTCCCTTAGTCACTAATGGCATTCCTGCGATATCTAGCTTCAACTTTAAATCGAATCAAGCACTCGAATACAAAACATTGATTACTCAAGAGATGTTAGATAAGGGGTATCTGGCCACAAATTTGGTCTTCTCCTGCATTGAACATACCCCAGAAATTATAGAAGGCTATTTTGATGCGTTAGATCCAATATTTGGCCTAATAAAAAAGTGTGAAGAAGGGCTGGACGTCAAGCAGTTACTTAAAGGGCCGGTATGTCACAGTGGATTTAAACGACTCAACTAGTCGTGTCGATTAACCCGACACCAGAATTACGGGCGCTGTTTGTTACCATAGCAAGTAGCGAAATAGGCTTTGGGCATTTAAATCGCTGTATCTCCATCGCTGCAACACCGATTGGCAAAAAAATAGTACCCAGCTTTTTAGTATTTGGTGATGACAGCGCCAATCAGGTTCTGCGGACGACGGCCTATCAATTTGAACTACACCATGGCGCGAACATACTGGAAACTTGCAGCAAAATTAGTAACGCACCAACTCAGCATTATGATTTGGCTATTATTGATATCGCTCACCCCTTAATTTTAAAACCGCAGACAAACCTGAAAGCGTTGTTTAAGGTATTGAGCGGTTTAGCAAAAAGAACAGCGGCTTTAGACAGCCTAGGAAAGGATTCGATTGCGATACGATCACCCAAGGCTCTACTAAACACGCTTGTCGTCCCTTATGTAATAAATGATGATGCTCTTCTTAAACTTAAGAACGTACATGCGCAATGCCTATATGGAATACAATACGCTTTATTATCGTCGGCATATCTGCAGTGCGCTGAACGTAGTCAACGGCAGAATGCTAATCGAATTCTAATCGTATCTGGCGGAAGCGACCCAAAACAATTCACGCCCGTGGTGTTAAGAGCATTAGAAAAAATAGAAATAGATCTTGAAATACGCGTTGTTATCGGGCCATTATTTAGCAAGCACTTAACGAAGCTCCTTGTTAAAATAAGCGATAATTCCACACACAAAATTTCCTTACTACTATCTCCGAACTCCTTAAAAGAGCATATGCTTTGGAGCGACCTAACGATTTCAGCTTCCGGACTAACAAAATACGAATTAGCTGCGACGGGTACACCATCGATTCTTTTTTCGATAGATGAAAAACATGACTTCGCAAACAAAGCCTTTGCTAACTTGGAAACATCAATAGATTTGGGAGTTCTGCCGAATCATGAGCGGGTTACAAAAACGGCGCATGAATTACTTACGGATACCAAATTACGAAACCAAATGTCCATCAGAGGGCAACAAGCTGTAGACGGCAAAGGTTCAGCCAGATTGTTAACAGAATTAACCAAGGATTTAACGTGCTAAACAATATAATTACTATAAATGATACCGATATTGGCAAACATCATTCACCGTACGTTATCGCTGAGGCAGGATCTAACTTTAACCAGGACATAGATACAGCACGCCAATTAATTGATATTGCCGCGGACGCAGGGGCAAATGCGGTTAAATTTCAATTATTTAGAGCGGATAGCCTATACCCCAATGGTGGCGAGCTATTTGAAGTTTTTAAAGCCATCGAACTTAACAGCGATTGGGTACCTGTTTTAGCTGATCATGCAAAACAACATGATATTGATTTTCTAGCTTCAGCCTTCGACGTAGCTTCGCTAGGTGTCTTAGAAAAGGTAGGCGTTCTTGTCCACAAAATTGCATCATCGGAAACTGCTAATCTAGCTTTTGTCCATCAAGTTGCTTCTACAGGAAAGCCTGTAATTATTTCAACAGGGATGTGCGATATGGTGGATGTGGAAGAGGCCGTTAACGTATGCATCGGCGCGGGAAACACTCAAATTGCATTAATGCAATGCGGTACGATGTACCCTCTCCCAACAGAGGCCGCGAATTTAAAAGTTATTAGCTCTTTTAGCCAGCGCTTTAACTGCCCCACAGGGTTTTCTGACCATACTTTAGGGCAAACAAGCGCGATTACATCCATAGGCTTAGGTGCAAGTATCTTCGAAAAACATTTTACCCTTGACCGGGACTCTGAAGGCCCAGACCACTTTTATGCAATGGAACCTGACGAACTGAAAATTTATATTTCAGCACTACATGAGGCCCACAATTCACTCGGTAGCCCAGTTAAAGAAATGCTGCCTGATGAACGAAAACTAGGCCGGCGCGAAGGTCTGTACTTCACTAAAGATTTAGGCGTTGGTACCATAATTACTGCCAATGATATTATTGCAAAACGCCCCGCAATTGGCCTAAGAGCCAGATATTCTAATGTAATCCCAGGCGCAGTTGTGAAACGTCCCGTTAAAGCAGATGACGCTATCCACTGGGAATTACTAAGCTTCCCTACAACGCAAATTGAAAGCACCTGACCCATGTCTAGACCACTAATTATCTTTGGTTCTGCAGAGATCGCTGAATTAGCTAAATTTTATTTTGATAACGACAGTGATTATCAGGTTGTCGCATTTACCGTGGATGATAACTTCATGGAGGGCGACACCTTTCAAGGTCTACCAATTATTCCCTTTAGTGATGTTAAAAGTCGATACTCGCCAGCTAGTCATGATATGCATGTAGCGCTGTCTTACAACAAATTAAATCGATTGCGCCACGAAAAATATCTACAAGCTAAAACGAATGGCTACTGCTTAGCGTCGTACGTTTGCTCCAAGTCGGTGACTTGGAGCGATCTGGAAATCGGAGATAACTGTTTTATTCTCGAAAATCAAACGATTCAACCTACGGTAAAAATTGGGAATAATGTGATGATTTGGTCAGGCAACCATCTTGGCCACGGGACCACTATTGGCGATCACAGTTACATTGCTTCCCACGTGGTTATTTCTGGTCATTGCCAAATTGGAGAACGCTGTTTTTTGGGTGTCAATTCAACTATCAAAGATTTTACCAACCTTGGCAACGAATGCTTTGTCGCCATGAATGCTGCCGTCACAAAACACATGCCCGATGGCGCAGTAGCGTTGAGCCCACCGGCAGATATTTATGAACAAGATAATCGTCGCGCAAAAGCGCTAAAAAGATCATTTTTTAATGTTTAACCTGTTTGAAAAGACAATACAGTGGGAAAAACTAGGGTTATTCATCGAACCGCAAAGAGATAAGTGGTGGTCTCTAACTCACGCCATGATTCCAACACCAGAAGATTTGGGTGATGGCATCTTCCGAGTTTATTACTCTGGTAGGAATAAAAATAATCAATCTCATATCGCCTGGGTGGATGTTGATCTTAACGAACCCTATCGAATCGTAAAATACAGTAATGCGCCGGTTTTGGAACCTGGTAGCCTCGGCTGCTTTGATGACAACGGTGTTACACCCTCGTGTGTAATCGATCTTGGTGCTGAAGAAAAAGCCCTATATTTTATCGGCTGGAATCCAGGCTCAACTGTTCGTATGCATCTATTTGGAGGCTTGGCAATTAGCACTGACAACGGTGAAACTTTTAATCGATTTTCCCGAGCACCTATTATCGAGCGTTGCCAAACAGATCCGTATTTAAACACTGCTCCGTGGGTTGTAAAGTTTAAAAGCGAATTCCTTATGTATTACGTATCCGGTCATGAGTGGGTGCATAAGGATTTACCTAGGTACAACATAAAAATAGCACGATCAAAAGATGGTAAGCACTGGCAAAGAAATGGGGATATATGTATCGATTTTAAAGACGCCTCCGAAAATGCACTTGCACGCCCCTACGTAGTTTACGAGGATGGTATCTGGAAAATGTGGTTTGGCTACAAGAATCAGAAGTATCGTATCGGCTATGCCGAATCACTCGACGGCGTCGAATGGGTAAGGCGTGACGACCTGGCAGGAATCGATGTTGGAAAATCGAGCTTTGATGACGACATGATCGAGTACGCAGCGATCGTAAAATACCTAGACCGACATTTTATGTTTTACAATGGTAATAACTATGGTTTTGATGGAATAGGGCTCGCAGTAGAAAAATGTTCCGTGTAGCAATTATGCAACCCACCTATTTACCGTGGATAGGGTATTTTGGACTAATGAATTCTGTAGATTTATTTATATTTTTGGATTCAGTTCAGTTTACAAAACGTTCGTGGCAACAAAGGAACCAAATTAAAAATCCCAGCGGGCCTCAATGGTTATCTGTTCCAGTTATATCCAAAGGTAGACGGGATCAGAAAATTCATGAAGTCGCGTTAGATCCTTCCTCCCATTTTAGTGCAGATCACAAAAAAGCTATTGAACATAATTACCGCAAGTCGCCCTACTTTGATGTTATAGCACCAGAACTATTCTTTGTATTGGATAAGCCTCATCATTCACTGGCAAACTTAAATATCGAACTAATACTGAAGCTACAACAATTACTAGGAATCGAAACCCCGACTTTGAGATCTAGTGAGATGAATGGCAACGGTACTAAAGCAGACTTGCTATTGTCTCTATGCAAAGAGAGCAATACTGAGGAATATATTTCACCACCAGGTTCTCGGGGATATTTAGATGAGTCTGACGCGTTTAGTAAGGCTAACATCCCGGTCAAGTATTTTCATTTTCGTCACCCAGAGTACAGCCAACTATTTGGTGACTTTTTGCCTTATATGTCCGTAATAGATATGCTTTTTAATGAAGGAAATGACTCATCAAAAATGATAATTGAAGGATCTCAGATAGTTGAATAAGGCCACCACACTAACTTGTGTCTTACTTGTTTTTACCAACGCTGGTCAAAAATACCTCCAGCATTTCAAGAATATTAGCAGTGTTATTCTTTATTCCGCCACTAGCGCCAGCTGATATTTTCACATTTGGATAACCTTCAAACGAATGATGCTCTAATGCGCTAAGAAAAAAACGCACTTTTTTTTGATCCAATTTAACACCGCCGACTATCTCGTTAATAGCAGCCTTGCATTCGGATCGATTATTAACTCTAAAAACCCCTTCACACCCGGAGTACCAAGCATATCCAAAGGCCATTACAGGTTTTCCTCTAACACAAGCCTCCCAGCCTGTCGTTCCCGTCAACGTAGCAACAGCGCAGCAATTGTCAATTAATTCGAACTGGGAGGTATCTAATGACACAACTCGAACATGGGGGATGTCAATTAGATCGGAATAATAATAGCTGTATCTGCCTCTTTCACCATGCACCGTGTTGGGTAGTAGTTGGGAAGGATTCTCTTTTACAACGATCTCCCAATTCTTCGGCAAAAGTGACGAGACAAGTTTAATCATAAGCAGCTGATTGCTGTACCTGCCACCCTCTGGAGAAGAGGTCCGCTCTGGCTGGTACTGCAGCGGAATATAAATATAGTTTTTATTAACGTCCAAATCTGAGACAAAAATATTATACTGCTTCTTTAACCTTTCCTTATACCAACGAGCCCTAAGTTTGTAGATATTGTACTCAAACCCACTTATATACGATTTCTCAAGGGGCTCATCTGGGCGCTTTAAATAATTTGCCGGTGGATTGCCAAAAATAAACGATTTAGCCCAGTGTACTTTTGCAATTATCGAACTGAATACAACCCCTAGATAATGTGAGTATTGCTTAAATTCGATTACTTTATTCCAAAAATATAAAGATGTACTTATATTTTCTGGGCCCTCTTTATCAAGCCGCTGTTTCAAATATTCCGGCATTGCGTTTTGATAAACTCCCTTATGACGCTGTAGATATTCGGCATGATAAGAAGAAATCGAGCATTTCGCATCAGGGCTATCTAAGTAACCTTGGTATGTCTGGGCAACATCTTTGGTTGGATGCTCTATTTCACTAATCGGCAACATCATCTTTAGCGCAACGATTGGCAATATCATAAATGTCTTGATGTCGTTCTTTTTGGCAACGTGATACAACGCCAAATCAATCACTTGATGCGGAGTTTGCGGAAAAATAATAAATTTAGGTTTGTACCTATCAACCATAAATAGCCAGAAACCTAATACTGATAAATAGAGTCTAAGACGTTCTTGATAAGAAAAACTGTAACCCTTATCCATCCGATCAGAAACATCCAGACAAGCTATTTCTGCATCCTGATATTTTTCAAGTATCTCTGCGTCTAGCGCCCACTCCGAAAACTCAAAACCCTCCGGGCGAATCCCTCGCACACCATCCAAATAATCATGAAAAATAGTGTTATCTCCAAACTCTATACCTTTTATTTGCGATTTTACTCCACTGATATAGTCGAATGCGTAACCTTTACTAATGAGGCCTCTAACAACCGCATTCCATACCGGATCCCCACAACCTATAAAGAACCCATTCAAAACAAATATCTCCTTTGGCTTTTTTGCATTAGAACTAGATAGCACATAGTTTTTTCCGCCACACAAAATGATCCTGTGTCATTAGCCACTATAGGCTTTGGCCGTACGTTTTAGCATCTACTTTATGACTGCTGCGCCTTCCACATTGCGAAGTAAAGCCCTTTTTTAGCTATTAACTCTGTATGTGAACCGAATTCATGAATTTGACCACGCTGTAAAACCATAATTCGATCGGCTCGCTTTAACGTCGACAGCCTATGCGCGATCGATATAATCGTTCTACCTTTTCTATAATATTCTAGCTGGTCTACAATTTCCTGCTCCGTCAAACTATCAAGGGCACTTGTCGCCTCATCGAATATTAAAACAGGCGTATCTCTCAGGATAGCTCTAGCCATAGCAATTCGCTGCAACTGACCGCCAGATAGCTTAAAGCCAAGTTCCCCGAGCCTCGTATCGTAGCCCTCATCTAGCTCACATATAAATTCATGTGCACGAGCCAACTTTGCTGCGGCAATAATTTCTTCGTCAGTTGCATCCTCTTTCGCAAATAACATGTTATTGCGGACGGTATCATGGAGCACCAAATCATTTTGTGAAACCATACTAAACATACTTCGCCAAGATTTAGCATCAGCTTTGTCACTAGAAACCCCGTTAATCGAAATACTGCCATTTGTAGGGCGATACATATCTACAAGCAAATCAACCAACGTGCTCTTACCCGCCCCTGAAGCCCCAACAATTCCAAGAAACTCTCCGGATGTAATCTCGAAATCAAGATTATATAAAGCGGAATCAATAGAGCCTGGATACACAAACGATACTTTGTTGAAAACAATAGACTCTAGCGAACGCTCTACCGACTGTGTCCCATGGCGAGATTCGGACCGCACACCATGATCAAAAAAATCTGCTACGTATTTTATATTAGGCATAGCTTTGGAAACTTGCGCACGAACAGCGAAAATCATTCCAGCCCGCGACACAGCTCGATTAAGGACCAGGATGTAACCTAACAATACCGGCAAAAAATCTGAAAAATCAGCTCCCATTTGTATATACGCGAATACCAGCACTAGTCCACCGCAAATAATGGTTACCAATTCCTGCAACGCCGGCATTAGCGCTGTGGCAAGAGCAACTTTTTTTTGCGCGACAGCAGCACCTCGAATTGAAGCACTTAAGTACCCACTAACTCGATCTTGTTTATCATAAAGCCGAACCAATCGACCCGCGCTAAGGTATTCAACAGACATCCGAGATAGTTTTCGGGAAAACTGCAGAATCTCTTTAGAGTAAGTTGTTAACTTAGCCAAAAACGGTTTCAAAATAATCCAATAGATTAGAATCAAACCAAATGACACCAACGAAATTTGCCCGCTCAACACCAACAAAACCGATAAATAGCCGAATAATACTAAGACGTGAATGACCAGATCGGTCGCAGCTATAGTTAAAGCGTTGACAGCTGCCGCAGCAATTCGCAGATAGCTTCCTTGCTCACCTACTGAATAATTCGATAACGCTTCAAACTTCATCCGCATCAACTTCGACACGACCTTCTCTTGATACTCCTGAGTGACTTGACGATTTAGCTCAGCCGCACTTGCCGCAGAAGCAAATTGCATTCCAACTCTAAGAACCTGAGCCACTATTCCCAATACGATAAGAATAAAAAACATTCGGTATTTATCGCCTGTACTACAAAACCACTCTGCGTAGGCCGTCAAGTGCCCTGGAACACTAGCAATGCATTCACCAGCACTGCCAGTAATAACAATAATCGCCGATGCGGATAAACCGACTGAAATAGCTTCAAGCCCAGACACCACAATGCTCAGCACTAACAACAGTATAACCAATAATCGATAGTGGCTTATCGAACCCAACACCAACCAAAAACCACGTTCCGCCGACATATCCATGTCTTTGGTAACAAGCCGAAGCAATTTATTAACTAATTCTCGAAGCATTAAGAACGCTAGTCGCCGCTAAATATATATTGCACTGCAAGTAATACTAGCTTTCATAAAACTCTCGATACCACTCAACAAACCTTGCTATTCCAAACTCTATAGTCGTATCTGGCTTATAGCCCGTATCGCTTGAAAGTCTCTGCGTATCTGCCTGCGTAGCCCGGACATCACCGGATTGCATCGGCAAAAAATTCTTTACTGCCATTTTCCCAAGATTTTCTTCAAGCACTTCGATATAACGCATCAAGTTTTGCGGAGAACTATTTCCGATGTTATACACACGATATGGTGCTGCGCTGGTCGCCGGGTTAGGGTTATTCCCATCCCAATTTGGGTCGGCCACAGGCGCCCGATCTATAACCCGAACCACACCTTCAACAATATCGTCTACATAGGTAAAGTCCCTAATCATGTCACCGTTATTGAAAACGTTAATGGGCTCCCCAGCCAAAATAGCTTTGGTAAAAAGAAACAGCGCCATATCTGGGCGCCCCCAAGGGCCGTACACAGTAAAAAACCGTAACCCAGTTGTAGGTAAAGCATATAGATGTGAATAGGTATGGGCCATCAACTCATTGGCTTTCTTACTGGCAGCGTAAAGCGATACAGGATGGTCAATATTGTCATCCTCAGAAAACGGTAATTTAGTATTGGAACCGTAAACCGAACTGGATGATGCATACACCAGATGTTTGACTCCGTTATGTCGGCAGCCTTCCAATATGTTGCAGAATCCGACGATATTGGCGTCAATATAAGCGTGAGGGTTCTCAATCGAATAACGCACGCCAGCCTGAGCGGCCAGATTAACCACAACGTCATACTGTGAGCCGTCAAATAGTTCAGCTATGGCGCCTCGATTAGCAATATCCAGCTTTACGAACTCAAAGCCGGCTTTATCTTGAAGCCTTTTCAGACGCGCTTCTTTTAAATTCGGATCATAATAATCATTCAAATCATCAAGGCCTACAACCGTGTCACCTCGATCCAAAAGACGGCGGGATAAGGTCGAACCGATAAAACCTGCCGCGCCAGTAACTAATATCTTCATCAGAGTGCCCAGTATCGATAACCGAGACCGATAAACTCATCTCTATTAATTAACCGTTTAACATCAATAGCGATGCCACCTTCTACCAGTAGCTCCGCGTACTCTTCAGGAGCCTTAGAGACTAAAGAATCGTGCGCGACTGCCAAAACTATAGCCGAACAATCCCGCAGCTCGTTCCAATCACATAGATCAATACCATAATGCCCTTTAGCCTCATCAGCATTTACAACCGGATCATAGGCTTTTACATCGAAACCGTACTCTTGTAATTCAGCGACAATTTTGAATGACTGGCTATTGCGCAAATCAGTACAATTTTCCTTAAAAGTCATACCTAAAACCGCTACTTTGCTATGAGCACCTAGCCCGTTGCTCAGTACCATTTTTGCAGTTTTTTGAGCTAAAAACGTTCCCATTGAATCGTTGATTCGCCGACCAGCTAATATCACTTCTGGTTCATACCCTAATGACTTAGCCTTATCTGTTAAATAATAAGGGTCAACACCAATACAGTGCCCACCAACAAGTCCGGGAGTAAATTTCAGGAAATTCCATTTCGTTTGAGCGGCCTTCAAGACTTCGGCAGTATCAATCCCAACCCGATCAAAAACCATTGCTAATTCATTAACAAAAGCAATATTGATATCACGTTGAGTGTTCTCAATAACTTTCGCTGCTTCGGCAACCTTAATACTCGATGCCTCGTAAATTCCCGCTTCGACAACCTTTTTATACAATGCTGAAAGCCGAGCAAGTGTGGCAGGTGTATCTCCAGAGACTACTTTTACAATTTTTTGAAGAGTATGCTCGATGTCACCAGGATTAATCCGTTCTGGCGAATACCCCACATTAAAATCTTTCTTCCAAACTAGCCCTGATGCTCGTTCCAGTTCCGGAACACACACTTCCTCAGTCGCACCCGGGTAGACAGTAGATTCATAGACGACTGTGGAGCCTGCTTTCATAATCTCGCCTACAGATTTAGAAGCGGCAACTAACGGAGAAAGATCGGGTTTATTGGACCCGTCAACCGGTGTAGGCACAGCCACGATTAACACATCGCAATCACTCAAATCTTTAATATCATTGGTCACCGCCAACTGTTGAGCACGTTTAAATTGCTCCGTGCTAACTTCGCCCGTTATATCCAGGTGATTGCGATAGTCGTCAATCTTCTTCGCGCTTAGATCGTACCCAATAGTAGGTAGCTTTTCGCCAAAAGCGACGGCTAGCTGAAGCCCTACGTAGCCGAGGCCAATAATTCCGATTTGTTCAGACATTCTAAACTCGTTAATTCAATCACAAATGAGCGATGGTATAAGCACCACAAGTCGTGCGTATTCTACCGTTTATATATGCTTGTTCCTACAGGCAATAATTGCAGATAACAGGTATATTCTATTCCATTGGCGAGGCCACTTAAGCAAGTGGATGCTCAACAATCTTCACTTAAGGCCAGATCTTGACGATAAGCAATCACCATAAAAACCTGGATATCATCATCCTGATGACTCTAGGCGTAAGTTTGAGCCAATGGCATAAAACCGGGCAAGCCGCCAGGGAATCCAACATCTATAAGCGGCAATGCGCAAAAGGCCACCACGTTTCTATTCTTAGCTATGGCAAAGATGATTTAGAGCACTCTAAGTATTGGTCACCAATTACAATTCTCCCATGGGTAGGCCGAATCAATCACTTCATTAAGTACGCTGCCGTGGCTCCGCTGTATCATTGGAAAGCATTTAGGCGAGCTAATATTGTTAAATCTAACCAATCTCCGGGCTCTTTAGTCGGGTTGGTCGCAAAACTCGTAAAACCAAGTTTAAAGTGGATAGTTCGCTGTGGCTGGGTTCGAACCAAAAACGCTTTAGTCGCCGAAGGAAAAACAGGCTGGCTGTTAAAACGGGCTCTGCTAGCAGAATGGTTAGCATTCAAAACTTGTGACGGGATTATTGTAACCACACAATCGGATGCCGATTATGTGATCACCAATTACAATGTTAGACCGTCTAAAATTACAGTAATACCAAACTCCGTAGACACGGAACTACTGTATTATAAACAGAAACCACCAGAGTTTTCTGAAACCATAAAAGTCCTCTTGGTCGGCCGTTTAGCAGAAATGAAAAACTTCCATCTGGTTTTCGAAGCCCTGCACGGTTTAGCTAGTACTTTTAAAATAGATCTCATCGGTTCAGGAGCTTATCAACCCTCCCTCGAAAGCTGCGCCAAGCGATTAGGGCTAAATGTCAGATTTCTTGGCAATCTACCTAATGACGAAATGGCACACCAATATCATTCGCACGATTTAGTGCTAATGACTGAAGCCTGGGGCTCGGGAATGCCAAAAGTCATCTTAGAAGCAATGGCTACTGGTACTCCGTTTTTAACCTCGAATATCCGGTCTGTACGTCAGTTTGTTATAGATGGCATAAACGGATTTATTTGCGAACCAAACACTGACTCCATTCGCTCTGGCGTACAACGCATTCTTAATAGCGACAAATCTGAATTAAACCGCATACGACAATCGGCACGACAAGATGTAGAAAACTCCTACTCGATGGACGCATGTGTTGAATCGGAGTTAAAGCTGTTCCACACTCTTTTATCCAAACACTCCTAGGCGGCAGGCGGCACCACAGTACAATGCATACCCTCTTCCGGCAGACCTAAACCCTAATCCCTTAGACACAAACACTGCTATCTAAGAATAGAAATAAATGGAACTCGAATTCATTGGCCACGCAGGATTTATTATTGAGCGTAACAGCTGCCTGCTTATTATGGATCCGTGGTTAAGCGAATCCGGGGCGTTTCATAGTAGCTGGTTCCAATTTCCACGAAACCATCATCTGGCAGACCCGTTAATAGCGCGCATCAAGAAAAAGGCTTCAAAGGCCTTTATTTATATTAGCCATGAGCATCGTGATCACTTCGACAAATCATTTCTTAAACGTATTGTGGATGCCCAACCGACCGTTGTCATTCCTGATTATAAATATGGAACGCTATTTGAAGACTTGCGCACGCTCGGGTTCAAGAAAATTCTTAAATGTATAGATGGCGAGGAATCCAAGCTCAGCAAGGAACTCAAGATAACTATTTACACTGATGACAATCGCCTAAACCGTGACTCAGCAATTTTGGTTAACGATGGCAAGTCCAAGTTCTTAAACATGAATGACTGTAAAATTCATGATCGCCTGGCCCAAATAAAACAGCAGGAAAAGCATATAGACGTGTTTAGCTGTCAATTTTCGGGGGCATCCTGGCATCCGGTTTCTTACTCCTATTCTGACAAATCTTTTACTGAAATATCCAGACAGAAAAAAAACAGTAAGTTTATTGCTGTACAAAACGCAATCAACAACCTGTCTCCCGGAACATATTTACCGGCTGCGGGCCCGGTTTGCTTTTTGCATCCTGGTTTATTCCATCTCAATCTGGAAGACGAGAATATTTTCCCCGATCAAAATGAGTTCCTCGCCTATTTGAGTGGGAAAATACGTAATACCTTAACTACCAATTTAATGCCCGGGGATATCTATAATGCAGCAACGTTATCCTTTACAAAAAAAGTCGAACCCAGAATCAACACCCAAAAAGAATCTCTCAAGGCGCTTCAATCCTATCGGCGCATCTACAATAGCAAGCATTTCAACCATTCACCGGCGATGGAAATGTCGATCGAATCAGCGATCGAATCTCTGGAGAAAAATCTACAAACCAAGCTCAAAAACTTTCAACCCAAAGCGCCGCCCGAACCTGCTATTTTTTACACTATCATGGGGGTAAGCGACACCACCATTTGCATTGATTTTGCTACTCGCGGCATTACACGCTCTAGGTTATCTTCATCAGATTTCCCTGAACCATACTACCGCGTCGATATTCCTTCTGACTTAGTGCGCGAATTGGTTTTCGAAAGAATGAACTGGGAAGAGTTGGCGCTCAGCCTTAGATTAAGATTGACGAGAAGGCCGAATAACTACGACCAACTAATCGAACTGTTTCTAATCGCTGATTCGAATCATATAGGTAAGATATTATCGGACTTCGAGTCTCAATCGTTGACGAATGAGAAAATTCTGGTTTCCTGCAGTGGGAAAACATTCGAAATAGATAAATACTACCCGCATCAGGGCGCTAAACTTGAATATGGTTGGGACGATGAAGGTTTCTGGGTGTGCCCAAAACACCGGTGGAAGTACAACCTTAGTACGGGAAATTGCGATCACTCAAATCTAAAGATTTCATCAAAACTAATCGACGAGCAATAAACATTTAAGTCTACTGCTTGCCATGACCGCACCAAGCTGAATCGATAAATAAAACAATGTCCGGAGCGATAAATAAAACAAATCTAAGTTTGTCTGCTATTTTATTGGCCGTTTTGCTGGGAGCTTTCGCTTTGGCAAACAACTTTAAGTCAGCCGCCAACGATAAAGTCGTCTGGACAATAATAAACGTTAGCCATGGAGATCGAACGGGTGATGCGCACTTACTACAGATTCCTGGCGGGGAAACCTGGTTAATAGATACTGGCTTTGCGGATTTGGCGGAGTTCATGCTACTTCCTTATCTACAAGAAAAGGATATTCAACACCTCGATAAATTAATTGTTAGCCACCCACACCGAAATCATTATGGTGGGATACATGTATTGCTAAACGCAGGTATTACTATCGAAGATTTGTACTTCGATGCACCTCACCCGACTCCTTGTGCCAATGAAGATTGGGCTATGGGCTGTGATCTAGAACATGTTTTAAACATGCAAGAATATGCCGTTCAATCTGGTGTTGAAATAAAGAGCCTCGAACCAAACCTGGTCTTGTCGGCTAACCCGCACAAAAATTTTAGCTTTCAGGTTCTTTACCGCTTTGACGGCAACGATACTCCAGTTGGCATAACCTCAATTAACGATACTAGCGCCATCATGCGGATGGACGTTGGTGAAGTATCAGTGCTGTTTCCAGGTGATATTGGCAATCAAATAGGTGAGCACCTATCATCAATAGGGGATAACCTAGATACTGATTTGCTTTCCATACCCCACCACGGTGTGAGTGTTTCTGCACCTAGCAGCTTTTTTGATCGCGTCTCGCCAGAAATAGGGTTTGTCTCCGGGCTCAATTCATTGTGGGAATCAGACCGGGCAGCACGTATAAAGAGTTACTTTGATGTGAAACAAATACCCGTTTACGTATCCGATAAGTATCGAGCAATACGTGTCGAAATCAATGATGATGACTATGAAGTTTATACCGAATAGCTCGCTTCGCATTCTTGTTTTGACAGGTCTGGCCGCAACCCTCATTACATGTGCGGATAGCCAACAACTAGCCGTCCCAAGCGAAATTTATGTAAATAAATCAGTATCAAGCCCTGCGGATATCGTTCAATTTAACGGAAAATACGTAGTATCAGAGTTGTACAACAATCGACTCGCTATCCTGGACGATCCGACAGATCAAACTCCTGAGTATTTCGACCCTGCCACAATCGGAAAAAAGTTTAGCTCACCACATTATCTTGCCGTTACCCCAGAAAACACACTTCTTATTAGCAATGGTTGGGGAAATAGTATTGTCGAAATTAAAGACCTGAACGGCACAGGGTGGAAAGAACTCCGAGGCACGGAAACAGAATTTTGGGCTCCTCACGGAATATGTGTATCGGGGGATGGCAAAATTTACATCGGCGATTCCCTTAATTCACGTCTTGTGAGGCTTGATGATATGGATGGCAATGGCTGGAAGGTGTTTCCAGACTCGCACAATCAAATTGCCTACATTAGACAATTGACATGCAAAAACAATCAAGTCTGGATATCCAACTCCTACGAGTCTAACGAAGGCCTAAATCCCGGAATCGGCGGAAACATACTACTTCTGGAAGATTTTGACTCAGGCAACATAGCCTCGGTATTTGAATTGCCTGATGCAAATTTCACCGCAGTAATGCCTTTACACGACCAACTTTTGCTCGGCATTTGGGGAAACTATTCCCAAATCGCAACCATCGAGCAAACAGCTAACCCTCAATTACAGCTGTGGGGACTAGACCCCAACCTCGGTACGCCCTACTCTTTGCAAACTTTTGACGCCGAAGATCGGCACAAATACGGTGCCGCCATGTTAGGCAAATTGGACCCTCTACCTAAAGAGCAAACCGGCGGAATAGTGTTTTTCAATTTTTAATCCAAAGCGTATTCACACAGCCTCAGCTATAAATCCAATTTAAGTCAATCTAATACCATAAAATAACCGACGGCTAGAGTTGATCAAATAGAGCCTGCCATTGTTTAACAATAGGCTTTATACCTAGGCGGCTGGCTATTTCTGGTGCGCGAGCCGCCAATCGCGCTAAAAGCGCGGTATCATCGATCAGCGCCAACAAGGCCGAAGCAATCTCTTCAGGGCTCTCTGTCGGCACTAGCATCCCGTTAACATCAGTCTCGATCATCTCTGATGGCCCACTCGGACAGTCCGTAGCTATCACCGGCACACCACACATCAAGGCTTCCGCATGCGCCATTGGAAAACCTTCAAAACGAGACGCCATCACAAATATCTTGGATTGACGAATCACATCGTGAGGTTGCTTCAATCTCCCAGTCAAAACTACTAGCTCGCCTAACTGCGAGTCTCGAATTTTTGTTTCTATCTCTCTTCGTAGCGGGCCATCTCCAACAATACATAATTGCCAATCTTTTAAATGCTCTCGTGCAATTTCTATAGCATCTAACAGCACATCAAAACCTTTTTGATTTTCCAGTCTCCCCATACTGGTAATCCATTTTTTAGATTGATCACAGACCGCAGGAACATCATATTTATCGGAGGGTTCCGTTACTGAAATAGGATTATAAATCACCCTATTCTTGTTCGCAGGCATCCAACTAAAACCTTGGCGCACACCATTACTAACGCTTACTACACAATCGGCAACGGGATACGTACAACGCCGCAGTGCCTCCCAAACACGCCCATATGAAGCCTTTACGGGGTCAAGATGCTCAGTAACTATGATCTTTGTAGCCAATCGCTTGCCCGCCAGGAGCACAAGAACATTAGTCTCCGTACAGAATGAAATTGTCACGTCAGGACTTAAAGTTCGCAATGTATCCTTAATTATCGATACCCGTTCTCTGTTGCGCTTGAGAGCGCTTAGTAAATCTTTAGACGCTGCCATGCGATCTAATGCCACCCGGTTAACATTTTCAGGCAAGTCGTAAAAATCCGATTTCTCAGAGGACAGCGTGATTAGCGTTATATCATCGCCTGCCATCGCAAACCCATTTGCGAGATTCACTGCCACCCGTTCAGCCCCACCAGACTGAAGTGATGCAATAACAAGCGCTATCTTCATACTTCGTGACCCAAAGTGTGCAAAAAAGACTGTCGCCAAAATACACTGATATAATACATAGAAGAGATTATATCGCTCCTACGCAGGCGCGAGTTACGATTTTTACTTCTAGAATGCGCTTCCCAATAAAACTCAATCAAAATTATTGGCCAAAATGGCTCTGTCGTTTGTTTCCATCGATGCAGGACCCTGCCAGTTTGATCGATTTGAAAACAACAGGCTCTGAGTTCACAAGCGCCGTGTCTGTATTCAAGTTTGGAAGCACATTTAAAACAACCAAACAATCGCGCTTTCCGCTAACAATAAAAGCTTTGCAAGATATCGATCTCGCGAGTGACAGCATAATCCTTGATGTGGGTGCTTCAGATGGAGTGGCATCACTAGATGCTATTAGGTTACTAAAATACTCTCAATATTTTGTGACCGATTTGAATACAAATGTCGGGCATATTTTCGACGAAAAAAAGCACTATTTTTTTGACTCAAACGACAATTGTATTCTTATCTCTAGTGCACGTTTTATTTGGTACAACGAAGCAGAGAATGCTATTTGGCCGTTTAATCAATTAGCAAATAAAGCGTTTACAGCAGCACCAGTTTGCCAACAATCTACCTGCAACTATGTAAGTTTATTCAACCCCGAAATAAACAACTGTCCGGGCGTGACGGTACAAAATCATAATTTGTTTAAACCGTGGAACGGTCCCAAGCCAGGTTTGGTTATTGCTGCAAACATCTTAAATCGGTCGTATTTCCATGATAATGAATTGAAGGCAGCTATCGATCAATTGATAAAAAATCTCGCTGGTGATGGGTACATTGTGATAATCGATAGTCGAGAACTCGAACGTTCAAGCTTGTTTTCCGTTTCGGCAGAAAAAGTTGAATTAATACAGTCAATCAATGGCGGCGCTGAAACACAATCGCTGGTAATAGCCCGCTAGCTCAACTAAAGCACCACTGGCCCACAAGACAAACCTAATCGGAAATCCTATAAACCTGAATATTATTCAACTGCCAGATATTAGTAAAAACATCGGGATTTTCTAACACCATCTGCCAGAACGCTTTGCTATATTCTTTATCATAAAGCCGAACATCAGCTGGCCAATGCCCGGCTGATTCGTGACCAAATGAGCTTAAGTCACCGTTACGAGTATTGATTACTAAATAGCCACCACGATACGCGTCGATGTCATTGAGGTGGTACTCCGGAAGATACGTAACGGTTGTATAAAGGTTGAAAAACTTATGTCCATGATAAATATGCGGCGTAAAAGCATTAATCACGTAGCCGGTGACTTGATCGGTTAGTAAGTTGTTTGCTGGCAGTGTATTCAAAAAATCTAACACATCCGAAAATTGCTGATAACTCGCTTCCGTTGTAACCGGTGAAAGCATCCGCAGCTTGCTGTAGTCATTCTTCAGGTAGCGAGCATTTATTGGCAGTAGAAATACAAGCAATAAAACACTTACCAAAATCATTCGAGCGCATTGGCTGTAGCGCCTACGACCGACCGCGTCATGACCGCTTGAAGAATTGCCGGATTGAATATAGTCCTGCCATCCTCGAACCAAATACCACGCAGCATATAGCTCAACAGTTATCAAAAAGCACAAGCGCCAAACTACTTCGGCAAAACTGACTCGCAAAAATAGATCTATAAAAATGGGATTAAACACGGTAAACAGAGGCAACCACAATCCAGCACTAATATACGAAGGCACTTGAAGTTTTCGGTGGCTAAGAAAATACAACAGATACGCAAAAAAGCCCCAAACGGTTAATACCTGGTAGAACTGTTCCGTCGGTTTTAATACGAACAAGTTTACGGCAAACGGCAAAAGGTCTGATAATGGCTGAAGGAAACCCCCATCCAGAGGCCAATTCCGTTCAACAAAAAAATACATATAAAAATGAGTAATTGCATATACAGAGACTGCTGAAAAAAACAGTATAGTAACCAGCGACCAGCTCCGATTTCCCGAAGCGGTATGGGTAATAGCCACAGTAGTATTGAATGTGGTGCCGCTAGCCCTTAAAGCGCCGCCCCCCCTCAAATCACCTAGGCTCTTATAAGTGCTTCGCAGAAATAAAACCCCGACCAGCATGGTCGCCATAACAACCAAATACAGCGCCTCTTGGAGGTGTAAGGCGGCGACCACCAATGCCAAGATCGTAGAGCCCAGCAACAACCTTATAGAAATAACACCCGCTGCCAACACTCTGACAAATATGGCCATTAACGCAAAAAATCCCGCTAACGCAAAAAATGCTGGGCCAAAGGTGTAGTAACGCACATAACTAAATGGGCCCACCCCAAAATGCAGTAACATAAATATAGTGGCGATAGCTGCAGTCAGACCTATATTTTTTAAATGTTGGTCTTCAGACAAAATTACTTTGGCGAATGAAAAGAACGCTATGCCAAAAACCAATATATTGACCAGATTGATCATACCGAGCTGATCTCTTAATTCGCTACCAGTTAGATGCAAAGACAACGCAACAAAACGATACCAATAGTAATTAATCGATTTAAATACGCCTGCTATGCCAGCTATCTCGAGAGACTCGCCATTTTCAAACCACTGATGCAAATCGTTAATTCGCCCAAAATGCCAATATACGTCGGCAGGTATTTCAGTGTACGGGCCAGCCCAAAGGCCATAAATAACCAGGCACACGACCAACAACAAACTATATCGATCAGGCTTCTGCAACCATTGTTTGATCGCAGCGATCACCACAGAGTTTTGACCCACTCGCCATCCAGCAAATACAAATACCAGCAAGATCAAGCAACAGTATATGTAAATAAGCGCAACAGCATCCCATCCTAACCAGCCCGTGACGGCGGTTGAAAACACAAATAGGCCCATCGAACTTAGCGGTATTTCACCGAAGGATGCCGGTGACCTGCCAACTGCCAACAATATGGCCAAGCCAGGTAGTAGTAAAAGAGCCGTATATAAAAAAATGAACATTTCTTGGTTGTTATTATCGTTATCGACCCTTACCAAACAACACAACACGCAAAGTTCGCAATACAATGAACATATCCAGCATCAAGGTGAAGTGTCGAATGTAATACAGGTCATATTCTAATTTTCGCTCAGCATCTTCCTCGCTGGCGCCATAGGGGTACATCACCTGCGCCCATCCGGTGATTCCAGGCTTCACCGCATGCCGATAACTATAAAAAGGTATTTTCTTTTCTAATTGGGCAACAAAACTGGGGCGCTCTGGTCGCGGCCCAATCAAACTCATATCTCCACGTAGAACATTAAACAATTGTGGTAACTCATCCAATCGGGCAGCACGCAAATATCTGCCTAACCATGTAATTCGACTATCTCCTTTAGCGGTCCACTGTGCCCCGTCCTTCTCGGCATCGACCACCATGGTTCGAAACTTATAAAGACTAAACGAACGGCCATTCACCCCAACTCTTCTTTGCTTGTAAATTGCTGAACCCTTGTCCTGCAATTTTACTAGTACCGAGATAAGTAACATTAACCAACCTAATAAAAGTAATCCGATCAAAGCGCCAAGCACGTCTATCGTCCTTTTTATGCGTAATGGAATTTCCTGATGCAATAAACCAAAATCTGCGCTGGTGGCAAACCAAGAATTACTCATCAGGCGCACTGGCAAGCGATATAGAAACTTTTCGTAATACTCTTCCAAGGTAAATACTCTAATGCCCGACATACGCAAGGCAACCACCTGCTCGGCTTTATCTTCGGTGAGCACACCAGGCAGGGCTATAACTCCAGCAACTTCTTGTGTGGTATTAGTGCCACTATAGGTCTGTACATCCTGCTCGCCGTAGATTGCTTCCACATCTTCACGGATAGTGTCAATGATCGTGCTATCACCCCATACGTACCAAGTAGGGATTACGGTAAACCACCTAATAGTATAAGCAAGTACTAACCTTGACAGTACTAACCAACAACCAAACAAAAGCATGCCGTATAAAAAGACCGTTCGCCAAAGTAAGGGGTCAAGTTCCACCAATTTAAATGCGTAACCAACCACCAATATCATTACCGATGCCAAGCCTGTCGCGGCACCCATCTGAGCCGGTATATGAATAAACGAAAGCTGTCGCCGTAAAACGTAACCGCCAAATAAATATACAGCGAGCAAATTACATACGATCGCGAGCGCTAAGGTTCCTAAAGCCCCGGGAATTCGCGCGCCATATTCCAACTCTGACAAACCAGTCATTATCAAAATCAAAACCAGCGCATCTACCGCCACCAGCACCAACATAAAAAATAGCCGTGTGCCTAACACTTTTTCAGACTCCGCCCTGCCGTACACTTTGATGGCATGGCTTTACTAACCTGCTCAATCACAATATCAAGCTGGTAATTTTGCTCGACTAATTGCCGAGAACGTTGGCCGAACTGCTCAATTAGCAATGGATTATTGATCACCTTCTGCATAGCACTCGCCAACGCTTCTACGTCACGTACCGGCACTAAAAACCCATTTCCATTTACCACCTCTTTGCAACCTGGAGCATCGGTAGTAATCACTCCGCGCCCCATCGACATTGCTTCCAGTGCAGCCCGTGGCAACCCCTCCCGGTATGAAGGCAAAATATACATATGAGACCGTTCAATATACGGCCGTACGTCTTTTGTTTTACCCAAATACTCCACCAGTTGTTGATCCTCTAATCTAGCGAGCTCATCCGACTGAATCGACGCCGGATTAGTATCTACCGGCCCTAAAAGTTGACATGAAAACTGTTCGCCTCGCGATTTTAGCAGACGCACGGCCTCCACCAGCTCTCGCAACCCCTTGTCATACAACATACGGCCAACATAAAGAAATGTCGGGCCCTCCGCACCTACCGGGGGCAACGCTTTTTGGTCAAAATAGTCAGTATCAACACCTGTTCCCGATATCACCTCCTTCTGAGCAAGTCGACCTATCCCCAAGTTCTCAAATACCTGTCGATCATCGCGATTCTGAAAAAACACCACATCACCGACACCGTATAGCCTCTTATATAGAGGTACTGACGCCATCCGCACGAGCTTTGCGAGAAACGAAGAGCCAATAAATAGATAACCCAGTCCTGTTACCATCGCGACACGGTGCTTAATACCGATAAGCTTTGCTGCAATCGCGCCATATAGTATTGGCTTAATACTAAAATTAAATACCACATCGGCACCATTGGTTTTATATACGTCTCGATACTGCAATACCGTCCCAATTTCCTGAAGTACATTCATACCATGTTGGCGCATGTTCAATGTTATGTGCTGGATACCAAGCTGTTCCAATTCGTGCTCCCAGCCATCTGCTGGTGTCAAGCATACGACCTTATTGTACTGCCTCACCAGCTCACGCACTAAATCCTGATAATGTAAAAAAAGATACTCAGAGGTATTGTGGCTGATCACCAAGACTTGATCGCAACGATTGCTACTCACGACTTTGCTCCAACATCTTCAACATATAGCTGTTGGTAACGCTGACCAAACCGCTCAAGGGAGTATTCTGCTGTCACCCTTGCACGTGCAAGACTAGCAAAGCTATTGCGAATTTCCCGCTTCATCTGCATAACGTCGGACATGGCCGTTGCCAGAGACTCGGGCTCATAGTCGTTCAATACGGTACCGCAGTCGCCAAGAATAGTTGGAGCATCACCTACCGGGGTAGTAATACAATACACCTCGCTTGCCATTGCTTCCGCCAACACATTGGGCCAACCCTCACTGGTTGACACGAGCACATGACAATCGAGCATTGCCAATATGCCTGGAACATCTGTTCGGGGGCCTAACAGTTGAACCCTCTCGCGCAAATCATGTTGTTGAATAAGCTTTACCAAATCAATGTTGTTATCGTCGACACCTCTACCTGCCAAAACAAGAACTGCAGACTCCGCGCGCTCCGCTAGCGCCGCGAACGCTGCTAATAACATTTGTTGATTCTTTAATGGGTCATAACGCCCCACTAACCCGAACACAAATACGTCATCGGCTATGCCTAACTCCTGCCGGATTACTGCACCCGCAGCTTCATCTGGCTGATACTTATTTACATTAATACCGTTTGGTATCACCACGACTGTTGATCTACAGTAGCCAATTTGTTGATGCGTTAATTGAGCGGCTTCGCCACAGTAAACAATGGTCTCGGGAATCACCTTGGATACCAAAGCGGCAATTCGCTGCATCACATAAATATGCGACTGGCCGCGAACCAAACGAATTTCGCTCTGTCTGATATTCCAGATTCGACGAACGTTTTTTCCTGTGCCTGCAAATACTAATGCGAGATCTGCGGCGTATAGCCAACTCTGCACAACATCAGGTACAAATTTTCTAACCAAGTTTCGAAGTTTTAAAACACGAAACCAACTCAATGGATTTCTAGTCATCATCAAGCTTTCAACACGCACACCCAAGCGTTCAAATTCCGACTTTAAAGCATCATGAGATGTAAGCGTTATAACTCTATGTTCGATACCGTTAGTTGACCCAACCAATCTAAGCAGAGCCATTTCTGTCCCGCCCACCGCCAGTCCTGGCAAAACGTGTATCACTCGGGTCATTCGACTCTGGCTAATTTATGCCACCCGGAATGCGACAAACACGCTACAGCGGCTAAAACAAGTATCCAATCTGTCATCATATGATGCCTGAAAGCCTGCCCATGATTAGTCGTTCCAATACTCCAAGTAAACGACAAACTAAAATAGACCAATGCTAAAAGTATATATTTTCTATCGCGCAAGCATAGAACAATCAATAGCGGGATACCGAGCCACCGAACCAATGCCTGCACCAGTAAAACCCAGGTCGAAACACTACCCAGATCGCCGTGAAATGGGCCTAATAGGTAAAAAGCATAGGACAAAGCCAGTCCCACCATAGAGCTAAACCAACCAGTAAATTCAGCTTCTATTAAATATTGGGTTGTCGGTGCCGAATCATTTACCCATCCCCGATAGGCTCGAATTGCATCAACCCAAGAGCCTTTCAGCATATCCACATAATATTCACCCTGCGGCACTGGCAAATACAGCAGCCCAGCAAGCATCAATAAGCCCGCTACTCCAACCATGGCGGCAAGTATCAGTTTGGTACGCGGCTGTATTTTGTTGGATTGAAACAACCAGAACAAGCCAATAAAAACGATGGCGGCAACGGAATACACCAACATAATCTGGTGAAACAATCCCATTACACAGAGCCAAAATGCACCCAACCAAAAATACCCAAGCCTATTAGTCAAAAACAGCCGCCAGAATGATGCAGTCGCAAACATTACTGCCAGTGTCATAAACGTTTCACGCGCAGTGACCGACCCGTAAATCAATTCTGCCGGTAATACGGCCCATAGCCAAACGCCGCCTGCTATATATCTAATATGCTTAATGTTCAGCCAATCGAAGAACCAAAGTAGTACGACTACGCTGAAAGAAAATGCAAGAATTGTAAGTGATTGCCCAAGGATGATATGCGGCCCAAACGAGCGAAGCATTTGATCTAGATCGTAGACGTAAATGTCTGGGCCAAATAGCTGGTAGAAAATCGCCAACCATTTCACATAAAACTCTGACCCAACACTCCAGGCAATAGCATCTGGAAAGCCAGCAATAATAGTCGCCGATTTATGTAAATAGTAGGGATCCAATGCGGTAAAGAAAAATGGCCCGACCCCAAAATTTAGCAATGAAAAAACATGATGAACAAATATACCGGTGCACGCGGCCCAAAATACTGGGCCCGTTCGAAAATCAAACGGAGATGCGTATCGCAAAACAATAAATGGCAATAAACAAAGCGCAACGCCAGCAAGCCAAATCATAATAAGTAATCTTGGCTAGGTTGTTTTCGAGAAAGTATATTGCTCAAAGAATTCACCATGGGCTTTAAGCCATATTTTTTGTGCACTCTTTGTACCTGCTTGTCTGCAATATTTTCAGCGGATGTTAATTTTTCGTACCAAACAGTTGATATTGCCCCGTGGTCATTAACGTTCACCAGGACGCCATCGTTTGCAATTACTTCTGCACAATCACCCACATTAGTAGCAACACAAAATGCGCCACAAGCTAACGCCTCCAACAAAGCATTTGGCAAGCCTTCGCTTACGGATGTCATCGTGAAAATATTTAGGGCGCTGTAAACTTGTGGCATATCAGTTTCGTGCTCTACATGCACGATACTTATTCCCTGCTGCTGCAAAGCATGTATTTCTTCCATCACTGAATCCGCATGCTCTCCAGAGCCTCGACCTAACACCACATACTGGGCAGTACCTGACATCTGTGCTTCCAGGCACTTGATGGCTTTAAAAAAAGTGTGATGATCTTTTGCTGGATCTAAACGGCCCACAATTCCAATTACTGGCCGATGCGGATCTAGTCCATTACGCAACAACCAAGCCTTCCCTGCGTCTGGATTCGGTTCAAAACGCGCAGTATCAATTCCATTTTGCAAAACATGCATTTTGCTCCGACTGTACCCTTCGTCGATCGCACTTATAGCGCCAGCCCGCGAATTACTTATATAGTGATCGCAAAAATTTGCGGCCAGTCGCTGTATTAAATATCCCATTCCTGCGACAAAACCGTACTCCGGTAGCGTAGATCTAGTCGCGACAATTTGCCAACAAAACACCGCACCTGGGCACACGCTCTTTGCCGCTAACGCATGTAGACACGCCGACGGTAAACTGCAGAAAATAGCATTGGGTAAAAAGTCTCTGGCAAAACGTCGAATATTAATGGTGGGCCTTACTAGGTCGAGCCTACCTTGTTTGTTCAAATCCCGCACTGGTATTCCGGCACTCTCAAGCGGCGCAATAAAGTCACCTCGTTTTCGCAATAACCAGACTTCCACTTGGTGGCCATCGTCTTTTAATTGCAAAGCTATTAAATGGAACTGCGATTCGGCTCCACCAACTTCGAGAGAAGAAATAACCAGCGCAATTTTCACCTCAGGCCACCTCGTAACACGTCTAGCATAACAACAAAAGAAGACATTAACGGACCCGGTAAATAGGTAAGCAATCGTCGCAGCTGCAAGCCAATACTCTGCTTGTCTTCCAACAACTGATCAATACATTTTCTTGCTTTTTGTCGATAACCACTACGTAAGTACAAATAAAGTAAGCGCTCAGTCGCATCATTCCGAGCAACAAAATTTATATCGCCGAGCTCAGTTACGCTACGTGCGTCGATAGGGTCTACCTTTTCCTGACGACGAAGTTCAGCAGCTGATCGTGCATGCTGCGCGTACGCCATTTGCTCACCAGTTCGAGACGCAGATATCGCATCATTCGAATAACGCAATGAATACAACGGCGCTTCAAGGTTAATAAGCTTACCGTGCTCTTGGAGCCGAAGCGTCAAATCGTAATCCTGAGCGTAAACAAAAAAGGGCCGATAACCACCAACAGCTAGTAACTCTTTTTTTCGCAACATCAGACTTCCATGAATGAACTGGTTCTCTAGCAAATTCTGATCCATCAATGCCAAATGATCCAATGCAAAATTTCTACCTCCAATTACATCACCATCAGCATCGATGATGGCAACCCGACTACCACAACCAAGATAATCCTGATTGGACTCCAAAAGTTCGACTTGCTGCGCAAATCGCTGCGGTGAAGAAATATCGTCATCATCATGACGTGCAATATACTTACCTCGAGCAATTTCAAGGCCCTGATTAAGACGTTGGGTTAGACCAACATTTTGACCATCACTAATATAAGTAATTCTGCTGTCCGTATAACTTTCAATGATCTCCGTAGTCTGATCAGTAGAGCCGTCATCAATGAGTACACATTCAAAGTCTGTAAATGACTGCGAAAAAATACTATCCAGCGCTTCGCGCAAATATCTGGCCCCGTTATACACTGGCATTAGGACAGATATTTGCGGCAATGTGCTGCTATTCAAAAGTTACTCCAATATCGTTCGATTTCGAGAGCGTCATCTCGAGTATTAACACCTATGGCTTCTATTGAATCTTGCGCCGCAAAAGTCTCTACCGTACCGCGCTGCGATAACCATGGGATAAATGGAAGAAAATTTCTCTCGCCGGTACCGACTCCTAGTTCGACTTGATTTGAATAATTTGTCAACTCTTCAAAGTATGCCGTTGCATTGAGTCCAAACAAACCGCAATCATTCTCACCTACCGCAGGCATAACATCGCCCTCGCGTCGGTGCAGGACCTTGTTAATCACTCCATTCGAATCCCGTTGCATATGAATATAGGGGTCAGCGATCGCTACAGTCGGGAACACCATATCAGCCGGCCCCGCAAGCTTAAGCCTATCGGCTAAATTTCGAGCGGTGATAGCTGAGATACAAATTTGATCACACCAACTTATTGATACCGAACGCACGCCTTTATCAATGTAGAAAGGCGCTGGAATCATAATCGCGTCTAACATACCGGTTGGCTCATCTTGGACAAATAACTCCACATTGATTATCGCCTCGGTCTCAAGGAATTCCGCGACTGCGGTCTTAAACTGTGGGCTAACGATCACGGCGATATCATCAACCAATTCTTTATGGCAAGTGATCACATGCCATAACATCGGTTTTCCAGCGACTTCGAATAAACATTTTGGACCGCCATAAGATAAGCGAGACCCAGCACCCGCTGCGGGGATAATAAGTAAAGATCTATCGACAGAGTTCATCTAGCTTAAATTTTCACTTAGATACATCGACACTTCTTCAAGGCTAACAAAACTCCCTAGAAACCGCTCGTTAGATAACTCAAGGCCACTTCGCACACAGGCGACGTGAGCACCGCTTTGTATCGCAGCGGATAAACCTGCTGCACTATCTTCGAGAATTAGGCTTTTAATTGGTATTGAATTGCACATCCTTATCGCTGTATTGAATACTTCTGGGTCAGGCTTTGATCGACTCACATCCTCAGCAGTTACTATCGCATCAAATGGGCGGCTCGGGGCCAGCTGGCTTGCTGCATAGTTTGCAACATAGGATGACGCAGCGGTAGCAATGGCCGTGCTATCGGTTATCGATATGATTCGCTCCAAAGAATCCTTGCTATCAGGAAACAAAATATTAGAACCCATCAATAACTCTCGTGCGCGCTGCTGCTTAAAACCAACTAACTCGTTGATCCTGGTCGGATTGATATCTGTTCCAAGAATATATTTTTCAACGACACTTAGCGTTTTCTGGCCCGCAATATCAAAGTAGTCCGGACCGTCAATACCAATAAAAGCCCAAAGCTCTGAATAAGCTTGAGCGTGTTGCCGTGACGAATCAATCAGAACCCCGTCAAGATCAAATACGACACATTCTATATTCTGCAGTTCGCTCATCCGTTGGAGCTGAATATAGCTCTGATACGCTGCATAACAATAACTCTGAGCGCCCTAATTCCATCCATCGCACCCGTACGAGAGACCTGATCTGGAGACATAGGTAGAAAATCCACCGGCACTTCAAACGATCGCCCATCAGATCGCAATAATCTTGCAAGTAAATACTGGTTTGCACTCGGATCATCGATCCAATCTGAGCTACGGTCCAGATGCTCAGTCTTCACCAACTTCAAACCAGATAAAGTATCGGATATATAGCGTCCATAACAAACCAGATACGCCAAACTCAAAACGTGACTACCAATATAACTAACACTGCCTTTTAGTAAATGGGAACGATACCGATAGCGATAGGATTGGTGAATGTCAGTCAGTGACAAACGTCTGCTACCCCACACCGCATCAACCTTCTCCTGATTCAAATTGGCAACCAATGCCACGATATCGCTACCAAAATACATGCCTGACGACTCGAACATACAAACAAAATCATGATCGCTAGCGACAGCCTTCGCGACTAACTGCTGATTGTTTGTTTCACCGTCCGTCGATGGAGCAACATAACAAAGGCTCAAATCACTTTCGGCAACCAGACTATCTGAGATTTCTCGATTACTGCTGTAAAACACAGTAACGTCACAAGGGTACAATTCTATTTTCGCCCGCTGCATTTCACGTATCGTCTGAACAATTTTATTAATAGATGTAGTATCCAGACATACTACCGCTACCCGTGGTTTGTGCTTTTGGCGACGCGCCATGTCGATAAATGGTAATAAAACTTTTCCGGTATCGTGTTGCCCACTAGCACCATCCTCAAAATTACTAATTCGCACCTGACGAGGGTCCTCTATTCGCTCAATTTCACCCTCCGGAATATAGTTATCAGATGCAGTGTTTTGCTCAGGCCTATTGATAATGTAGTGGGTAATGAGGGCCGGTTCGGGCAATGACTTGGTATTTTTCTCCTGTAAGTAATACCGGGCCTTTTGAATAATATCAGTAGCTGCCGCACCCGCGATTTCAGAATCTTCATGAATATTTGTAATCAATAACTTTAATGCACGAGTATTGGCGGCGAGTAGCTCACCTAATCCAGGCGTCATATAAGAGGGGAACAGACTGGAGTGCTGCGTTCCTGGCGAATAAACAATCAAATCAGCACCAGCTATGCATTCTTTGACCTTAGGGCTTAACTTTAACGCCCTATCCTTTAATACTTTTAGCTGGCCCAATTTAGCGGCATCGGATTGAGAGAGTAAATAGATGTTGTCAATCTTATTTCGGCGATTGGCATCAACTATGTCTTCCTCTCCTTGCAAAATTCCCCCATCCGTATTTTTAGCGACTAAAAATGCATTTTTACCATCAGTAACATTTAAAATGAGATCGTCAGGCAGGCCAAGCAAAGCGCAATAATCAGCCACTGCAGCATTGAATTTTCTCTTTCTCAGCAAGTAACTGCCTGCAAAAATAATATTTCCCAAGCTACAATCGGCAAACTTAAAAGAACGGCTTTCCGCACGCTTGAAACTAAGAAACTGTTCGACTCGGGCCGCCAACGCCTTACGCGTTTCTTTAGTGAGCGCATCTAAATTGATTTTGAGAGTATCGCCAAAGGTACTCTGCGCAATAGCACCGTCTGCGAGATTCACGCTATCGATACCACCCAAATACGTCAATGCCTCCGCATCGCTACAGGGATCCGGCAATCGCAAGTCTAGCAATGTAATCAGCTCAGGTTGACAGCTAGCGAGCAGTAAAGCCAGCCGCGACGCATTCTTACGAAAATCAGATGGGCCTAACGAATCGCCTAGGAAACGTCTAACTTCTCCAGTAGATAATCCATTGTCATAGCCATTAATAATGAACTGCAGTTTTACACCTGCGACGCCCACCAATTGATTGCTGATAGACGACGAACCTCGCCCGCCCGTAAATACAATTACGCGCAACGGGGTTGCTAGGGTTTTTTGATTAGTTGTCAAATCTCGACCGCTTAAATTGCAGCTTCCTCCGTATTGCTATCATGTGCGACCTCTTATTCAATTTAGCAATCGCGCCTTCAACAACCTATTAGATAGCAAGTATTGTAGAAGAGCCGCCTAGTAACATCAAAGAGAACCTTTGTTACCTCATTGCGATTTCTGACTTCCCAATTCTGGGTTAACAGAAAGTACAGTGATATAATTCAGGTCCGTCTCCCCCCTGCAATACAACAAAAACAACAGTTTAATAACTCCGCGGAGCAGGAAAATTGAGCAAAACCCTGTCAATTGTCATCCCCGCCTATAACGAAGAAGCCTATATAGGTAAGCTAATTGAGCGCATTGGCAAAGTAGATATCACACCACTGGACCTGAAACTCGAAATTATTGTTGTAAATGATTGCTCGTCAGACCGTACCGCAGAAATCGTAGCAAACATTCCCGATGTGCGACTATTAAATCATTCCGTGAATGGTGGTAAAGGTCAGGCGGTAAGAACGGGGTTGGAATCTATCAACGGTGACTTCGTGCTAATTCAGGATGCTGATCTTGAATACGACCCCCAAGACTATTTAGTTCTTTTACCTCCAGTGCTAAATGGCGATATTGACGTCGTATATGGCAGTCGATACATGAAAGATTTAGACAAAGGCATTGTAAAGAATCTTGTCAACGCCAAGCATCCAGAACAAAGCTGGGCTGCCTACTTAGGAGGCCGCAGTATTAGCCTCTTTGCATGGTTATTCACTGGCCGTTTACTCAACGACACAGTAACGGCCTACAAGCTCTTTCCAGCGCAGCTGTTATGCAATATGGAACTCGTAACCACCGGCTTTGAACTAGATCATGAGTTATCCTGCAAAGTCTTGGCTGGAGGCCTTCGTATTCAAGAAGTACCTATCAGGTACTACCCACGCACAGTGGCAGATGGTAAAAAAATTGGCTTAGCGGATTGGTTCAAAGCAATTAGAACTTTTTACCGGTTTAGAAATGGTTAGTTATCTCTGGGACCTCGACCGACGGGCTGCACGTTATCATCTATACCCGCTTGTATTAGGACTGCTTGGCCTATGTGTTTTTAGCTTTTGGTACGCAGTTCCCCCAAATATCCCATCACTGGTACCAGATAGTAGTAGTTACCTAAATTTTCAAGCATTTCGCGGCGCTGGTTATCCTTTATTTTTAGACGCCATTCGTTTGTTCGATCGTGAATTAATCGGGATTCAATACTACCAACTAGGGTTATTAATCAGTTCACTTTGCTTCCTCGGATATTCTGTTCGATGTTTTACTGATTCCGCAATTGCTGGTGTGTTAATAGTTATCGGAGCCGGTCTCCACCCACTATACATTCGCTATTGTTTCACTGTACTCAGCGAACCACTGTTTTTTTCCTCACTAAACGTTTTTGTCGCTTTCCAGTTACGTAGAAACCTCAATAGCAAATTCTACTGGGCAGCAACCGGTGCTCTACTCGCATGGCTGGTTCTCATTAAGGGTGCAGCGTGGGCGCTCTTGTGTGTACCTGCCGTGATGTTGCTAAATCAGATTTTTCAAAAGAACAAGCCTACTTCTAAACCGATATTTAGAAATGTTGTATTTTTACTGACCGGTTTCGCTATCGTAACTTCCTCAGGAATGATCTACCGCTACGCCAATCACGGTACGACAGCGACAGAGTCTTTTATGGGCAACCAGCTAGTCGGAAAATTTAGTCTGATGTCTGTAGATCCGCAGAAAACCAGCTACCCAGTACCCATCAAATATTGGCAGCAAGAGTTGGCTGATACCATTGAGGTTAAGAATAAATACTTTAGCGATAACTGGGACTACCAATTTCTATTCTCACTCAACTACTACGATTATCTAAGATTCAGACAAGCGGACAAAATGCTCGAACTCAGTGGTAGCAATCTTAGTCGACCTGATTTTCAATCACGACTTGCCAGCGAACTATTAATGCTGGCAACGAGAGAATATTTAAAAGACGTTGCGGTCAATTTCTATGCGCTATGGACCCAAGGAGAACTACAGACCCCGGCTTTTGCTGCACAATATAACGACCAACTAAATATCACTTCAGAACTGATGCCTAATTCGCAATCACCATACTATTTAGGTGAATCTGGACAAACAGCAGCCTACATTATTAAGCCCTTCCTCTATTTTTCTTTTCTACTCAACATTGCATACATTTTCTACGGTGTCAGGTATTGGCTTCGCGCTAAAGAAATCCCGTCGCATATTACCCCACTGTTTGTAATTGCCGTTGCAATACAGAGTTACTATTTACTGGTCGCACTTCTGCAAGCAGGTTTAGTGCGGTATATGATGCCTATCTGGCCATTGTTGTTACTAAGCACATTGATAGGCGCAACAACCCTTATAGAAAAATTCTTTGCATCAGCTGCCCCTGAACAAAAGGCTACATAAAAACTTAGCCACAAATCACCCAACACAACTCAATCCTCAGGACGACCGGCAAGCCGCAGTGCTCGCTTAGCATTGATCATCATGCGTTGTTCAAACTCAGCCAATACTATCTTCGAATTCGCCTTTAATTCAGCCCGTGAAACCCACCATGGCTCCCCCACACATATGTGCACCGTACTAAACGGCTTAGGAATTTTATGACGATCCCAGCTATCAACTTCCCATTGCCGGCTAGCTTCAAAATGATAGGGCACAATCGGACTATCGGCCATAACGGACACCCATAACGCCCCGGGTTGTGCTTTATATCTAGGCCCTCTTGGGCCGTCAGGCGTTATAGAAACATTATGTTTGCGTTGCAGCGCCCGCAACAACCCACGTGTCGCTTTAGTAGTACCTCGTGAGCTTGAACCCCTGACCGTAGAATGACCAAAAGCACGAATACCACGAGCAATGTATTCACCGTCCTTACTATCGCTCGCCAACATATGAATGCTCTCGCCTCTTACTGACCAAACAGCAACACCAACATTATCGTGCCAACAAGACCAAATCCAGGGTTGCTTATTTTGCCGCATCGAGGCAATAACATCATTGCCATACCACTTTACTCTGCAGGTACACATTACGAGATACGTAAACCATACATAAAGCCGGGGAATAACAATTAGCGATAGTGTTTTAAACATGCAATCCACAAAGGAAGTTATTCAATGCCTTGCTTCGATAGTTCAGGTCAACAAAACTTCCTGCACACAACTGCAGAGCCACTTATTTATCTTCAAGACTTTTTAAGCGCTTTTCCAGGCGATCTAGTCGCTTCATCAGCCCTAACTGCTTGACGTACTTTTTCCACGGTTGCGCGGGTATACCTGCATACATTCCGGCTTCTGTAATATCCTCTGTAACCCCCGCCCGGTGCACAAATACCGTATCGTCAGCAATAAACTTATGGTCTAGCACTCCAGTTTGACCACTCATCATGACCCGATCCCCCACCTTAGAGCTACCCGCAATCACGCAGTGGGCAGTGATAATCGAATCCCTACCTATCTCTACATTGTGTGCGATATGAACCATGGCATCTAGACGGACACCACTTCGAATAACGGTCTCACCCAAAGTTCCTCGATCAATATTGCATAAAGCGCCAATGACCACATCATCTTCAATCACCACTCGCCCACTATGTGGCATTCGGTGAAAATATTTATTCTCATCCGGTACAAAGCCAAAACCTTCCATACCAATGACGGTATTAGCCTTTACGGTCACTTTATCGCCCAACTTAGACGCATAACCCACATTAACACCAGCATGTATTATGCATTGCTTGCCGATTTCAGCATCGTGTTCAACCACCGAATTACTTCGGATGATCGATCCGTCACCAATCCGAACGTTAGCACCGATCACTGCACCCGGGCCTACTCGAACATCTTTACCTAATAAAGAAGACTCGTGCACCTGCGCACTCGAATGAATTTCTGGCCACTCTGAATCTGTCGCATCGTAATCATCGATTTGCGCACGCACCAAAGCCATGCACAGCCTTGGGTTAGCCGTTATAGCAATATTCAGTTCATCAGAATCATGCAGACTAATAATCAAATCGGCCAGCGCGCCGGTAGTTATCAGTAAAGCAGGAAATGACTCAAGCAAAGTACGTGCTGCGGCTTCAGAGTCTACAAAAACCAAGCTTTGCTGATCACCGTCAACCGCATTGGCAATCTTTAGAATGACCTTAGTGCCGTCAAATTGCTCGCTATAAGGAGACAGAAAATCGCTGGCTAGAGAAATAACCTCGGCAGCGCTAATATTTATAGTGGTGCTCATACGGACATTGTAGCTCGTTCTACCCACTAAAAAAAACGGATTGGCGCCGGGTACTTGGCGCCAATCCGGTTACTTGCCAGAGCCCTCCCCCGGCGAGTAGAAAACATCCTTATGTGGCGATATTCAGAAACCACATAGTCTTTGTTATAAAAAGAGAGTTGTAAGGAACGAGCTATTAGAACTAGCGACGTCGTCGACGTCGATTATCAGAACTCGCCTTACGTGAAGTTTTACGCACTCGTTTTGAAATAGTAATACCCCGTGGACGACCAAACGGTGAACGGCGTTTACCGCGAACCTCCACTTCGGTCAGCAAGGGCCGCAGGTCCTGAGCTTTAAATATATTATTCCGCAACTCCATACCGATTTCGGTATTTCTTCGAATAACCTTTGCCAAACTGGTCGCTTCTACTAGATATACTTCGACCGGTGTGAGTTTGTTTCGATACCAATATCGGTCTCCATCACGCAAATACTTAAATTGCTGGCTTACTAACTTGGTAAATAACGGCCCAAGATGACTGCCACGTTGAGCATCTTCAAACAATCCGTTAACCCATAAATCAACATCGTCAACTGACGAATAGGTCAAATACAACCTTTCTTGCATATCAGTATTAGAGGTTATATCAGACCAATCAGTCGCTCGCCCAAAACCATTGGCTTCACGAGTATCATTGTACGAAGGTAAACCGTGATCCCGCCCACGCTGAATATTAAGAGCCGCCAAATCTAGCCCTCCGGCATTAGGGTCACCAAATAAAAAATTACGCAGTTCGTCCACCACTTGCGCATCTACGGCTTGCATAGCCTGAGTGGAAAGGCCGCGCAATATTGGTTCTATTCCACCTTCTGAATTTAAACGGTCCGGTCGAAAAAAAGCGTTCCGAAGCTCCAAATGACCAAATGGAGATTCGCTACCGTCAGCTTCAACCCTTTTAAGTAAAACACTAATAGCACTGTGTCCAAATCGGTAAGCCCCCGTCGAAAACATATTCGCAATTCCTGCGTTAGTGTTTGATCTATAACCTCGGTATTTTCCGATATTTTTCCGCATCGCCCGCTTACCTAATAGCGCCGGTAAAAATTCGTTGTACGTTATTACCTGAATCTGAGCACCGACTAATTGGCGTGCTTTCTCGTATATTCGATCGCCGTCCCAATTTGATCGCTGCGCGCCTATTTTTTCAGCCAGACGATTATGTTCGCGTACAAATAAGGTGTGCATCGCCGTCAAACCCAATTGCTCATTTGCACGTACATCCCCTGCCAAAAATAAATTTGGCCCAGAACCACCGGCATTTGGTAATCCATCAACATTGAACGGCAACATATTTCCGTCGCTGGTTTTTAACTTACCGGTTCCATCCAAAGTACGTAATGCATCCGCACGCTCTTGGTTAGATCCATAAACATTTGAACCATCTACCCACGCGGTAATTTCGTTCAGCTGCTGGCGCGGCAAAGTTGCATTACTATTGCCCTTAAAGCCGCCGGGTTAGTAAATCACTCGCATTTCACAAAACTTTAGAGCAACATATGTTAAGTCGGCCGAAGATATAATGGATACAGAAAATCAGAACGTAGCAATAGTTGACGATGAGCCGCTTGCCGCTAGCCGGCTATCTCGAATGGTTAACGACCTCGCTGGCTACGAAACAGTTGGGATTGCGAACTCCCACGGTCAGGCACTTGATTTAGTAAAGCGTACAAACCCCGATATTTTGCTGCTAGACATTGAAATGCCCGGTGCTAATGGGTTGCAACTAGCAAGCGATCTCAGTGGGTTAAAAGAAACCGCACCTGCAATTATTTTCTGCACTGCTTATGATCAATACGCAATAGATGCGTTCACTACACAGGCAAGTGGTTATCTCCTAAAACCGGTAAAGATCTCAGACCTTGAATTGGCGCTCCTGAAAATCACCAAGTCAAAGCAAAATCATGTACAAGGAGCCGAGCCGGCTATACTACCTGATGAGATTTTTGTCATTGCTTCAGAGCAAAGCGATGCAGTACGCCTATGCTTAAGCGATGTAACATATTTCAACGCTGAGAATAAATTGGTTTTTGCCCACAGCCATATTAAAACCGACAACGGCATTACCGAAAATATTACAACCGTTGACCAGTCACTTGATCAACCTCAAGCTACTTATGGTGATAAATTTATCCGCGCTCATCGAAGTACTTTAGTATCAGCACGGCATATAAAAAGACTTTTTCGTGACGGCACCGGAAAATACTGGATCACTGTAGGTGATATTGAGACACCAATCGCTATTAGCCGCCGCAAAATTGCCGCTATTAAAGCCAGCTCTAAGTAAGTGGACTATCAACTAGATTGCTGATGAATTTGAAACACCGGTCAGATTTTTATTACGGCAATTGAGATAGCAAAAACGTAGTTAGCACAGCAACTAGATATTACTCGCTCAGTTTAACGGCAGTAGGGTTTACACGCGCTATGCCAAAGTAATACAACTTAAACTCGCGATTAACCCATCTAAGCTCCAGCTCTCCAAAATAGTTTGTGGAGACTCAAATACAATATTGTCGGTGCCGCTTAATTTATCAAACATTAACCTAAGTATTCCTGAACGAGAAAGGCCTTGGTTACGCATCTCTTTCACGGAACTTGAACCATCTCGCTTAGCCAAGCGCTTTCCTTTTGAATCCACCATCAACGGAACATGCCAGTATCTTGGGGTCTTATATTTGAGAGCCCGTATTAAGGCAATTTGGCAAGAGGTAGAACCAACCAAATCTGCTCCACGAAGTACGTCAGTAACTTTCATTCGGGCATCATCTACTACCGTTGCGAGGTGATATGCGAACTGCCCATCACTGCGACGCACAATAAAATCCTCTACAGCAGCTTCTGAACCACGAGCTGAAACACCAAGTATTTCATCCCGAAAAGTAACCGCAAAACTATCTCCCCTAAATCGCCAGCTATATTGCGCTCCCGCATCGAGGCGTTGTTGATGCTCAACGCCAGGGACCCTGCAAGTACCTGGGTACAATCTCGTTTTCGAATGGGGTGCACTGGCAACTGATTGCCACTCTTTGCGAGAACATACACATTTATACAAATATCCAAATTTCTTAAGCTGGTTAAAGGCTACAGAATAGTATTTATCACACGCTGCTTGAAAATATGGGCCACGGGTATCCGATATCCTTAACTTTCCCTCCTTGCAACCGGGCCCTTGATCCCAATCAATCCCCAACCAAGTTAAGTCTCCTATTGCCTGATCAGCCATTCCCGGAACAGTGCGAGGGGCGTCCAAATCATCAATACGAAGAATAAAATCGGCACCAGACCAACGAGCTTGTAACCACGCAAAAAGTGCGGTTCTTAAATTCCCTAAGTGCAAAGGGCCCGAAGGGCTAGGCGCATATCGACTTACCAAGTTCATCGCAACTCAAGGAGCGGTTTCTATGTGTCGCAATTGTCGCTTTCGGTTTCCGGTAATCTTTTTTGTCACTGAATGGCTAGTGCTCAAAAACGTTGGCAGTGATTGCAATCCAGAGCTTGCATGATCGGCTGTTAAAGCTGCTACAAGCCTATCCTCAGCAATATTTAGACAATTAGGCGCAAGCTCACAGATCGCATTAAATAGTTTAATCAATGCAATTTTGTGTGTGCGGCCCAAGTACTCATAAATTGCATCGCTTAATAGCAAGAATCGCTCAAACGGCTTGTTATCCAGTATCAGTGGCAAACTGTTAGAGAACCTTCCTGAATTTCCTATCAAGTCCCAGAACCTCGCGAAGCGATTTACTCGCTGTAGTGTTTCAAAAGTAATCCGATCTGTAGCGACAATACTGTAAGGCGGGACTTTGCTAAAGCTTAAAGAAAAAGGCTCGGTATGCCTTACGATTGGTGATCCCCGCAGGCGTTTTAAAATACCTAGTTGAATTTCATGTGGACCCAAAGCATAGAGACGGTCAAAACTTTTGCTAAAACTTCCTAACGTTTCTCCGGGTAGGCCAAATATCAGATCAGAATGGATATGAGCCTGACTGTGTGTGCGAATCCAGACCAAATTATCCGATGCTTTTTTATTATTTTGTCGGCGAGAAATATTTTTCTGTACTTCTGTGTCGAATGTTTGAATACCAATTTCAAATTGTAAACTGGCTGCAGGAAACTTCTGAATTACATTCTTTAGCCTATCCGGCAGGTGGTCCGGAATTACCTCGAAATGTAGGAAAAGATCCTCATCTAAACGTTCTAAGAAGAACTCAAGGATGCGAATGCTGCTATCTATTTTCAAATTAAATGTACGATCTACAAACTTAAATTGACGCGCTCCACGGGCATATAACATGGCCATTTCGGTTAAAAACTGTTCAATATCAAACGACCACGCCGTTTTGTCTAAGGATGATAAGCAGAACTCACACTTGTAGGGACAACCTCGTGATGCCTCCACATACAACACTCGCTTCATTAGATCTTCCTGATCATACAAATAGTAAGGCATCCGGATTTCATCCAGTTTTTCTTGCTTACCCGAAATTAACTTAGGACTGGCTTCTTTGTCCGCCTTTGCATCTAAAATACCGCACACAAGACTGTAAAAGCTAGTCTCGCCCCAACCGCTTATCGTATAGTCTGCCAACTTTACTATTACCTGATCTTCTTGCTCGTAACTTACCTCTGGCCCACCGAGCACAATTACGATATCTGGAGCGACCGTTTTAAGTAACCCTACAATTTTTTCAGTTTGCTCTACATTCCAAATGTAAACACCAAAACCGATAATTGAGGGCTGTAATTCAAGCAATTGCTCAACAGCATCTTCTGCTCGAACATCCACGGTGAACTCTTGAATACGACAGTACTCTTCATGTTCGTGCAAATTTGCTTTTAAGTAGCGTAAACCAAAAGCGGCATGGATATACTTTGCATTTAGTGTTGCTAAAACTATATTTTTGCTTTTGTGCATATGTCGAATAATACCTTGCAGTAGATATAACGACACGGAGATTATTCGCGCTTAACAAAGTGACCAAGAGCAGGATGTAAGCAAACTGAATTCAAAATTACATGCTTATCACTATTTACTATTTGGTTACTATTTGAATTTAGTCACTGCAATAAAAATGAGGAAGAGCGTTTTTAACGCGCTCTTCCTCACTCAGCAGCTCTGCGGCGAAACAGAAGCTACTATGTAGAACCTGAAAGCATTAATGCTTACTTCCCCCGATAAATCGAGATGGTTTGCACTGTCTAGTCCATTAAACCGCCTCTACAAAGGCCTACATGACTCGACTTCATAAATGAAGCACGTCCATATTAATATATTTTGTGCCATCTTGTCTGTAACATTTTTGAAAAACCCAACCAGCCTCAGAATCTGGACAAGCGTTCGACCGAATAGTATTTACATTTCGAGGTACAAGTATCATTAAGGAAAAATATACTCAATTATCAATACTCCTTAAATCAGCGAACGCTCCTTTCCGCCTTACTAGACAACTCTTCAAGGACAAACGCCACAGCACTAAAAGCAAAACTCCCTGTTACATGGGTTAGAGACCCAATCGCACTATCACAAGATAAACCGCTGGCATTGTCGCTAGTACTGCCATCTTCCGAACGAAGGTTTCTTTCTTCCTTGGAATAAACGGTGGGGACATTAAAACTCTCCCCTTGTTGTCTTGTAAACTGGTATTTTTGACGCAGTAATTTACGCGTTTGTGCTAACAGTGGATCTCGCTCGGTCCCACTTAAATCACCACATACGATTAAACTCGGATCAATTTTTCCACCCGCACCCCCTATGGTAAGCACTGGTGTATTACTTATTTTACATGCCGATATAACAGCCGCTTTTATTCTAAAGTTATCGATGCAATCGACAACATAAGAAAACTGCCCATCGAGTAAATCCATAGCATTCTCGACGGTCACGAAGTCATCGATTAAAGTTATTCTAGCAAGCGGGTTTATTTGATGTGCCCGTTCAGACATAACTTTTATCTTATCTCGACCTACTGTGCCTTCAAGGGCGTGTAGCTGTCGATTAATATTTGATTCAGCCACAACATCCATATCAACCAAAGTGAGCGTGGCGATGCCACTGCGTGCCAGAGCTTCTACAACCCAGGAACCCACGCCGCCGACCCCTAGTACGCAAACATTTGCACGAGCAAAACGCTCGAATGCATCCGCACCATAAGATTTAACAACACCACCAAATCTACGTTTGTTGATTTGTTTTGTATTTCCCATAAAGGAATTATCTCATGCGCAAATATTAATTTAATTGGCAAACCGAGCGTGGCACTAGAATATAGTTACTGTCAAAAGTGGTGTACCAAGTACTTTCACGTTAATACTTTTACAATCCTCACCCACGCCCTTACCGTCTTTCCTACAAGCAACTCTGTGTACCGAAGCAGATAGTATAGAATTAACTAAAGTGACTATTACCGTTGATAGTTCTCAAATATGCAGAACACCTACCAAAACCTATTTAGAGCGAAATTTATCACGTGTAATGCAAACTATAGATCTAATTCTCACTAGTTAATTTGAGCGCTAAACTGCCCAACGATTGCATGCCACAAGAGTTAATAGACACCCACTGCCACATTGATTTCAACATTTTTGATCATGACCGGGACGAGATACTAGAGCGCTGCCAACAAGCAAATATAACTAAAATAGTAGTTCCCTCTGTCGAATATAGCGGCTGGGCTAAGCTGGCGGCATTAAATAGTTCTGTAGTCCACTTTTTCAAAGCTTTTGGGTTACACCCGGCCTTTTTAAATAATCATCAGGATGCGCATTTAGACGCGTTAGATGATCTTCTGAACAAAGATCGCCCCGCAGCGCTTGGAGAAATAGGTCTGGATTTTTATCTTAAAGGGTTGGACAAACAACGTCAGAACTACCTTTTTGTCGCACAACTTAAACTGGCCAAAAAGTATCAATTGCCGGTGATATTACACGTTCGGAAAGCTCATGATCAAGTATTGGAATGCTTAGAAAGCAATCTAATACAAGGCGGGATTGTCCACGCGTTCAATGGCTCGCTCGATCATGCACGACGCTATAACATGCTCGGTTTCAAGCTGGTTATCGGCGGTGCGGTTACCTGGCCTCAAGCACGAAAAATTAGAGCTCTTGCAAAAGACCTACCTAGTAATAGCATCGTACTAGAGACTGATGCGCCCGATATGGCCGTTGAAAGTCTTCGTTCCCGCTCAAAAGATAAAAATAGACCTCCTCGAAATAGTCCCGAGCACTTAATTGAAATTCTCGATACACTCGCGAGAATTCGCAAGTCCACGCCTGAGGAAATAGCCATTAGAAGCACTGAAAATGCGCTGTCTATTCTAAACACAAATTCATAATTTTATGCGAGCTAGTTTAGCCGCTCGACAAACTGCGACTAATCACCTTTGCTTTTATATGTAAGCGATTAGAAAAACTCAACTCAAGGTCAGTCTTCACTGAAACCACTGCTAACTAATGAAAAATAAGGTTCAGGTCGGATAAGGCACTGTTATTTATGACAGCGCTATATGGTAGCGCTAAACTGCAGGCTGTATAGCAGCTCAAAATGATTCAAAGCACTGCTAAACCTACAAATAACTGACAGTACACTCAACCTAAACTATCAACACCCATACTTCGGTACGTAATACATGAAAGATCAAATATCCGCCGCACTTGTTTTAATTGGCAACGAAATTCTTTCTGGCCGCACACAAGACGCTAACTTAAAGTATATAGCGGACAGCCTAGGCAAAGTCGGAATAGTATTGCTTGAAGCAAGGGTAATCCCTGATGTACACGACACCATCATTTCAACCCTGCGAGTACTTAAGACCCAGTTTGACTATGTTTTTACGACCGGGGGAATTGGGCCGACACATGATGACATTACGTCAGAATGCGTAGCTTCAGCAGTTTACCAACCACTGGAATTACACCCCGTTGCATTTAAAGCTATGGACGATTACTACCGTGAAAAAGGTATTGAATTTAATGACGCTAGGCAACGCATGGCAAAAACACCACGCGGAGCGACACTAATTGAAAGTACCGCGTCAATCGCTCCCGGTTACGTTGCTGACAATATAATAGTGATGGCGGGTGTTCCGAGAATAATGCAACGTATGCTTTCCGATGTAATTCCCACTTTAAATCATGGGGTAATTACTACTAGTAGACAATTACATACAAATCTACCCGAAGGTGTACTTGCCCAACCGCTAACAGAACTTCAATCGCGTTATCCACAAATTGATATCGGAAGCTACCCCCAGATGACCAACGGAAGAGGTTTCCATGTAATCCTAGTCTACCGTTCTACAGATATAGAAGCGCTTGAAGCATTAGATAAAGATCTAAAAAATATGATAACAAGCGCTGGCGGCGAGTACGATTTGGATGCCAAGCCCGCACCGAATGCTTGAAGTACGACCTACGTGGAACGCCGAATCGTTACAGGATTGCAACTCTATTGCTGCTGAATTGTGTCAATTTGCGCACGAACCGTAGCTGCCTGATCAGTGTCGCCGAGTGCGCTATATGAATCCAACATAAGGGTTAGATTTAGTAGCCTAAGAGCATTATCACTACCAGCAAAAGTATTTGAGCGCGATGCGGTGACTGCGGCTTGTGCATAGTCATTTTGTAAATACTTTATTTTCGCCATTCTATACCACGTCTGCGGATTGGCTGGTTCTATCCTTAGAGCCCTTTCTAGAACTCTCGCCCCTTCGTCTAAATTCCCAGCAGTAACTTGAGATTGCGATTGCTCAAACAAGCTGGTTATTGCAGCATCAGTTTGTGAGGAGCCGCCAATTTGACCATCACCAACAGCTTTTTCATCAACAACCACATTTTTATTAGGGCGAGGTGTGGTAGTGCACGCTTCAAGTAAAACTATAAAAGCAATTATAAAAATTCGCTGTAAAGTAAACATTTCAGTCTGACCGCAAGTTTTAGAATTATTTATTTGAATATACCTTTGAGCCAATCACCCACACTCTTACGAGCCTTAGCCCCACTCGAATTATTGTTCGATATTGACTCGGTTTTACCGCCTACGTAACAGGCCGACTGAGACATGGGCTCGTAGCCGACAATATAGGGTAATTCTTCGGCATTTGGGCAGCCACCTTCAATTTGCATACCAGTAGCAGGATCAATAGAGACCATAGTCATATCGGCTAGCAACGTGGATTTAAGCGGCCGTGTATTAATCTTAGCAATTGTATCAGACCATATATGGGCAGCAGCAGTAGCCCCCGAGAGTCCAGTAGGCTGGTTATCGTCACGTCCGACCCAAACAACCATTAGGTGCTCTCCACTAAAACCTGCGTACCAACTGTCTCGATAGCCATCTGACGTTCCTGTTTTACCTGCATACCCCAATTCACGACCAAACCTAGCACCGATAGCGTTAGCAGTGCCGTCTTCGACTACCTGCTGCATAGCGTGAACTATCAACGCAATCGACTCCGGCTTCGCGACCTGCTCAATAGAAAGTGGATATCGACCTAAAGGGTCACCGCTATCAGAAAGAACAGAACGAACACTTTTAGTCGGCGTTTTAAAACCGCTATTGGCAAGAGTTAAATAAAGATCAGCAACTTCAATCACTGTCATCGGAACTGCACCTAAAAACGCAGAGGGATAGATCGGCTCCCTGGCGTTATACTTGAATCGTTGTAGCAATTGCGAAAATGTATCTAATCCAACACCCATACCAAGATTTACAGTTGCCAAGTTATACGAGTGTTTAAGAGCATCGATTAACGTTACAAGACCATGTTCTTCGCCATTGTAATTTTGTGGCGTCCAGTCTTCACTACCGACTTGTGACACAGTAATACTTTTATCAGCAATTAGAGTTCCTAACCCATACTTTTCAGGTTGTTCAAGGGCACCTAAATAAACAAACGGCTTCAAAAGAGAGCCGACAGGACGGATAGCATCTAGAACTCTGTTATAGCCCGCGAAACCTCGATCACGGCCGCCAGCCAACGCTACAACTTCACCACTATCAGTACGCAAAACTATAGCAGCCGCCTCTAATGTGCCCTTATCTATTGATCTCGATTTCTCGATTTGAGCCAAACGGCTACTAATAGTATTTTCTACAGAGTTCTGGATTCTTGGATTAAGGGTTGTGTATATTCGCAAGCCGGCATCAGAAAGCGCATTATCTTGATAGTCCTTACGTAGTTGTTGCCGAACTAGATCTAGAAAATCTGGGTAACTTCTGCGCTGCCTGGCCGCGGTACCACCAGTCCCGAGGGGCATTTGTTGTAGTTGTCCCGCTTGTACATCGCTAATCAAGCCCTCTTGTCGCATAACTTCGAGGACCAAATTTCTACGTTCAAGTGCACGCTCTGGATGCCTGAGTGGATTGTAATAGTTCGGGCCCTTCACCATACCAGCCAAGGTCGCAAGCTCGGCTGCATTTAGTTCCTGCAATGGTCGCCCAAATAGAAATTGAGACCCTAAACCAAAGCCATGGATCGCTCGATTTCCGGCCTGACCGAGATAGACTTCATTGATATAAGCGAGCAATAACTCGTGTTTGCTATAGTGAAATTCCAGCAGTATAGCCATGACTAGCTCAACGAGCTTTCGCGAAATAGTACGTTCTGCCGTTAAATAGTAATTTTTCACTAACTGCTGCGTTAACGTACTGCCACCCTGTACTACCCGGCCTTGAACTAAATTTGCTACGGCTGCACGTAAAATTCCTATTGGAGAAATACCCCAGTGAGAGAAGAAATTTCGGTCTTCTATAGAAACCAATGCTGTAATCAAACCTTCTGGAATCTGCTCAAGAGTTAGTAACTCACGATCCTCATGGCTTAAAGGCGAAACACTACCAAACAGCCTGCCTTCAAGCTGGAATAATCCCAATTTTTCATCCAAAGAAGTGACGGAAGTAATTTGGGTTCTTGCCGGGTTAAAACCAATACGAACACGACTCGCGAGTCTCAATTGATCCCAAAATTGAAATTCACGCGCGTAAATTGTTATGCCACCCCCACTACTCTCAAAAGTGCCAGGCGCAGGTGCACCGGTTTGTGGTCGATACCCTAGCTCTCCTAGCTCATCCAACACGTTAGATTCCGCGATCGAAAGCCCTACATACAAATCTAAAGGCCGTGTATAAACGTGTGCTGGAATCGCCCAACTTCCACCTTCAAATTGCTTTCGGATCGTAATATCAAGATAGACAACAGCGGCAACAAGAATAACGCCAAACGTTATTAGAAGTCTTTTAAGCCACGGTTTTAACTTCGGCCAGACAGTAGAGAACCATCTTGAACCTAAATACTTTACTAAACCGTTTGATCTTCTAGTAGGCAACTTACTGTTTGTCTGGTGTTTCGAGCCTTTCAGAGTTCTTCTGTAACTTCTTAAGAATACTATCCGGTAAATCGATATTTGAAACAGAGCAAAATCGTAACAGATAGATCGCAACATCTGCGGCTTCCATGGCAATTTGTTCACGACGATCAGTACTAAACGAATCAAACGCAGCTGGATCTTCCCATTGAAAGTGCTCCACTAACTCAGAAACTTCTACCGAAAGCGCCATTACCAGGTTCTTTTGATCATGAAAGCGTGTCCATCCTTGTTTGCGAGAAAACTGATCAATTAGGCTGGTTAAATCATGAATGTCACTCATTTGGCTTTAAACGTATATTAATTACTAAAACATAAAAAATCCCCTGAGACCAATGACCTCAAGGGATTCTAATTGCAACTTTACGGGAAAGGATTACGCTAACCCGGCTCCATCGATATAGAGGGAGTCAGTACTTTCGCATCTCGAATACCGTCAACGGCTTCAACAATACTTTTAGTTTTTGCCTTTGGATCAACTTTAACGATAACTGAAGATTCAGGGCTCTCGGCCTTCATTCGAATTATTGTTGGCTTGACCGCACGAAAATCAACTAAGCGATCATCAATACGTATCTCACTCAAATTATTAATGCTCACCACGATTGGTGGTGGTGCATCGGGGTTTGGTGGCTCATTAGAGGCTGCGGGCTTATTCAATCCTATTCCGGACTCTTTCACAAAACTTGCGGTAACGATAAAGAAAATCAACATAATAAACACAACATCCAACATCGGAGTGATGTCGATATCTGTTTCTTCTTCTTTTTTGGCATTGCCAAGTCGTTTCATTGTTCAAACACCTCTGCTATTGAGTAGTCAAAACGCTATCGAAATAACGCATGAGGACTTATATTTATCGATCTTTGCTCTATTTGTGCGCTTCGATCTGTTTTGCGATTAAACCCGCGGTAGTTTCTTCCAAGACCTGTTCAACACGCTTGGCTCGACCAGATGCCAGCCAATGTAAAAATAGGGTTGGCAGCGCAACAACCAAACCTAGCACAGTTGTCACTAATGCTTGCGAGATACCACCCGCCATCATTTGAGGATCGCCTGCACCGTACAAAGTAATTGCCTGAAAGGTCTGAATCATACCGGTCACGGTACCTAGCAGACCAAGTAATGGCGCAACAGTTGCTATAATTTTCACGAACATAAGCCAAGCATTAAGCTTCGGTGTCTCCTTCAAGATAGCCTCTGAAAGCTTAAGCTCCATAGATTCTGGATCAGATGCGGGATTATCCTGAAACACCTTAACTACCCGCCCTAGCGGATTTGACGATAGCGGCTTGTCGATGTTTTTACTTTGTTTAGTGACTTTAGCCTGAACGCCGCTAAGGATAAATATTCGAAGTAGTGCGATTATTAATCCAATCACACCGAGAGTAATAATCACATAACCAACAACCTTACCTTCTTGAACCTTCTCGATTAACGTTGGTTCTCGAACCAGTGCTGAAAGAAGCGCCCCTTTTGTAGGATCAAGTAAAAATGATGTAACCCCAGCATTAGACGTTTGTAAACCGTTAGATAAATCCACGTAACTACCCGGCATTTGACGATCCAAGAGAACCAAACCGCGCTCACTGTCATACGTAGCTATATCATTTCCGGCTACCGTGTTAAAAACGCCTACACGCGTTACCTCCCGATCTTCAGTAACGAATACATCTACCAAGTCACCGTCGGGATTCTCTGATTGACCAGATTTGAAAGTAACAGGCGCAGTGAACTTTACTACTTTACCTTGTTCAATCATGTCGTTTTGCAAATGAAACCAAAGCTCTTCAATTTCATCAATCGACACCAATTGGGTCAAACTTGCCATCTTGGCAACCATTTGCTGAAGCGTATCAGCTCGGTCTGGAAAGTGTGCGCTAATATAAGAGGTTTTATAATCCTCTTGAGCTTCACTAGCGGTCTGTTGAATGACCCCAAATAGCTCTTGTAAATCACCGAGCTCTTTACGTAATTCCGCTTGCAAATCTTCCAATGCAATTTCGTTCTGAGCAAACTGAACATCTAACTCGTCACTGATTCGCTCTTGACGGACGCGCTCATTTCTCATTGCGGTCAGCTCGCCCTGACGTTTATCACGCTCTGCACCAAATCTACGTTGCCGCTGCTGATTGGTGTTGTTGTCCTCTTGCTGCATTCGCAACGTATCTGCAAGAAGCGCGTCCACATCAAGTTGCGCTACGCGCTCTTGTGGCTCAGGGGCAGAAGTTGGCGCTTGCTCCTCTTGAGCGCTCAGGTTTAGAGACCCGAACGATAAAACTGTATAAAAAACTAGTGCAACGGAGCACTTCAGCATAGAAAAATCATTCATTTTAAAATGCCTCCGGGGCAGTAATTGGTAGCAACATCAAACCTGTACTTTCTTTACCCTGGGTAATACGTATCGCACGTGTTATGCCAGCATTAAAAGAAGAATCAAGCTCGCTCCACGCACCTGCACTTTTGTCCCAATAACCAGATTGATCACCGTCCAAGGTTTGATAATACAAACCAGAACGCCCAACCTGTAGGACGTTGACAGATAAAGTCTCTCCGGTCAGATCCAAAGTATCACTGTATACATCAATACTATTTCCATACCCGTTTTCAATTGAGTAAGCACCCAGAACCTGACGAAATCGCTCAGCAGCAGAAATATTCGCGTTTGTAAGATAGCCTTTAATGCGCTCCACCCGGTCTTGGCGCTCCTGTAGTTTAAAAGGAGCATCTGACCCAATAAATCGCTCTAAACCAGAAATCATGCGTAACATTAAAGGCACTATTTGACGCTCAATTAACGAAGCATCTTCAATGGATCGCTCCAAACTATTCATTGCAACTTGTTGTGCATCCAGTGTCCTACGGAGCCGGTCGTTATACCTAGTAAGGCTTTCTACCGCTTTCTCTTGCGTTTGATATTGCGTAATAATCTTATCAGTAGCCTCTTGCAACTCATCGATAGCTTGCTGTGATGCAATCGCATCGCGGGTTCTCTGCAATCCACTATTAATCACGTCATCTGTTAGCTCAGCCCATGCCGTACTTGGCAACAAAACTATTGCTACAGAACAAACCGCAAACAATATCGCGAATCTCTGTGTGATCTGTTGCGTTGTTCGCTCGGCGAACGCTACAAATCCCGCTTTAATTATTCTACTAGTCATTCTCAACCTCTGGCTACGACTACACTTCAACATCTGTGCTAATTACAATGGGTTTTTCAAGTTCTTTAATTCTATAAACTTCAGCTTCTATATATTTAACCCAGTTATTCGCGTCTTTAGACATACCATCAAATTTCACAGCGCTGTTAAAAGTAGCTTTAGCAGTGTCATATTTTTTCTGCTCGAATTGCGCCGAACCAAGAGCTAATACAGCACGGCCAAGATTATCCAACTTACCTTTATCAATTCCCTGCTTAATAGCTGTTTCTGCTTCAGCCCAACGGCCTAGTGACATCAATGACTGACCGAGCTGAATATAAATTTTACCATCAGGGGCTAATTTAGCTGCTTGCTCTAGTGGCGCAATGGCAGTTTCATATTCTTTTGCCAAATAAAGTGCTTGAGAATACAGACGATAATTCTTTAGATCTTTTTTAAGAACACCATCATCAAATCCCTTTTTCAATATGTCCGCTGCCTTGTAGTAGCTATCCTGTGACAATAACAATGACGCCAGTGTAACGAGCTCCGACTCATTCACCAGAATGCCATGATCATACATCCCCTGATAAAGCGCAGACATTTTTGGTTGCTCTTCCAATTCATTGTATATACCAGCGACGGCCAATAAATACGTCTTCTTTGGGTAGTGCTCCACTAGCTGTTTCAACACTGGCAGCATATTCGGATAATCATCTTTTTGTCGGTAGATACTACTCAACAAATTCAACCAACCTTCTTTTGGGACTGAACCTAACTCGACGTACTTTTGAATACCTTTTTGAACGTTAGGTAACGCTGCATCATAGTCTTGCAGCATGTAATGAGCTTGCCCTACTAGCATGTAGGCATCTGCTGGTGGATCTTCCTGCGTTTGGAACCACTGCTGCGCATAGTCGAGCGCATTTCTATAATCTTCCTGTGAAAAATAAACCTGTGCGACCACATAAAACATCTGATTATAAAAAGCCGGCGGCAAGCCATCTGGAGTCACAAGAATTTTCTTAAACTCTCTAATCGCACAATTTAAGTCATCTCTACTAAAACATATATTGCCGCGATAGTTCGCTACGTAAGCATTTTCGATATTGTTTAACTCAGGAGTCGCCGCTATTTTGTCTAGAATAACAGTCGCCTCAGCGTAGTTTTCAGCCTCGAAAAACTCGGCCAACGCCTCAAAGTCTTTTATCAGCTTCTGTCCGATAGACTCAATTCTTACAGCTTTTTGTTTAGACTGCCCTTCAGTGTCCTGCTGCGCTTGTGCAACACCACCGAAGGAAACCAAAACATAGACCAAAGCACCTAGCGCTGCTGATTTAACATTCATAAACAATTTAACAGTACTCATATGAAACCTCTTGCATCTAGAATTGAGCATCAATAGCCACAATATTTACAACCAATTATTAAATATAAGCGTTAGCAGCCTTCTTCCATCTCGAAAACAATCCTTATCGGGACGTTAGGGACATCTACTGGCTTACCACCAACTTGTCGTGGCTTATATTTATATTTACCCGCTGCCTTCACAGCAGCTGACTCAAACATACCAGATGAGCTCGCAGTAACAAATGCATCACGAGTTCCTCCGCTTGCCGTTACTGTGTACTCCAATTCTACCCAGCCGCATAAGCCTCGCTCTTGCGCTCGCCGAGGATAGATCGGAGGTGCTCTGAAAATAGGTAAATATTCACCATCATTTGAATTAAAACCTTTCATATCCTTATTAATCCCAACCCTGACAGCACCTAAATTCATATCGCTGTTTATATCAATATCAGGTGTGACATCAATCTCTGGCGTATCAGGTTGATCCTGAACATCTTCAGGGCGCTCTGGTTTAGGTGTTATCGTTTGCGGGTCTTCATTCTTGGGAACATGCACAAAATCTGGCAATTTAAACGAATCCTTAGTGCCCAACTCAGGTTCATTCATGCTAATTAACGCATTCATCGCGAAAAGTAGACTGAGCATAATTAACGATGCAAATGCAAAAGATTGTAAAGATCTAATAGCCATGATTTTCTCCTAATCTCCGACGGTCGAGATCACAGGGACGTCAATCCCCGACTCTTTAAGCCCATCGATAACTTTCATTACAGTTTCGGCGGTTGATTCAATATCTGCTTGCAACAACACCTCGCCATCCGGATTTTCCGCTCGTAAGCGACTTATATTAGCTTTGATAGCTCGCGAATCAATTTTTCGCTTATCTAGCCAAATTTCATCCTTGGCATCGACCGCAATCAATACCGACGCTCGTGGGTACTTATCATCCGTTTGTGCATCTGGCTTAGTAACATTCGCGCCACTTTCCTTAATAAAACTGGCGGTTACGATAAAGAAAATCAACATAATGAAGACCACATCAAGCATCGGCGTAATGTCGATCTTGGTATCGTCATCTTGTTTCATTCGGTTCATTCTTCTCATTACTATACTCCGCGCCCAGGATTAACCGAGCTACTTGGTTCTAGTGATCTAACGTCAAGTTTTCAGCGAGCAACTCGCGTTCAGTTTCGTATCTACGCTGTAACCAAAAACTAAGGAACAACCCAGACAACGCCGCTACCATTCCGGCCATAGTTGGAACTGTAGCTTGTGATACGCCGCCCGCCATAGCCCTAGCATTACTAGTACCATTGATTGCCATTACCTGAAATACCTCAATCATACCGGTTACGGTACCGAGCAGGCCAAACAATGGACATAAAGCAACGCATGCCTGAATCATAGGTAAATACTGCCTTAACCGTACAGAAACAGACGATACGAGCTCTTCACGAACCTGGTGGGCTGCCCACGAACTTCTTTCTGGGCGTGCCTCCCACTCTTCTAGCGCTGCTCGAACCGCACGCTTATGCGGGCCTTGCAGGTAGAAAATACGATCAAGAATCATGTACCACATCACGACCAATAAACCAGCAATTAGGTACAACACCCAACCACCGAGATCCATAAAATCACGAATTGACTCTAACCAAACTAAAATAAACTCTGGCATCTTAAATATACCTCGAAAAGTTTGTAATGAGCCTTAGGCTTCTATTTGTCGAGCGACCATTCCAGCAGATTGCTCTTCAAGAACATCTTGCACTTGCTTGGCCTTACTAGACGCCAGGGTATGCATGAGAACCGTCGGAATCGCAACGCATAAGCCGAGCACTGTGGTAACCAATGCTTGTGAAATACCGCCAGCCATCAGCTTCGGATCACCCGCACCGAACAAAGTTATCGACTGAAACGTTTCGATCATACCGGTAACCGTACCGAGCAGACCCATCAATGGTGCGACCACGGCAACAATCTTGAGAAACATCAGCATCTTGTTCAGCTTAGGTGTTTCTTTCATGATTTGCTCAGTCAGCTTAAGCTCAAGCGATTCCGTACTGCTATTTGGATTGTCTTTGAGCACTTGAAGCACTCGACCTAGCGGATTCTTTGGAGATGGAGAGCCTGCATTCTTGGCTTGCTTTTTAACCGCACCAGCAACACTAAATAAAACCAACAGTCTCCATATCGCGATAGCTAAGGCAATCGCCCCCATTGCAATAATCACATAACCAACAGTACCGCCTTGCGTGACTCGCTCAGCCAAACTAGGACGCTCAACATTTGCACCTAATAAGGTGCCTCTTGTCGGGTCTACAAAAAACGAAACTGCACTGCCTGGCGCCGCGCTCTGTAGATCTGACACAGAGCCTAGATATTGGCCGTCAGGCTGACGTGGTAATTCGGCTATACCGCCTGTCCCATAGGTCAAAAACTTGCCGTCGCCAACTAAATTGAAAACACCAACCCTAGTGACCACCTGATCTTGTTTTGATCCGGAAGCGGTTGCAACAGGGGCATTAAAAGAAACAACCTTACCCTGCTGTACCATTTCATTAAGTATGTTGCTCCAGATACTTTCAATTTCAGCCGCAGTCGGCAGCTCGTTTGATTGGCTAAGCTTTACAGAAATTGCTTCAAAAGCTTCACTTCGCCCAGGAAACTGAGCAGAAATTATAGAAGTATCAAAATTTGCCTGGGCTTCACCAACCACTTGCTGCAGGCCCGCGAATAATTCTTTTAAATCGCCTAAGGCAGTTTCTTTCTGGGCCCGCAAGGTATTTAACCCTTCGTCATTAGCCGCAAATTGATTTTCAAGCGCCTCACTGCGAGCCTCTAAAGTAGCTCGTTCAGCCTGCAAAGCGGCTACCATTCCAGCCTGATCTGCCGAAGACCCAAATTGTTGCTCTCGTTGAGTTGCCTGATCAGATTTTTGCAAGGTTCCGGTGCGAACCTCTTCAAGTAAATCGTCAAGGGCATCTGCAGACGCCTGCATAGGAAAGACAGAAACTGCCAGAAACGCCGCAAAAATTGAAATTAAAGATAAATGATGTTTCATGCTACACACCCTCTGGCGCTGGAGTTGGAATGTTCAATAATTCAGGCGCAACTAATTTTGCTGCGACCCGAATCGCCGTACGAATATATCGATTATTTGTATCTGGTAATATTACAAAGCTGCCACTGGCTCGATCCCACATTCCGGAAACGTTACCATCTTTAGTTTGATAGTAAAGTGCCAACCGACCTACACGCAACATATCCACCTCTACATCACTACCTTCTATAGTTATAGTGTCCGCGTAAGCTTCATATGTGTTGCCGTACTCTGTTTCGATAGTATAAATATCCATAATATTGCGGAATCGATCAGACATCGATGCGGCAGGATCTACCATTAAACTTTTAAGCTGGCCAACACTGCTTAAACGCGTGTCCATATGAAATGGCAAGTCCGCGCTAATAAATGTTTCCAGAGCTGAAAGCATCTTCCCTAGCAAATCTGCCACCTGAGGAGCAAGGCTTCCAGATTGTACGATTGAATCGCGAATCTCGGTTTCAGCGACTCCCTGTCCAGCAATCTGATCGGCCAATTGGTCGTTATAAACTTTTATCGCCTCAACCAGTTTATTCTCACGGGCGAACTCTTCCTCGACTGTTTGTGCTGAAGCAACACCTACTGAGCCAATACAAATTGTGGCAATTGCTACAACCTGCGAAGCTCGTTTCAATACGGATCTAATCATTTCGTTTTTAACCTCTGGTAATGCAGTCTGAATATTGTCTGTTCATTCGATTAACCGTCAAATCATTTCAATATTTCGATCTGTTAACTGACTATAACCGCCAGATGCATCAGCGGCGCTACACAAAGAACTAGCAACCGGCTAGCCCAATCAATTCAAATCTATCAACGATTTGTGCAGACGAAGGTCTAAACACAAGAGAAACTTGGTGCTACAAACAGCTCCCAATCTACACGCCCCTACTTGCTAAGCAAGGAGGAGTCATGCACAGACACCTGTTATGAGAGATTCTCGAATTACGCCGACGCTAAATATGCACCGCATATAAGCCGCACAATTAACTTACAAGCATACTACCCTAGCGCTTTCCTGACGCTTTATCTCTCAGTGGCTGGTGGCCCCTCTTCTATTATTATAGGTTGGACAATGTAAATCTTATCCCTAATTCTTTTACGCATCACAAAACAACGTAAAGAAAGTATCGGGAAAATATAAACATTCGGTTTAGCCAACCTACATATTCGCCTTAACTAATCACACTACGACTTGGCAAGACTCCTGTAATTCATCAAGAAATCCTCACCAAACACCCTATTCTGTTCTCGAATTTTTGAGTGTAAGCCGCACTGCACGTGGAACTATACACGATCAAATAAGTTAGACAACATGAAATTTATTGATTTTTTGGAACGACTATATTGAGAGACCGATCAAAAATATTAATGTCTTATTTTGATCAGCACAAATCAACAGGCCAGCTAACTGATTAAAATCAAACATATACACTCGTCCTCATTATTAATGTTTCGTGCAAATAAAAAGTGCGTTACTAACTAAGGTTAATTTCGCTCGCGGGCGAACAATATTTCGCTTATTATCAGGTCTAGATTTTGGCTCTTTATTAAGCGCGAGCAAACACTTTTCTGACATGCTGACACAGCAAAGTAAATCAGTTGATTCCAGACGCTCAGAGCCGCCTTGTCTCTTAAATCTAGTGAATGGGCCCACTGGCAAGACGCCCGCACAGTTTTTTCTTACTGAGCGATTATAATGAAAGGGATATCACTTAGCGCCGGCTTAGCACAGTATTCCGCTTGGCGAACGCAGGTGCAATCAGCTGTAGCTGAATACCGCGATTGGCTGCGCACAGAAAACCTTAGTGATCTGCAAACCCACAACCAATTAGAGCAGATTCTTACCACGCTCCGAGATGATCATATTAGGGTAGCCTTCGTTGCTGAATTCTCGCGCGGAAAAACTGAGCTTATTAACGCAATATTTTTCGGTCATCTTCGGCGACGAATACTACCGAGTGGGATTGGCCGCACTACAATGTGCCCCACCGAGCTCATGTATGACCCCGACCAGCCCCCCTCTGTTCGGTTGCTACCTATCGAAACCCGAGCGCAAAACACACCAATGCACGATTTTCGTGCCGATGTTAAAGCTTGGCGTGAAGTAAAGCTCAATCCTGATGACCCAAAACAAATTTCGCAATCGCTCACACACCTAACCGACATTCTACATGTCACTCCAGAGCAGGCAAAAAGGCTTGACCTCCCTGTGATGGATGAAACCGGTGATGAAAGCAATCAATTGGGCATGGTAGAAATCCCCCGCTGGCGTCACGCTTTGATAAATTTGCCCCATCCTCTACTTGAACAAGGATTAGTTATTCTTGACACCCCAGGCTTGAACGCTATTGGAGCAGAGCCAGATCTAACCATAAATCAGCTTGGCTCGGCACATGCAGTAGTGTTTATTCTTGGCACAGACACTGGCGTAACAAAGTCAGACCTTGAGCTTTGGAAGAAGCATATCTATCTGGATGATCACGAAGCTAACAGCAAAAGCCGACTCGCTGTCCTAAATAAAATAGATACGTTGCAAGATGACCTAAAACAAGAGCAACAAATACAGTTAGAAATTAAATCTCAGGTAAATCGAACTGCCGAAATTTTACATTTAGACCCTAAAAATGTATTTCCGCTTTCAGCACAGCAAGGCTTGCTTGGCAAAGCAAAAGGAGACGCCGCATTATACGCATCCAGCCGGGTTGCCGATTTGGAGCAAGCCTTGGCTAGCCGTATTGTTCCCTCTAAACTTGAAATTGTACGCAGCCGAATTGATTCCGAGCTCGGGAATATTCTAGATTCTGGTAATGCACTATTGACTAAGCGCCTGGGGGATGTAGACGAACACATTTCGGATATGCAGCAATTACGTGCAAAGAACACTGAAGTTGTTGACCATATAATGGCGAAAGCGCAGCGAGAGAAAGAACTGCTAGAACGAAATATGCAGCGGTTTCAATCGATACGCTCAATATTCACTAGACAAAGCAATGCCCTATTTAGCTCACTTAGCATGGATGGCCTGCATCGCGAAATTGCTGCGACCAAATTGCTTATGTCCAATTGTTTAACAACGCTCACAATTCAACGATGCATAAACGATTTTTTTGCTTCGATATTGCGTAGCATTGATCAAGCAATAGACCAAGCAGATGAGATTAGTTCTTTGTGCACTAAAGTTTACCAAGAATTTGAAGACGAACATGGATTAGGACAAGTAAGGCCACGCCCCCTCAATCTCGGTCGATACCGACAGCAAGTGCTTCGCCTGGAGCGCAAGCATTCTGATTTTAAAAGTACGGGACGATTATTTCTGCGCGAACAGATGTCTATCACTAATCGCTTTTACGACACCGTCGGCACTGTTACCAAATTAATTTATATGAAAGCAGCAAAAGATGCCTCCGACTGGAGTAAAAGTCTGATGTTGCCACTGGAAACGCAAGTACGCGAGCATCACGGCCAATTGCGCCGCAGAGTTGAAAGCGTAAAAAGAATCCACAACGCGGCTGATACCGTAGATGAAAGGCTAGAAGAACTTGAGCTAAATAAAGCTGGTATTTCTGATCAGCGTGATGAAATGCGCAAGCTATCAGATCAAGTCCGACTAAGCCTCTACAACAAGCCAGGAACTGATCAAGCTGAGAACGAACTACGTAACTCTGTTGCCGCTCGTAATACAAAAAACAGCCCACCGCAGACTCACTCAGGCGAACAAAGTGAGAATGAAGTGTTAGCTGTGAGCACTAGTACAATGAGACCATAGCCATCTAGCGTTAACAGTGCGCACTCAACAACAATCAACCACATTTATTCACAATATGAGAATCAAGCCAATGACCTCCAGTAAATTCGCTATAACCGTTTTAGTGCTAGCCGTCCTCTCAGGATGCGCTCACTATGGTGCCGCCCAAATTGTTTCTACGCCTTCCGGCGCCGAAGTTATAAATCTCGATGACGGCACGCTTTTAGGGGTTACCCCAGCGACCGTGTGGTGGAAAGACAGCGGTGGCAGCCGGAAAAATGTAACCGTTCGATTTAAAAAACCTGGGTACAAAGAAAAAGTTACCCAATTTTGGTTAAGCATGCGTCACACCTCGCAAGCAAAAGCGCTTGCTGAACCTCAGCTGATTGAAGTGAATATCGAAGAGTCCAACTAGTAATTTGTCGGAGCAATAAAATGAAAAGTTCAATAAAAGTTATTCTAATCACCCTTATTACCGGACTCGCCTTGGGTTGTGCCAGCACGCGCGATGTGCCGCTAACCATACATTCAGATCCATTGGGAGCAATAGTATTAATGCAGACCGGATATGAAGACGGGACCCAGTCTGATTGGATACTGCTAGGAAATAGTCCTGTGCAAGTAACTCGAAATATCAGCACAAAAAATGCCACGACTATTTCCCTTAAAGTAATCAAAGAGGGTTACTTCGAACAAATAAAGGCGTGGGACATTGATGACTTTTTTAAAGAGCATAAGCAACAAGATCGAATCTTATGGGTTCCCCATCTGGTAGAAAGCAAAGCCTCTGGCTAGACATCCTCATAAGTAAAATTAGTGATTATTTCGCACACACACGCGAAGCTAAAAGTTCGAATGATAAAGCCCCAAGTTAATAATTAACTTGGGGCTTTATCTTTTAGTTTTTCTAGTACAAATTGCTAAAAATTAAAACAACGGTTTAGCCTTCAATGGTTAACTTTTCATATTTTGCTTGCAGCTGTTCCTTAGACTCTGGATTATTCGGATCAGTAAAAATACACGCCACTGGACACACGACAACACATTGCTGCTCAGCATAATGACCTACGCATTCCGTGCATTTATCCGCCTCGATTTCATAGATTAGTTCACCCTGAAAGATTGCGTCATTGGGGCATTCCGGTTCGCACACATCACAATTGATGCAATCGTCAGTGATTATGAGCGACACTCAAGCTCCCTGTATCAATCGATTCACGAATACTTGTCTACTAGAGCCTTCTGAACCTCTGGCGGCACAAAGCTACTAACATCACCGCCAAAACTAGCAATTTCTTTTACTAAAGAAGAAGAAACAAAGTTATTCGCTTCAGAGGGCGTTAAAAATACCGTCTCCAAATCAGGTGCCAATCTACGATTTGCAGAAGCCAGCTGAAACTCAAATTCAAAATCCGATACTGCACGCAAACCTCTAACCAGCACCCGAGCCCCTAGTTCAGCTGCAAAATCAATCAATAGAGAATTAAAACCTACAACTTCTATTTTCGGATTACTACCGAGTGTTTGTTGTATGAGCTGTACACGCTCATCTAGACCAAATAAGGGTGACTTCTTAGGGCTTATCGCAACCGCCACATAGAGTTTGTCAAAAATCTGACAGGCGCGCTCAACAAGATCAAGATGACCGTTGGTTACCGGATCAAAGGTTCCCGGGTACATTGCAATTTGTGGCATCTATTCTCCAGATTCAGTTCAGAAATTATGTAGGCCCAATAGTCAAATCCATCATCCCAGCCATAAAGACGATTATGGTGGACTTCAATTAAGCTATTTGAAACAGTTCATAGCGTACATCACCAGCCGTTTTCGATCGAATTTTCTGCCACGATTCCGGCACAAAGTTCACTACCGCATTAGTTGAAGTCTCTATATACATCAACGCATTCTTAGCAAAATAGTTACCTTCAACTAACTGGGTAATCACCTCAAAATAAAGATCGGATTGATACGGAGGATCCAGAAACACCAAATCAAACTTGCGCTCAGTCAGTACCAAGCCCAGATCTGTAGCGTTTTGTTGTATTACTTCGGCCTCCGCATCCAATACCTCTCGGATTTCGCGAATTGCACCGCACAGCTTTTTATTACTTTCGATAAAGAGTACCTTACTAGCACCACGTGACAAAGCCTCAAAGCCCAAAACACCCGTACCAGCACAAATGTCTAGAACGACTGTATCTTGAATCGTGGGCATTAACCAATTAAACAGTGTTTCTCGAACTCGATCAGGCGTTGGGCGCAAACCAGCCTCATTCAGCACAGGCAGTTTACGTCCCCGCCATCGGCCACCTATGATGCGAACAGAAGACAGCGCGCGCACCTGTATACTCCGCTTTAGCTCCTTTACTCTGTGGTTACCAAACCACCCAATACCACTTGAATTAAATCGCCCGGGCGCATGTGCCGACGAACAACTTCATTAACCCTGCCTAGATCGACGGCCTCTACTTCCTGTATATAAGTCTGCAAATAATCTACCGGCAATCCATAATAAGCTATAGCCATCAAAATATTCCCCACCTTGGAGTTGCTATCTGTACTCAATGGAAAAGAGCCCGACAGATGCTTTACTGCATTTTCAACTTGCTGTTCGGTAGGCCCGTTTTCTACAAAATCATTTAGCACGTCTCGAACCAAACCTACTGCCTCATCTCGCTTATCATTCCGCGTTTGAAGCCTTATGGTAAAGGAACCTGAGCTCACCATTCGAGAAAAACCACTACTAACGCCATAAGTTAATCCACGTTTTTCACGTAATTCGTCTGCCAGAATGCTAACCAAGCCGCCGCCCCCCAGAATATAATTTGCGACAGTTAATGCAATATAGTCTGGATGACCTCGAGGGATGCCTTGGTGACCAACAAGAATAGTACTTTGCTGCGAATCAAATGAAATAAACTGTTCGCTCGCGACTGGGACCATCGGTACCAGAGCATCCGAGGCCCGTTCGCCCAGCGGTATCGACGCCAACATATCATCAATCCACAATTCGACTTGAGGTCGAGTCATATCACCAACCACCGCGATCACTAAATTTGACTGAACAAGATACTTTTGATGAAAGGCAATCAGATCTGATTGATTAATCGCAGCCAATGTCGTTTCATCACCCGAAGCAGGCCGACCGTAAGGATGGTCAGGAAACAGTGTCGCAGCATAAGCCTTACCGGCCATTGATCCAGGGGATTGTTTCTGGCGTTCCAACCCAACCAAACGCCTTGCTCGTTCACGCTCCAGCACATCAGGACTAAAGGTTGGTTCAGAAAGAGTTCTGGTGAATAAATCACTAGCCCTCTCCAAAACGCCAGCTTCACTAAGGCTTTTTAAACTTGCCACTACCTTATCGGCATCACTGCCCGCACCAATTTGTGCCCCAGTTGACTCGATCGCTTCAGCAAATGCATCTTGATCCATTCCGTTGACGCCCATCGTCAACATTTGACTCATTAGCGATGATAACCCGAGTTTGTCGACCGGGTCATTTGCCGATCCAGCCCTAAACCCCATCGAAACTTGAATCATAGGAATTTCGTGTGCCTCAACGAAATAGACGGGCACGCCGTGCTCTGTCTCCCAGACTTGAATCTCTGGTGCCGCAATCACAGTTTGCAATGAGAATAGCGCCAAAATACTGGCCACTAACGCAGTAAAGCTCATAAACTCGCTCAATGTTCGGTTAACACTCATCACGCACCCCCCCTATATTCGCACCGTCATTGGAGTTACTTTCTATTGGCGACAACTTCACCGTTGTTGCGTTATTGGCAACCAAATACTTCTGCGCAACAGCCATGACCTGCTCGGGCGTCACTGCAGCAATCTTTTCAAGCCAGGCCTCCTCTAGTTCCCAATCTAGGCCGATGGTAACCAATCGACCGATTTTCATCGCTTGATAAAATACAGAGTCACGCTCAAAAACATCCGCCGCTTTTAGCTGCGCCTTCACGCGGTCGAGCTCTAGCTGACTAACAAGGGTGGTTCGAACCAAAGATAGTTGTTCCTCTAGACCTTCGATCAAGCTGTCAGTTGATACCCCCTGCGACGGAGAACCACCGAAGGTTATCAAACCATCTAACCGCGTTGTTGCGTCATAAGATGTCCAAATTGATGCCGCTATCTGCTGATTACGAACCAACGTTTTCTCAAATCGTGCACTCTGACCACCATCAAGCACATAAGCCAAGACTTCCAAGGCATACGGCTCCCAGTCGTCTGGGTTATCTGCTGAAATAACTGGTGCGTAATAGCCACGAATAAATGATGGCACTCTCGCAGCGCGCTCAACCGTTTTTTCTCGGCCGGATTCGAACCTCGGCTCCGGGGGTGGGCTATTTACCTCAATCTCGGACGGTTCCAAGCTTCCAAACCATTGCTCAGCCAGAGCGAACACCTCATCAGGAATCACATCACCCACGACCACCACAGTCGCATTATTCGGCGCATAGTATCGTTCGTACCAATCCGCCAAATCAGCGACGGCCATTGAATCAAGATCCTTCCTCCAACCAATAATTGGCTGTCCATACGGGCTAGTTTGCCACGCCTCAAATCCAAATTGCTCGTACAACCAAGCATCAGGATTATCGTCAGTTCGCATCCTTCGCTCTTCCTTAACAACTTCAATCTCTTTTACAAACTCATCTTCAGAGAGCAAAAGGCCTCGCATTCTATTGGACTCGATTTCAAAACTTAGCGGCAGACGAGATTTCTCCCACTGTTGAAAGTAAGCGGTGTAATCATGTCCGGTAAATGCGTTCTCACTACCACCATTCGCCGCGATAATCTGCGAGACTTCGTTTGGACCGTAAATATCAGTTCCTTTAAACATCATGTGCTCAAGAACATGTGACACCCCTGTGATTCCTTCAGGCTCGTAACTCGATCCAACTTTATACCAAACCTGCGACACTACTACTGGACTTCGATGATCCTGTTTAACGATAACCCGCAAACCATTGTCCAAAGTCTTTTCGTCGACTCGAGAGCCAGAATGCTCAACAAAATCAACACGACCTGTAGGCTGCTCCTCTGCTTGTTGCGCTTCCAGCTGCCCCGCTGGCTGTACATCCTCTTGTTCACTGCAGGAAGCCAGCATAATCGTCGCAACAACGCCAACGAAGGATTTGCCAAGTAAGCCGTATTTACTAAATTTCAACATATTATTTTAACCGTTATTTTAAAATGCGCTCAGATCACATTTATTTGAGACCAAGACCAGAACAAATAGCGTAAACCTTCATTAGCAGAAAACATCTACCAAAGTTAGAATACGACCTACCTTTAGATCCTGACAAGTTACAACGCCGCAATCAACGTGTTTTTCAAACGCAAAAAAAATCTCGCCGCTGACGATCACGAACAAGTGGCCGCTGACGAAATTAATCTCCCAAGGCAATCAAGCGTTCAACCAGCGGGTCAAGCCCCAATGGAAAATGATGCGTCAGCCGAATTGGAAGGCTCAATTACACAAAACAGTATTGAAACAGAGAATTCGGTTCAGCAAGGACTGAACAAAAGTCGGCAAGGGTTCTTTACCAAAATTGCCAGCCTTTTAAGCACGAACCAGCTTGATGATGACGCCTTTGATGATCTCGAAGACACACTACTTTCCAGCGATATCGGCGTACAAGCCGCACTTAGTATAGTCGAAAATTTACGCTTGGAAGCACGCTCCAAAAGGGTGCAAAGTACTGAAGAATTACTTGAATTGCTTGCGCACGAAACCATGAAAATCATGCAGCCAGCGGAGCAGCAATGGCCACTAGCCCAAAAGCCTTACGTAATTGTTGTAGTAGGCGTAAACGGTGTAGGCAAAACAACAACGACTGCGAAAATTGCTGCTTATCTGCAGTCTGAAGGAAAAAAAGTTATGCTTGCCGCAGCAGACACCTTTCGTGCAGCGGCGGTAGAACAGCTTCAGGAATGGGGCTCCCGTCTCAATATTCCGGTTATTGCGCAAGGCACAGGAAGCGATGCAGCTGCGGTCGCACATGATGCTGTCACCGCTGCTGTTGCACGCAATGTAGACGTCCTGCTTATTGATACCGCCGGCAGGTTGCATACGCAAAATGAACTGATGGCCCAGCTAGGAAAAGTGATACGCGTACTGTCAAAACAAAACTCTGAATACCCCCACGAAGTACTGCAGGTTCTAGATGCAGGTACCGGACAAAACGCATTATCTCAAGTTGAACACTTTAAAAAAGTAACCAATGTCTCGAGCCTAGCACTAACTAAACTGGATGGTTCCGCGAAAGGAGGGGTTGCAATCGCACTGACGCAAAAATTTGAGCTACCGATACGTTTTTTAGGAGTCGGTGAAAATGTGGACGATTTAAAACCCTTTACGGCCCGCTCTTATATTGAAGGCATGTTCGGGGTTAAAGGGCTAGACGCTCCACCAAACTAAATGATCCAATTTATCAACGTAAGTAAGCGCTACCCGGGAGGCCAAGATGCTCTCCGCGGAATTGATTTTGAGCTTACTGAGTCGGATATGGCACTTCTTATTGGACACTCAGGCGCCGGAAAAAGTACATTACTTAAGCTAATTAGTGTAATAGAACGCCCAACTCACGGGCAGATCCTCATTGGTGATCGGAATTTGAGAAGCGTGAAACGGCGCGACATCGCGCCAATTCGTCGACAAATTGGCATTATATTTCAGGATCACAAGCTACTTAACGATCGTACAGTTTTCGATAACGTGGCACTCTCGCTAATTGTAGCTGGCGTATCTTACAAAGAATCAAATAAACGAGTTCGCGCAGCCTTAGATAAAGTCGGCCTCCTAAAAAAAGAAAATATGATGCCAGTCCAGTTATCTGGTGGCGAGCAACAGCGTGTAGGCATTGCACGCGCGGTCGTAAATCGGCCTGCTATATTGTTAGCCGATGAACCAACTGGAAACCTCGATGAAGCGCTGTCTGATGAGATCATGGACCTGTTTGTCGAATTCAATCGAATTGGAACAGCAGTGTTGATCGCAACCCACGATTTACGGCAAATTGATCGCTTAAACAAGCCAGTACTGATACTCGACCATGGCAAGCTAACTAGAAACGATTTAACCCTCAGGGAAACACTTGTATCGTGAGTTGGTTCTCGCAAAATAAGGTCGAATGCATCGCAAGTCTCACTCGGTTATTGCAGACTCCGTTTTCCACCTTTATGAGCGTTTCAGTTGTTGCCATTACATTGTCGCTGCCCACCATAATGCAGCTAGTAGTAAACAATGCCGAACGGCTAGGCCAGTCATGGGAGGGCCGTCCACAGTTAAGTGTTTTTCTCGCCCCCGGAACTAGCGTCGCTCGTGGCTTGGAGCTAACGCTCGAACTACAAGCAAAACCCGAGATAGCTCAAGTGGAATTCGTCTCAGCTGATCAAGCAATGGAAGAATTCAAGATGCTGTCCGGGCTTGGTAGCGCTATTGAACTTCTTCCAGAGAACCCCTTACCTGCTTCGCTACTAGTTTTACCTGATAGCGCCTTTGATTCGGCTGATGCAACCGCTCAATTACAAGAACAGCTCCGTCAAATAGCAGAGGCAGAAGACGTACAGTTGGATCTCGAGTGGATTCTCCGCTTCAACTCCATGCTAGACATCATTGATAGTGCGGCCAAGGTAATTAGTATATTACTAGCGCTAGCGGTAGTTCTCACGATTAGCAATATGATACGCCTGGCAATTATCAATCGTAAGGAAGAAATAGAGATCATCAAACTGATCGGTGGCTCGGATGGATTCGTACGCAGACCATTTCTATATCAAGGTTTTCAAATTGGGCTCGCTGGTGCTCTTTTAGCAAGTTTAATTACATATGCTGTACTACTTTGGATGAAAGGTCCAATAGGGAGGCTCGCTGATCTATACGGGTCTGATTTCGGTGCTCTAGGTCTAAGCATTCAAGGGTTAGGATGGCTGATTTTAACGGGTAGCGGGCTTGGTTTGCTCGCATCTGTACTATCGGTGTCGCAGCACCTCAGAGATATAGAGCCTCGATAACGATGACGAATAACTGGCTAAATTACTGTTTTTTCATACCTATCGCGTAATTATTAGCACTCTGGTATGATGAGTGCCAATAGGACCCGTGTAACAAATCGGAGAAACATATGACCAACATGCCAGCAGCTATCGGTTTAGCTCCAAAATTAAACTCAGGTTTAAATCAAGAGCAGAGCCTTTCAAAATTTATTCAGCTAGCTAATTCTGCGCCAATATTAAGCGCGGAAGAAGAGCATTCGCTTGCAACAAGCTACCGCCAAGATCAAGATCTTGAGGCTGCTCGACAACTGGTTGTTTCGCATATGCGGCATGTTATCTCGGTTGCTCGCGGATTTGCTGGGTACGGATTGCCGTTAGCGGATCTAATTCAAGAAGGCAATATTGGGCTTATGAAAGCCGTTAAAAATTTCGACCCCGACCGCGGCGTCAGGTTGGTCTCTTTTGCTGTGCACTGGGTAAAGGCTGAAATCTATGATTATGTAATACGCAATTGGAAGATTGTAAAAGTGGCCACCACGAAGGCGCAGAGAAAATTATTTTTCAATCTTCGTAAATCCCGTAAGAAGCTTGCCTGGATGACCGAGCAAGAGACGCAGGACTTAGCCAAAAACCTTGACGTGCCTGTCAAAACAGTCCGAGAAATGGAGTCACGTTTGAGCACGCCTGACGTAGCTTTTGACGCGCCTGGAAGCGATGATGATGAGCTGACACCTAGCCCATCTGGATATTTACCAGATATGCGCTTTAATCCGGAAATGCTTTTACTGGAATCAGATCAAGTCTCCCATCGGGAAAATGCCCTATCAGAAGCAATTAGCAAACTTGATGACCGCAGCCGTGAAATTGTTACACGGCGGTGGCTAAATGACGATAAGGCTACATTGCATGAATTAGCCGCCGAATTTAGCGTGTCTGCAGAACGAATCCGACAGATTGAGAAACGCGCAATGGATACAATGAAAGGAACGATGGATCTGTAAGACCTGAATCGGAAATATGCTCAGTTAAAAGGCTGCCAATAGGCAGCCTTTTTATTTATCCGATGGTCCCTGCCGGTGCTGCCCCAACCCATCAGAATAGCCTCGACTGGCCCACGAATAACGGATTCCAACAATGATCATAACGCCGAACAGATTTGCCAGAACATCCAAAATAGACATTTGTCGACCCGGTGACAATAACTGCGCAACCTCCAGGCCAATCCCATAAACAATTATTAGTACAACTGCAAAATAGAATTTTTTATTTTCTTGAAAGCCCCACCAAGCCAATAGACTGAAAATGCCGTAAGCACCTATATGTAAGCCCTTATCCCAAAAGCTAACTGATATCTCGTCCGCAGGAATTAACGATAGGTATCCAATCAGAATAGTATAGAGCGCAAGACAAATTTTCGAAATCACAAACTATCCAGGCCGCGCTTAATTCGCTGTAACCCCTCATCCAGCATAGGTGCCGGGCAAGCAAAATTAATGCGCATCCAATCTTCACCTGGTGCTCCAAAAATATATCCTGGGTTCAATATAACCTTACCAACCTTCAATAGTGCCTGCTCTGCTACTTTCGCATCTACGCCAAACGATTCGAGATTAAACCACGCCAAATAGGTGGACTGAGTTTGCATCAGGGCGACACCCGGCAACTGCTCTGCAAAAAACGACTCTAACTGTTCAAGGTTTAGCACAAGCTGGGCACGCAATTCCTTCAGCCATTCCAGCCCATTTCTATACGCGGCTTCAGTCGCAACTAGCCCCATTATATTTGGGTCGGCCAAGCCAGTTTTATGTAACTGCAATCGATATTTTTTACGAAGCCTTGCATTGGGAATAATGATGTCAGAGGTTTGCAGTCCAGCAAGATTAAAGCTCTTGCTGGATGCAGTACAAACAATACAATGGTCCAATACCCGAGAGTCTACTAGCGGCAGGGGTTGGTGTGTGTACCCTGGCCACACTAAGTCACAATGAATTTCGTCAGAAATAACAAGAACGTTATAGCGAATACTCAGATCAATTAGCCTCGAAAGCTCTGTCTTAGTCCAAACGCGACCGCCTGGGTTGTGTGGGTTACACAACATGAACAAGCGCACATTTTCATCGCTAAATTGCTTCTCCAATTGATCGAAATCGATCTGATACAAACCATGGCAGTCTATAACTAATGGATTTAGCACCAACTCTCGCTTGTTATCCCTTACGGCGCTAAAAAATGGGTAATACACTGGGGGTTGGACCACGATTTTATCGCCCGGCTCTGTCACTGCTGATACCAGTAGATTCATCGCTGAAACAATCCCTGGGGCATGACATATCCAGTCATTCTGTATCGACCAACCGTGTTGAGTCTTAAACCAATCTATTACCGCGTGGCGGTATGGTTCAAATACGCGGGTATAGCCAAAGAGTGGATGATCCAAGCGAGTTCGAAGCGCGTCCAATACACAAGGCGCGGTCGCGAAATCCATATCTGCCACCCACATAGGCAGAGCGTCATTTACACCAAATTTTGCTAGTAGATGCTCAGGCTCCCATTTTATCGATCCAGTCCCTACCCGATCCGGGAAATCGCTAAAATCAAAAGCGTTCGACATAGCTCTACTTAATTCTACTAGTGTCGAAAATGCCGCATGCCGGTGAACACCATAGCAATTCCATGCTCATCAGCCGCCGCTATCACCTCTTCATCACGAATAGATCCGCCCGGTTGAATAACAGCCGCAATACCTGCTTCGCCAGCAGCATCTAAACCATCTCTAAACGGAAAAAATGCATCTGAAGCCATTACCGCACCAGGTACCTCCAACCCCGCATGTTCGGCCTTTATTCCAGCAATGCGCGCCGAATTAACTCGACTCATCTGCCCCGCACCCACACCAACCGTCATCAAATCCTTGGCATAAATAATTGCATTAGATTTCACAAACTTTGCCACTTTCCAGGCAAATAGAAGATCACTCATTTGCGCTTCACTGGGATGCAGTTTAGTCACCACGTTTAGCTCACTATGAAGCTCAAAGTCACTGCTTTGTAGTAATAAACCACCTGCAACCCGCTTGTATTCCATTTGACTAGTTGCCCCAGACCACTGACCCGAAGCCAGGACCCTAATATTTTTCTTCTGCGCGCAGACTGTCAACGCCGCCGCACTAATCGTGGGCGCGATTACTACTTCGACAAATTGCTGCTCGCAAATTAACGCAGCAGTCTCTTCATCAAGTTCACTATTAAAAGCAATAATCCCGCCAAAAGCAGACTCCGGATCGGTCGAAAACGCACGCTGATAAGCATCCAAAAGGCTCGTTCCCACAGCTACACCACAAGGATTAGCATGCTTGACGATGACACAAGCCGGAGTCCCATCAAATTGTTTTATACATTCCAGGGCTGCATCTGTATCTGCAATGTTATTGTAAGAAAGCTCTTTCCCTTGCAACTGGGTAGCGCTCGCTATCGTTCCAGCCACAGGGTTATTTTGTACGTAAAATGCAGCCTGTTGGTGCGGGTTTTCACCGTACCGCATTGTTTGTTTATGCCTTAATTGCGTGTTAAACGTACGCCCGAAAGGCTGTTTTTCGTTTTCAACATTTAGTGCCCCAAGATGATTCGCAATAGCTCCGTCGTAGTTGGCTGTGTGTTCGTAAGCTTTAACAGCCAAATTAAATCGCAACTGATAGTCGACCGCATCGGTCTCAATCGAGCTTATTACCGAAGAGTAGTCATCGGCATCAACAACAATTAGAACGTCCTTATGGTTCTTTGCCGCAGCACGAACCATTGTCGGTCCACCTATATCAATATTTTCTATCGCGTCAGCCAAGCTGCATTTTGGATCGGCAACAGTAGCCTCAAAGGGATAAAGATTTACGACCACTAAATCGATAGCCGAGATCCCATGCTCCAGCATTACCGCATCATCTTCACCCCTACGACCCAAAATTCCACCGTGAATTAGTGGATTCAATGTCTTAACTCTTCCATCCATCATTTCAGGAAATCCGGTATGTTGACTAACTTCAGTAACCGGGATTCCTTCGCTACTCAACAGCTTTGCCGTACCACCAGTAGAAAGTATCTCTACATTCAGTTCAGCCAATTTGCTGGCAAACTCTACTATTCCTGCTTTATCAGAAACGCTAATCAATGCGCGCTTTATCGAGAATTCAGACATGATTTTCAACTTCAGTATATTTAAATGCTAGATCCATTAGATTAATGATCAATGAATAAGCGGGGGTTCAAGAACTAACGAGGGGTTAACTTAATTCGTATTGCTTTAACTTTTTACGCAAAGTGTTTCGGTTTATACCTAGCATCGCAGAAGCTACTGTTTGGTTACCGCCGGCCTTTTTCATGACTACCTGCAATAAAGGTTTCTCCATTTCAGCAAGCACCATTGCGTACAAGCCCGTCGGGGCCTGTCCATCCAGGTCATTAAAGTAACGCTTTACCGATCTTCTGACAGTATCTGAAACAGTGGTTTTTGCCATTCAATTATGCAGCTCTAGCCGCCAGATTCAATGAAGGATGTATTGGCGATTGTGCTTGCAACACTGCCTTGCTAAGGGCAATAAGTTGCTGATCAGCATCAGCTATTCGATTGACCGACGCTCGTATTGTCGCCGGTACACCCAATCGCATCATATAATTTCCAGCATGCTTGCGAGCCAGAATAACACCGCGCTCAAGCCCGTAGAATCGATGCATCCCTCGAAGGTGTAAAACCATAGTGTCAATTTTCTCTTCAATACTTGGCCCAGCCCGAGATTGCAAAAACCCAAGCCGAACTCCGATCTCGCGAAACACCCAAGGTTGACCTATAGCCGCCCGACCTACCATTACGCCGGCAGCACCGGTCTTTTGTATTACATCTATAGCGACGTCTGGCGAGTCAATGTCACCATTAGCAATAACGGGTATTTTTACTGCGTTAATAACATCAGCAACGGTAATGTATTCAACCGGCCCCTTAAAACGACACGCGCGGGTTCTGCCATGTACGGTTAGCATTTGAACACCACTTTGTTCCGCAATGCGTGCAATTTGCACCGCGTTTTTGCGCTGCAAATCTAAACCTGTACGTATCTTCAGGGTCACTGGCACTTTTACTGATTCGACCACTGCGGTTAATATCTTCGCCACTAACCGCTCATCACCCATTAATGCGGAACCAGCCATCTGCTTACAAACTTTTTTAGACGGACAGCCCATATTTATATCAATGATGTCGGCACCATGATCCACATTGATAATTGCTGCTTCCGCGAGCAGGCTAGGGTCTGTGCCAACGATCTGCACGGAAATGGGGCCTGGCTCATCAGTATGGCTCATACGTAAACGGGACATTTTTGTGTCCCTTAACTCAGGTCGGGACGTAACCATTTCTGTAACGGCTAAACCTGCGTCCCAATTTCTACAAATTCGACGATACGGTAAATCACTCACACCGGCCATTGGTGCAGCAATCACTGGATTTGCTATTTTAATATCACCGATACTAAGCATAATATTCTAATTTCGAGGGCACATTACATTGGTAAATAGTTACTAATACTACAGTGTTGATAAATACATAATTCAACCGATATTCACGCTCAACCCAACTCTATTTACTTGATCTCTCGTGCATTAATCTGTCGTCGGGCGGCCGATGATACGCCTCAGAATCAAGTCGGTAAAGCTTGCCGCTACTGGCGTTGATCTACCAGAGCCACTTCAAATCCAACCGAATCATCAGGTGGATCGGCTATCTCTAATGTAAATTCTGTAATTACATTTGGAGCGAGCTCGTTTCTTGAGGAATCTCCCAAGTATTCATCCGCGGAAAACACTCTTCTAGCCGCAGGCATTCCATCACGATCAGTAAGGGTGAGTTGAACGGAAGGATGCGGCTGCCCGAGAATCGTACGACTAACCATATGTATATCAACGACCAATACCCCTGCCTCAGTATCGTGTGCTGAAACTGATGTGTGAACTAAGTCAATTTTATCAACTTGAACTAGCTCACCAGCCTGGCAACCCGATATCCCACACCACAGATTGACGATTGGTCGCCCAAATACCGTTTGTGATAATTCTACTTTATTAAGGTTTACCAACTGCGCTACGGCCAATACAGAAAAAACTACTATTGCTGCCATCCATGCTCGGGGGTTCTGTAATTCTGTCTTCTCAGACATTACCCTATCGTATGCACCTGAGCTGCTGCTAATACTACCAAACCCACGACCTGAAAACTTTGCACCCCTATCAGATTCCACTTCATCTTTGTCAGCAGGTACATCATCCGTATCCATAGTGCCACGCGCAACCTGCACTTCCGGCCAAGCGGCAACGGTGGGTTCGATGCTCGAGCTCATCTGCAATTCCTCATCAATCGCAAATTCTTTACCCCGCTCATCAAAAGCTCCCTCCGATGATAGCTCTTGAATATCTGACGATACCTCCACTTGTTCAGATTTAAAATTTGATTCCATGCTGTCGACATGGGTTGCCGCCGCACCAAGCAATGCCTCGTCTCCATGCTTATGCTGATTCTCTTTCTCTGCTGCGGCGATATCTGCTTCCAACTGTTGTCGCCAATCAAGTTCTTCAGGCTCTGTCACCAAAACTGATAGGCTCGCCTCTACATCCTGATCTTTTTCCGGCAGTGGTGAGCCCACTGGGCTTTCAAAGCCTTCACCCAACTCTACAGGTTTAGTACTGATTGAATCAGCAGCGGCGGATTGCGAATCTATGTGGACAGAATTTAGTGGCAACGGTATTTGTGCTTGATCTTCCGCCGCAGCCTCTTCGGTCGACGTGGCCTCCCCAACCCTTAGGAAGCCGGGGATCTCAGAACGGCTGTGTGGCTCAACAATAAACGAGTTCCGATTTTTAGTAGTGTTCGATTGCTCCTCAAAATGCGCAGCATCATCAGCATAGTCAAACGTTCTCACTAATACATCCGCTGGATCATCAGCCGGCAGCTCATCCAGTGCAGCAGTCTCTGAGTTAAAAGGCTGCATACATGCGCCGCATCTTGCCCAGCCTCCAAAATCTTTAACGACCGCTGGATCTAGCTCAAATGAAGTACCGCAATGAGGGCATTTAACGTACATCAGTAAACCTAATTAGAAATCTATATACACGCACATTATAATTAATCTAGCAATCGCGTTGACTATTCGAGGTGGTCTATTCACAACAAACTTGCTCACAATACACCCGCTGGCTAATCGAATGTTGAACCAATAAGCAAACACCATTGACCTCTTTCAACTTTCTGGAATTGACACTCTGGAAATGCTTTAACTACGCGCCCTCGTTGATCATCCAGTATTCCTGTAAGCAATAGCGTAAAACCTGGTTTCAACATTTTAAGTAATGCCGGCGCTAATTTTATTATCTCTTCTGCAAGAATGTTAACTATAACAACATCTGCTACCTGGCTGTCGTCTACTTGGTCGGGCAACAAAACCTGCAATTGATCAGACACCCCATTAGCAGAGCCATTCTCAATACTGGCAGAAATAGCCATAGGGTCTATATCTACAGCGACCGCGGTTTTTGCCCCTAACAACAAAGCTGCAATTGCTAAGATTCCAGAACCACACCCATAATCGATTACGCTTCGACCACTCAGATCGGCGTGTGAAAGCCAGTCTAAACACATCGCTGTCGTTCTGTGTGTTCCTGTTCCAAAGGCCAACCCTGGGTCGAGAGCGATATTACAAGCATTTGGATTCACTGGATCAAGCCACTTGGGCACCACCCACAAATCTTTACCAACCTTTACAGGCTTAAACTGTGACAGCCAAACACGCTCCCAATCCTGATCTTTCAACACGGATACTTCACCCAATAAAGCATCGTCGCCCGGTACGACCTGTTCCACCAATTGACAGACTTCATCCAAGTTTACCGATTGGGTAAACAATCCGGTTACATAGACTTGCTCCCAGTCGGGTTCAACCGGAAAAGCGACCTCATAGAATTCGTTATCGCCTGCATTCTCAGTAGTTATTGCTTGAGCCAGACAGGCCTCGAGAACTGCGCCCACGGCTTCAGCTTGGTCTTTATAGACCTGAAATCGAAGGCGTTGCCAACTCAACTGCTTGGTTGGTCTTGCAAATAGGAAATAGCCGCTTGCAAGGCCAATTCGTAACCTTGGGCACCCAAACCACAAATCACACCTTCTGCTGCATCTGAAAAGTAACTGTGCTTACGAAATTCCTCCCGTGCATGAATATTAGACAAGTGCACCTCGATATAGGGAATTTCGACACCCAAAATTGCGTCACGCAGCGCCACACTAGTATGCGTAAATGCCGCTGGATTAATAATTAGAAAACCAACTTTTCCCGCCGCTTGCTGAACCATATCAATTAACTCGTGCTCAGCATTACTCTGCTTAAAGCTGATTTTGAAGCCAGCTTCATTAGCAAACACGGATAACTGTTGGTTTATTTGTTCCAACGTCTTCGCACCATAATGCTCTGGCTCCCGGGAGCCAAGGAGATTTAGGTTGGGGCCATTTAGTACAAGAATTGAGGCCATTTTTAGTCCGGTCTATTTACAAATATCAGAATAATCACATTATACCCGCTTCCGCGCGCTTATTCCGAATACCACAACGTCAGTTGCCCTTAAAACTAACGATATATGAGAAGCACACCTATAGGCTAGTTGTCACTAGCGGCGTACGCCAAATTTAACCACCCACGTATATCCTGTTCTTGAACGGTACCTAATTTACTGGAGATGACTTCACCGCTAGAGCTTAGCAACACCGTATACGGGAGTAACCCTTGTTCATTTCCGTTTTTAGCCATTAACTCTGGCCCTTCCAGATCAGCGACGAATATCGGGTAAGTAATTTTTAACTCTTCAACCATTCTCGCGGCTGAGTCAGCGGCATCAATCGCTAACCCCGCAACACTAAACCGATTGCCACCTAGCTCAATTTGCAAAGACTGCAACATTGGCATCTCTTCGACGCAAGGCTTGCACCAGGTCGCCCAAAAGTTAACCAGTATGTATTCGCTATCGATCGCATTTAGACTGGACTGCAAGCCATTCAGATCATTAAGCCTAGCACTTAATAAATTGTCTCTAGACTCCTCGCTTTCAATAATCTCTGATGCTTGAAGCTCTATATCTAACGCGCCATCAGTTACTACTAAAATCTCCTCGGCACGATTATTTGCTAAATAGTATCCGCCTAAAAAAACAATCCCCGCGCCTGCTATCAGCACACTTTTATTCACTACTTGATCTCAGTCAATAAGCCTAAAAATTCTTCAGAAGGAATGTAGCCATACCTGTTTAGATCATCTCTTAATGTGCCGCTGGCATCAACAAACAAAGTTGCCGGAGGCCCGAACACACTGTAAATCCCTTTTATCTCATTCGCCAAACTACTCGGATCTGTAACATCTACCTTAATTAACTGCACTCCATCGAGGGCCTCTAGGACAGCAGGGTCGACAAAGGTTGTCTCTAGCATCCTGACGCATTCGACGCACCAATCAGCGTAGAAATCTATAATTATTGGCTTATCCTTGGCGGCAAGTAGCTCTGCTTGCAAACTAGAGACAGAATCGACCTCTGTAAACTTTGCAGCCTGCTGTTGAATGCCGACCGCACCATTTCCACTACTTTGAGTAAATACTTGTAATGGGCGAAACAGGTCATTGCTACCAGCAGCCGCACCAACCAGGGTTAACAGCCCCCAAAAAAGAAATACCACCGCCGCAATCATCGGTAAAAGCTTGCTTGCTCCGTTAGATTCGTCTTTAGGGGTAAGCACCACCCAAGAATAGGCGGCCAACCCGATTAACCAAACCGCCCATAACCAAATAGACTCAAAATCCTTGATGGTATCCAGCAAATAAATAGCAACAGCCAGAATCATAAAACCGAACAGTTGTGTTACCCGCTCCATCCAAGCCCCTGCTTTTGGCAACAACCAATTTGCACCAAATCCAAACGCTACCAGTAAGACTCCCATACCCAGTGCGAGGGAAAACATAATTGCTCCACCCAACATCGGATCACCAAACTGAATCGCAGCGCCTAAGGCCACGATCAATAGTGGCGAAACACAGGCACCTACAATTAGCGCCGAAAATAGTCCAACAACGAAAGCGACCCCATATTTACCAGAGGCCATTGTGGATGTGCTTTGTTGAATTCGACCCTGAATACTAGACGGCATTTGAATTTGAAATACCCCAAACAAAGACAACGAAAGTACTGCCAAAAGCAGAGCTATTGCTCCTATCCAAACTGGTGACTGAAAATAGGCCTGTAACTGTGCTCCAGTCCAACCTGCAAGCACACCCATCGCAGTGTAAGTAACCGCGGTGCCCAGAACATAAAAAATTGAAAGTATTCCGCCTTTACCTGTTTTTGATTCGCCCGCCACAAGACCAGACAAAATAGGGATCATCGGCAACACACACGGTGTGAAGGTTAATAACACACCAACCCAAAATGCCGTAAGCAGATATGAAACAAGCGATTTTCGTTCGGGCTGATCAACACCACCCGCGGCCCAAACAGCCCCAAGTACTGAGGAAGCATTATTTTCTATCACGTTTGTTACGGTTGGCGAACTCTCAGCAGTCGAGCCTTCTGGCAGCACTACCGTAACACTGCGAGTCATTGGAGGGTAACAAACTCCAACAGGCTTATTACACCCTTGTCCCTTAACGACAAACTCTAGTTCCGACGAACCACCTACGGCACTCATTGAATGGGTATAATTTACCCCAGTAAAATATACTTCAATAGAGCCAAACAGCTCGTCATCTACCACTTCACCATCCGGTATTTCCATCGGACCCAAAACTACAGTTGAATCAGCAGTAGTTTCGGTGAAAAATTTATCTCGATACATATAGTAGCCATCAGCAATTTGCCAATAAACTGTCAGTGAACCTGTATCGGTTACGTCTGCGATAACTTTAAAAGCTTCTTCTTCAGGCAACAAGCTTTGTGTTTGCGAAGAAAGTTGCGCCTGACCTATAGACGTAAATGCGGCCATTAGTAGGCCAAGAACTAACTGTTTCAATCGTGTATTCATTTAATCGAACCTTCTACCCATTCAAGATATTTGTGCGAACCAGTTTCTATTGGGATCGCTATTAACTCTGGCACTTCATGCGGATGCACTTCTAATACTACTTTTTCTAACTCAGCATACTTCCGTCTGGTTGTCTTTATTACCAGCGAAATCTCTTCGTCCGAGCACACTTGACCGTCCCAAATGTATATTGATTGCACACCCGAGCTAATATTGACACAAGCTGCGTGCCGACCTGCAACTAATTGTTTCGCTAAACTGTTCGCGAGCTCCTTGTCAGGCACATTGCAGTACACCAGCAACACCTCTTGCTTAGCTTGTTTGTTGTCAATTGGACGATCTAGCATTACCAGTTTCTAATCATGTATGACTTATTTGGCATTATACTATTAACGGTAGTTGCTAACGTATATCCAACCTACATCAAAAATCACATATTACATCCATGCTATTCCTAATTATTCTCGCACTTTTCATAATAGTACCCGTGGCTGAAATCGCGCTTTTTATAGAGCTTGGCGGAAATTTTGGGGTGTTCAACACTTTGTTGCTTATCATAATAACTGCTGTTTTAGGTGCCTCGTTAGTAAGACAGCAAGGCTTTCAAACCCTGGCTAATGTCAAAAAACAAACAGCGGCTGGAAATTTGCCGGCAATGGAAATGGCGGAAGGCGCAGCATTACTATTTGCCGGTGCGTTACTACTAACTCCCGGATTTTTAACCGATACAATAGGGTTTTGTTTATTAATCCCACCACTTCGACGTAAATGGATTAGATTTCTCGGCCAGCAG
>ERZ887942.23-NODE-23-length-108955-cov-58.123462_pt1 | contig 108955 bp, 82 predicted proteins | sample MGYA00521099_ERZ887942 | MGnify/ENA primary metagenome ERZ887942 (study PRJEB32303, sample SAMEA104408605) | aquatic metagenome | biome: Brackish water; feature: Pelagic; material: water | place: Baltic Sea | collected 2014-06-07T06:48:00 | depth 16,251 m ... | reverse complement strand
GGCCGCTCTGACACGCAGCCGCGAACGCGACGAATGCCAGTCAAAGCTGGCACGACTAGGCCTGGTTGTCGAAGGTTGACATAAAGGGATCGCGTCTTGTTGCAGGACATGAAAACCGCAAAGTTGTACCCGGAATCTTAACAGTTCGATGGTAAACGGTATTCAAGCGGTGAGTCGACGGAGTTAAATCAACGTCATGATCGAAGCCGAACGAGTAGTACTGTTTGGTTGAGCGAAAAAGACTCTCGAAACATTCGCTATGTTTGTCTCAGGAGACGGCGTTGAAGAATTCGAGACAGTCGACGGCAATAGCAGCAATCGCGGCATTCAGCACTTACTTTTGCATGTACGCGTTCCGCAAGCCATTCACAGCGGGCACGTTTGACGGACAGGAATTCGCGGGACTTGACCTGAAGACAGTGTTGGTGTTGTCACAACTTTGCGGCTATATGCTGTCGAAGTTCATTGGCATCAAGGTCATAGCCGAGATGCCGAAGGGGCGTCGGGCCATCGCGATGATCGGACTCATGGCATTTGCTGAATTGGCGCTGGTAGGCTTCGCGTTTTTGCCGCCACGGGCAAAAGTGATCATGATGTTCCTTAACGGACTTCCGCTGGGGATGGTGTTTGGTCTGGTGCTGTCGTACCTTGAAGGTCGTCGACAAACAGAAGCACTGGCGGCGGGGCTGTGTGCGAGCTTTATCGTATCATCGGGAGTCGTAAAGTCCGTCGGAAGCTGGCTTGTGGTGGATCAGGGGTTCACAGAGTATCAGATGCCCTACATCACCGGCCTTCTGTTCTTACCTCCAACTTTGCTGTTCGTTTGGCTGTTGCAACAGACTCCGGAACCCGACCAGGAAGATCGGTTGCTCCGTTCAGAGCGAACTTCGATGAATGGCAGCCAGCGATGGGCTTTCTTCCAGGCCTACATGCCGGGCTTGTCGGTGTTGATGTTGGTCTACGTTGTTCTCACCGTGATTCGGACGATTCGCGACGACTTCGGCGTCGAAATCTGGCAGGCACTGGGAGTCAATGAAAAGCCAGCCGTGTTTGCGAAATCAGAGACCGTCGTGGCCATCGTAGCGACAGTGGTGAATGCTCTGGCAATTTGCATCGTCGGCAATGTCAGAGCGCTTGCAGCTTCAGTTGTGCTGATGTGTGGTGGCTTCGTAGTTGTCGCCTGTGCCGCGATTCTGCAATGGTCGGGAAGCCTGCCACCATTTCCGTTTATGGTGGCTTGCGGAATCGGTTTGTATTTGCCGTATGTCGCGTTTCACACCACGGTCTTTGAACGCCTGATCGCCGCTTCACCCCGCCCGGGCAATTTGGGTTTTCTGATGTATCTTGCCGATTCGATCGGGTATCTCGGCTACGCGGCCGTTGTTACATTGAAGATCTTTGCCCCACCTGGCGATGCTCTGTTTGGGCTGTTTCGATCGGGGATTTTGGTGAGTTCTATCTTCAGCGTATTCGCCTTGATCTTCGCGGTTCGATATTTTCGTCGAGTACTCACAGCGGGCGAACAGCAAATGCCCATGGCAATTCCCGAGGCTTCATCATGACATTGCCAGGTTTTCGTGCCATGTGTCGAGCTGCTGTGTTCTCTGCGGTGGGTCAGCCGATTGAAATTCGCGAAGTCGCAGTTCCGCAGCCTGGCCCGCGCGAAGCGTTGGTACGAATCACCTGTTGCACAATCTGCGGCAGTGATTTGCATACGTTTTCCGGTGCTCGTTCTTCACCCATGCCGACGGTGCTCGGACACGAAATTATCGGCGTGGTGGAAGCTGTCAACGAAGGCGAATTCGTGCTGACCGACGTTGCTGGTCAAACGCTGGAAGTTGGCGATCGAGTGACATGGTCAGTCGCTGCATCGTGTGGAAGCTGTCATCGTTGCGAAGGCGGGATTCCTCAGAAGTGCCAAACGCTGTTCAAGTACGGTCACGAAGTCTGTACGGAAGATCATGAACTGAGCGGCGGGCTGGCCGAGTACTGCCTGCTGCAAGCGGGCACGGCCGTTGTGAAGTTGCCCTCCGAATTGCCCGATGCCATCGCCTGCCCCGCGAATTGTGCGACCGCAACAGTCGCGGCAGCCGTACGATCGGCGGGAGATCTGGCGGGCAAACGAGTTCTCGTCTTCGGCGCAGGCATGCTGGGTTTGACGACGTGTGCATTTGCGACAGCAGCCGGAGCGGCCGACGTCAGTCTGTGCGATGTCAACGAAGACCGGCTGGCTCAGGGTGCTAGCTTCGGCGCAACTTCGTTGTTGCGGACAGTGACCACGGACGACAACGACAGCGTCTTTGAGATGTCTGGCCATCCGTCGGCCGTTCAATCGGCGATTAACGCGGCAAACATCGGCGGAACCGTCATTCTGGTGGGTTCGGTCAGCCCAGCGGCAACGGTGGCTGTTGATCCCGAGCGAATCGTGCGGCGGTTGCTGTCGATTCATGGCGTGCACAATTATCGACCGGGCGATCTGGTCACGGCTGTCCGGTTTCTGGAAGAATATCATCAGCAGTTCCCATTCGCCGATTTGGTGCAAAAGGCCTTTTCACTGGCTGATGTGAATGAGGCGTTCCAGTTTGCTGTTAAGAACCGGCCGATTCGAGTCGCCGTGATTCCGTAATGAAAGTGAACTTTTGCATGGTCACCGTTGAACAAATCATCAAGCTGTTTGCAGAACGTGGCGACTCGCAATACGGTGGAGAAGCCGTCACACAGCGACAGCACGCATTGCAGTGTGCCGCGCTGGCCGTTCAGGCACACGCTTCGCCGGCTTTGGTCACAGCCGCGTTGCTGCACGATATCGGGCATTTGGTGCATGCGTTGCCGGATGACGCTCCCGATCAGGGAGTGGACGATGCTCATGAAGAACTTGGATATCGTTACCTGCGACAGATCTTTGATGAATCGGTGACGGAACCGGTTCGACTTCATGTCCCCGCCAAACGCTATCTGTGTGCGGTGAATTCTGATTATCATGCTCAGCTAAGTGAGCCTTCAATTGTCAGCTTGAAACTGCAGGGTGGCCCGATGTCCGAAACGGAAGTGGCCGAATTCCGAGCCGGCAGCTTTGCTGAAGATGCCGTCAGTCTCAGACGCTGGGATGATCTGGCGAAGGTTGCCGATCTTGCGACGCCAGCGATCGAAGACTTCGAAAAATACCTACAAGCGGCGGCAATGCACAGCATGCAACAGAAGGCAGAGACGTGATCGCGAAATTTGATGTCGCCGTGATTGGTGGAGGAATCGTAGGACTGGCTCACGCCTGGATGGCCGCTCGTCGCGGGCTGAGCGTCGTGTTGTTCGATCGATCGCCTCGAGCTGAAGGCGCGACTGTTCGCAACTTTGGCATGATCTGGCCCATCGGGCAACCATCCGGCGAATTGTACGCAACCGCCTTGCGTTCTCGAGAACTGTGGCTGGAACTGGATGAGCAGAGCGTCGTGAAGGCGGCTCAGTGTGGATCGCTGCATCTGGCTCACCACGATGACGAACATGCTGTACTGGAAGAATTCAGCAGCGGCGGAACTCACGACTGCCGATTGTTGTCGGTAGCGGAAACATTGACCGCTGCTCCCATTGCCAACCCAACCGGATTGAAAGGCAGCATGTGGAGCCCCACCGAACTGCGAGTGGATCCTCGAGTCGCGGCCGCCAGCATCGCGGCGTGGCTGGAATCGTCGCAAGGCGTCACGCGACACTTCGGCAGTCCGATCGCAGAAGTCGACAACGGAAACATCACAGCAGCCGATGGCCGACAATGGCAGGCAGAACGCATCATCATTTGTTCGGGCAGCGATCTGAAGACGCTGTTTCCGGAAGTGCTGGCATCGTCGGGGTTACGACTTTGCAAGCTGCAGATGTTGCGAACGGTCGCTCAGACAGGCAGCGTTCATCAGGACGCTCATATCGCCAGCGGCCTGACGTTGCGGCATTACACGTCGTTTGGCCATTGTCCGTCGCTGCAGAAAGTGAAAGACCGAGTCGCCGCGCAGAATCCACTGCTGGATCGTTACGGCATTCACGTGATGGCAACTCGATCGGACAGTGGCGAGCTCATTCTCGGAGATTCCCACGAATACAACGATGACATCAGCCCGTTCGATAAGGCGGAAATCGATGAACTCATTTTACTGGAACTGCAGAAGATCATTCAGCTGCAGAACTGGACGATTAAAGAACGCTGGCACGGCGTGTACGCAAAGCATTCCAGCCTGCCGATCTTCGAAGCGGAACCGCAACCCAACCTGCATGTGTGTGTGGGCCCCGGTGGAGCAGGCATGACGATGTCGTTCGGACTCGCCGATCGATCATGGAACCGATGGACAGGAAAGTAGACTCACAGATGTCAGAACCGTTTCAGTATCTCAAGGCCGTCGTCTTTGATTGGGCGGGAACAACTATTGACCATGGCTGCATGGCCCCGGCAATTGTTTTTCAGGAAATCTTCCGCCAGCGCGGTGTGACGATTACCGCAAAGCAGGCACGCGAACCCATGGGCATGGCCAAGCGCGATCATATCGCAGCAATTGCTGCCATGCCCGACGTCGCGTCGGCGTGGCAAAGCCAGCACGGAACCACCTGTGACGACGATCAAATCGACGCCATGTACGCCGATTTTCTGCCGCTGCAAAAGGCGACATTGGCTGATCACAGCCGGATGATTTCCGGCGCTGCCGACGTCGTGGAATGGTGCCGTGGTCGCGGGCTGAAGATCGGATCTTCGACTGGCTATACTCGAGAACTCATGGAAGTCGTGACCGCCGCCGCCGCGACTCAGGGGTACATCGCCGACTGTGTGTTGTGTTCGGAAGACGCTCCCAAGGGCCGCCCTGCTCCGTTTCTGTTGTTCGAGGCGGCCAGAAGAATGGGCGTTTATCCCATGTGGCACGTTGTCAAAGTCGACGACACACCGGTGGGAATTGAAGCCGGTCGAAACGCCGGCTGCTGGACGATCGGGATTACTCGAACAGGAAACTGCGTCGGCCTGACCGAAGCCGATCTCGCCGATCTATCGCCGGCCGAACGCCAGCAGCGCATCGACGAAGCGGCGGCAACTTTAAGAACAGCGGGTGCTCACTACGTCATCGAAACCGTGGCCGACATGCGACCGGTTCTTGAAGAGATCGAATCCAGGATCGCCGCGGGGGAATATCCGAATTCGGCGGGATCATGACCGCAGGCAACAGACGGCTGCAGTCCCACTTACTGTTGGTGAATATCCTGATCCAGCATTTGAATTCGCCAATCGTTGTTTTCGGGGCCGAGAATATACGTTTCTTTCAGAGCGTAGTAGTTGCCAGTGATCGTGGTGATAGCATGGCCGCCGGTGAGCTTTTTGATCCACGTTTCCATTTTGTCCCATTCCGATCGCTCCGGGCCGTAGGCGTAGGCAAAGTCGTGCGATCGATCGTCGTAGCAATAGGTGAAAACCGGCACTCCTTTGGGAGTATTGGCAACGCTCTGTCTCTTGTAGCCGCTGCAGACGATGAAGTCGATTTGAACGCCTTCGTCCGCTTCGACTTGCCAGGTCGCCAGGTTGTACGACGTCAACACCAGAATCACGGGTCCGCTGGTGTCGGTCACTCGAACCTTCACAGGGTTTTCATAACTTTGATAAACGCCAATCGCGTGAACACGTGGTGCAGTGCTTAGCGGTGCTGGCACGGGATAACGAAACCGGCGTTCGAGTTCGGCCAGTCGGCGTTCCAGCTTCTTCGCCTGTTTGGTTTCGCCCGTACTTAGAAGTTCGGAATGCAGCTGTCGCAAATGCAGCAAATACTGATACACGCGAGCTAAAGGCGGACCGTCCGGAAGCTGCTGTTGATCTTTGGAATCAATAGTCTGATGGGTCGAATAGCGAACATCGCTCGAAGCCTGTTGTTGTTGCAGAGCCTCTACTTCGCCGTGTTGAGCGATCGTTTCCGCCGGACGTCTGTCTTCGGCCAACTCTGGCCCATCGTTTGAAAGACCGACGAGACCAGAAAGAAAGGCGACACCAACGGAAATTATCTTCGTGTAATTCATCATTCGCCTCGCGTGAAACTGCAAAAGCCGTCAGCTATACAGCGAGCAAACGTAGCAAATGGTTCAAAGAAAATCGGCAAATCAGCTGCTCGTGCCGCTGTTGCAGTCTTGACTGGCCTTACAACGAATCTGCCGGACTCGATTTGCAAAAAACGCGACTAATGCTTTTGGGGCCCAATTCAGACGAGTCGAACCCGGCAATAAAAAAGATGACTGCTCAAACCGCGGAACAGAAGAATACCCGGTCCATCCGCCGTGGCAGGGCAGCGTCCAGCGTTCACGGCCTGACATCGATGCAGAAATTGAAGCAGCAGAGTTGCAGGAATCGGCAAACGAAGCCACGCCAACGCCAACGCCCAAAAAGCGGCCAGACCGTCCCGTCAAAGCAAAACGCTGCTGCAACAGTCGCGGCTACTTTGAAATGCAGAACAGATGCTGCTCGCCTCGGATAAACAGTTCGTTATCAACCGGGGCCGGAGTCGCGTCAACCGTTTCTCCGACGGAATTTGTGGCCACGATTTCCAGCTTGTCAGAATCCTTAATGACCACCGTTGTGCCACTGCGGTCGGTGGAAAAAATGTAGCCACCGGCAGCAATGGGCGAAGCGTAAAGACTGTTCAGCCCCGACACGCGACTGGCTTCGAAGTGAGGTTTGCCGGTTGCAGCATCAACGCACGTCAGAATGCCCGTCTTGCCCTTGTGAAAATATAGTCGCCCCGACGACAGCAGCAACGACGCGATATCGGGCGTGTCGCGATTCGTCGTCCAGACAACGTGCTGGGTCCCTTCGATGTCGCCCTTCCCGTCAGGTCGAAAAGCTGCCAGAAATGAACCTCTATGTCCGCTGCCCACAAAGACCAGACCATCCGCGGCAACCGGACAGGCGACCGGGCGTTCCGTCTGACCGCCACAACGCCACAGCTCTTTGCCTGTTTCCAGGTCGTACGATCGAGCGCACGTCTGGCCGTTCATGATGACCTGTTGCTGGCCGTCGTGTTCGATCACCAGCGGAGTTGCCCAGCACGTTGGTTCGTCGCGGTTAGTCTTCCAGATCGTCTTTCCAGTTAGCTTGTTCAAGGCAAAAATAGAAGACTGTCCTTCGTGATCCCACGGCACAATGATCTTGTCGTCTGCCAAAGTTGGCGAACTGCCCTCGCCAAAACTGTTACGAGTCTCCATCTGTCCAAGATCGTTACGTTCCCAAACCAGAGTGCCATCCATAGTGTAGCAGTACAGCCCGCGCGAACCGAAGTGAGCGTAAACATGTTCACCGTCGGTACAGGGGGATGCCGACGCAAAGCCGTTTGTGGAATGTGTTTCCTGGTGAGGCAACGCTTCCGTGGCGATTTTTTCCCACAGCAGTTTTCCATCTTTGCGGTTAAAGCACATGACTTTGAACTGCAAATTCTGCAACTGGCTGCCCCCGCGTCCTCCACGATTGCGACCTTGTCCCGGATTGGCGGCGGCCGCTTCTGACTGATCACCAGCAGCTGGAACGGCCGTCGTGACGAACACGCGATCTTCCCAGATCACCGGAGAACCAGAACCGCGACCAGGAATTCGAACTTTCCATTTCACGTTCTTCGTATCACTCCACTCAGTAGGTGGTGAAGCATTGCTGGCGACACCATTTCCACCGATGCCTCTCCAGTGCGGCCAATTATCAGCCAGCACTGATACACTCGAAGCCAAAACAAGAGCAGTAAATGTCAGTAGAAATGTTTTCACGATTAATCCCCGGGACGAAGCAGCGAAAATGCTGATCGGATTGTAGATCAAGACCAAGCTTCACCGAAAGCCGTCCGTGGTAAATTCCTCGGATGCACGCCTCGGCGGCAGTCAGTCCGTTTTTCCATGCAGCACTGCCACACATGGGAACCACAGCGCAAACGCTGTAGAATTCCGACCGGGTTGCTCAGAACGTGAGTCATTCCATGACGCAGCAGACGACTGCTGCAGTCTGGAATTCACAAATAGCAGGCAAGGTTCATGCCGACCGAAAGTCTTCGGACTGGCTATCAGGTTAACGGATTCATTCCCGCCGTGGCGTTCTTCCACAGGAATCTGATGCCCAGAATATTGATAATCACCAGGACCAGCAGCACGATTGGTGAAGAGTTCATCCCAAAGTTTTCGACGGTCATGCCAAACGCAAAACCATTTCCGATCATCACCGGGAAGAAAATAGCGTCAACGAAAGCCAGGCCGAGTCCCACAAGACGGCCTTGTGAATGACGGATGTCACTTATGGCCACCATGCCAAGGATTGTTGTCACCAACAAAGGCAAGGCGGCAATCACGGCTACCGAAATGACGATGAACGGTGGCTGAGGTGAGGAGACGGCTGTGGCCATTTGACCGTGTGTCTGTCGAACAGCCGGACCAGATTCAACAATGGTGAGCGAACTGATCATCAGAAGAAACGGCAATGGGATCAATACGGCTCCAATGATCGCCTTCCTGGAAAACCTTGGTCGTTCAGTGACGGCAGACACCGAATTCGGTGCGGCAACCGGTCGGCGGACTTCGTCCTGGACGAGTGATGTTGCAAATCCTTCGGGCTGCGGAGGCGAATCAAATTGAGGTGTCGCCACGGCCACTGCACCGAAAGCTGCTGCGGGAAGATGGCCGACTGAACTGTCCCGTTGCGACGGTAGCGGGTCTTCGGCAAGTGCGTGCCGGACACCAGTGGCACACAGCAGAATCATACCAACCGACAGCCCAACGCTACCATAAAAAGCGGGATGGAAGGTCAGCGTGTGAGGTACTCGATAGAGTTGTTCAACTTCATCGCCCCAGTAACCGTGCGAACTCTGAAAGACGACAGTGGTTGGTACTTTCGCAGATGCAACTTCAGCGGTTTGCCGCGTTCTGGACGGTGGCGGAATTCTGACCAGGCGAGTATTCACCTCATTGTAAGAGATCAGCGTAGAGATCAGAGCCGCGACAGCAATCAGCGTCAGTAACATCTGCCAACCGGCGTTGCGCCGTTTTCTTTGCGGAAGTGCGACCAGCAGCAGAATCAGGCAGGCAAAACACCCGCAAACGAAGCACCCTGAGAGGGTACTCACGCCGTGAAACGTATGATGTTGAGCGTCAATGACTTCGCCAAAGTAGGATGCGTTTGAGTAGGTCGATTCATAAGCGTCCTGAAACACGCACAGCGAATATACTTCGCTTGATGAAGTAGCCGCCAATTGGTCAACGTGTGATTCGCTGTCGATTTTCGCGTTGCTTTGCGGGTTGAGTAAACTGAAGCCAATCCATGGGAAGAAGCAGGCAACACATCCGAAGATAGACACCAACATCATCAACACGGTCGGCACTTGAGGACGTTCTGACTGGCCGGTCGGCCCGGAATCTGATGCCAGCCATTTCCACGCGGCCATCGCTTCGCGTTCAATAATCGTCGACGCGCCAATTGGATAGGCTGGCTGCGATTCCTGATTCAATCCCGTCACATTCACGGAAGAAATAGCATCCACGTGCCGCCTGAGTTCACTGGCGGTTTGATAGCGGCGTTCGGGTTCGCGTGCGAGAGCTCGCAAGACGACTGCGTCCAGCCGAGCATCAACGCCGGCTTTCACGGACGGAGGTTCGAATTGTCCCATCGGCAGTTCGCCCGTCAGCAATTCGTAAAACACGACACCCAGTGAAAATATGTCAGCTCGCCGATCAACGGCTCGCGAACCTTCCATTTGTTCGGGAGCCATATACCGAGGCGTCCCCATCACCTGATGAGTGCCCGTGAGAGTGAAGCTTTCTGCCGAACGTTCGGCCAGCTTAGCCAAACCGAAGTCGGCAATCTTCACTCGACCACGCATGTCGACCAGGATGTTTTCTGGCTTGATGTCTCGATGGACAACTCCTTCGTCGTGAGCAAATTCCAAAGCGTCGCAGATTTGAGCAATGATGGTCAGCGCCTGATCGGTCTGCAATTGCCCGCCCTGAACGACTTCTCGCAAGTTCGGTCCGTCGACGAATTCCATCAAAAAGAAATAGAACTTCGAAGCTGGTTGATCAGCGCTTGCGGGCACATCAACTTCGCCAAAATCGTGCACACCCACAATGTTTGGATGATTCAGTTTCGCCAGCGTTTTCGCTTCACGGTTGAAGCGTTCTGCAAAGGCAGCGTCCATCGCAGATTCGGGGCGGATGATCTTTAACGCGACACTGCGGTCAAGCTTCTTTTGGCGAGCTCTGTATACGGTGCCCATGCCGCCGACGCCCAGCACAGCGGTGATTTCCAGTTGAGGAAAATACGGAGCGATCTGCTGTGGCGATGCCGGAACGAATGGTGCCCCGGACGGCGTGGTACGGGCGAAAGCCGGTGAATTAGCGGACGAATTATCGTCGGACAGCCCGGCCAGCATAAGGCAGCGCGGGCAGATACCTTCTGGTGCATCCGCCGGAAGTAGGCTTCCGCATTGTGGACAATTGGTCGGTTCCGTCATCAATTTGGCCTTTGTTTTGAGCTTACGTTACTCCTTCTGACGGAAAACCTCGCAACAGTAACACGATTTTCTGAGATTCTTTCTTAGCCCTGCAAAGTTCTGAAAAGGTTGCGAATTTCATCATCGACGTCTTCCGGCCTGGAAACGGTGTCCGCAATTTCCTGCCTTAGAATCTCACGATACCGTTTTCTCATCCGAGACCCCGCCATTTTTGCGGCGGCTTCCGTCATTTGCAGTCGCTCGGCCACCTGCCCCCACGTCTTGCCTGACGGGCTGCCGATCAGAAGCGGTTTCAGATGTGCGAACAGTTCGGCTTTGCCTGAATCGACGTATTCAGACTTCAGCCGTTCCATGATTTGCGACAGCAGCGTCATGGCCCAGTCGCGGTCAAAGATTTGTTCGGGCGTCAATCCATCGACCGGCTCGATCTTGATGGAAGAATCCACCGAAGCGAAGTTCAGAGAAATCGGAGCCTTGCCTCCGCCGCGCTTCAGAGCGTTCGCTTTCTCCCACTGATGCGACAAAAAGTGCTTCAAAGATCCCAGCAGGTAGGACCGAAACTTTCCTCGTGAAGGATCCGCGTCACCAATCAGTTTCTTTTCCAGCAGTTCCGTAAAAAACGCCTGAGTCAGATCACGAGCTTCAGTGTCGTTGTTAACTCGCCGCTTGATGTAGCCATACAAAGGCACCCAATACGCTTCGCATAAATCAGCAAGAGCCCGTTGCGAATCCGGCGAAGAATTCTGCCCCGCGCAAGCAACCATGCTCCAGCGAGTGGTCGCGAAGTTCTGATTGTTCGGTTGCAAAGCCATTCGCAAAGAATGACGTCACCCGGATGCTGAGTCAATTGCAGGTCGATTCAAGGATGCGGAACTGGAAGACGGCGCGATAATTCCTCTTTTCCCCCTGAAAAATGAGGCAAAAAAAGAAATGGCTGCAAAATGATTTCAGCACAGATGTTTGCCGACCATTTTTCTGCCTATCACTCAAGTCTGGTTCGGGGCCATGCAATATTTTCCCTCTCAGACTAACACAACAAGAACAGGCATTGTAAGTGTTGGGGACTGGAAAACGGGCAGCTTTTCCAGCCGTGGCGAGTGAACGAGGCAGAGTTGGGTGAACTGAGAGAACTATAATCGCGGCCCAGAGAACACCGCGGCGTACCACATGTGGAAATTTGCCGAGAGCCAGCAATTCGGGCGGGTACTGCCCTTGTTGTTGGTGTGCCGCGTCATCGCGTAGCAGAGCAGGCGTGGGGCTAAAGGAAATTGTGAAGCCGTTGCTGCGGAATGAGCGTCCGTTTGGGCAGCCGTTCAGGAAGCATAGCTTCCTGACTCTATGAGCTTCCGTCAGGGGAAAAAGATAAGGGCCATCCTGTCTTTTTCGGCAAGCTAAGCTGAAAAGCTCAGTGAAGTGATTTAGTTCGGCCCAGCGGGATTACGGTTTGCATCCGGCCAGTTGATTGAATAGAGCAACTTACTTGTTGTTGTGGACGGTGCTGACTCGTGGGCAACCGCCCACACAGTCCAATTAGCGTTCTCCGCGGCCACAAGTCAGCGAAAATCACTGTAAGGTGCCATGCCCTCGCAAGCGAGGGCATGGCACCTGGGCTATCTGCTTGTGATCGAACGTGGTGTAGGGGTTACTTCTTTTTGGCGGGTTTGGGGTCGAGGTTTTCGTCGATCTGGCCGGGTTCCAGTTGGGATTGAACTCCATCGGCCGGTACTTCCATTTTGGCGATCCACAGCATGCCGTTCAGGACGACCTTGCGGAAATCATCGTTGGACCAGTTGTCGTGAAAGTGGCCGCCCGTGAAGCCGAAGCCTCGTCCGCCGTCGGGACGTTCTACGGCCCACATCGTGGCTTCAGCTCGACCGGAGCTTGCTTTGATGTGTTCGTAGGGTCCTTTTGGGTAAACGTACGGTCCGTCTCGCACATCGTCGGATGGCACCGCCAACAGAATCGGAAAGAACTTGATACCTTCTGCTTCGGCTGGAACGTTGCCTGGAATGTCAGCGATAAATCGCATGTTGAAATACCATTCGTCGCTGATTTGAAACGGCTTCACACCTTGAGTTATGGCGTGATCTGGCAGCACAGCAAACTGTGGTTCCCAGATCGGATTGCAGCTGAACATGTTTTCGTAGTGGCCACCGATCCAACGTTTGAGTTCCTGTCCGGCTTGATCGGGAATCACTTCCACACCGTAATGCATGCAGCCGATGCCGACGCCCTGTTTGACCCATTCGTCGATCAGTTTCAGTCGTCGTCCGTCTTCCTGAACCACTTCGTGACGTCCACCACCGTCCATGTAAAACACGACAGCATCGGCATCATTGAAGACGCTTTCATCTTTCGGCCAGCCATTCAAAACGATTTCGACTTTAAGGTCGGGAACGTCTTTCAGGCTTTTGGCCAACAGTTGCACGCCCGCATTAAATTCGTGCATGCGAGGCGGGTGAGAAGGCTTGCCGGCGACAATCACAAGCTTTTTGGTGTCGGCTGACTGGCAGGAATCACTCGTCAGCATACAGCTGGCCGTGATGGCCAAAGCAAATAGTATTCGAATCATTGAAAAGTAGCTCCACTATGGATTTTCTGTTGACGCGTTGTGCCAACAGTGAATTCAACAAACCAACGAACGATGAAACCTGTTCGTCTTGTCGGTTTCTACACAAAAACCCTGCTCCATGCCACGATGACAATGGTCAAGGCAGCGCCGTCAGCGAATGTGAATCGATCCGACCTGGCAGAACGGCGAACATAGTCCAGCAGCCGCCCCGTCGCACACGCGTATCGACAATAGGCCATGGGCACGAAGCGAGAAATCAGCAACGAACCTACGGCCAGAATAAGACTGCTGGTTCCCGCCACATACCAGATGTACGCGTTAAATGGTTCCCACGCCGCTAAATTCCAGTTGATTCCAAATACTGTGACAGTGACAGCAAGCAGCAGAATCAGGCCGGGCAGCCATAACAATCTGGAAATCCACGCGGGAAGCTTTTTCGTCTGACCTTTTCGTCTTACCAGTTGTTGAGCCGCTCCGTGAGGACACAGATGGCTGCAATAGATATTTCGCCGCGATACAGCCGACAACACGAAGCCCACAGCGATGACGGCCGTCAATCCCGGAGCAAGTCTCCACGCGATGCCTTGTGCCGCCCATCCGAATACAATCGCCAAAGAAATCAGGTTGCCGGTCATCAGGCCAAAGTAGGCCACCAGCACAATGTTCCACAGTTTCTGCAGCCAGCGAACACCGCGCAGTCGAGTCAACCCGATCGCAATACCGCCAATCAACACCACCATTGTTCCCGTATCATGGCGGCTCCAGTGGAAGCGTTTTTGCTGAACAAGCTGTTGTTCCTGTTGCTGGCTTTCCACATGTTGACGGGCGGCGGCAATGATGGTTTCTGCGACGGCCATGCTGGTCATTGTGGCTCCGGAAACACCTTCAACGCGTTCTTCTTCCAGATCAATGTCGGAAATCTGCGACAGCGTTTTGTCGCGAAAGACCTTCCAGAAGTAGGGTTCTTCGTTCAGGTAGCCGGCGTAAGGCTGATTGTCGTAGGTTGTTCGCAAAGCCAGCTTGACGGTCTTTTGATCCGGGCCAAGTTGCAGCAGAAGTTCGCTCGGTCCCTGATATCCCGGCAATGAATCCACCAGCGGCCCTGTGCGAATAAGATTGCCCGCGGGTTGTCCAGAGCTGTTGACAAGCTCCGCTTCAACGTTGCTGACGACCTTTAGCGTCATCCCGCTGTCTTTTCCGAACATCAGTTCTAGGTCGGTGGCGTTTAGTTCATTGGGAAAACGCAGCGATGGTTTTTCGCTGCCCAACCGCACGGCGATGGCTTCAGCGATGGCTAGACTGGTTAAAGTGGCTCCGCTGACTGAGTCAACATCTGAAAACGTATCGGGTGACCCCAGGGTCCATCCCCTAAACTGGTGAAGGAAAACAGTATCAGCAAGCACAGCGGCCACATGTTCCGGAGTGTCTTCGCTGTTCAGAAGACTTGCACCGATCACCGTTGATGTCGTGTCCAGTAGCAGCAGCACGTTGCTTGGCCCCTTGTACCCCACAACGTTGATTGCTTTGGGCAACGTCGCTATCGCGAATCCGATTGTTTGGCTAGCTGCATCGTAGACAGGTCGCATACCGTCAGCGATCACCGCTCCGACATCAACAGCGTTTGGCAGAACAGCGGCAATCAGCGTCCGATCGACATCGAAGTTCAGATCGATCTGCCGTTCCAGAGGCCGCTGCCGATCTGCTAACAGGCGGATCGCCACAGCAATCAATAACACAAGCGCACACCGCAACACAGTGGCAACGATCGAGCGACGGTTGGTGCTGGAGCGACGTTGAGTGTCAAGAACGGGTAACAAATTCATAAGCAGAAACTTGCCGGAATTCAGCCTTGAAGGCCTTTGGCGAACGCAGCAGCCGGCAGTTCCATGTTTGTCAGCATCTTGAACTGCAGGTGCAACTGCTGAGCGAAAATCTGTGCCGGACTAACGTAGGTTGCTCCGCGAGTTCTGGCTTCTTCAGCAAATGCAGATTCCGCAGGATAGGCGGTGAGATCGATGACCAGCGAGCCTTCTCGAATGATCGAAGGATTTAACTGCCCTCGCCCAACGCCGCACTTCACGTCACTACCTGCCAGAACAATAATGTCGGTGGTGGTGGCGTAGACAGCCGACCATGGAATGTGGCGTGCCCCAACTTTTTTGGCGGTGGCGATACCAGCATTGTCCGATGGAGCTGCTACGCTGATCGCTGCGTTTTTGGCGGAAAGGAACTGAGCAGCGGCGACAGCCAGTGTTCCGGAACCAAAGACTGTTGTTGCTCGACCACCCGCCCATTTATCACTGCCCTTCGCGGCTGTTGTTTCGCTGTCAACCGCGTCGAATAGTGTCGATCGGCCCTTCCACCCAGACTTGCCTTCCATCACGGTATCGACAAAGCCGGAAAGCTGAGTTCGATCGTCTGCGGGAGTACACATGCTGCTTAGATCGTTCGCGTATAAGGGGTCAACCAGCAAAGCGTTGATCTTCATCACTCCCAGCATCTTCTGCAGGCGGGCCAGATTTCCGGGCACCAGCGGAAGGCAGCGAATCGGCTTGTCCATTTCCTTAAACGCGGCGTTAAGCACTCGCACAATCGTATTTTCTGCGGCACCTCGACCGACGACTCCGATAAATCGTGTCTTTTTGCCGATGTCTTCCCAGCAGTATTCTTCTTCCAGCTGCCAGACCGTGGGTTGAGATTCGTACGCTTCCATGCCTCGTTCCAGAGCGGCATAAATCCATGGCGAACCGTACTTTCGGCCAAGCAACGAAAACGTAAGCCCGGAGCTGCCGATGCCCTGCCCCACCACGGGAAGTTCTCGTGATTGAGTAACGGCCGCCAGCAAGGGCCATGCCGCATCAAGGTCTTCGGTAGGCCAGGTGACTTTGACAACGTCCGCTTTGGCTTTCCAGCATTGTTCGAAGATGTCGTCGATGTTTCCAAGAGGTCGGTTCAAGCTGGTAAAGCTGATGACTCGCTTGGTGTTACCGAATCGTGGCACTTTATCGGCGATGTCCAGATCCAGTTCCACATAGGCTGGCCCCGCGACAATAGTGTTCCGCAGCAACGCCAGTCGTTCCTCTTCCGTGCCCTTGAATTGACCGCCATCTTTCTTGCGACGACACGAAACAAGTATTGGTTTATCGCACAATTTCAGCAAATCACCAACATCCGGTGTTTTGATGAAGCTATCCAGACACAGCTCGATCAAGTCTGCTTTTCGAGAAGCGTTTAGCAGATCAGCCGGTGCCAGAGTTCGGGAAGAAGGTGTGACGGAAATACAAATCATCGCAGTAATTTACCTTCTGTTGGCTGGCGGCGTTGTACCTGAAACAAGCGGCTCAGATCCGATTTGGTGAGTGTCAGAAACGGTTTGGTTCAATTCTTCTGGCCCGCTCGAAACTTTCTGGTGGCTTCGTAAATAAAGTGCCAGCCAATGACTGACAGAATCACAAGTACTGCGGCCAGTGGAGCTCGCATGCGAGTGTTTGTCCAATAGAAGGTATGCAGTAACAGGAAAGATAATATCGACGACCACAGCAGGTGTATATTCGTGACTTGCCGAATCATGCACAGCAGCAGGCTTACTGCAAGCCCGGCAAAAATAAGGCCGTACCAGATGGCTGACAGCGTCGAGAATACGGCAGGAGATCTTGTCTGGTCTGTCGATGGTCGCAAAGCCCAGAATCGCTTCCAGCGCAGCACAACAGACTGCAGAAAGCCGACGCGATCAAGATTGATGTAGCGCATCGCCTGTTGATACTGCCAGTTGTCGGTGGCGGTTTCGCTGTCCAGCGGGATACCTTCTTCTCGCATTTGGCCGATCATCTGTTGCTGCCAGTTGTCCAGACTTTCACCCTGCCACGCTGGTTGTCCGGGCTGTTGAACAACTTCGTGATAAAATACCGGGTTGTTAGCCAGCAACAACGTATATCCGCCGTGTGTGGTTGCCGGAATGAAATGCTGAAAGACAACGGCGTTGCGAACGACCCATGGCATCAAAATGCTGGCAGCCACCACAGCGGGTACAAAAGACAATCCGAAGTTGCGCCTTCTTGTGGCCGAATCTTTGATGCGATCCCGCAACAGCACAGTTCTGGCCAAAGTGACGGCCGAAACGACAGCGCACGTCAGCAGTATCACGGGGCGACAAAGTCCACCCAGTCCAAAACAAAGGCCCGCAACAACAGCCGAACGCAGGGGCGATTCGACAAAGTGTTCTTTGTTATCCAGTGAAGCGTCCGATTGCGAATTATCAGTGGATGAATCGTCGGAGAGTGCCATCCACAATCGGCACATTTTCAACAATCCCACCGCCAGAAAAGCGGCGCTAATTGTTTCTGTCATGGGCAGCACAGAATATCTGATCAGCAATGGATCCAGACCGACTGCCGCTGCTGCGATGTTGGGCCATCTGCGGCGCAAGCCAACTACTCGGGCCATCCACCAGGTGGCAATGATTAATAAGGCCGTCGATACCAGATTGATCAACGCAACGGCAACATTGGCTTTCAGCCCCACCAACCTCAACCCTGCCAGCAGCACCGGATACAGCGGCGGTCGAAACGCAGTTGGTCGTTCACTGTTGGGAACGCAGTAGCTGCCAATCTGTAACAGAGTTTCCGCATGAGCCACGTAACCATCCGGATCGGTCTTCAGATCGGCTCCACGAACCATCATCAAGATGATGCGTAAAGCGATCCCAATGCACACCAACGCAATCAGCCAGCGAGATTCTCGCTGCGTCGGCCGGTCAAGTTTGCTGTCAGTGACAACTCTAGTTGGCGCCATGGAAGCCGCTTAGTAAATCGTCGTCGAAGTAGTTGGTGCCCATTCCTGCGTCAATCACGATGCCTTGTGAGTTAATACCGGATGATCGGGGACTCAGCATAAAACACACGGTCGATGCGACTTCGTCCGTTTGCACGGCCTTCTTTCGCAACGTCGCTTTTTCTGCAAACAGATAGCTGTCGACGTATCCGGGAATGCCAGCCGAAGCAGACGTCTTTAACAGGCCCGGACAAACGGCGTTGAAGCGAACGTGCGAAAACTTCGAAAACGACTTTGCCAGAAAGCAAACCGAAGAATCCATCGCCGCTTTTACGGGAGCCATATAGCCATAATTTTCCGCCGCCATTCGAGTGGTGGAAATGGAGATCGTTACCACACTTCCGGTCGCAGGATCCAGGTGATCTTTGAACGCGTTGGAAATTGCGATCAGGGAAAAGCAGGAAATGTCGATCGCTTGCAGAAACGCGGTTCGCGGTGTTTCATGAAACGGCAGCCACCCCGCAGAATAGTCCGCAAAGGCCACTGAATGAACGATACCGTGAAGAACATCCACCGTGCTGCAGACCTCGGTCTTTAGCCGATCAATTTGTTCCTGATGTTCCACGTCGCAGATGAAAACGGAAGAATCCGGTGCCAGCTTTTTGACGGTGTCTGCTCGTTGTTCTGAACGCACAGAAAACAGCACGTTGGCACCGGCGTCCAGCAACAGTTTTGCGGTTGCCCACGCGACGCTTTTGCGGTTGGCAACACCCACCACCAGAATGTTTTTGCCCTGCAGCTGCAGAAAATCCATCGCACTTCTTTTCAGAATGTTGAGTTCACAGGAAAGGTGAGTTCGATTGTAGTGCAATTTGCCGCGTGGAAAACAGTCTGCCGTTGATACAAAGGACCAATGACACAACTGGCGTACAAGCCGCGTAACACGTCCGTCAACAGAACATTATCAAAACGGCCAAACCAATGGTGCGACAACAACTGTGACAACGCCCACAATAATGCTGAGCGGCACACCCAGGCGAAGGTAGTCTGATGAGCGATAGCCGCCGGGGCCGTACACCATCATGTTGGTTTGATAACCGAATGGCGTCGCAAAACTGCCGGCGGCACCCATGATAACGGCGATGATTAATGGTTGAGGATTGATGTCAAGTGTTTTGGCGGCTGCCAATGCGATCGGCAACACCAGTACAGCGGCGGCTTTTGCTGTGATGGTGTTTGTGAGCAGGATCGTGAGCACAAAGATGGCGATCATCATCGGATAATTGCCGCCACTGACAAGTTTCATCATCATCTCCGTGGCGAATTCGTCCGCCTTGCTGACCTTCATTGCTTCGCCAATTCCCAGTCCAGCTCCCATCACCAGAATGACGTTCCAGTCGATGGAACGTCGAGCGTCTGCCGGTCGACTGCAGCGGAAAAAGATCATCAGCAAAGCGGCGGGCAGCGCAGCCAGAAAGGCGGCGTCGTTAACTCCCAACGATCCGAAAACCGACGCAGAAATGATAAAACCAGCCATAATCAGTCGAGCGATCCAGGCATGTTCGTGACGCACGGGAGCAGAGTCGCGAACTTCGCTCACCAGGAAAAAGTGTCTGGAATTTCGTTGCTGTTCAATAAACGCGGGGCTGGATTCCATCAGCAGTGTATCACCCGGTTGCAGGACGATATCGCCGATTTTGCCAGGTAACCGGACACCGTCACGGCTGACCGCGATAATCGCAGCGTTGTAGTGCATCCGGAATTTGGATTCTCGAATCGACATTCGCAGATACGGATAGCTGCTGGAAACAACGGCTTCCATCAGGCATCGTTGAGAACGAGGGCCATCCAGCTTAAACAGCTGGTCCGTAGCAGGCTTCAGTCCGGGAATTTTTTGAAGATCCACAACAGATTCAACGATTCCCACAAACACAAGATGGTCGTTGGCCTGCAACAAAGATTCCGAACTGACCGCCGGAATGACGTGCCCAGCACGGTCAATTTCCATTAAGTACATTCCGGGCAGATGACGCAGCCCCGCTTCTTCAATTGATTTGCCAACCAGCGGACTGCTGCCATCAACTTCCATTTCGACCGTGTATTCGCGAGGGTCGTCGTTGGCCGTGAAAGCGCGTTGGCGTTCGGGAAGAAGTTTGCGGGTAAACAGCACCAGAAACGCGATGCCCAGTACTAAACACGGAACTCCGACCCATGCCTGTTCAAACATCAACAGGCCGCTGTCCGGATTGTTTTCGACAAGCTTGCTGTTCAACACGATGGTCGTGCTGGTGCCGATCAGCGTACACATTCCACCAAGGATGGCGGCATAGCTAAGCGGCATAAATAAGTGGCTGACGGAAATCCGATGTTTGCGAGACCAGTCACTGATAATCGGCATCATCAGTGCAACAACCGGCGTATTGTTCAGAAACGCGCTTAGTAAAGCGGTTGGCACCATTGTTCTGATTTGGGCCGACATGGTGCCTTTCGGCACCCCCAGCAGGCGTACTCCCAGCCACGCAAATGCTCCGGTTCGCTGCAGTCCGTCGGCAACAACGAACAGAACGGCGACTGTCAGGACGCCCGGATTGGAAAAGCCGGAAAGCCCGTCTTTGACAGACAATCCGTGTGTTTTGTCGAACACGCCATAGATCAGCAGAATCGTCAACCCGCCAAGCAACGAAATGTCGGCTGGGTAGCGAAAGTACATGATCGCGACAATTGTCAGCAGAATCACGCAAAGAGTCAGAGCGACCGGAAACCACGCCATCGACACGCTTTCAAACAGTCGATTACTTCGACAGGACCTACAAGCACGTACTGAAGTTTTAAAGACACCGCTGAGACACCACTGTTCGCTTACGCCGAAGCATTGTTTTGAACAGCATCAACAACGTTTTTGTGGAACTGGCCATTTGTGACGACCATGCCTTCGTTCTTTGACAGGGTTGCTCCGTGGTTGAATTCCGGGGCGTTGCCGTGGATGTCGGTCACAGTGCCGCCCGCTTCTTCAACAACCAGGATACCGCCGGCGTGGTCCCAGATTTTTTCCTGATAACCTTTGCGAGTTGGCAAACGCAGATAGATGTCTGCATCGCCCATGGCAACGGCAAGATACTTGCACTGACTGTCGATACGAAACGGTTCGCGCGTGATACCAAGATCAGCGGCGATTTTTCCCGACCAGTCGTGAGAGCTGTGACCGGATTCAACGGATTCACAAAACCGAGCATCCTGGCTGGCGGCAGTTGACGTCACATTAATTCTGGATGTGGCGGCTTGTGGTTCGTCAAGCGGCTGCACAAAGCTGCCCTGCCCTTTCACGGCCCACGCCAGAATGCCGCGCGGCCCATCGGGGTTTGCAGAATCCAATGGCATGTTGGGACAACCCAGAATACCGATTTGAATCTGTCCGTCGATAATCAGTGCCAGTGAGATGGCGTATTGTTCTTTACGCAGAAAGCCCTTGGTGCCGTCGATGGGGTCCAGCGTCCAGAATCGTGGCCGATATTCCTGCAGCCCGCCTCGATCGATCCAGTCGCAAACTTCTTCACCGGAAGCCGTCACGCCCACAGCCGCACATTCGCTGACGATGCGAGCCAGAAAGTCGGCACCGGAATCCGTCTTCAGTTCTTCAGCACCTTCTTCACCGATCACCGGATCGTTCGGAAACGCTTGCTGCAAAGTACGGCAAATCAGGGCCTGACTGGCAAAGTCGGCGACGGTGACCGGGCTGTTGTCTTTTTTATCAAGGGAATCAGTCGAAATCGAAGCCTGAACGGCACGGCAAACGGTTGCCGCCTGTCGAACAGCCTGTAGCGCGGTTTCTAACTCTGTCGCAAAAACAGACATTTCCAGTGTTCCTTAGCACGTCGTCAAATACGAAAAAGGGCCGATTTTTACCGCAAATGACCTTCAGAGGAAAGACGGGTTCAACGGCCGCAAAGTGACTTTCTGCGGAACAGGACGTTGCGATGAATACCAAAAATCACCGGATATTTTCGCCCATCACCATCCATACGGCCTTCAAATACTCCGTTTCCGGACAATTGCCGCCAACGGGATGACAGGGAGCCGCTCCGGTTTTGGCAATGATCTGCATGTGCCGGCCCGCGTGTCGAGCGGCTCGGTCGGGTGTCGCTGGCGTGATTTCATCTCCACCCTGCCGCGCGGCAGAACACACAAGGCTGGTGAATTCGGAATCCGGAAGCAGCCCGGCACACGTGCAGCTTAGAAACAGTCCGCCCGGCTTAACAAGTCTCATGGCCAGCCGGTTCAAGTCGAAGTGCTTGCGAGTACCTTCGTCGATTTCCATTCGGGTGCGAATCAACTTTGGCGGATCCAGAATCACCACGTCGAACTGCTTCTTCGCGGCAATCAGGTCTCGCATATAGTTGAAGGCGTCGGACTGAATAAAGCGGGCTCGTACCTGATTCAGGTTTGCGTTTTCTTTGGCCAGCTTTAGAGGTTCTTCATCCAGGTCGACTCCCGTGGCTTCCGCCGCTTTGCCCAGTTTCATCGCCTGAATGGAAAAGCCGCCGGTATAGCAGCACAGATCCAGGACCGTTTTGCCTTCGCAGAATTGAGCCAGCTTTAATCGGTTTTCGCGTTGGTCGCAGAAGAAGCCCGTCTTGTGACCGCCCTGAAAGCGAACTTTGAACCGCGTGCCGTATTCCTGAACCGTCACATCGGCCGGACAATCGGCAGACGTAATTGTTGGTGGGTCGTAGCCTTCCTGAGAATGAAACTGAGGACTGGTCTGCACGATGGTGTGCTTTGTGCCCAGCATGCCTGACAGTCGTTGCAGCAGCGCTGTTCCGCGTTGGTACATTCCCAGACTAAAGGCTTCTGCCGACAACACATCGCCGAAGCGATCGATCATCAGTCCCGGCAAGCCATCGGCTTCGGCATGCACCAGGCGGTAAGTGTCTGTGTGCTGATCCAGCTTCAGAATGTTCTGACGCAACGACGCAGCTGTTTGCAGCCGTTCGTCCCATGATTCTTCGGTAGGCAACTGGTCGTGCCGCCACAACATTCGCAGACCCATTTCGCTGCGAGAATTGTAGAGACCGTATCCCAGCAGCTCACGACTTTTGGAATACACGGCAACCAGGTCGCCAGGCTTGGCTCCATCAACAGAATCAATCTGTTTGCGAAACACGGCAGCCTGTGATATCCGACTTTTTACGACAACAACCGGAATCGGCTGGCTGGGATCGGGAGCCAGCTGATGGATCTGTTCCATCGGCGACGAACCGCGATCGGAATCGTTTCTGCTGAACGACGGCTTCGAATACGCACTGCGTTTGTCAAAGTTTTTACCGGGTCGCTTTTGGTAGGGCTTATTCATGACAGTTTTATCGCTCTACTTTTTTCCTGCGGCTAGAGTCAGCCGATTCAAATATCGTTGCATATCCGTCGGCCACGGTGTTTCGAAGTTCATTTTTTCGAAGGTGACTGGATGCTGAAATCGCAGTTGAGCCGCGTGCAGGCACATCCGATGCACTTTGCTGTGATCCATAACTTCCGGCTGACCAAACGGACCTCGATATTTTGGGTCTCCACAAATTGGATGGCCCAGTTCTGCCAGGTGAATGCGAATTTGATTTGTTCGACCGGTTTCCAGTTTACATTCCAGTTCGCTGAATTCGCCGATGGTCCGCAATGTTGTGAAATGCGTGACCGCGTTCTGACCAATCGAAGTGTCAGTCGTGCTGCCTCGCAGGCCGTCGCCCCGATTTCGAATAAACTGTGTCGATACGGTTTGGTCGGCCATACGACCTGGCACCAGAGCATAGTATTTTCGGACAGCGTCGTGAGCCGCAAACTGTGCGATGATATTCTTCTGAGCCTCTTCGTTTCTGGCGAACACCAGCAGGCCGCTGGAATCTCTGTCAATGCGGTGAATCGAATACAGCCTGGGCATCTTCTGATCGACTCGTTCTGCGTTGCGACGCTTGGCCGCGTGTTCGCCGATCAAACGAGGAATGCATTCGTCCAGAGTGGGCTGTTGATTCCGGCGATTCCACGACCAGCTTTTTTCTGACGCTCGTCGCAATGTAATCATGCCGGAAGGTTTTTCGACGATAATGATGTCTTTATCGACGTGTCGAATGGTGACGTCTTTGTCCGTGGGCGGTGGAGGCACGGGACGGTCGCAGATGGTGACGACTTCGCCTTCTGCAAGTCGTCTGGCTTCGTCGATACAAACGACAGAGCCAATCATGACTCGATTGCCTTGCAGAATTTTTCTGACAGCGGCCCAGGACTGTTCGCCCGGCAGGTGACGCCGCATGGCCGCGATGATGGTCTCGCCAGCATTGTCAGAAATAGTGAATTGATGCGACACGGACGTGGTTTCGTTGATGATTTTGAGGCTGCGAATGATACTGGCTTGCTACCGGCATCTTCAACGCACACGGTACTCGGCGTTTTCCCCGCTTCAAAGCTTCGTTAGATGAAACATGCCAAGTTACCCGGCGTTTCTTCGTCGAAAGCCGTTTGTGAGACAGCAAACAGCGATTCATAGCAGTTCTGAAGGCCTCAGCCAGCGCGTCAGCCGCGCTGTAACAACTGGCCAAGATGCCAGCGGAGTCCGTTTTCCAGATCCAGCTTGGGAATGACGACCCGAATCTGTTCATCAGCAATTTCCGACGTCAAACCGGCGTCCGGCATCGTGGCGATGCCCAGAATTTCCGCAGCGGGAAACATTTTTCTGGCCGCCGTTACAGACGCCTGAACGTTGTAGCCCCAGGGATCCAGATCGTGCAGCACAACATGCACAGGGCCTCGCGACGTTTCTTTGGGACGAACTGGTCGTCGGATTTCGTCTTTCAACAGCGGAAGGCTCAACGATCGCATGCCCAGATCGCTAAGCAGCATCGACAGCGTCTTTCGCAAAACCTTGTCGGCTCCCACGATGGCTCCGTTCAGGTCCTGCAGCCCGCTGATGGGTTTCCAGTCGCCGAGTTCACCCAGCCGATACGAAAAAATTTCGTCGCGAGCAGAAGTGGGCGGAATCGCCGGTTCATCGTCGGCAATTCGCAGTATTTCGCGTTCGACCACCGATTGAGCCAGCCGCAAAGAAACGCGAACCGCGTCCGGCCAGATGTCGCGATTGCGTCCGTCAGACTCGCACCACGCACCATAACAACAGATCAGGCGATGAAACAACGTTTGCCCGATCAGGCGATCCGCCAGCGTCTTTGAATACTGATCTGACCACGATTGCAGCACGATGGTCATGTCTGCGTCGGCCAGCAAAAGCCCTTCGTCAGCAAAAGCGTCTTCGATGGACGCGAATTCCCCCACAATCTTTACGGTTGGCTGCGCGCACAACCACAGGGCGAAGTGCAGGAATTCGCGGCGGCGAGTATTTCCAATGATAATCAAAGAAGCTGGCATATCCCGTTCAATAGCAGACGGGATTGGGTGCCGTCCAGCGTAGATCCGGCCATCTGCAGCGAGCGTCGTGATTCTGAGCGAACTTTCCCGGCAACTGAAGTGTCCTCAGGTGCACTCAAGGCAGTCGCTGGAAGTGTTTAAGCGACAGTGTGTGATCAGAGTCTTACCTAAGAAAGAAACGCGCATGGTGCGCGTATGTCTTTCGTAGCGACAACGGAGCGACTCGGCGGTTCGAACGTCCTATGTCTTCCAGCCAACCACGCCACCGGGTCAAGGGTGAAGCCCTTGTTGGGAAATGGAAAATGAAGAAAAACGCAGAACATCACGTTGTGACTTACGCTACCTATGTCGAGCCGAATGAGAGCTCGAAACTGAACCGTGGCAATCGAGTACTCGGTTGGTGGTTTGTTGATCGCGCCGTGGATATGTCGGCTTCGCGTGATGTAAGCTATCGCGTGGAATTCTGTCATCCTCAACATCGACCATTGTAGTCAGGCCAAATTTCAATTCTATGTCAGACCTAATCACAATCGATGGCTCTCAAGGCGAAGGCGGCGGACAAATGGTTCGTTCGTCGCTGGCGTTGGCCGTTGTGACCGGCAAGTCGGTACGAATCGAAAACATCCGAGCAGGCCGATCGAAGCCCGGGCTTGGGCGGCAGCATCTGACGTCTGTTCGCGCAGCGGCGGAAATCTGCAACGGTGAAGTGACGGGCGACGAACTGGGATCAACAGTCATCGAATTCCACCCGGCGGCCGTGCAACCCGGACATTACCAGTTCAGTATTGGTTCCGCCGGCAGCGCGATGCTGGTGTTACAAACCGTACTGCCCCCATTGTTAACCGCTGAGCAGCCTTCAACGTTGATTCTGGAAGGTGGAACGCATAACCAGTGGGCTCCACCGTTCGATTTTCTGCAGCAGGCTTACCTGCCGTTGGTAAATCGACTCGGCCCAAACGTAGGCATTCGGCTGGAGCGTTTTGGGTTCTATCCGGCTGGGGGCGGTCGAGTGGTCGTGGACGTTCAACCGTCGCCGAGACTTGCAGGTTTCGACTTGCTGGATGCAGGTAAGGTTAAGCGACGTCAGGTCTCAGCGTTGGTCGCAAATCTGTCAGCTGCGATTGCCGAGCGAGAAGTCAAGCAGGCTCAGCGAAAGCTTAACTGGCGACCCGACGAAATGCTTGTTCGCGAAGTCAAAGCGAATGGCCCCGGCAACGTTGTGTTTGCAGAAATTGAATGCGAACACGTGACCGAAGTCTTTACGGCGTTCGGGCGTCAGGGAGTATCCGCAGAAAAAGTGGCGGACGAAGTTGTTCGAGACGTTCGCAAGTGGCTGAAGCGTGGCGTTCCGGTGGGCGAGTATCTGGCCGATCAGATTCTGCTGCCATTGGGATTAAGTGCAGCTCAAAGCACAGACACACCCGTTCAACGTGGCGGCTCGTTTCTAACCGGCAATTTAACTCAACACTCACTGACACACATCGACATCCTGCAGCGATTTCTGGACATCGGCATAGACGTCAGCGAAACCGAAGCTGGCGTGCTGGTTGCCGTGCAACCGAATTGATGATCGGCCACACACCGGGGATCATCTTCAGTGTGCCGTCGAACCAAACTCGTGGGCGGTTTTTGGAGTCGATTAATCGGGTTGAGTGCTGTGTGTTGCAGTATGAGCTTCAAGTTTTGCAAGCAGGATTTCTGCATCCAGTCGCATGGCCTTTAGTCGTAAAGATGCTGCTGGTGAACTGTGCAAGGTAGTAACCTTTAATTCAAATGCCTTAAAATCGCGGACAAGGGCTTTGTGGAGTTCAAGCTGCTTCTCATAACCTGCTTCTAAAGCGATAGCGGCTTCGAAATGACGAATTTTTGCGTTCATCAAAGCATCAAAAGACTCCATATTGTTGGACGTATTCCGCTGTACAGAAATTAAGGCCTCCATCGCTCGAACCTGATTTTTGCAAACGCTTTCGAGCTCAATCTGCAAACTCTGTATCTCGGCTGAAGAATCTGTTTCTTCGATCGCCTGCAAGTGCCGCTTTAGGCGAATCTCAATTTCCAAACGGTTTGCTTTTGAGCGAAGAATTGTCGCGAAATTCTCGCTACGCAAAGCCATGCGATGTTCCATTTGTTGGGTGTTGCAGAGCAGTTCGTGAGCAATCAGGATTCCCCGCTGACCACGTTAGTTTGCGGCTCTGAAATTTCGGCGAGAATCTTTGATCCGAATCGTGTGCGGTTCGTTGTGATATGAACACACAACGAAGGAGACGACATGATTCAGGTTTCCGGTGTTTATCACCACTATGGTTTGAAGCCGATTCTGCGCGATATTTCATTTACGCTGAACGCCGGGCAGACTCTGGCCATTATCGGCCCCAACGGCATGGGCAAAACGACTTTGCTGAACGTCATCGCAGGAGTCGCCTGTCCCGCGGAAGGTGTTGTTACGATCAACGGGTTAAACCGGCGAGCGTCCGTTGAACAGGAACTCGCCATTCGCCAGCAAACGGTGTTTCTTCCCGCCGAACCGTGGTTTCCGCCGACTCTAACAGGACGCAATCTTGTGCTGGGTGTGGGAGAACTTTGGGGCGTGCCGACTCGCCGCTTGTTCGACCATACCGAACGCCTGCTGCACGTGTTTCAACTGAACAAGATTGCCGATTCGAACATCTCTGGATATTCAACCGGTCAACGAAAAAAGATCGGGCTGTGTTCGGCGCTGGTCACAGAAGCATCCGTGTTACTGTTGGATGAACCCTTTTCCGGTGGGCTCGATCCGGCGGGACTGACAGCCATCAAACAGATTCTGAAACATCTTACAGAACGGCAGGATCGAACCGTCATCCTGACCAGCCCGGTTCCGGAACTTGTCGAAGAAGTGGCCGACGAAGTTTTGATTCTGGATGACGGCAAACTTCTGCAGCACGATACCGTAGAAAACGTCATCCGCAACGCGGATGCAAAATCATTGGATGAAGCTTTGAGAAAGCTGATCTTTCCGGAAACAGAAGCCGAACTGCAGGAATACTTTGTGCATGAGGTGACCTCATGAACCGCTGGTATCTACAGAGTGTGCCGGAACGCGACAAGGCCTTGATGTTGGCGGTGATTGTGGTGCTGGCAGATCTGGCAGCGGTCGCCGTCTGGCTGGCATGGGGTCGCTGGATCGAAAGGCCGTCGGCAATCATGGTGTTTCTACCATTTATGGTGGTTGCTCCCGGTGTTTGCTGTTTCGCAGCTGGAGCGGCCGGCATTTTCCGCTTTCGACGGTTTCCAACGGATTGCGGTGCGTACCATCTGTGGCTGGGGACGACTCCATGGACTCCCAAACATCGCACACCCTTTGGTCCGTGGCATCCTGTTTTGAAAGACCTGATACCGCTGGGAATATTGGGGCTTGTTGCTGCCGTTCATGTGGGACTGATTGCCTGGTTTCAATCTCAGTCGATGTATGCCGGGGTGCCTCATGATATGCGGATCATCGATTCGGCCTTATGCGCCATGATGGCCCCGCTTGTTGTGTTTCTGGCGACATGGATCGGCACGGCATATCTGTTTGTTGCGTGGCAATGGAACTGGTCCATCTATGTGCCCGTGCTTGGCCTTGGCGTTTTGGCTCACCTGCTGTTTTGGGTTTCTGAGACGGTCTTTGTCACGGTGCTGTTGGTCTTGGTGGTTTGTGGGGTTTTTGCAGTTTGGAAGCGACTGTTCACGGTGCTGAATCGACTGAATGAATCCACGTTTACCAACTTAACCGTGACTCCCATTGGAGGAACCTCGTCGCCGGTGTTTGAGTTGCTTTCACCCCGCGGATACAAGTCGAAGGCAGTTCAGTTTTTGGAGCTGTTGCGTTCGAAGTCCCTGGCTGTTGGAATTCTTTTGCTGGTTTGGTTGACAATCTTTCCATGGAAAAGCGAAATGCTGCTGTTGCTGGCCATTTCCGGGTTGGTGTTTGCGATGGTGCGACTGGCAATCGTTGCCGACCGTCACTCTTCTCACCTTAGCCTTGCTGCTCGCTGGGGAACTCGCCGGCTGATCGTGCCCGAATACGACAAGATCTTTCTGCCACCCTTATACATGGTGATTACCAGCTGGACGCTGTTGGTCCTAGGCTATTTCAAGGTCGTGTCGCTGTCTGTGGCCTGCCCGCTGTCAATCATCGTCCCTCTAATGATCGGCATTGTCTGGAACCCAGATTTCGAACGCTGGTCACTGACCACTCCGGTTGCGTATTTCCTGCGTGGGAACGTGCAACAGTCGCGAAAGTAGTGTTCGCATACAGCAGTAAAGTAGGCCGGACCCAGCGGAGCGCAGTTCCGGCATAAACCCAACTTGGTCGCGGCGTTAGCAATGCCACACATTGCCGGAACGGCTTCGCTGCGCTTCTGGGTCCGGCCTACTTCAACTTAGCCGCTCTATTTTGGCACGACTTTCATCGAATAGTGAGCTTCGGACGGCCACAGCTTTTCGGTGGAAGTCAGCTTGCCGGTTGTGGAGATATCGTACACGTGGCCGGGTTTTAGCTCGCTGGCTGTGATGCGGATGGTTTTGCCGCCGTCCAAGGCTTTGATCGAGCTCACTGTTGGTGAGTATCTTCCGGAATCCGGAGTCGCATAGCTGCCGCCCCATTCTCGCGTGTAGCCCTGAATGGACCAACTGGCTGAGTCTGTTGCAGCAGCTGGATCAACTGGTCGAAAAAACGTGACTTCAAATCCGGTGGGTGTGGCCGTTAGTTCCTGAATTCCGTTCGGCCGGTCACCGTTGGTTGGCCCCGTATCGGGGACCAGCTTTGTAATGCCGCCCGTGTTCAGGCCGCCCTGCCATCCGCTGTCCCAGATGCTGCCGATATACAGTTCACCTTTCGGCGAAACGGCAGAGCAAATCGGGCCGATGAAGTTGCTGCGGCCGGCTTCCTGTTCGGGAAGGCTGAACCGATAGCTGGCTCCCTGCAGGATTCCGCCGACGTTTTGAATGGTAAATCGCATCAGGAATCGTGAATCGTATTCGCAGCCGATTCCGTGTCCTCGTAATTCCTTCACAGAAAACGTATCAGGCAGAAACAGAATGCTGTTCACGCTGCGAGTCCACGGATGAGGCACCATCAGCGCAGGAGCTTCATGCTGCAGACCGTCTGTTGGCTGATGAGCCGACGGCACGCCGTAGTGTTTGCCCGGCAGAATGTGATTGATCTCGTTAAACGTGTTTTGAACTCCCTGATTGTCGGTGGCAAACAGATTGCCTTTGTTATCAAACGCAAGGCTCATGGGGTATCGCATGGACATTCCCAGCGGCGTAATGATGCCCGACGGGTCAATCTTAATCACGCCGCCTCGCCAGCGGTCCTGGTTGGTTGGGCGGTCTTTTTGTGAGTAATCACTTCCCAGGCCGACATACATGTTGCCTTCTTTGTCGCGAACCAGACCGGACGTCCAGTCGTGATAGTTGTCGTTGTAGCCCCAACCGCTGGCGATGACTTCTCGTTCGTCGGCTCGCCCGTCGCCATCGGTATCTCGCAGACGAAGGACCTCCGGTTTGTGAGCCACAATGATGGAATCGGCGTCGGTCAAAATTCCAAACGGAGCCGCAAGCCCTTCTTCGAACAGCGAAGTGCTGTCGACCAGGCCATCGTTGTTGGTGTCTTCTGCAATCCAGACCTGCCCTTTCAGCGATGTGAACACCATGCGTCCATCCGGCAACCATGCCATTGAGGTGGGCATGATGGAGCTGTCGATTGGCAACCGCGTTCCAACAAAACCAGGTGTGGTGGTAATTGTTTCCATTGTGGCAACGGAAACCGGCTTCTTTGTGCTCGGCGGAACCACCGGAATTGATTCGCCAATAGTTAATGACACATCAGCAGTGCCACCCAGCGGAACCTTGGCCCATCGATTCGGCCCGGTGAGAACAGGAATCGAACTCGGATGAGAAGGTTTGTCGTCTCGATAAATACTAAGCCAGCCGGTCACTTCAGATTCCGCAGGTGCGTCCAGAACCGTGAGGCCGTGCTTCCAGCCGATACCGCTGGGATTGTCGGTGACTTCAGTCGGCTCAAATCTGTGTTTGACCACGACGCGATGAGCGATCGTTGCCGTGCGTTCCCAAATCGTCGGGCTGAAATGTGGTTCCGGATCCGGCGTTGGTTGCGAGTCCACAGTTGAAGCGAATCTCCAGGCACACGTAATTTCCACAGCATCGCCGTCCTGTCGATATGACAGCAGTTCGGCAAATCGCCCTTCGTCTTCAATGGGAAGCAGAGTTTCTGACTTCAATGTCAGAGTGAGCGGAATCTTCGCGGCGGTATTGCGTTGCACGGGAATGCCCGGCATGTCCCAATACCAGCTTTTGCCTTCGGTGCGTTGGCGAGCGAACTCGCCGATCGTCCACAGCCGAACGGACATTGTGTCCAGATCAATCAGCAGGTTGTGCCCATTACCGAAACCGATGGCCATGGCTCGCGCAACGGCTTCTCGATCTTTGTCCGTGCCCATCGTGAAGACGTCGCGAATGATTCGCGGTGAGCCGCCGGGTTCGACGTTCACGATCTGTTCGAAACGACTGGTGACTGTTGGCGGAGTAAACCGCGAGTCGCTGAGAGCTGTCCAGATGACTCCGATCTGCTTCGGCAACGAACCGTCCAGCACGTCCGGCATCGCTTTCTTGATGGCGGGCATTTCGATTCCTGCGATCACGCGAATAGGATTCTTCATCCAGCGTTGAAAGAATCGTGGCCGAATCCGACTGCCCATGGTCATGATGTCTGAACCACGAGTTCCCAGCGCCACGTTGCGAGGTTCAAACGGACCGGCCTTGTGACACGCGACGCAGTTAAAACCGGCGGCTCCTGTTAGCTGATTGCCCAGCAGAAGATCTTCCGTCGATGCGACCGCCGTGCCTGTTAGATCCACTTCCGCCAGTAAATCCTGCCTGGCCGCGTCGGCTTCGTCGGGCATGCGATCGCTGCTAACCAGATGGTGAACCAGAGTGGATCGATCTGCTTCGCTGTGTTTGAATTTCGGCATGCGGACCAGCAGCCATGGCAGCCGACGATCGACTTGTTCGCCCGCGACGGCCTTGCGCAGATAATCGTCGTTCAGCTTGTCTCCAACGGCGGTCAGCGAAGGAGGAATCAAGCCCTGCGATTGCCCTGCCAGTTCCGGGTGAGCCTTTTCAAGCCGGTTGGCGATGTTTGAAAGTCCGCGAGAAAGGTCGCGATCGTGACAGGCTGTGCAACCGTTGCGTTGCAGCAGCTGGTGGCCCCTGTCGGCTATGCTTAGATGGCTGGTTGTGGCTGTCGAACGAATCCATTCGGTCAACGGAACCGTTTCTTTGCCACTAAACGCTGCGTAGTGCGGAACACGTCGTCCGTTTTGAAGTGTTGCCGTTCGAGCTGGCTTCCGAATACAGTCGTGAGTCTTACCGTTGGTTGAACTGCTTCCAGAGGAACTGCTGGCAACCAGCGCTGCCACGTTTGTCGCCTTCATTCCGGGGATGCGATGACAGGCAGCGCAGTTGGCTTCGGCGACGATCTTCTTTCCGGCGGCGATGCGTTGTTCCAGAGGTTCAGTAGTAGCCGGCGATGCCCAGCTTCCGGCAGAGCCTCCTGTTTGAGCCAACGTGGCCACCAGCTGACGACGTTCGTCTTTCGAAAGATCATAGACGGGCATGCGGTGATCGACGTTCAGCGATTCGGGATCTCGTAACCAGCGATCCAGCCATGCAACGGATCTGCGTTTTGCAACGTTGACAAGTTCCGGAGCGTCATACGGAGCTGCCAGCGATTCTGAACCCGCCTGACCGCCCGGCAACTGATGACAGGCGACGCAACCCAGCGAATGCAGTAACCTGGCTCCTGCATCGACGTCGCCTTCCTTGAATTTGATCTCGCTTTCCTTGTGAGCATCCTTCGACACCGACAACAGAAAATCGGCCACGCTGCTGGCCTTTTCCGCTGAAAGTCCGAAGCCTGGCATGTGGCTGTTGCTGACGGCTTTCTGCGGCAACATCAGACGCTGAATCAGCATGATTGGATCCTGTGAACCTTTCACTCGATCCAACGCGGGAGCATTCATGACGGCTAAGCCGTTCGGCTGTGTTTGGTTCGACTGGTCGTCATTGCTGCGATGACAGGCCGCACAACGAAACGCGTCGGACAGCAATCGGCCCTGCTGTGTGGCGTGCAATTGCGAGCTGCCTTCGTCACGAAACAGCACATCCGCAGGCAAGGGTTCCATCGTAAACGCGTCCGACGACCAGAACACATTCAGGCGAGCTCGCGGCTTGTCTGATTCGGCCGGCGTTGAATAGCGAACTTCGATCGCATGATCTCCAGCCGTCAGGTCGAACGGTTCGCCGCTGTTGAAGCCATAGGCCGACGAAGCCTGAAGCACCAGACGCCCGTCGATTTTGAGTTCCACATCACCCGCCACAAACGCGTGAAAGCGGTGACTTCCAGGCAATCGAGCCAAAAGGTTTCCCGACCATGTGGCTGTAAATGGGCCAGTCGGCAAGCGTTCGTCCGGAGCCGCGCCGCCCCAGTCGAAGCTTAGCTGATTGTCGATTCGCCGAACGGAAGATTCGCCGACAGTGTACCGAGCTTCGAGCCCCGGCGGAAAGTCTTCATCTTCGTCGGCTGCAACGATTGATGGCGGGCCGAACAGCGATGCCACCGTTGCAAAAATCAGAGCCGCAACTGTTCGGGAAGGGTATAAGGCAGAATACATGTTCAGCTTTCGTCATGATCAATGATTCAGTGACACGTATTACAACGCGTGACTATTACTCGATCAATGCACTCAGCCGTTCAACCCATGACCGAATCGAACACGACCCAGCGGAAAGTCAGCAGTACGCAGACAAGACACATCCACCATGTCGCGTCCTGAACCTGCCTAAGGCGACGCCAGGCGTATAGGATTCCGCACCCGAGTCCGGTCGCCGTTACTTTGAAGGCCACCAACTGCATGGGTGAATCCAGATAAGTGGCCGCCAGTGGATTGACCTCTTTCATGACGCCAGCTTGTCCAGCCAGAATCGTCCAGACGAGGTCAATAAGCGACATCGCCAGCATCAGCAGCAATGCAACTTCAACGCATTTGGTTACTTCGGGTGTGTAGTCAGCGTTCTGTTCTGCAACAATACTCTTCGCCGTCCACTTCAGCACATGTCCCAAAGCAAACACACTTAGCAGCATTCCCAGAACAGTCAGCGGGTAGCTAATTGATTCCAGTCGTTGAAGGGCCGCCATCTTCGCGATACCGTCGGCTTCTGTGCGATTGATTTCATCGACGGTTGCCTGCATGCTTGTTCTGGCTGACTCCGGAACAACCACTGTTTGCAGCCATTCTTTCCAATTTACTTGTCGTTTAACGTCACCGACCAATCCAGAAAATTCGAAGACCTGATCATCGGTGGGTTGCTCCGCCAAAATGACGTCGCAGAACAGGTGATAGCCGGATCCCAGCAAGTGGTGTGGAACTTTATCGTCACTAATAAATATCGCTCCGCCTTCCATCAACGTCTCGACAAGCTGCTCTGCTGTGCGAACGGCAGAACGTCGAGTTCGACCGGAAGTCGCAAAATCACCTTGCTGAGTTTCTCCATCAGCCGAACGTTGTCGGCGCGAACGTGCCTGGCTGGAAGATACCTCGCCCGAATTAAAGCAAACAATACCGTTTACGGAGACGTGTGTCTCCGTAGCCTCTAGCAGGTACGGTGCGGAGATGAAAGTTTTGTCGATAACCATCAGCCCGCTGTCGATTGTTTCCGAGTACAAGAGCTCCGCTTCGTTTGCTGGATTGCGATCCGAAGACGAACTCTGATTGCTGGCAACCGCAACCGCACTCTGCAAGGCAATTGCAAAAGCCGCAATTGCCAGGCTGACGCTTCTGAAGGAAATTTTCTGCATTGTATGAATTCCCTGACAAGGACTTGCCCAAATGGAATCGCATGAGAAATGAAGCCGAACGTTGTAAACGACGAGAGGCTTCTGTTTTCTTGCTGAAAACAAAGTCATTCTGTGTAACGATGATTTCAGAAAGGGCAGCTCAGAAAGTTCTCGTTTCGCGTCCGGCATAGGTTTCGTTGTCCAGCCGCAAGGATTCAAAACCGGTGTTTCATTTAAAGGTGCTGCAGTTTTCCCGAAATTTCTGGCTGACGACCCAAAACACCTGAATCGAGGCCTCCCAAGTGCGACATTTCGGTACATTTCGGTACATTTCGGCGCATTCAAAGCTGTTCCAGCGGCGAAAATTGCCATCCGCACCAGAGTGATGAGTTGGACAGCGCCACATTCATCCGCCCCGCATTCATTGGAGAAGAGTGCTGGAACCATTTTTCAGGCTCCAGTTTTAACTGGAGCCTGAAGGTGAGATGAATGCCGGGACAGCCGGCTTCAGCCATAAGACCCAGCGGCTGAAGCCGTGATTGAGGTCCGGCTAAAGCCGGCAGCGAAAAACTCGGCAATCGCTTTACCACCAGTTAAAACTGATGGCTGAAGTGGACCATGGCGGGGTCGGGCATGAATACATAGCTGATCGTCGCAAAACAAACATGGCGCTGTCCAGCTAGAGTATTACTCAAAAAGAAGCGCGCACGGTGCTTGTATGTTTCTCGTAGCGACAACGGAGCGGCTTGGCGAATTGAGCGTTCTACGTCTTCTCGCGTGCCACGCCACCGGGTCAAGGGCGGGCCCTTGTCAGGAGGCGGTGATTGCCAGCAGGACGGCGGCGGTTAGCAGTGTGGCTCCACACAGGCGGCGGATCATTACAGGACGGCCGACGGATGCTTCATTGGTCTTCAACGTGCTGGCCAACAGCCATGCCAGAATGACTCCCCAAAGGCCTCGCAGTGCATACACGATGTTGATTCTGGGGGCGTCCCCGAATTCGGCCAGGGAAAAACACATGCTTAGCGCTTGCAACGCCATTAGCAATGTGCCACCCAGCATCCAGTTAAAGGCCTTCAGTTTCACCAATTGCCTGGGACTGGTGACTACCGGCAAGAACACAAGCGACAGAATTCCTGCGGTGCCAAACATCACTGGCAGAAATGCGTAGCTGTTCCATTTCATCGCCCACTTCTGCAGACACACGTCGAACAACGACAGCGAAAACGCGGCACTTAACGCCAGGATAATAGTCAGACCACGTCGTCTTGAATGTTCGGCGGTTTGTCCTGCGCTGCCTGACCACTGCACAAGAATGATTCCCACGCTGGCCATGGTACCTGCAATCCAGATGGCTGCGGGTACGTTCGTTTTGGCCATCAGTGACGTGAGCGTTGCCACCATCAGCACTTTCACGCCAAAAATTGGCGTGGCAACGGAAACGTCGCCAAACTGAAATGCCAGGTATGTAAACAACTGTCCCAGAACAAACAGAACACCAATAATCGCCGCGTCGCCCCAGGCGGTAATCGGAACGATTTCACCGCGAACAATGGCCACAACTGCCCAAAACAAAGCCAGCCAAAGATTTCCGAAGAACACGCCTGTCCATGGAGTTGCTCCGCGACTAATACCTTGTTTCGCCAGCATCATGCCCAAAACAAATACGACACTGGAAAACAGCGGAAACAAAAGGTGATTTGGCACCAACAGAGCTTTCATCAGAACACAAACTTCAGCAGATGCCGGAAGTGTAGGGTGTTCAATCGAAGACTCAACCACAAACAGTTTGATCCGCTCGATTGCCTTCCTCGGGTGAAGCGGACACACTTCTAACAAGGGCTTCGCCCTTGACCCAGTGGCGTGGCTGGCTGGAAGACATGGGACGTTCGAATCGCCGAGCCGCTCCGTTGTCGCTACGACCAACATGCGCGCACCGTGCGCCCATCATTTTCAGTAAGACTCTAACGAGGCTGTGCCTCAGACCATTTGAGCTGCCGCTCAGAAACGCGACTACGTCGCTCAGAAAACTTGACTCAACATGAACAAGTTCGCTGCTTTAAGAAGTCTAATAGAAAAGAACAATGGTGAATGTTTTGGCACCAGGTTCCAGTAAATGCACGTATCCGAAATTTGCGGACGAGGTCGCATCGCTGCGACTGAATATGTCAGTCCCCCAAACATTTCCCAGTTGTCAAAGCAGGTCATGAAGTCATCTCGCAACATCTTGCTGCTTTCTCTGGCGTTGGCGGCGATCCAGCAATCGGTCATTCAAGCGGACTTCCCGCAGAAACTGGCGAACGTCGAAGATAACAACATCAACGAAAGCAGTGGAATTGCCATCAGCTATACGCTTGATAATGCTGTCTGGATACACAACGATTCCGGCGACAAAGCACGATTGTATCTGGTCGGATTTGATGGCGAAACGAAAGCGGTCGTCGATGTGAAGGACGCCGACGCTCACGACTGGGAAGACATGTGTTCCTTTCGTATCGATGGTAAATCGTGGCTGTTGATCGGCGATATCGGAGACAACAGCAAGCGTCGAGGAGATAAAGATCCCGACTGTCGACTGCACCTGATCCAGGAACCGAATATCAAAACGCTCGGTTCGAAACTGTCTGTTCCCATTCACGCCACAATGAAGTTTAAGTATGAAGACGGCATCTGGGACTGTGAAGGACTTGCTGTGGACAGCGAACGAAAAGAAATTCTTCTGCTAACCAAAGATCTGCCTCACAAATGCGGTCTCTATGTGATGCCTCTTGATATTCACGACGCCAAACAAAAGCTCACCGCTCGACGAATAGCGTCTCCTTATATCCCTTACGCGACCGCCCTCGATATATCGCCTTCGGGGCACATACTGGTCGTTGGCACCATGCTGAATGCTCTGGCGGTAAAACGCACGCGTGCGCAGTCGTGGGAAGAAGCGTTTCGTGTTGCCGGTACTGCGTTCTCGTTGCCACCTCGAAAACAGGGCGAGACTATTTGCTTCGACCGCACGGGCAAATGGTTGTTCGTCAACAGCGAAGGTGCTAAACAACCACTCTGGCGACTTCCTGTTCCTGAATAACTTTTCTAACAAGGGCTCCGCCCTTGACCCGTTGGCGTGGTTGGCGGGACGACGTGGGACGTTCGAATCGCCGAGCCGCTCCGTTGTCGCTCAAAAAACTTGACACAAACTGAACATGTTCGCTGCAATAAGAAGTCTATCCTCGCAGTCTTAACTCCCTCCAATTTAGGCCAACCTCATGAATCTCAACTCATCGACTCGCCGCAACTTTCTAAAGTCATCTTCCGTCCTGGTCGGGACAGCCGCCTTCTCGTCGGGACTGTTTGCTGACGAAAAGCCCGTTGCTCAGGATGAAAAAGAAAAACTTAGAATCGCCGTGATCGGTTGTGGCGGCAGAGGTGGAAGTAATCTTTCGTCGCTTTCCAGTGAAAGCATTGTCGCGTTGTGTGACGTCAACGAAAACAATCTGAATCGAGCCGCCGCAGCTCACCCGTCAGCGCGCACGGAAGTCGACTTCCGAAAGATCTTCGATCACGCAGACGAATTCGACGCCGTCGCCGTCAGCACCTGCGAACACACTCACGCCTTTGCCACCCTGCCTGCGCTGCAACTTGGCAAACACGTTTACTGCGAAAAGCCGCTGACACACAGTGTGTACGAAGCTCGCGTCATTCGAGAAGCGGCGGCGAAAGCTGGCGTTGCAACTCAGATGGGAACACAAATTCACGCTGGGAATAATTATCGCCGAGTTGTCGAGCTGGTTCAGTCGGGTGCAATCGGTCCTGTTCGCGAATGTCATGTTTGGGTTGGTCGAACCTGGGGACGGCAGTCGCAGGAAGATTCCATCGCTAACAAAGACATCGTCTACGTAGAAGAACGACCAGCCACTGAAGATCCAATTCCAGCCGGCGTGAATTGGGATCTGTGGGTTGGGCCAGCACCTTATCGTCCGTTTAACAACGTCTATTTTCCCGGTCCCAAGTGGTATCGCTGGTGGGACTTTGGCAACGGAACCATGTCTGATCTCGGCAGTCATTGGATTGACCTGCCTTTCTGGGCTCTGAAGCTTCAGGCGCCTTCAACCATTGCCGCGTCTGGTCCGGCACCGCACGCAGAAATCGCTCCCGCATCGATGCAGGCCAACTACGAATACCCAGCTCGAGCTGACATGCCCGCCGTAAAAGTCAGCTGGTATCAGGGCATCAACAAACCCGCTATTCTTGCTTCAGGCGAAATACCACCATGGAACAGCGGAGTCCTGTTTATCGGCGATGATGGTATGTTGCTTTCAGATTACAGCAAGCACCTGCTGCTGCCGGAAGATAAGTTCAAAGACTTTACTCCACCAGAACCATTCATCCCCGCATCGCTCGGACACCATGCCGAATGGGTTCACGCTGCCAAAACCGGCGCGCCGACAACCTGCAATTTCGAATACGCAGGCTGGCTGACTGAAGCCAATCATCTGGGCAACGTCGCCTTCCGCACGGGCAGGAAACTGGAATGGGACGCCGCCAATATGAAAGCCACCAACGCCCCCGAAGCCGATCAATTCCTCCGCCGAGAATACCGAAACGGCTGGACACTCACCTAACAAGGGCTTCGCCCTTGACACGGTGGCGTGGCATGTCTTACAGCGTGGAATGTTCGAACCGCCGAGCCGCTCCGTTGTCGCTAACAGAATGATGCGCGCCGTGCGTGTATCATTTTTAGTAAGGCTCTAACAGGGCTTCGCCCAACGCGGTGAGGCGATTTTTGAGTGGGAAAACCGTGAGATAAAGCGAAGATCGCAGGCTGGAGTTTGGAAGCGGTTAAGTCACGAAGTGACGGTAGGTGATAGCCACGGGCGCGAGCCCGTGGAACAGCATTCGACAGTCGTTTTCAGTCCTGAAGGGACGACAGGCAACAACGCGAAATGATACGCCTACCGTCCCTTCGGGACTTTCCGTCTGACTTTTTGCAAACCACGGGTGGCTACTACCTAACGTCACTTCGTGACTGAAGCCCATTCGGCACGACAGCCTCTTCTCCAGTTCAAACAGTGTTTTTGCTTTTCAAAGCCCTTCACGGCGTAGGGCTTCGTCCTTGGCCTGGTGGCGTGGCATGTCTTACAGCGTGGAATGTTCGGACCGCCGAGTCGCTACTCAGACTCATGCGCGCACCGCGGGCGTATAATCTTGAGAGCGCATCGGAATTCGACAATTGCTGTTCTACGAAACGTCTATCGCTTGTGAAACCTGATTGTTTGCAGACAGCGACCGTCTATGTTGCCGCTGAAGCCGTAGCTTGGGACGGCTTGTCGGTATGAGGTTGTCGGGTAAAACGACCCATGGCGAGAATAGGTCAGAGTGTCCAGGGCGGAACGCGTTTTGAAGGCGGTATTGAATCTGTTTATGTCGCGAGAATTGTCGCGCCCACTGAATGATGAATCATAGGCTGGGACCACATTCACAAAGGTGGCAAAACCTGCGCTTTGAATTCGTGGAAGGCTGTGATCATCGTGTGCGATCGCTTTTTCGTAGTTTGCAACGACAACGCTGCTGGCCAGAAGCGCCGTCATGAGTGCTTGTTTCATTTGTCATTTTCTCTGGGATGTTGTTTGTGGGCTGAAGGCCTTCCCGTTCCACAACGAACACAGAATCTTCGTCAGGACGAACAGACACTGCCATTGCTCCGTGGTGGGTCCTTCTGTATCCGTTGTGGAAAGAGAAAGTCTTCAACGGTTTTTCCAGGTTGCCCACTGAGCGAGTGCCTCAGCGGGCCAACGACCTGAATCACTTTTTATTTAGTCTCGATTCCATCCGAGCTTGTTTGTTGGTTTTGGAAATACGCGAACTCAATGCCACGCGGATTGCACTTTTTGTACTTGAACGTAACTCTTGTGCCGCGAACAAGTTGTGAACGATCGGCTTCCTGTTTGGGCTCTGGCGGATCGCTCGCCACATGACGTCGCGTTGAATACAGTTGTCGCGAATTCGACAACAACTGGCCTCATCATCGCCACCGCCACCGCCTCAGCGAGCACGGACAAAACTATGACAATTCATAACGGTACTGCACACGGGCCCTGGAAAATTCTGAACACCACGGAAGTTTATGCAGACCCGTGGTTGAAGGTTCGAAAAGACGACGTCATCCGCCCGGACGGTAATCCTGGAACTCACAGCGTTGTCACAATCAAGCATGGCGTTTGTGTGCTGGCCTATCAGGATGATACGATTTATCTCACCAAAGAATTCCACTATGCCGTTGGGCGAGTCACTTTGGAAGCAGTCAGTGGCGGACGTGAAGCAGACGAACCCGCCATCGAATGTGCTAAACGCGAACTGGCCGAAGAACTGGGGATCTCTGCCGCAACATGGACAGAACTCACAACCGTGGATCCGTTTACTGCCAGCGTGGTTTCGCCCACGACGATGTTTCTGGCCACGGGGCTGACGTTTCACGAAACCAATCCCGAAGGCACCGAACAGATTGAGTGCGTCAGCATTACGTTAGCAGAGGCTTACTCAGCCGTTTGCGATGGTTCGATCAGCCACACGCCCACTTGCATCGCGATCCTGCGGTTATGGATTAACAAGCCCCAGTTCCCCGCGTGATTCAGAAATTCGCACGAAAACGGTCAGTTTCCCAGCGTTTTCATAGAACCATCCAGAAGCGGCCCCAGCAACAACTTGACTTTGCTTCACTCGATGCGAACCTGAGCGTTCCACGGACAATGCGCTTTCCTGCCATCCCGCCGCAATCGGCCACGCAACGCGCCATACTCACCGACCATGATGATTCCGGAGTTTTCCAATGCCATCGAAATTCTCGCCGCTCTTGTTCTTGCTGGCAGCTGCAATCACCTGTTCTTCGGCCGCAGCTGACGAAGCGAAAAAGGCTGACGAACCAAAGCCGGAGCCTGTTCTCACTCTGAACGGCACGTTCGAAGCTGTTCAATCTTCTGAACTGGCTGTGAAAGCCGACGAGTTGAAATCGTTGGTGATCAAGAATGTTGTTTCTCATGGAAGCAAGGTTCGTAAAGGGCAAGTTGTCGCATCGTTTGAAACAGAACCGGTCGATGAGAAAATTGAAGCTGGACAATACAGTTTGCAGTTGGCGCGAATCTCAATGGAAGAAGATGAAGCTGCATACGTGGCGTTCAAGGCAAGTCAGGTGTTGGATAAGGCCGCTGCCGAACGAGCTCTGAAACTTGCGAAGCAGGCCTTCGACAATTATCAGCAGGTAGACCGAGACCGTTCGGTTGCTAACGCTCATTTCAGCTTAAAGTCGGCAGAAGCATCGTTGGCCAATGCTATGGAAGAACTGAAGCAGCTGGAACAAATGTATAAAGAAGACGAGCTGACCGAAGAATCGGAAGAGATCGTTTTGAAGCGAGCCCAACAGGCAGTGGAAAGCGCGGAATTTCGATTCGAAGGGACGAAAGTTCAAACCGAACGAACTCTGGAACAATCGATCCCACTACAAACAATCCAGCAGCAGGAAGCTTTGACCCGAGCTGAAATGGCACATAAGTCTGCAATGTTAAGCTTGAAGAACGCTGCTTTGAGACAGGAAATCGACATCCGTCGCAAACGCGAAAAACTGCAAAAGCAGGAACAGGAATTCAAAGACCTTCAGGCGGAACGCAAGCAACTTGTCATCACTGCTCCGCACGATGGCATTGCCTATCACGGTCCACTGACGCGGGGAAAACTGAGCGACAAGCCGAGCTCGCTGGAATCAGGCTCAACAGTTTCTGATGATCAGGTTCTGGTTACTCTTGTTAATCCGGCCAAGCTGCAAATTCGTACGGAACTGACGGAAACGCTGCTGAAGCAGGTAAGCGTCGGACTTAATGGAACCGCAGTTTCGAACGCCGTCAACGGTGACCCCATTAACGTGCGAGTCAAAACCGTAGATCGCATTCCCTACGCCAACAACAAGTTTGATTGCGTCATCGCCGTCATGAAATTCAGTGGCGATATCGTGCCGGGCACGTCGTGTTCGGTCACACTTCCCACCAATAAATAGTTCACCGGTTACCGCATTGTTGTATTTGAGGAACCGAAAATGAACATCTTCCAACAGATTATGCGAGCATCGACGGCATGCGCCATTGTATTGGCGTGCAGTACTTCGTTCGCAGATGTTGAACAAACTCAGTCGAACGAAGCCGAAGACCTGCCGACCGTTGATGCACCGACAAATGCGGAGATCATTGCATCAATGGATAAAGGCATTTTGTTTCTTCTTCAGAAACAAAATGCCAACGGGTCATGGGGATCGGCGACTCGCACGAAGTCTTTGAACATTTACGCTCCTGTTCCGGGAGCACACCATGCGTTTCGAACGGCGACAACCGCGCTGTGCATTTCGGCATTGCTGGAATCGGCACCGGAAAATGCTGACGCCATGCAGGCCGTTGCTAAAGCCGAAGCGTGGTTGATCGAACATCTTCCGGATCTGCGGCGAGCCACCGGTGATGCAATCTACAATGTTTGGGGGCACGCCTATTCGATTCAGGCGTTGGTTCGCCTGCACGCACTGAAACCGGAAGATGCGGAGCGACGAACAAAGATCGAAGAACTCATTCAGCAGCAATTCGAAAAACTAACTCGCTATGAATCCGTGGACGGCGGCTGGGGATATTATGACTTTCGCTATGAAGCTCAGCGACCGACATCCAGTTCGATCAGCTTCGTGAACGGAGCCGTTTTGGTGGCATTTGCGGAAGCAAAAGCCATTGGGGTTGCTCCACCGGAAAGAATCGTCAATCGCGCCATCGCGGCGACGGAACGGCAGAAGAAAAGCGACTTCAGCTATTTGTACGGTGAATACCTGAAAGACCGCCCGATGCGTGAAATCAATCGGCCGGGAGGAAGCCTCGGTCGCACACAATGCTGCAATTGTGCGCTACGAGAATGGGGCGATACGTCAATCACAGACGATGTGATCAAAAGCTGGCTGGTGCGTTTGTATGTTCGTAACGGCTGGCTGGATATCGGCCGCAAGCGTCCTGTGCCTCACGAATCGTGGTTTCAGGTGGCGGGCTACTTTTACTACTTCGGTCACTACTATGCCGCGTTGAGCTTGAAGCAGCTTCCCGAAGACCAGCAGGCTCCGTTTCGACCGATGTTGGCCAGACTGATGCTTGATCGACAGGAAAAGAATGGTTCGTGGTGGGACTATCCGCTGTACGACTATCACGAACCCTACGGAACCGCCTACGCGCTGATGACTCTGCAACGCTGTCTGCCGTTAAAACCTTGACGCGTTTGTAACAGCGATCCTCGGCTAAGGGCGTTTGCTTGAACATTTACCGTGGTGTCAGCCATCGCCCGCTGGGACATGCTGGCCGCTTAAAGGAGCCAGCCTTTGGTTCTTGCGTTGACGGTCAAGCAGATCAGTAGAATTGCGATAACGATAACCATGACGGGCATCGCTGCTGCTCCGGCTCCCATCACTTCGACAGCGTTGGATGCGAAGAAGTTGTAGTAGTTCTGAGCCAGCACGCCGATTAATGACGTAATGAACACTGGCAGCGCCAGTCTCTTCTGGGCGAGCAGCAGAATGCATCCCAGTGTGCCGCAGATTACGGCAACAGCAAAGGCGACGTTCACCCAACTCGGCATAGACTTGTAGAGTTCCTGTTGGTTTTCCGGAAGTTCCGCCAATGCCGCGTCGCTCATCGTGACCTGCATCACAAAAGCCATCAGCCCCAACAGATTCCACACGAGAGCGACAATGCCAACGGTCTTAAACCACTTTGGAACTGGTACTGTTGATGTCTGAGACATGTTGCGATTATCTCCTGAAGATCTACCGCGAGAAATTCGCTGCAAGTTTCTTGCGGGCGTTGTCTATGCCAGTTTTTTAATGGCGATGGTGCCTTCCGGGCTGTTTTTCACTTCGTAACCCGCGGATTCAATCTGCTTTCGCAGTGCGTCCGAAGTTGCCCAGTCCTTGGCTGCTCGAGCTGCATCAATTGCCTTGCACAAAGCAACGATTTCAGAATCATCGCCTCCGCCGCTTTTTTCGTCTCCCAACGGAGCAACCGCCAGCACGTCGTTGATCTTGTTCAGCACAGCCAACGCTTCAGCCACATTGTCTGGGTCTGAACTTGCCCACGGCAATACGACTGCCAGCGCCTTTGAGAAGTTCAGATCGTCTGCCAGAGCGGCTCCGAATTCTTTCAGAATCGGGTGACTCAGATCCACTTCAGCAACTTCGCCGTTCGCGGCCGCTTCCAGTTTGGTGCGAAATTCTGTCAGGCGTTTCACAATGTTTGCCGAATCCACAAGGCCCTTCCTGGTGAAGTTCATATTCGATCGATAGTGAGACTTGATCAGTTCTAATCGCAGCACGGCCGGATGAACGTTGATGCCTGTTGCGCGGCCTTCCAGGACGTCGCGGACTGTCCAGAAGCTGCCCTTGCTCTTGGACATCTTTTCGCCTTCGACCAGCAGAAATCGAGCATGCATCCAGAACTTTGCGAACGTATCAGCGCCAGTGGCACCGCGTGATTGAGCGATCTCGCATTCGTGGTGGGGAAAGATCAGGTCTTCGCCGCCCGTGTGGATGTCAATGACATCTTTGCCAAGACGATTGCGAGCCATGCACGAACATTCGATATGCCAACCCGGATAGCCGGCTCCCCACGGCGAATCCCATTTCATAATATGAGTGCTGTCAGCCTTCCACAGCATAAAGTCCGCGGGATGTCGTTTGTTGGATTGGTCGGTTTCGTTAATTCGACCGCCGGCGCCCATTTGCAGGTTTTCCAGAGTGTTCCCGCTTAGCTTGCCATAGTCGGGGAAGCTTTCGACGCTGTAATAAACGACTCCATCCGGTCCCACATAAGCATGGCCCTTGCTGATCAACTGCGAGATCATTTCCTGCATGATGTCGATGTTGTCGGTGGCCTTCAGAATGTTTTCCGGTTCGAAGGCGACCTTCACACCCAACGTTTGAGCATCTTCAAGAAATGCTTTGGTGTAGTAGTCTGCAATCTGATACGGATCTTCCGGATTCTCGACCGCGCCTTCGGGCACCTTGCCGGACTTTTTGTCTTCTTTGACTCGCTGTGCAGCGGCCGCCATTTTGTCTTCGCCAGCACCGTCGGCACTGCTGTCGTCCGTCATGTGACCGACGTCGGTGATGTTCATCACGTGATGAACCTTGTGTCCAAAAAATTCCAGCGTTCGACGAATTACGTCGGAGAACAGAAACGATCGAAAGTTGCCGATGTGAGCAAAGTCGTACACGGTCGGACCACAGCTGTACATTCTCACGCAGTCGTCATTGACGGGTGTGAATTCTTCGGCTTTGTTGGTCAGCGTGTTGTAGAACTGGATCGTCATTGCTCTGCTTCCGGACAGTATCTGGTAGGTCTCGCCTTTGGCTGATGCCCGCCACTAACCTGCGTGGCGTTGTCAGACCGTTTGGATATCATGGTGAACGCGGGGGAGCATAGTAAACTGCGGCAAACTGGTGGAGACCTGATTCTAATCTGTGTGAGACATTTTCAGCACTGACAATGTATTCACAGCGGTTCTCCGAAGTCTCCCGGCGATTTCTATCTGATTCAGCGGTTGCCGACGACTTGAGCTGTCTTCAGGCGGTCCGTGATTCTAAGCATCTTGAGCAGGTTTGCTGAAATTTTGCTGTACAGGGAACATCGTTCATGGACTTTCAGTCACTTCTAAACAGCGCAAAATCAACAGCCACGGGGGCCTTTCAGGGCATGTCTGAGTTGTTGGAAACCGCGACCGGATCATTCGGAGCGGGGCTTGGATACGCGAAAGACACTTTGTCGATGTCGTGGCTGTTCGGGTCCAACGAGATCGCCGGACTTCACTACGATGCAAAACACTACTTTCTGATTCCGTACAGAATCGCAGATTGCGGCTACACGCTGTATTCCATGCGATGCCTGCCAGAAGGCGTTCCACCGATCAACGATCTGCCGAAAAGGCGAATCTTTCATCTGCCGAATGCTCATGCCGCAAAGATGGTGGAACAGTTGCTCCGCCACCAGGCAGCAGAAAGCGTCCGTTGCGAAGAAAGCGGAGCTTTGGGGAGCTCACGATTGATTGAACTGGCTGACCAGATTGATCAGCTGGATCAAAAGGCATTCAACGGAGCACTGCTGATTGGCGGACTGGTTGCTCTGGCCAATCCTGTGGCCGGAGGCATCATTGCCGCCAAAGCGATGATACCATCGATCGGCTTGTTTATGGCGAAGTACGGTCTGAAACAGGCGGGTGAAACGTTGACGGCCAGAAACCTTCAGAGCAAAATCAATCAGGCCGAAAAGCAGGTTCTGGCCGAATTTCATGGTACCACCGCGACGCAGTTGGTCGACCCGTTGTTGGCTCAACTGGACAAAGCCATCAATACCGACGTGTTCGAATACGATCCGATCGTCAACGACGCAAACTGGACTTCCGACGACTCCGGCAGCAGTCCTGATAACACGGTTGCCAGGCAGCTGACAACCAAAGCGATCGTCAACACCTATTCCGAAATTCTAGGCAACCGCAAACAGTGGCTCGCCGCCGGCCTCGGCCCGGAAGACATCCGGTGGCTGCAATTGCTAACCACGCAAGCGAATGGCGCGCAGCCGTAACGCAGAGTCGGGGCAGTGTAATTTGGGTCTGCTCTAACTCGCGTCGCTGGGTGTTGTTGGCGTGGGAATCGTGAGCGTGGCCAGTTCTTTGGGAAGGTTGAAGTGTACGTTTTCTTCGCGCAGGGTTTCCTCAGAAAACTCAGCGTTGAAGTGTTGTTTGAGGTAGTCGATGCATTCTTCGACGACGACTTCCGGAGCACTGGCTCCTGCTGTGATGACCACGGTGGAATCCTGTTCGAACCATTCCAGCTGCATTTCTGATGCGCCGTCGATCAGGTAGGATGGCACGCCCTGCCCTGCTCCGATTTCCATCAGGCGACGGCTGTTGCTGCTGTTCTGGCTGCCCAGCACAATCAACACGTCCGCCGATGCGACCAGCATCTGCACGGCTTCCTGGCGATTTGTCGTCGCGTAGCAGATGTCTTCCTTTTTTGGGGACACAATCTGAGGATATCGCTGCTTCAACGCTGTGATCACTTCGTTCGCTTCGGACACGCTAAGCGTTGTTTGAGTCAGATATGCCAGCTTATCTTCCGGACCGAATGGCAGCTTTGCCACTTCGTCGGGTGTTTCCACAAGAGTGATGCTTTCAGGAGCTTCACCCATTGTGCCAATGACTTCGTCGTGGCCTTCATGCCCGATCAGCAGAATGTTGTAGCCATCTTTGGCATATCGAATCGCTTCCAGATGCACCTTGGTGACCAGCGGGCACGTGGCATCAACCGTCTGCAGTTTGCGTTCGCGAGCGATGCGACGAATTTCTGGTGAAACCCCGTGAGCACTAAACAGCAGGATGGCCCCGAAAGGGACCTCCTCCATCGTGTTCACAAACGTAACGCCCTGTTTGGTGAAACGATCGACCACATATTTATTGTGGACAATTTCGTGGTACACATAAATGCCCGGACCGACTTTACGAATGGCTTCGTCAAGACATTCGATGGCCATATTCACGCCGGCACAAAAGCCACGCGGGTTTGCAAGAAGGATTTTCATTTCAAGCTTTACGTCATAATTGCAGAACGGTCGTCGTCCAATTCTGCCAACCGTGCAATGATCATGCGGTTTAACTCAACAAGCCCAAATCCGGTGGCGGCTGAAATCAAATGTACGTCTTTGCCGGATGTTTCGCGAAGCAATTCTGCACACGTGGCGGCATCAGGCAGCTCCGCCTTGGTCACGCACAGAATCTCTGATCGACTGGCCAGCATTGGGCTGTACTTTTCCAGCTCTTCACGAATCTGATCGTAGTTACTTAGCGGATCAGACAGGTCTATCGGCGCCGGTTCGACCATATGCACGATCAACCGTGTTCGTTCAATATGCTTCAGGAATTCATGGCCAAGGCCGGCTCCCAGGTGAGCACCTTCAATGAGACCGGGAATGTCGGCCAGCACATAGCTGTTGTCCATGTCGACCTGCACCACGCCAAGGTTGGGGTACTTGGTTGTGAACGGATAGTCGGCAATTTCCGGAGTCGCTCTGGAAACGCGACTAAGCAACGTCGACTTGCCGGCATTCGGCATTCCCACCAAACCAACGTCGGCGATCAGTTTTAGCTCCAACGCGACTTCTCGAATTTCGCCCGGATAGCCTGGTTCGCATTCGCGAGGAGCTCGGTTGGTTGGTGTGGCAAATTTCTTGTTGCCGCGACCGCCCCAGCCTCCCTTGGCCACGATCACTGTGTCGCCGTGTTCCTGAAGGTCTCTCAGCAGATGTCCGTGTTCTGTGTCTTTGACCAGAGTACCCGGCGGAACCAAAACAATGGTATCGGGAGCACTCCGGCCCGTTCGCAGGCTTCCCAGGCCGTGCTTGCCTCGTTCCGCATTGAAGTGGTAATGCCCCACTAAATTGCCGAGCGATCCCAGATTGCGGTCGGCCTGAATAATGATGCTGCCGCCCTGGCCGCCGTCGCCACCGTCCGGGCCGCCTCGAGGCACGTGAGCTTCTTTGCGGAAACTGCTGCAACCGTTTCCGCCGTCGCCAGCTTTGCAAAGGATTTTAACACGATCAACAAACATGGTTTCAACACTCGACTGGACGGGCAACGTTATCCAACGGCGGAATTATCGCTGTCAGACAGTAGTGCCGGGTGTTCAATCGCTTTTTCTTTAGGTCGCACGAAATAAGTTTCCGGCGGCATTGTAGCGGTTACCGATCATTCGCTCAGTATTTTCTGACTCGGGAAGTCAAAGTCGCCTCGGATTTCGGCATTTGACCCGAACCTGCCGTACCGCCACAATTTGTGACGACGATTTTTCGGGGTGACGAAGCCGAATCTAAGGTAAAGTGCGTCGCCGAGCGTTCGAAAAACAGCAGCTTGCATCGAATCCGGGCAGAGCCCGTTGTAGAAAGATAACTGAACAATGTCTGATTTTCAGACCGTTGCCAAAGTCGGCGATATTCCTGAAGGCGAAGGCCGCTGCTTTCCCGTGAATGGAACGATGGTGGGAGTTTTCCTGCACAAGGACGAATACTTCGCCATGAATGACTTCTGTCCGCACATGGGAGCTTCACTATCAGAAAGCCCCGTTGCGGAAGACGGTTCGGTCATGTGCCCCTGGCACGCCTGGTGTTTCAGTATTAAAGACGGAACCTGGCTGGACAACCGCAAAAGTGCGATCAAGTCACCCACTTATCCGGTTCAGTTGAAAGGCGGCGAAATTCAGGTGTCTGTGCCACTTCCCGAAGCTCCGAAAGCGCCCGACACCGAAACCAGCGGGTCGGATGAAGGAGCAACGGCTTGAACAGCCCAGCACACGACGACTTCGGCAGAGATGCTGTTCAGCCGGTCAGTTGGCCCATCGCAGACGACTCGATCCGTGATGTGTTTGCCAAAATGCTTAGCGACGGCAGTTGGGGACGCTATCACGGACCACATTGCGAAAGCCTGCAAACAGCTCTGGCGGACTTCCATTCTGTGGAACACGTGATGCTGTGCAGCAGCGGCACGTCGGCTGTCGAACTGGCGTTGCGAGCCGCCAAAGTGGAGCCCGGTGACGAAGTTATTCTGGCGGCTTATGACTACAAAGCGAACTTCGCGAATGTGCTGAGCCTTGGAGCCACTCCTGTGCTGGTGGACACTCTTCCTGGGCTGCCGATTTTAGATCCGACACAGTTGCCGGCCGCCTTCAGCAGTAAAACGCGAGCCATCATTTGTTCGCATCTGCATGGCAGTTTTGCTCGAATAGACGAAGTTGCTTCGTTGGCCAGACAACGCGGCATCGTCGTGATTGAAGATGCGTGTCAAACCGCTGGAGGAACCCTGAACGGTCGTGCGGCAGGTTCGATCGGTGACATTGGTGTTCTTAGCTTCGGTGGCAGCAAGTTGCTAACCGCAGGTCGAGGCGGCGCGGTGCTGACGAACGACGCGATGCTGGCTCAAAGAATTCGGTTGTATACTCAGCGAGGCAATGACGCGTATCCGTTGTCCGAAATGCAGGCCGCCGTGCTGCTGCCACAACTTCAGCAATTGCCACATCGCACAAAGTTGCGGCTGACCAACGTACAGCGATTATTGCAGCAACTGGCACCTGATTCGCCGTTGCAGGCCGCGATTGATCCATCCCCGCTGCAGTTGGGGAACAGCATTCCCGCCTTCTACAAGCTGGCATTCCGCTACACAACACGTGCTGGGTCGAAGTTTGATCGCGAAAGCTTTTGCGAAGAACTACGAACACGCAACATACCGTTGGACTCCGCATTTCCGGGCCTGCATCGCATCCACAGCCAACGACGTTTCCGTACAGCAGAAGACCTCCCCAATGCCGACTTGCTTCACGAAAACCTGATCACACTGCACCACCCGATCCTGCTGGCTGACGCACTTGAAATCGACAAACTTGCGGCAGTGATCAACGCAACCGGATGATCAACGTGTAGGGCCGGTTCCTACCGGCCGCAGGGTGAACATGGCCGGTAGGAACCGACCCTACGACTCTATATCGCTTGCTGTTGAGGAAAAAAACAAACACTCGGCGGTTACAACGACCCATGTCTTCTCACGCACCACGCCACCGGGTCAAGGGCGAAGCCCTTGCTATTTGTGTTGTTCTGACAGCAGGAAGGCGATTTCCATGGCTTGTTCGTAGTTCAGGCGAGGATCGACCTGGCTGCGGTAGTCTCGCGGCAGGTCAGATTCTGTCAGATTCGCGGGGCCACCCACGCATTCGGTGACGTCTTCGCCTGTGAGTTCCAGATGAATGCCGCCTAAACGAGTGCCGCATTCGCGGTGAATTCGAAACGCGGAAATAATTTCGGACGTGATGTCGTCAAACGATCGCGTTTTGAAGCCGTTGCGAGTTGCATGCGTGTTGCCGTGCATGGCGTCGCAGCTCCACAACACGTTCAGATTTGCCTGACGAACAGCTGTGGCCAGAATCGGCAGCTTGCTGGCAATTTTGTCGACTCCGAATCTGTGAATCAGCGTTAGTCGCCCCGGAGTATTTTCCGGATTCAACACCTTAATCAAATCAATCAATTCGTCGGCAGCAATTGTATTGCCAACCTTCACACCAATCGGGTTGCGGATGCCTCGGAAGTATTCCACGTGAGCACCATCGATGGCTCGCGTGCGGTCGCCGATCCACGGCAGGTGAGTGCTGAGATTGTAGTAGCCGTGCTGACGATGGTCGGCTCGCGTTAAAGCCTGTTCGTACAACAGGTGCAGGCCTTCGTGAGACGTGAAGAAGTCAACTCGAGTCAGCTGGTCCAGTTCGCCGGACGAAACAACTTCCATAAAGCGAATGGAATCGCTGAGTGATTCCAGCAGCTGCTGGTACTTGCGTGAACCTGGCGTGTTGCGAACAAATTCCAGATCCCAGTTCTCCGGATGATGCAAGTCAGCAAATCCACCTTCGCTAAGAGCACGAATGTAGTTCATCGTTAAAGCGGATCGTTCGTAAGCTCGCAACAGCAACTGCGGATTCGGTTCACGTTCGTCTTTGGTGAATCCACTACGATTGATAATGTCGCCACGATAGCTGGGCAGTTCCAGGCCGTCTCGGGTTTCGGTGTTCGTTGACCGCGGCTTTGCATATTGACCTGCAATACGTCCGATTCGCACGATCCGCTGCTTCGATCCGCAAATCAGCACCAGGCTCATTTGGATCAGCACTTTCAGCTTGCGCAAAATCGTGTTCGCATTGCAGTCGGCGAAGCTTTCTGAACAGTCCCCACCCTGAAGCACAAACGCGTTTCCGGCTTGAGCGGCCGCCAGTTGCTTTTGCAGGCGATCAACTTCCCAGGCTGTCACCAGCGGAGGAAGTTGCGCAAGGTTTTTCAATACCTCATCGACTTCGGTTCGATTGGCGTAAACTGGCTGCTGCGCCGCGACGCGAGACTGCCACGAATCTGGTTTCCACGATGTGCTCATGGGCGGGATTGTTTCGCCCCGATCGGACAAAGTCACCCGCAGAACGTAACTTATCCAGAATCCGAACCATTTAGTTGATCCGGTGTCGACAAATCGCAGTGCGGAATCATCGCAATTACCAGATAGCGGACAATGTTTGCCAGATATGCACTAAATATGGTGCTCACGCGAAAATTCACCGTCACCCGGGTCGAAAACTGACCGCATTCGTCCCATTTTGCCGAGTGTAAAATCTTTGTTTCAAAGCTTGAGCATCCAAGCAATCATGCGTACAGTTGCCGTCGAGCCGGGTTGTTTGGCAAAAATTTGCCGGGCAGCACGAGTAAGGAATACTCAAGACGGGCGGCTCTTAAAATTCGAAATCGCCCCGTGAATCAAGGAGGAGTCACGATGAACCGACTACATCTGCGTCTGTACGAACCACCTCAGGAATACGCCAACGTTGAGAGCAAGGTTGAACTGACGGAAGACCGTCATGTGATCCCTTTTCGATCTCATCGAAGAGCCACCATTTTAAGCGGTCGCATCACACCGCCTGCTGATCGCGCCAAGATTCTTCACGACAACGCCGCCTGCCCGGAATGCTCACGCCACGACATTGAGCCACTGGAATTGCAGGACGCCGCTATTAGCCCGAAAAGCCGTTTGCCAATTCCCGGCACAGCGACCATTGTCGGCTTTCACTGTAACGACTGCGGCACAGAATGGCCCGTTTACGAACTGACAACTCGCCGCAACGGCTAAGTTGATCGTGTTCATAGATTCTTCTGGTCACCAGGGGACGCGCGTCCCCTGATGCCGGAGGCATTTTGTGAATGCACGCTTCAACCATGCAACGGTGAACGTGGCAAACTGACTTGATGCTTCGCTAATCTGCGTTCAAACGCGAAATTGTGTGAACCAGCTTTTGCGAAATATCGACGACCGTCTTTGCAGCTCGTTCTTCAATCAGGTTGCCGTCGTCGTTAAACGCGCTGTGAGCCGATCCTAATGCGTACTGATCAGGAAGCACCATCACGCTGATGTTTTCCAGAATACTTCGCACGTGAACCAGACCTCGCAGCCCGCCAAGGCCACCCGGTGACGCGCTCATAATGGCGGCAACTTTTCCTGTGAATGCAGCCTTCATCGGTTCACCAGGAGCTGACCGGGAAACCCAGTCGATCGCGTTTTTTAGAACGGCAGATATCGAGCTGTTATATTCCGGCGATGCAATCAACAAGCCGTTATGGGACAGGAACAGTTGCTTCAGTTTAGTTGCCGCAATCGGCGTTCCCGCCGCTTCGATGTCCTCATCAAACAGGGGCAGCGCGAAGTCACGAAGATCAATCAGAGTCACTTCGGCTCCAGCATCTTCTGCAGCCCTGGCGGCAAAGTTGACAAGTTTTTTGTTGTAGGAATTTGTGCGAGTACTGCCTGCAAAAGCCAGAATTCTTGCGGTCATGCGTGCGAGTTTCTTATTTAAAAAGAGCCCAGGACTGTTGCAGCTAAAACATCCGCCGCCCTGGCTTAGGTTAGTGAAAGAGAAGCTGATCGCGTTATTCTGCTATGCAGTACAACTTCGACCAGCTGCGAATAAACAACTGATCGCCAACAACAACGGGTGACGCGTCTGTGGAATCGTTTAATCGATTCACAGAAACGACAGTTAGTGCATCGTTATCTTCAAGAACCAAACAGGTTCCGTCGCGATCCAGCAGGTAAAGATACCCGCCAGCGGCCACCGGCGACGCGTACAGGTTTCCAATCGCTGACATTCTGCGTGGTTCACCAATTGCAGAACCGTCTGTCGCATTTAAAACGGTCAAAATGTTGCCGTTGCCGCCGGTAAAGAACAGTCGATGGCCGGACAACAGCGGCGAAGGCACATATGGCGTGCCTCGGTTGTGCTGCCATTTCAACAACTCAGAACCCGACACGTCGCCTGTCGAATCCAGCGGTATAGAAGTCGCAAACGCTCCACGATAACCGCTCATTACAATCACGTTGTCCAGAAACCTGATTGGTGAAGGAATCGCATTCACGGTCTGCCCACCACATGACCAGAGTTCCTTACCAGTTGTTAGTTCATACGCTCGCACTTTATCGGTTCCGTTAACAACAACGATTTGGCGGTCGGCAAAGTCAGCGATCAGCGGCGTGTTCCATGACGTGACTTCGGTTGGACGTTCGGTTCTCCATTTTTCCTTGCCGGTTACCGCATCCAGGCACGTGATGAAGGAACCTTGTTCCTGGTCCCAGTTGATGACTAAAAAGTCGCCGTGAATAACGGGTGTCACCGCTTCACCCCAACCATAGCGGGTCTTCATGTTGCCAAGGTCAGTTTTCCACAGCAGTTCGCCAGCCAACGAATAGCAAAAGACTCCTCGCGAACCGAATGAAACGTACAGACGTTTGCCATCTGTGGTTGGCGAGCTTCCCGCATAAGTGTGAGTCGGATGGTGTCCTTCGTGAGGAACTTCTTCAACCGCGATTTTCTGCCACAAAACTTCCCCGGTGCTGCGGGCAACACAGGTGACAAAAAACTGATAATAGACATCCGGTGGGACTGTCTTTGACTGTTCATCTGTGACTGGTGGCGTTGCTGACTTGCGATCCGTTTCTTTGGCCGACAGCACAAAAATTCGGTCGTCCCAGATAATGGGGGTGGAAGTTCCGGTGCCCGGAAGTTCCACCGTCCACTTTACGTTTTTTGCTTCATTCCAAACGGTTGCTGGCGACAACTTCGACGACACCGATCCGTTAGCAAACGGCCCGCGCCAGTGATGCCAGTTCGAAAGCTGTTCAGCCGTCGGATTCTGAGCGATGCAGTTAGTTGCAAACGCCACCAGCATAAAAAAAATCGGCAAAAAGGTCTTCATGGAATTTCCTTCATGGATCGAAACAGGTCGTGCGGCCCAAGTGTGACATCGCGCCCAGCGTCGCTCAACTGAGCCGTGTTCGGCGAGCAGCAACAAGAGCCGTTCGAAACCGTGTTAGCTGTCGCGAGCAAACCCGTCACTGTTTGCACGTAAAATGGCCGCCCGGATTAACGTGTGTACACATGAACACCACGAATCGCGAATTCTCAATTTCTGAAGCGGAATACTGCTGCCCTGAAACATGAACAATGCCCACCCGGCGACGGAATAACCGGAACGACATGTAAACTGAGCCACCGATCCAGGGCACGGACACGAAAACACTTCGCTTTGCAGTGTTCGCAATGCATAATCTGCAACAGACCAGTGTTTTCTCAGCTGAACCGACTGGTTTGGGAACATGTGTACAGCTACTCCGGTGTAAATTGCGAGGGCGGCAACCAGGCTGGCCACTTGGTAAACCGAAACAAAGCAACATGATTGACTGAATAATCCACAGATTCGGCCGTCTCGAATGCGCAAGGGGGCTGCGTGGGATGCCGCAGACCAACTGCTTCCGATTGAGCAGGATGAGTGCGAGCTGGAAATGGTGCTGGACGACGTGCCGCCCGGGATCATGACCGCCAGCACGACAGTCGCGTGCCTCATCATGCTACTGATGGCTGTGCTTGCGGAATTCACTCTGCTGCGTGCCGCAGGTTATTCCGGGCCAGCTGTTTTCTTTCCAGCCGCTGCTGTTCTGTTGTTTATCGGTATTCCGGGGCGATCGTGCGGGCCCATGACAATTCTGATTACGGCAATGTTGCTGGGTGTTTCCTATCGCCTGGCCGTGCATGGAAATCTGGTACTGCTTGTTGCGGCCACATGGCTGCTGGCGGCTTACACGCTTGCTTTGAGACATCAGTCGCCGTTCTTCATTCGCACAACAATGTTTGCCATTGAAAGTCTCTGGGGTGGATGGGAGTTTATTTTGGCAATGCATGCCAAAATGACTCAGGCTCTGGTGCTGCCTCACGAAGATCGACCTCCCTCGTTCCTGTTCAACTTTGGATTGCCATTGGCTGTATTGGCTGGCTTTGGCGGAACAGCGATTGCGCTACGCCCCGACTTGCTGCAGGCAATTACCAGCAGCGCTACATCCAACGGAAGTCAGATTTCAAGCGTGTGGCAAGCGATTAATAGCATTGAATTGCTGCACGTTGGAGTTTGGTTGTTTGTGATGTGGGTGACAGCCGGTCTATTGCGGCCTGTACTTAATCTTGCCGTTGAGTCACCAGCAAAAATTGATCCTGACGAAGTCGGCTCCTATTTTGCTCCCCTGTTTACACCGCTGCGCAATACATTGATTGCCGTTGTCGTGCCGTTCGCCCTGTTTCTGGTGTTCGAAATCTATAAACAAAGCTCTCAGACCTTTGGCAGCGGTTTTGACTATTCTGCCTGGACGCTGAACGGACTGATGTGGCTGGGGATCACTTCGCTGGGCACATCCGTTCTCATGTGCGTCATCTTCAATGGCGCCACTCTGGCGGATTCTCGTCTGTCTCAGTTACGAATTCTTTCTTACGTACTTGTCGCACTGAACTTTGTTCAGGCTGTTTCTGTGATTCAGCGATATCAAACATTCATTCACTTCAATGGTCTGGATCAGGCTAAGGCCATCGGCCTGTTGGCATGCGTGGTATTGTGTGGAGGTTTGCTGCTGACCGTTTACATGACATTGCAGCAACAAAACGTGTTGTGGCTGCTTAGAAGGAAAACCTGGCTGGTGGCTGCCGCCGCCTATCTTTGGCTGGTTCTGCCAGTCGATCGAATCGTTCAGCACTATAACGTTCAGAAGATCATTGACGGCAATCAAGGCCCTATTGTCCAGATCGCACGCAGCGATTTTTCTGAAGAGTCTGTGTCTGCGTTGCTGCCGCTTTGCAGTGTTTCCGATCAAACGATCCGCGAAGGAGCATTAGCCATCATCGCCGACAAGTTTCAGCAGATGCAGGCAGTCATGGATGTTCGATCAGACATGGACTGGACGTCAAAACAATTGGGAGCACACAAAGCCTACAGCGACCTGCAACACTTTGCGGCGTCTCACGATCTGGTAGCCACGACAGGCGAAACTCGCGAACAGGCGGCCAGCCGACTGCGTCAATTAGCGCAGCAATGGCAATAGCCTGTCGGCGCTGAGTGAATCTTGCTGTGCAGTTGTTTAACGCAACCGTCAGTCGCTTTTTACAAGGTCAACGTGAGGAATATCGTCGACTGAGTATTCTCCGCCAACAACGTGAAACCCGTGGCTCTGATAAAATCTGGTTAAGTGAGCCTGCGCTGCAATTCGAATCGGGGCATCTGGAAATTCTTCCGCACAGAACGCGACGCCGCGATCCATTAGTTCATGCCCCAACCCGTTGCCTCGCGCAGCCGAGCTGATAATAACGCGACCGATTGAAGCTTCCGGAAATCGAACATTCGGTGCGAAGACGCGAATATACGCCAGCAGCTGGTTATCAGCATTCGTTCCCAACAGATGAGTGGCGTCCTGGTCCCAGTCGTCGATGTCTGAATAGCAGCAACGCTGTTCCACAACAAAGACTTCCTGACGCAGTTGAAGCACCTGATACAATTCAGCAACCATCAGGTCAGCAAATCGTTTCCAGTTCCAGTTGATGTTCTGCTGAATCAACGTTCCGCGCCTTCCTGCCCAAGACGTCGCACTGTAGCAGCTGCTACGTTACTTCAATCACATAGTCTTCGCCGTTAAGCGTAACGACATCGCCGTGGTGCAGCTTGCGACCGCGTCGAACTTCCTCTTCGCCGTTCACTTTTACAGCGCCGGAACGAATCAGCTGCTTGGCGGCTCCACCAGATGGAGCCAGATCTGCCAGCTTTAGAAACTGATCCAGTTTAATTGATTCTTCTACTTCGTTGTTTCCGTCGGGTTCGGTCATGGGATTTGCTTGAAAATTAGATCAGGTTCGCAGACTCGGCGGATGCCGATGCTGGGCAGAGTCGCTATTTTGTATCGTCAACTTGCCCAAACCTGCTCACTGCTGATTTGATTTTATGAACTTCCACAGCTTTCGATTCATCGTTCCCATTCTTTGCATTTTATCGACGGAATGCGTCTACGCACAAACACCCAACGCCGACGCTGAAATTCGAGCTCCCTACGGCGATTCGGAGATCGTCATCAAAACGACCACCCGACTTGCGGGAGCCATTCATTCGTTGACGTGGAAAAACAAGGAATTTATCAACAGCACAGATCACGGTCGCCAATTGCAATCGGCGTCCAATCTGGACTTAAACACCCGTTTTTCAGGGGAATCGTTTAATCCCACAGAAGCCGGCTCCCGAGCTGACGGAGCGGGCCCGACATCCACCAGTCAATTGCTGCACCTGATTGCAGAAGGCAATACTTTGCAAACAACTTCGCAGATGGCGTTTTGGCTGCGTCCTGGCGAGAAGTCGGGGCCAAATCCCGCCAAGAACACGACTTTGCTGTCGAACCATCTGCTGACAAAACGAGTCACCATCGGCTACCGGAATTTTCCGAACGTCATTCAATACGATGTCACGTTCTCACTGCCAATCAACGAATTCCACACCTTCGCGCAGTTCGAAGCGGTCACTGGATATATGCCGCCGGAATTCTCGAATTTTCTGACCTTCAACATCGAAACAGGGCAAACATCCCCACTATCGGATGGCCCCGGTGAACAGGCTCATCCAATTATCTTCTCAACCGAATCCGGCAGTCACGCGATGGCCATCTATTCGCCCGGGCAACCTTCGCCGGGATTTGAAAACGCAGGCTACGGTCGCTGGAATTTTCGCGGTCAAGAGGTCGTCAAATGGAATTCGGTCTTTCGTATTCGAAACAAAGATGGAGTTGCCGCTGGCGACTACGCTTTTCAGTCGTTCGTTATTGTGGGAGATCTGGAAACGGTGATCTCAACAATGCAGCAACTTGTCGCGATGTAAGGCTGCCCCGCACTAACCTCTGTGCGTGGGACTTAAGTATCAATGAGTCTTGTCACTCGCAAACCGTCTTCCAATCAAGCTCAAACCTGGCAAGATATTTTCTAAGCCGATCCGAATCGTTCGTTGATGATCGTGTTCTTCGCGACACCGCAAACAGCCTGCGCCCAGCCGCGGCCAGAGTTTTTTCCTGTCGACACACACCCAACACGGCTGCCAGTTGAGCCTGATCGAACAGGTCAATACCGGCAATCTGATCCTCTGTTAGAAACTGTTGCAAACCTTTCGATGCTATTCCGCCCGAGTCTGTTCCCCACGATTCGCTCAGACGTTGAATTTCTTCTCGGACTTCCTCGACTCCGATTCGACCGTCGCCGGCCAAAGTCGCCATTCTGGTTACGGCCGCAGTCAGGTCGCGGAAATTTGCTGACCAGCTGGCGGATGTTGACGTCGCCCAGTCCAGGAACTCCTGCCGGGCTTCCCGAGTCATGCTGGTCTTCTGCCCGATTCCCCCTGATTGGCGTTCCAGTTCGAATTCCAGATTCGGTTCAATATCCTCGACCCGATGAGCGAGGCCTGGTAACTGGAATGTCCACAGATTGATTCTCGCAAACAGATCTTCGCGAAACAGACCTGCAGCAACTCGTTCAGTCAATTCACGATTGGTACCCGCGATCAACTGAAAGTCAGCTTCTGATTCTTTGTCAGAACCGACTGGTAAGAAACGTTTTTCTTCAATGGCTCGCAATAGCATGGCTTGTTCATCAAGGCCAAGTTCACCGATTTCATCCAGAAACAACAATCCACCATCCGCCGATTTCAGTAGCCCCATACGAGCCACCGCTGCTCCTGTAAACGCCCCTTTCACATGACCAAACAAAGCGGACATCGTTTGGTCGCCTCGCAGCGTCGCGCAGTTGACCTCGACGAAGTCGCCTCGAATTTGTTCGCGGCGGCGTTTGAGTTCATAGATTTTACGCGCCAGATGAGTCTTGCCCGCACCCGTCGGTCCGGTTAGAAGGATGGGAGCCGTGCTGGCGATTACGACACGCTCGATCCGTTCAATCATATCGTTGAAGGCCTTGTTGCGAGTTTCAATGCCAGACTTCAGGAACTGCTGGCCTTCCTGCTGCTCAACAGCAAACCGAGCAGCCAGTGCGTCGTAGCGAGAAAGATCGAGGTCGATAATTGAGTACGTTCCTGGGTGAGTACCGTACATCTTTCGCTTTGGCGGGCTGGTCTGCAGCAGTGTGCCTGGCAGATGTCGCGACTCAGTCAACAGAAACAAACAGATTTGCTGAACGTGCGAACCTGTCGTGATGTGAATCAGGTAATCGTTGGCTTCTGTATTGAATTCGTAACCGCGAGCGAACTCATGTAACGTCCCGAAAACTTCTTCGAAATCCCACGCGTCTTCGAATTCGACGTTGTGCAATTGAACATTTGTTTCGGGTGAGACGGATGTCAGGTCGGCTTTGATGCTTTTGGCCAGTGTGTGATGACTGATCGGGTAAAGCAATTCGAAATGATCAATCAGCAGGTCGTCGTGCTGACAGGCAGACACTGTCGGGCGCCACTTTTCCCAACGCTTGCGGTCGCGGCCTGCATCCAGCTGAGTTCCCAGGATCCCAATAACAACAGTCTTCTTTTTCATCGAACAATCCAACAAGGGCTTCGCCCTTGACCCTGTGGCGTGGCATGTGAGAGAAGGTGGAAAGTACTAATCGCCGAGCCGCTCGGTTGTCGCTCTGGGTATATGACTCAAGGTGAACAAGTTCAATTGTTTGAAGACAGCGTGATCGAGCGTTTCGGATTCGCTCTGCCCTTATCAGGGAAGCAGTCGATAAATATACCACAGGATAGACGTCTATCATTGGGTATCTTAACGCTTGGCTCCTGAATTGTCGCTTCCAGCGGCATTGATGCCTTTTTTGAGACGTAAAATGTTTGCTGCAGGTGATTTATGGAGTTTCTCGAAAACTCGTGTTTGTTTTGGCACGCCTGCTGCCTTGTGATTGTCTTATCAAACACAAGTAATGGACGAAACAGGAGTCAAGCATCATGGCGAACAAATCACTTTTTCAGAGCTTCTTTGGTAAGCAACCTGTTTTGGCCGACACGGTTAACGAAGCGGGTGGCCGAGCTTATTCCATGACAGCTAAGCATCAGCTGGCTCAATATGCAGCCACTGGTTCACTTAGCCAGACGTTCTACGCATCTGGTGCAGAACAACTGGAAACGGTTCTAAAGCTGACTGCAGAAATCAGCCCGGAGTTCATCGCGAAAACTGCCTTGTACGCTCGACAGTCCGGTTACATGAAAGACATGCCGGCCCTGTTGTGCGCGATCCTGTCCGTGAAGTCACCAGGCCTGCTGGCGGAAATTTTTGATCGAGTGATCGACAACCCAAAGATGCTGCGAAACTTTGTGCAGATCATGCGTTCAGGAGTTGTTGGTCGAAAGAGCCTGGGAACATTGCCAAAGCGATTGATCTTACAGTGGATGGAAGCAAAAACCGACAAGCAGTTGTTTGCAGGTTCCGTCGGAAACGACCCTTCACTGGCAGACGTCGTCAAGATGGTGCATCCCAAGCCTGCATCAGCTTCACGTAACGCATTGTTCGCTTATCTGATCGGCAAGGAGTGCAACAAAGATGACCTGCCCGAAATTGTGCAGCAATACGAAAAGTTCAAACGGAACACAAACCCTGGAAAGGTGGTTGCTCCGGATGTGCCTTTCCAAATGCTGACAGCGTTGCCGCTGACGAAGGCAGACTGGGAACGGATTGCTCGCAATGCTTCATGGCAAATGACGCGAATGAACTTGAACACGTTTGCTCGACACGGTGTCTTCAACAACAAGGAAATGGTGAAGGTAATCGCGAATCGCTTGCGAAATGTAGAGCTGATTCGAAAAGCGAAAGTCTTCCCATACCAATTGTTGACGGCATGGAACAATGTTGATCAGGCGGTGCCATCTGATGTTCGGAATGCGTTGCAGGATGCGATGGAAATCGCGACGCAAAACGTGCCCGGCGTCGACGGAAAAGTGTATGTCTTCCCGGACATTTCGGGATCCATGCATTCACCCGTTACTGGATACCGTGCGGGTGCAACAACGGCAACACGTTGCATCGATGTGGCGGCTCTTGTGGCAGCTGCTGTGATGCGACGCAATCCGAACACGGAGGTTGTTCCGTTCAGTGATCATGTCGTGAACTGCCGCTTGAATCCTAAAGATTCGGTAATGACAAATGCTGAGAAGCTGGCGAAGTTACCGTCTGGCGGAACCAACTGCAGTGCTCCGCTGGCGCATTTGAATAAGCAGAATGCCAAAGGCGATCTGATCATCTATGTTTCCGACAACGAATCATGGATTGATACAAATCGGGCATGGGCCGGAAAGCTGGCGACTGAAACAATGAGCCAGTGGAACGTGTTCAAGAAACGAAATCGTCAGGCGAAGATGATTTGCATCGATATCCAGCCCTACGGAACAACGCAGGCAAAGGAATCGGCGGACATCATCAACGTTGGTGGTTTCAGCGACCATGTGTTCCAATTGATCGCGGACGTGGCTCACGGACGCTTCAGTGAAGGACATTGGGTGAATGAAATCGAGAAGATTTCAATTTAGGGCATTAACGGTGTGTGGATTTGCAGAGTACGCTCGAAGATCGCATGCTCTGCGGTCCATCCACTGATTTAGAGTCTTACTGAAAATGAAGCGTACGGTGCGAGCACGTTGATCGTAGCGACAACGGAGCGGCTCGGCGATTGAAACGTTCCACGTGCTTTCGCAGGCCACGCCACTGGGTCAAGGGTGAAGCCCAGCGCCGTGAAGGATTTTAAAAAGCAAAAACGCTGTTTAAAGTGGGGGAAGAGGCTGTAATGCCGAATGCGTTTCAGTCACGAAGTGACGGCAGGTAGTAGCCACGGGCGCGAGCCCGTGGTTTGCAAAAAGTCAGACGGAAAGTCCCGAAGGGACGATAGGCGTATCATTTCGCGTTGTTGCCTGTCGTCCCTTCAGGACTGAAAACGACTGTTGAATGCTGTTCCACGGGCTCGCGCCCGTGGCTAATACCTACCGTCACTTCGTGACTTAAACACACCCAAACTTCAGACTGCGATCTCTCGCTTAAGCTCACTGTTTTCCCGCTCAAGAATCCTTAACGGCGTTGGGCGAAGCCCTTGTTGGAAACTGAGGCTGAATGCCGTTGGGATTACATTTTAACCGTAAGGTTGCAGGTTCGAGTCCTGCCTGAGTGCTTCGGCAGTCAGTAGCTCAACTGGATAGAGCATACGGCATATATCTCAGCAAACACTTGTCAGCCTCTTCAAAACACGAAAGTCGAATGCCGTTGGGACTACATTTACCCATGTCCACGTCTCAACAAACCCTTGTCGACTTTCGGTTTGCTTTCTTTAGACAGTGCTCGTTCCCTTCAAACGGGATCGCGCACAAAAATACTCAGCGAATGCTGGTGGGATTACATCGGTTTTGTGAGTTCGAATCTCGCTCCGTGAAAACGGAAAATCTCATCAATCCTTGTCGCTGAGTACTTTTGTTAAACGTGTTACAAAAGTGGAAAGCCGCAGGCCTTCTATAACTTAGGCTCTGCTTTCCAGCTTCGAAAATCCTTTGTTACGAATGCAGATGGAACTACATGATTCTGATTCACGAGGTCATGGGTTCGAATCCCATCGGCTCCATTCCGGCAGCTTCCTGGAGGCTGTATTTCGGGGCCGTAGCTCAGTTTGGTAGAGCGCGAAACGTTTCATCAATTCTTGTCGTAACGAGGGGCTTTTTGTTTTCCTGCATATCTAGACACTTCACGAAGAAGTTCAAATAACATGACATTCGAAATGATACCAACAGGCGAAGCAACGGCGATTCTGCCGACAACAGGCTCATCGACAAAGCCCATCACGGTCATCGGTACGGAAGCGATTCGCAATACGTTCGACGACATGTGTCTGCAACAGGCCATTAACTCGCGAATGGCGCCTGGCGTGACCGACCTTGTGCTGAACCCTGACGCTCATTGCGGTTACGGGGCACCCGTTGGTTGTGCGATGGTTTCGCCGACTCACGTGTATCCTGGTCCCGTTGGAGTCGATATCAAGTGTTCGATGAGCCTGCTTCAGTTGGACCTGCCGGCTGATCAGATTATCGATCGGCCGATTCGTCGAGCCATCATCAATGCCATCTGTGAACGTACTCCAACGGGAGCGGGACGAGGCCAGCGACATGCGCTCAAGTCTCGTCCCGTGAGCGAACAGCTTGGTCTTCAGGTCATGGTGGAAGGCGCTTCAGAAGATGTCTGCAATCAGCTGGGAATTCCGGCTGAATGGGCTGAGCGGTGCGAAGATTCGTTCCATGTTGGACACGATGAATCTCGCGACGCTTTGGCAATTCGTATGGAGCGGCATCTTGAAGTTGGCTACTTCCGTCATAAATTTCCCGGCAAGATGAAGCAGCTTGGTTCTTACGGTGGAGGCAACCATTTCGGAGAATGTGAAGTTGTTGAACTTTGCGATAACGAACGAGCTCGCAAGGCGGCAGACACGTTCGGCCTGAAGGACGGACACGTTGCGTTTCTGTCTCATTGTGGATCGCGAGGCATCGGGCACAACCTGGCGATGGGACAGTTCAAAGCGTTGCAGGAAAAGTTTGCCAGGTGGGATATTCCCTTGCCGGGACGCGACCGTGAACTTGTTTACGCGCCTCTGGGAACTTCTGAAGCGAATGATTATCTGGACGACATGGCATTGGGAGCCAACTTTGCGACGGTCAACCATCTGCTGATTAACGCACTGATTCTGGAAGCGTTTCAGGAAGTGCTGCCTGGCGTGACCGGGCAGCTGGTGTACTTCATCAGTCATAACATTGCTCGCAAGGAAATCGTGGACAACAAGCCCAGCTGGGTTCACCGCAAAGGAGCGACTCGCGCGTTCCCAGCGGGGCACCACGCTTTAAAGGGAACGTTGTACGAAGAAACGGGCCACCCCATTCTTCTGCCGGGTAATCCTCAGGCGGGTTCAGCTGTTATGGTGGCTAACGAAGGAGCGGCGATTAGCTGCTACAGCGTGAATCATGGAGCTGGTCGAGCTTTGGGTCGCAAACGAGCGATCCGCGAACTGGACCAGGCAACGGTTGATCAGTCGTTTGAAGACGCCGATATTCTGAGCAACTGCCGCAGCTATCCCAAAGATGAAGCTCCGGCGGCCTACAAAGATTTCGACGAAGTTCTGCGTTCTGTGAAATCTGCCGGACTGGCTTCGGAAGTAGCCCGACTGAAGGCTCGCTTTGTCATAAAAGATGGCGACAAGGCGGACGATTAAAGATGGTGCGGTCTCTGGTCATTCGGAGACCGCACCTTTTGTTTCCGCACGGCGTAATCGTTACTTCTGAACAAGGCTCTCGCTGTTAAGCAAAGGGTTCAGCTTTGAAAATTCACGACTACATTAAGAATGGCGACATTGAGTCGTTGGCAGCAGACAAGCGAGTTGCTCGCGACATCGAGGCTTTCAATGATGAGGGGCTGACTCCCCTGATGTTGGCCGTGATGCAACCGAACGTCGATGAACGCATTATTGAATGGCTCATTGACAACGGAGCAAACCTGAATGCCGAAACGATCCCCAAGCCTGTGTTTGAAATGGATGAGAGTACTGTCTCTTTCATGAAAGAAGAGGGAATGGACGTGACGTACATCGAGCAAGCTCGAGCCATGCCCTACACTGCCGAATCGGTGTTGGGGATCGCGGCAAAACACGGGTCGCTTCGCACTATTGAATTGCTAATCAAAAATGGGGCGAATGTCTCATGGGCAGATCCCGGTGGCTATACACCTTTGCTGAGTTCGTTTCATCGTCCCGTCGAAACTGCACCGGACGAACAACTTAGAATTGTGGAGTTGTTTGTTGATGCGGGAGCCGACGTAAATGCGTGCTCGTCATGGGGTGAGTCTCCGCTTAGCGTATGTTCACGCACTTTGCAAATTGACATCATCAAGGTCCTGCTTTCGTGCGACGCGAATGATGAGCAACTTGCGTGGCCCGATCTTTGTTGGGCAGTTGTCAACGATAGTCCAGCCGACGTCGCGCGGGCCATCGAATCGGGTGCCGACATTGAGCATAGAGACCTTTGGGAACGTACTCCCTTTTTATTGGCCGTCGCCTGTGGCCACTTGCGAATCGCGCAGCAGCTGATTGCTGCCGGATGTGATCAGTCGGCAACCGGTCGCTGCGGACAGACGGCGATTGGATTTTCGATTGACCATAATCGCGTCGAAATTTTGGAGTGGCTGCTGCAATCCGGACCTGATCTAAACGCACCATGCGATGACTTTGGCACCACGCCGCTGGAAAAGGCTATTCAGCACGACGACTGTCAGTGTTTGCGAGTACTGTTGGCTGCAGATGCTGATCCTTCGCAGAAGTGTTCGAGCGGCGAAAACCTGATGACTCACGTTGGCAGCATGGAAGCTTATCGGTTGCTGTCTGATGCGGGGCTTGACGGGGCGGCGATTTCATCGGAAAACCGTGCTGACATTTTCAGTCGTGATTCGTCACTTCCATTGAATGCTACGTCCGCAGAGTATCGCCGTCAGAGCAAGCCGATATTTGGCAAGGCGAATCCGGATCAAGTCGAGCATGCTTTCAAGAATGAGATGGTGAGAACTCGAGCCTCAGGCTGGGCGGCCAGCCGGCAGTACGGAAAGGCGTCTATCTTTGGGCGACATCCAATCTGGTGTTTCTCCAGATTCGGGCAATCGTTGACAGAGTTGCCAAGCGGTGAGTTCGTTGAAGTCGGAGGCGAACACGAAGACCACTATGATCCGGACTTCTGCATTTACAATGATGTGGTCGTACATGATGGTCGAGGCGAATTTCGGATCTTCACATACCCGCGATCAGTGTTTCCGCCGACCGATTTTCACACAGCGACGTTTGTAGACGGCTTCATCTATGTTGTCGGGTGCCTTGGTTATCCCGATGATCGACGTCCCGGAAACACGCCGATCTACCGACTGGACTGCAAAACATGGAAGATAGAGCAGGTGCGATCTTCAGGCACCGGGCCAGGTTGGATCTACCGTCATTCGGCTAAACTGGACGGTACCACCATTAAGCTATCGGGTGGTACCATTTGGACAGGAACTGAATTCACCGACAACACTCGCGAGTTTACGTTTGATTGTGCGAAACTGACCTGGAATTGAATCATTCCTAATAGGTACCCCGGAATCGCAAGCAACGACTGAGGCACTCAGTGAATCACACCTGCCTGCTGACCTGCTTCGAAAGTCTGCGGCGAACGAGGTTCTGATACTGCTGTCTACCACACCTTGTTCAGGTCAAGGCTGACGGTCATGTCATGAATTGACAATGTGATGGTTTCCGAGTGGGCAAGGGGCTGGGCATATGTTCCGTTGCTGTCGATGCAATGCACCAGGATATTTTGGTTATCGGTATCGACGATCCAGTATTCGGGCACTGCGTTTTGCTCGTAAAGTTGTTTCTTTAGCTGCAGGTCTCGATCGCGAGTTGAGGGGGAAAGGATCTCAACAACCAGGTCCGGCACTCCCTTGATTTTTGTTGGAGTCACAATCCGATTGGAATTCATGACGACAACGATGTCAGGCTGCACCACATTGAAGTCATCAAATTGAACGTCTATGGGAGCGTTAAATACCTGCCCATGCCCTGGAATCTCAATTTGTTCCATCAACTGGAACTGAATCAGACGAGAAACGGTTTGATGTCTGGGACTTGGCGCTGCGTTCCTATAATGTCGCCCGTCAATAATTTCGTGTTGGTTACCGTCATCCGGTAATAACACGTAGTCGTCGTACGTCAGTTTTGTACGGTATTGATTAGAAGAAATTGACATCCGGCACTCCTTGAACCTGGCGAGATCTGGGACGTCCATTCTACAACGAATTGCTAGCTGTTCCATGGCGATTTCATCGAATCGGCGCCGCTGGTTACAGGCCTGGACTTTTTGCAGGCAGACAGTCTTAATCACGAAGATTCGCGTCCGATGTCCGCGGATCTCTTGCAGCGACAACGGAGCGGCTCGGCGATTCGTACTCCCCAGGTCCGGCCGCACCCCACGCCAGCGGGTCAAGGGCGAAGCCCTTGTTAGTGGTTATGGCGTGGGGCTTTTTCGGAGACTTTGCGGTACTTTGTGGCGAAGTCGAGACAGCCACCGGTGGATAGCTGGCCGACGCAGCCTCGATACATTTCCTGCCATGGCGTTTCGTTGACGATTTCCGGTTCGACATAGCTTTGTCGGCGAAGCTTCAATTCGTCGTCTGATATTTGCAGCGTGACCTTACGGTTTTTCAGGTCGACTCGTACGACATCACCTGTTTCCAGCAGAGCCAGGTTTCCTCCCGCTGCGGATTCCGGTGATGCGTTTAACATTGAGGGGCTGGCGGAGGTTCCGCTTTGTCGACCGTCGCCTAGTGTTGGCAATTGGTTGATGCCCTGTTTCAGCATGGCGGCTGGAGGTTGCATGTTGACTACTTCGCCGCTGCCGGGATATCCAATTGGACCGCAGCCTCGAATGGCCAGCAGACACGAATCATCGATGTTTAGATTTGGGTCGTCGATTCTGGCGTGGTAGTCTTCTGGTCCAGAAAATACGATGACTCGCGCTTCAAAGCAATCTTCGTTGCCGGGCGTCGATAGATAGCGTTGGCGGAATTCCGTACTAATCACGCAGGTCTTCATCAAAGCCGAATCAAACAGATTGCCGGACAGTACCAGAAAGCCCGCGTTCTTCATCATTGGTGAATCATAGGCTCGGATGACAATTCGATCAGTTGCCGTTTTTCCGGCGATGTCTTCTGCCATGGATTTTCCACCGATGGTGAGTACATCACCATGAATGCGCCCATTGCTCATCAATTCGTTGATGACAGCTGGCAGGCCTCCCGCTCGATGAAAGCCTTCTCCCAGAAATTCACCAGCGGGCTGACAATTCACCAGCAGCGGAATATCGTAGCCCAGCGTTTCCCAATCTTTGATATCAAGGTCGACACCGACATGCCGAGCAATCGCGGCCAGGTGCGGCGGAGCGTTTGTGGAACCGCCAATGGCCGTGTTGACTGCAATCGCGTTTTCGAAAGCCTTGCGTGTCAGAATTTTATCCGGCGTCAATTGTTCGTGCACGATTTCGACGGCTCGCTGGCCGGTTTCGTAGGCCGATTGCATGCGTTCGCGATACGCCGCCGGAATTGACGCGCTGCCGGAAAGGGACATGCCCAGAGCTTCTGCCAGACAGTTCATGGTGAGTGCTGTACCCATCGTATTGCAATGGCCGGGGCTGGTTGTTGTGGAACACACCAGTTCCATAAATCCGTTGTAGTCGATTTGCCCGGCGGCCAGACGTCGGCGAGCTTCCCAGGTGGCCATGCCGGAACCGGTCAGCCTGCCTTCGTACCAGCCATCTAACATGGGGCCACCCGATAGTACGATGGCGGGCAGGTTTGTGGTCGCCGCTGCCATTAAACCAGCAGGAGTCGTTTTGTCGCAACCGGTGGTCAGAATAACAGCGTCAAACGGATAGCCATGCAGGATTTCTACCAGCCCAAGATAGGCCAGATTGCGATCAAGAGCCGCTGTTGGACGACGACAGCTTTCCTGAATCGGATGCACGGGAAACACAAATGGAACTCCGCCAGCCGCGCGTATTCCGTCTTTTGCTCGTTCAACCGTCTGCAGGTGAATTCGGTTGCACGGTGCAATATCGCTTCCTGTTTGAGCGATCCCGATGATTGGCTTGCCCGACTGAAGCTCGCCATAAGTAACCCCGTAATTTAAGAAGCGTTCGACATAGATTGCCGTCATGTCGGGGTTGGAAGGGTCGTTAAACCATTGTTCGCTGCGAAGCCGTTTGCGGGGAGTTTCGGACATTTCAGGAAGGCTATTCAGTAGGAAATTTGGAAATTTGGTTGTTCGACTGCGGTGATTTAGTCGGCACGATGTCGTTGGTTAATCTGCCGAGTCTGGTAGTTTCGTCGATCAGATGTTTCTTTGCCACCAGATCGTATAGTAACTACGCGGGAAGCTTTTGAGTCTTCACGTTCGCGCGATTCGCGAAGTGTATCAGCAGGACAAGTCTTGTCGGAGAATTCAGAGTGTTACGGCTTGATGGCAAAACAGCAATTGTGACGGGCGGCGGTTCCGGAATCGGTAAAGGGATTGCCGAAGTGTTCGCGGAACAGGGGGCGCATGTGGCCATTGTTGAAATCAACGCTGATATTGCAGCGACGACCGTGGCGGAAATCAAAGCGGCGGGAGGCTCAGCGTCAGCTCGAATTTGCGATATCACAGATCAAAAAGCCGTCAAGACCCAGGTGGATGCAATCTTTGCTGATCGCGGGCGAATCGATATTCTGGTGAATAATGCCGGTATTGCTCATGTTGGCAGCGTGACGACTACCGCAGAGGAAGACTTCGACCGAGTGATGGCCGTTAACGTCAAAGGTGTTTACAACTGCTGCCATGCGGTGATTCCACACATGCTGCCCGGTTCTGCGATACTGAATATCGCATCGACTGTGGCATGGTTTGGATTGGCCGATCGCTTTGCCTATTCAACCAGCAAAGGAGCCGTCACGGCGTTGACGTATTCCGTTGCGAAAGATTTTGTCGACAAGGGAATTCGCTGCAACGCGATTTTGCCCGGACGTATCCACACTCCATTTGTTGATGGCTTTGTGGCGAAGAACTATCCAGGACGAGAAGCCGAGATGCTGCAAAAGCTGTCCGACTTTCAACCGATTGGTCGCATGGGCAGCCCTCGAGAAATCGCCGTCGCCGCGCTGTTCTTATGCAGCGACGAAGCCTCGTTTGTGACGGGCAGCGTCCATCCGATTGACGGCGGCACGTTGAGCCTGCGATAAGTCGCACTTGCCTGAATGTCATTCATTAAGTGTCGAAGTAGCTTACCCAGTGTTCTTCATCCGCCGCATCAAACACGTCAGGTCCGGTTGCGAATAAGCGGCGGGCCGACGCGACTACTTTCTGGGTCTGCATATTGCCGGAAACAGCGCCAGTTTTGCGATTTGTTGATCTGTCCGGTCTATGGCCAGACGGTCGGGAATAAAAAACTGCGCAAAATCAATTGACATGATGATAGATTACATGTAATCTAATTTGCAGGGAGACCAGAATATGGCAGCAAGCAAACTTCAATCTGAACTGAAAAAGAAGCGACCCTTCGATTTGCCTGAACAGGAGGCGGTCGTGAACATTCTGCGGACGAATGATCGGTTGCAGAATCGGTTTGGGAAGTTGTTTCGCCAGTACGATCTCACGTCGTCGCAGTACAACGTCCTCAGGATTTTGAGAGGCGAAGGGAAACCGATGCCTTGCCTGGAAATCGCTGATCGAATGATTCAGGTCGTTCCTGCTATGACAGGCCTGCTGGATCGGCTGGAAAAACAGGAGCTTGTGAAACGCGACCGATGCACTCAGGATCGGAGGGTTGTTTACATTGAACTCACTGACAAGGCGAAAGCGTTGCTTAACGAAATGGATGCCCCGGTAATGCAGTTGCACAAGCAACTCGCCGGCCATCTGACTCGTGCTGAACTCAAGGAACTCAGCCGACTCTTGGAGAAGACTCGTGAGAGCCTGGGCAACGAATGACTCGACCTTTTTTTGCCCATAAACATTACGTGTCAACTACTTTCGTAAAACCTATCTAAAGGCGCGAAGATTGCTGATGGCGGATATCTGGCGAAATAGCAGCGCGAACTTCCGAATTTTTCAAAGACACAGCAGATTAACTAAGCAAGAGGTGATGTCATGATCAACGTTCGTAGAGCTCTGGATCGAGGTTACGCCGATCACGGCTGGCTGAAGACCTGTCACACGTTTTCGTTTTCGAGCTACCAGGACCGAGACCATATGAAGTTTAGGTCACTGCGGGTCATGAACGAGGATGTTGTGGCTCCCGGGCAGGGGTTCGGAACTCATCCTCATAACGACATGGAAATTGTTACTTACGTGCTGGAAGGTGCGTTGGAACACAAAGATTCAATGGGTAACGGGGAAGTGTTGAGGCCCGGCGAATTTCAACGAATGACGGCGGGTACCGGAATTACTCACAGTGAGTTTAATCCGTCTGCCACTGAGCCAGTTCATCTGTACCAGATCTGGCTTTTTCCGGAACGAAAAGGGATCGAGCCAGGTTACGAGCAGAAACAATTTCCAGAATCAGAACGGCATAACAAACTGCGACTTGTCGCTTCCCGAGATGCCGCAGAAGGTTCTCTGCTGATTCATACTGACGCAGCCATTTACCTGTCGCAAATCGAACTCGGCAAAGAGATCGGGCACGAATTGGCGGCAGACCGACATGCATGGCTGCAGGTCCTGCGAGGCAGCGTTTTGCTGAACGGGGTGGACCTCAACACCAGCGACGGAGCGGCAGTCAGCGAGGAGACATTGTTGAAGATTCAGGCGACTTCGGACGCCGAAATCATGTTGTTTGATCTCGCATAAACAACCATTTACAAAATCATGTTAAGGAAACGAACCATGCAGGCAGTAGCATCTCTGTTCGGTCGATTGATGATCGCCACCATCTTTTTGATGAGTGCTATCGGTAACAAAATTCCAAACTTCAAAAGTGTGGCAACGTATATGGCATCGGAGGGAGTTCCGTTTCCTGAATTGATGCTGGCGGGAGCCATTGTGTTTCTGATTGCCGGAAGCTTGTCTGTGATTGCAGGCTTCAAAATTCATCTGGGAGCGGCCTTGCTCTTGTGCTCGCAACCTACTTCTTCCATGACTTCTGGAAGTTTGAAGGTCAGGAACAACAGATGCAGATGATTCAATTTATGAAGAATCTTTCTCTGATGGGGACGATGGTGTTCCTGATGGCCAATGGAGCGGGCGAATTAAGTTTGGACGCAAAGCTTGTCGCCTCGAAAGCGGCCTGATAATCAACGTTGTGATTGTTTGATCCATCACCCCAGCGAAATGTCCAGATCGGGCGGGCTCACCGAATTCGAGTTCGGAATTCAGATGTGGGCGACCGGGTTTGGGCTGAGCTTTCGAAGGAAACTCCGGTGTTCCGTTCGCACCTCGCTCCAACACCGGCCATCCTTTCCAAATCCATAATCCTCCATGAACGCTTCCGTCCAGATCACCAGGACTTAACCTGACAAGACCCAATTAGGAACAAGGTAATGACGAGTTTATTTCAAGAGTTTCAGTTGAAAGATGTGCTGCTCAAAAACCGCATTGGCGTCTCGCCTATGTGTCAGTATTCGTCTGAAAACGGATTCCCGAACGATTGGCACTTCGTGCATCTTGGTTCTCGTGCGGTAGGTGGTGCCGGGCTGGTGATCGTTGAGGCGACGGCAGTTTCACCGGAAGGTCGCATCAGCCCCGCTGACACGGGAATGTACCTTGATGAACATGTTGAGCCGTTTGCCCGCATTGTGCGATTCATGAAAGATGTTGGGACGGTTCCCGGTATTCAGATCGCCCATGCCGGTCGGAAGGCAAGTGCTAACAAACCGTGGGAAGGTGACAATCATATTGAAACGGGAAAGGGTGGCTGGGACACGATTGCACCTTCAGCTGTTCCGTTTGGCGGAACACTTGCGAAGACTCCCAGAGAGATGACTGTCGAAGATATTGTGCGGGTTCAGGATGCCTTTGTCGCGGCGGCTAAGAGAGCCCTGGCGGCGGGATTTGAATGGCTGGAACTTCACTTTGCACACGGCTATCTTGCTCACGAATTCTATTCTCCATTGGCCAACACAAGAACAGACGAATACGGGGGCTCCTTTGAGAACCGCATTCGATTCATGCTTGAGACGTTCACCGCTGTTCGCAAGGCATGGCCGGAGCGATTGCCATTGACCGCTCGACTTTCAGTGACCGACTGGATTGAGGGCGGCGTAACGATTGAAGAATCTATTGAGCTTGTTCGCCGCCTGAAAGATGCGGGACTTGACCTGTTGGATGTCAGCCACGGATTTGTGACGCCCGACATCTCGCGGGTTCCATGGGGACCGGGCTTTATGATTCCAATCACCAGTCGCATTCGCAAAGAAGCAGGAATTCCAACGGCAGCAGGTTGGATGATCACTGATCCACAACAGGCGGACCAGGCAATTCGAGATCAGGACACCGATCTGGTCGTGCTGGCGAGAGAAATGCTGCGTGACCCCTATTGGCCGTACCATGCGGCAGCACAGCTTGACGTGGAAAACTCTTCGGAAGTCCTGCCGGTCCAATATGCACGAGCAGTAAAGCCTCGACAATCAGAATGACTCGATCCGGCAGCCGCCGATTCAAGGACGCCATAAAACGATTTCGCGTATCCCAAGTTGAAAGGTTGCAGAACGGAACAATGACTCAGCGCTTGTACTCGCCCGCAATACGGCTGGCCGTCGCCGACTACGACTCAGCCGTTCGCCCATAACGCTATGTCCCCGATGTTTGCGTCTTGTGATGATTTGAATTCAATGCGTCGAATCCGGTCGATCCTGGTTTCTGATACGACAAGAAGATGTGCGGCAAAAACATAAACAGAAGTGTGAGCGGTTTTATTTCTGACGTTCTTTTTTTGCGGTCGTTACGTCGCGGAAAGTTCCTCGAGGATACTCGATAAGCGTTGCGTCTCCTCGCTGCTTACAATCATATTCTGCTTCAGTGGCTTTGATTCCACTTTGTTGTTTCCGTCCTTATCTTGTGTTGTTTCAACGACATACACTGAGACAAAGTTTGACTCGGTGCACGTGGGGCAAATGGCGGTATCGATTCGGATGTAATCTGCCGCTTCGGGGTCACAGAGTTTGAATTTGCTGATCGCGTCGATTTGACCATCGCAGAGTTGTTCGATGACTGAAACATCACCGTGCGGAGGGTTGATCTTAGCGATACCTTCGGATTGATTGGTCCACGTTTGGCAGTTCTCACAGAAAGGGTGCGTTGAAATGAAACCGCTCGAAAGTAGCCATGCGAGTCCGATAAGCACAATCGCTTCGGCGGCCCAGATCGCGGCGAGAAACATTCCGGATACGGTAGCGTTGGCTCGGCCAATTCCCCAGAAGCCCTCTTCGTAGAAATATTTGATGTATTCCACTAAAAGGTCGGGGGCGAACATGGGGCCGGGGATTTCATCACTGCCAAATCTGGCTAAGGCGTCAAACGCCCATGCCACGTAAAGACCAAGGATCGCGCAGAACACTCCAATAATTCCCGCGACCAGTGGATTGCGAACCTTCCCCAACTTTGCGCAGATTCCAACGACCAGTCCAACGAGGGCCCCAAACCCTGCCGTCAGCAGAAAGCTAACATAGACAAATGGGATCCATGCCAAGGCGTATGCGTAGGCCACTCCAAGAGTCACAGTGGTCAATCCGCCACCCAGGCACATCAACGGAATTCCAAGTGCCCCGATACCACCCGAGTGTCGATAAGTTTCTACCGTCATTATTGCACCTCATTTTGTCCGGCACGGTTCTTCAGTGACATAGCCGTCCGACTGGTCGTCTTTCCTGGAGCCCTGATTTTATCAACGGCGACATACCCAGCTCGATTCTGTTACTGAACACTCGTATTGAACCGAACTTGTTCCCATTGAGTCAAGTGCCTGCACCTTAAACGCCAAGTGACATTTTAGTTCGTTGGAGGGTGTGCGTTTCGCATCAACTGGTGTTGTTTGGTTTTTTGAGTTGGGAACCCAAAACGAACGACTTCAAACGGCGACATTCTACTATACGACGAAGGTGACTTGGGGATCGACTTTGCGTATGCCACGAATATGCCAAAGCATCGAGCGGTAGCGTTGCTTACCATGTGCTGAACCGGGGGAATGGACGGAACCATGTCTTTCACAAAGATGGCGATTTCAACGCATTTTGCCCGCGAAGCCGCTTGATCTCAGCCTGCAGTTTAAGGCAAAAGACTGGTGACCATACTTTAAGGTAGAGGAGCAAACATCCAGTGCCACTCACAAATACTTCGTGAGGATAAGTTGACCGGCTCAGAGGGAGCTCTGAACGGATAGCCCTGCTTCTCAACAAGGTCCACCGCGTCGTGTCTGAACTCATCCGATAGTACGCGACGACCTCATTAGTGATGTTTCGATTGTTTTCAGCAGCAGAAAGCATTCTGATGAATGTTTCGGGAACCCAACAACCAGGGGCCAACGTAGTTTAGATGGCCTGCAATTTTGGTCCGCCTTCGTGGTGTCGCTTATTCTGTCGTGGGATTGATGTATTCGGAATATGTGATGGGAGAAACGAAGCTGTTTGGTTTCAATGCCAGCACGGAACATTGCAGATCGTCCAGAATTCGCTCCGCTGTGTTGCCGATGACCATTCCGGTCAAGCCGCTGCGAGCCACGGTGCCCATCACGACAAGATCAACACTGCGTTCTTTCGTATAGGCAGGAATAAGCAAAGGCGCATCACTCTTTACCAGTTCGACGTTGTCGGGACGCCCTCCTGTTTCGCGAGACTGCAGAAACGCATCTAGCCTGGTTTCCACAAACTCTTTACGTTCTTCGTGCAACTTCGCCATGTCGGCCCGTGACATGCGGTGACTCAGCATGCTCTCCGCATCGATGTACCATGCATGCAGCAGCGTGAAGCGAGCTTTGTGTTGTTGGCTGATCGTCGACGCCAGTTCGTAGACCTTCGCATTCAGTTCAGCGTCAATCTCGCTGTCGCTGGACGTATCGATACACCCCATAACGTGCGTATACACAAGCTTGTCAGCTGCTGAAACCAGCCACACGGCGCACGGACAATCGCGAAGCAGTCGTCGACCGGTTGCTCCAAAGAATCCCGTATGACGACTTTCGTGCCCCTTTGCGACGCGAAGCAGCAAATCGTGCTGCCCTCGCAGAACCTCACGGATAATTTCCACAGACGTTTTTCCCCACAGCACTTTAGCTTCTACGTCGACGCCATGTTTCCGAATCGCTGCCGCAAGTTCGTCAAGCTTCGTTTGTTTTTCCCGACCCATCAGCTGCCGCAACGATTCGTGATCTGTGACCGTCATTCTGGCAAGCCACGAAAAATCCGGCACGACATCAACGAGCTTTAGCGTCGCACCGTTACGTTGAGCGATCAGCGCGGCCTCTTCAACAATGGGATGGGCGTCCAATCGTGTGTCCGTAGCAACCAAAATGTTTTTGAAGTGTTTCATCACGTATTCCCTGGTGTTGTTGTCGAATGTCGAGGTTTTCTGGGCTGAGGTTTAGCACGCGCCAATTATGCCTGCTTAATGCTGCAAGCCTTGTGCCGACCTGTCGCGAACAGAGCTCATGGAGTTTTCATCGAACGTCCGTGCGTATTCGCACGCTGTGTAGATCGAACCGCGCAGTTTCAGGGCATCGTGCCAATCAGCTGGCGATTACGAGGCTGATTGTGAAAACGAGGCCAAGGCTTTGATCGCACTCAAGTCCGGGGCGTTAGATTCAGGGGTCAGTTGGGATAGGCATTCTTCTTGCTGATGTTGGAGAGTTTTTGAGACACAAGCTGGTGGTTGACGCACTTTCACCAATGAGTCGCCATCACCAGCAACTGCGGCGCGGTTGCAATTTGGGGCCTTGTTTGTTGCGATATGTGCACATCTGTGTGCCTGTTTGGAGCGATCTATGAAACTTCTGTCGTACGTTGTCCTTTTTGTTTTTTCGGTATCAGTCTTTGGCAATGCATGCATTGCTGCTGACAAGCCAAACGTTGTGATTGTGATCACCGACGATCAGGGTTATGGCGATCTGTCGTGTCATGGCAATCCAATTCTGAAGACGCCGGAAATCGACAAGCTGTACGAAGATTCGGTTCGATTAAAAGACTATCACGTTTCGCCGACATGTTCGCCAACTCGGTCGGCCTTTTTAACGGGCCACTGGACGAACCGAACCGGTGTTTGGCACACCATCATGGGGCGATCGATGCTTCGCGAAAACGAAGTCACCATGGGGCAGGTATTCAAAGATGCGGGATATGTAACCGGCATGTTTGGCAAGTGGCATCTGGGTGACAACTATCCGTATCGGCCGGAAGATCGAGGCTACACAGAAGTTATGCGACACGGCGGTGGTGGAGTTGGGCAGACACCTGACTATTGGGACAACGCCTACTTTGATGGAAGTTACTGGCACAACGGAACTCCGGAACCTGTGAAAGGATTCTGTACCGATGTGTTCTTTGATTACGCGAAGAAGTTTATTAAGACTTCCAAAGAAGAAGGCAAGCCGTTTCTGGCGTACATTGCGACAAACGCTCCGCACGGGCCGATGCATGCTCCGGAAGAATTTGCGAAGCCATACGCCGACGTTGGTAATGTCGGGCTGCAGCACTTTTTCGGCATGATTGCGAACATCGACGACAACGTCGGCAAGATGCGAGCATTTCTTGACGAAGAAAAACTGACAGATAACACGATCTTTATCTTCACCACAGATAACGGCTCGTCGTCTGGTTGGAAGACGCACAATTCCGGAATGCGTGACGGCAAAGGTAGCGAATACGATGGAGGGCATCGAGTTCCCTTCTTCGTTCACTGGCCGAATGGCAAGCTGGTGGGTGGACGAGATGTCGAGCCCATCACCGCACATGTTGACGTTCTGCCAACCTTGATTGAAATGTGCCAAATCGCTGCTCCGGAAGGCGTGAAATTCGATGGAGTCAGCCTGGCTGCGCTGATGAACCCGGATATCGCTGTTAAGTGGATGGACCGAATACTTGTCACCGACTCACAGCGAGTGAAAGACCCGATTAAGTGGCGAAAGAGTTCCGTGATGACGTCCGATTGGCGGCTGATCAACGGCAAACAACTTTACGATATCAAGAATGATCCAGGACAGGCGTCCGATGTCGCTTCTGGACATCCGGAAGTCGTGGAACGCCTGACGAAGTTCTATGAGCAATGGTGGGCCGATCTGCTGCCATCGTTCAGCAACGATACGGCCATTTATCTTGGCCATCCCAAAGACAACCCTGCTCGATTGACGTCTCACGACTGGATCACAACAGACTTAACACCCTGGAATCAGTCACAAATCCGGCAGGCGATGAATGGCAAGGGCAACACGGGGTTCTGGAACGTGATGATTCACGAAGATGGAGACTACGAAGTGCGTCTTCGTCGCTGGCCGGCAACGGCTGATATTGCGATTGATTCTGCTTTGCCACCCGGACCACCAGTGCCTGGAACAAAGGCCTTTCGTGCAACTCCGGGTAAGGCCATCCGTCCTGTGAAGGCGTCTATTCGAGTTGGCGACGCAGCGGCTGAAAGCACGGTTAAGCCGGGCGACAAAGAGGTGGTCTTCAACCTGAAGTTAAAGCAGGGCAAGACTCGAATGACCGCATTGTTCACCACCAAAGACGGCAAAGAATATGGAGCGTATTACGCTTACGTAACGAAGAAATAATCGAACGACGTCAAACCGACGCGTTCGGATGGCCTGCGATTTTACAATGCCATATCAGAACCAGTTTCAACATCAGTCTTATCCGACTCAACCTGCGATTCAGCCGTTATTTCAGCAAATGACGGTTGACGCGGGTGAGGGGCCGGACTTCTCAAGGCTGCACACGGATTTGCGAGTTGAACATGTGGTTCTGGTGCATGGCACGTTTATGGGCGATGATCCGTTTGCGATCGTCGAGATGTTGCGGTCGATCGGCGAAAGTGCTCCCGCTTTGAAAGGTCCCGTGGAAGCACTTGCGGCCAAAATTCAACAGCACACGAAGCCGTTAACGGACCGTGTGGCAGGAGATGTCGGCAATTATACTCCGGAATTTTGCGACGAATTTCAGCGACTTGTGGGCGATGATCCTCAGGTTCAGTTGATGAATCCGACATGGTCCGGACAGAATCATCATCTTGCACGAGCCGATCTGGCCGTCCGATTGCTTTGTCTGCTTGACGATCTTCAGGCCGAACCCGATCGCAAAGTGTTGTTGTGGGGCCATTCTCACGCTGGCAACGGATTTGCCATTCTTAGCAACCTGCTGGCGAATGATCGTGAATCTGTTGGTCGATTGTTTAAAGCGGCTGGCCCCTTAAAAGAAGAGCACTGGCTGCGCGCTGAACGGCTGTTGGTTAATGCTGCAACGCCGCATCCGCTTGCGAGTTCCGTGATGATTGCCAGCTTTGGAGCTCCGGTTCGTTACGGCTGGGACACGTCGGGCTATGACAAACTGGTTCATGTGCTGCATCATCGAAACTTCGATGATGCCAGCCCGTTGACGGCCAAAAGAATGTATCCGCCGCATTCGTTTGGTGACATGCTTTCTGCAAAGTATGGAGACTGGGTGCAGGCCTTCGGGATTGCCGGAACTGATGTTTCTGTGCCGACCGCTGAACCAATGAACGGGCAACTGGGCGCAATTCTTGAAGCCGGTTTGGCAGAACCCGTTCAGGGGCTCGACACAAAGTTTATTCTGTCCACACGAGTTCGCAACGCGTGTGCTCGCTGGAAGACAGGCACGCGGTGCCATGCCGATGGCCAAAATCTGTTGGTGAACTATCAGCCCAGCGGTCGCTCGGTTTTGTTGGTGCCAGTGGAAGAGACGTTGTTCGGCCACGGAGTTGCCACTACTGTAAACTGGCTGCCCGCTCATCTGGCCCTGGTGCTGGATTCGCTTGGTCGGGAAATTGCCCGGTAGAATAGTGACCTCTGAATGCCGCCAATGGCTATTGCGGATGTTGATTTCCGTTTCTGGTCAATGAAGTTTACTGCATTGCAGCAAGAAGCCCGCGTTCTGAACGATGGGGCATCCAGCAATTCCGCGGCTTTTGATTGAAGCGCGGTTCTTCCGGGCCTGAACCAATCTCATTATGCGGAAACGATATGTCAACTTCGTGTGCCAAAACGCTGAAAGACAGCCTTGATGACGTCGTCGAACTACGTCCATTTCCTGCCGCAGCCAGCCAGCTTATGGTTGCCTGTGAAAAACCCGACGTAACGGCTCGCGAGATCACCGGCATTATCAAACATGACCCGGGGCTGTCGATCAAGTTGCTGCAGATTGCCAACAGTCCGTTATATGGATTCGCTGGCGAAATTCGTTCTGTCGATCACGCGACGGTCGTGCTGGGAATGCGAGCACTTCGTGACCTTGCGATTTCGACCGCTGTTGGTGGCGTCTTCGGTACGGGTGACAAGGAGACTGCTAAAGCGCGGTCTGAGCTTTGGCTACATTCACTGGCCTGTGGTTCCGTCGCCAGAACGCTGGCCAGAACTCTGGGAATGCAATCGCCCGACGAAGCGTTTCTGGGCGGCATCGTGCATGATGTGGGCAAACTGTTTTTCTATGACGCTCAGCCTATTGAGTATTCAAAGCTGGCCACAAGTGTACCCAACACACGTGCAGTGAATGCTGAACGAGAATTCTTCGGTATCGATCATACGGTTGCCGGACACAAGTGCGGGCAAAACTTGGGTTTGCCTGAAGAAATCAACGACGTTATCTGCTTTCATCATGCTCCTGCTGATGCGGATTTTGGAGGCGAACTGATTGATGCTGTCGCTGCTGCAAATCAACTCTGTCACGTATGGAACGCGAATTCTGAAGATTGTGTCTCTGCGACGTCAGGAATTCTAAACGCCATCAGGATTGATCTGTCCCCTGAAGAGATCATCGAGTTTCAAACTCAGGCGACGGCTGATATCAAAATCATCTGTGAAGCTTACGTTGGTTAGATGATGAATTCCGTTCCCACCGAATCGCTGCCGCTGCGCAGACTCTTGAAAGTCATGTATTGGCTGTTGGGTGTCATTGCGGCCGGAACGATTGGCTATTGCATCGTGGAAGGCTGGAGCATCTCTGACGGTTTCTTCATGACCGTCATTACGATGTCCACCGTTGGCTACGGTGAGACAAATGAATTATCTCAGGCGGGCCGTTGGTTTACGTCCGGCCTGATTTTTGTGAGTCTCGTCAGCATGACGGGCTGGACGGCAATTCTTACCAGTTTCATCGTCGAATGTGATCTCGGCGGACACTTTCAACGCAGAAGGACAGCAAAGATGATTGAAACACTAAAGGGTCACACGATTGTTTGCGGCACTGGCTTAATGGCTCAAGCTGTCATTGAACGGCTTGCTCGCAAGCGAGCGAACGTAGTTGTGATCGACGTCGATGCTGGACGCCTGGAAGAATTTCGCAGGAAGTTTAGAACAGTGCAGACGATTGAAGGTGATGCCACCAACGAATTGAATCTGGCAAAAGCCAACATCGTCGAAGCCAAACACGTGGTTGCGGCAATGGAATCGGAACTGGACAACCTGCTGATTGGCATCACGTGTAAAGATATGGGCGACGGCATTTCAGTGATTGCTCGATCCAACAATCCGGCCATCGCGAACCGCATGCGCAAAGCGGGCATCGACGAAGTGATTTCACCCAATCAGTTGGGCGGCGAACGCGCGACTGAGCTGATTCTGGCGTAGTCAGTCGGATTCAGCCTGCGGTTGTGTGACGAAGTTGAAGCGACCCTGGGGTTTTCCTCGCAAGCTCAATTAAGCCAGGGCCACCCATCGCGAATTCGGATTTAATTAATTGAGTGGCCCCTAGTTTCTCGTTAGCTGCTGAGGCTTTCCGTGTTTACTTCACCGGTGGGCCGAAACGGTGCTGGCCTTTGCGTGAGGCTTCCAGGGATTCTTGCGTGTCCTGTTCAATGCCGGGATCACCCTGGCTGGCCAGCCACTTATCCAGTTCGGCGGAAAGCTGCTGTTTGCGTTCGGCTAACGAAGTATCGGCGGCGAGGTTGTTCATTTCATAGGTGTCTTTGGCCGTATGATAGAACTGTTCCGATGGTCTTAGCATGTAGCGCTTTACCAGGTTGTAAACGTCCGGGTTCGTTTCTGTGGCCCATGTCCACGAGCCCCAATACGGGTTGTTCAAATTGCCTTTTCCATTCGTCCCCATCACATGCTTCTCGATGTAGAGTTCGTCCGGAGTCAGGTTGCGGATGTAACGAAACTCGCCATCGGTAATCGTGCGAATGGGATATGCGGGGCCTTCCGGAAGATTGTTGTGAACGCCGTAGACGTACTTGCGATTACTGTGTGTGGCTCCGTCCAGGACAGCTTTGAAACTATGTCCGCCGAAGTCGCCGGTTGCTGGGTCGGTGCCGGCAATGTCCAGCAGCGTTGGCAGCACGTCGCAATACTGTACCAACGCATCTGTGCGGCGGCTGGGTTCGATTTTGCCGGGCCAGCGAGCAATCAATGCGGTGTGCAGGCCGGTGTCCCAGTTCGTCCACTTTCCGCCGGGAAACTGAGCACCCTGCTCTGACGTGAACAGCACCAGCGTGTCGTTGGCTTTTCCGGTTGAATCCAGAGTTGCCAGCAACTCACCAACCTGACCGTCCATGTATGTGATTTCCGCAAGATAGCGGCCGAAGTCTTGTCGAGTTCGAGGCGTGTCGGCGATATTCGGAGGCAGCTTCAGTTTCTTCGGCGGATACTGCGAAGCATCGCCCATCACCCAGGGAACGTGTGGCTCAACAAGAGCAACCACCAGACAAAACGGTTGGCTGCTGTTCATGAATTCCGTGACACCCGCCAGGTCGTGTGCTTTCGTTGGTTCTCGAACGCAACTGGGATCGAATCCAGGAACGCTTTCGAACGGGAAAACTGAATCCGGTTTGACGTGAACCTTGCCCGCAATGCCGACTCGATAGCCAAGCTTCTGCATATGATGCGGCATACTTGTGACATCGGGGCGGCTGGCCGAGTGATTCCAGGCACAGCCGTTTTGCATGGGATACTTGCCGGTGAACAGTTCGGCTCGACACGGCTGGCACATGGCTGAGCTGACGTACGCCTTATTGAACGTCAGGCTTTGTGCCGCCAAAGCGTCGAGGTTAGGTGTCTTTGCGTTCTGGCCGCCGTACAACGGCAGATCTGTATGAGTGCAGTCATCGGCCATGATGATCAACACATTCGGCTTCTCGGCCGCATAAGCGGTGGATGTTCCAACAACGCCCAACAAAGAAAGCAGCAGTAGAAAACGCATTTTGTGACCCAGTGAAATAACGGAAGTCTCGCCAGTACTTCGACATCATATCATTCGCCACCAGCCAGCCAAACCGAAGTGCCACATTCGTCGGCGTGATGCATGTTGCCTGAAGACTCCGGCACTTTCCGGCTATCGTTCAATAACCGCGAAACCGGTTTGTTGCACGGTTTGACTTAGTAATTCGTACGATGCGGTGCCGCTGACTATTGCTTTGCCTTTGTCGAACGACACGTCGGCTTTAACAACCCCCGGTTGAGCGGCCAGTGCTTTTTCCAGTTTGGATGCACATCCGTTGCACGTCATACCGGTCACTGCAAGCGTGGTTGACGGAACGGTGTCGGAAACCTTTGTTCGCCGTCGAAGCCAGTTGCGAACATCGTCGATCGCGAACCAAGCGATCATTAGTGCCAGAATCATCGCGCAGGCGAGTCGCCACCATGACGAGGTGTGGTCATGAGCGTGCAGCAGTATTTCGGGGTGAATGATGCTGTTAAACGCCAGTCCTGCCAGAAAACTGCCGCCGACAATTGTGCCCAGATAGATGGCCAGCGTGCGTGCTCCCAGCGTTCGATAGACGGCTCCGAGTGTGGCCACGTTCGTCGCTGGCCCCGCCATTAGAAATACCAGGGCGGCTCCAGGTGGCAATCCTGCCGCAACCAGAGCTGCAGCGATCGGAACCGATGCTGTCGCGCACACATACAATGGCACAGAAATCAGCAATGTGATCGCCAAAGCGCTCAAGCCGGTTAGCAACGGCATGCCAGCCAAAGACTGTTCGGGAACCAACCATGTGATTGCGGCCGACACCAAAACGCCAATCACCAGCCAACCCCAGATCGATTGAATCAGGTCAACAGAATGATGAATAAACCGCTGCCACAGACCCGCGTTTGCATGCAATACGGTTTCGTCGGACGGGCTGCTGCCTGGTGAAGCTGGGTCTCCGACGTCGGCCAGCCAACCGCCGATCAGTCCCGTCACCAGCGCGACGACGACCTTCAGCACGGCAAATGGCCAACCCAGAAAAGTCGCACTGACAAGGATTGAGTCAACACCCGTCTGAGGTGTGCTGATCAAAAATCCAACGGCCGCGCCGTTGCTGGCACCGCTTTTCTTCAGGCCGAGGCCGACCGGGATCACTCCGCACGAACATAGCGGCAGAGGAACTCCCACCAGCACCGCTTTCAAAACTCCCATGCGTCCTGATAAATGCTTATTCATCCAGCCATCCGGAATCAGGACGTTCATCAGCCCGGCCACGATCGCTCCCAATAGAAGCCACGGTGCAAGCTCAAGCCAGATATTCCAGACAGCATCAATCATTTTGAACGGTCACTACAAATCGGTCGGATTCGTTACGGAAGGAATGTTAGTTGTGAAGCAAAAATGCGACCATACAAAGTTGCAGATTGCCCTAACAAGGGCTTCGCCACTTGACGCAGTGGCGTGGTTGGCTGCAAGACATAGAACGCTCGAATCGCCGAGCCGCTCCGTTGTCGCTGCGACCAACATGCGCGCATCATTTTGAGTAAGACTTTAACAACTTCCATAAACTCGACGCTTCGCCCTTCGCCCTACTTACGACGGTAATGCTCGGAATGCCATCTATCAACATAAGCGACATCACCCCGCTGGAACCGGTCCCGGCTGTCGACTGAGAGCACCTCACGGCGAGAAATGGTCGCTTCAACATATCTCGGCCAACCTACGCCACCGCCCGCCGAGGCGTTTCGGCCTGCCTACTGTTCGGCTTTCAGCGCTAACAGTTGGTCGCGTTCGGGCATTGCTTTATAGAACGGGTCCAGTGGATAGCAGCCGGAGACAATTCCGTTTCTTGGTGCTGTGGTGCAGTCGCTGAAGGTGCGGCAGATTTTCTTGCGAGCCATCGTTTTTCCGGCCAGCACGTCGGCGGGCAATTCCGGATACGATAACACCATGCGACCAAGCCCCACGGAATCGACGGCACCTTCACGCACCGCTGCCTGGCCGACGTTCGGCAGCCATTCCTGAAGATACGAATACCCCGTGCCAACTACAATCATTCCCGGGTGGCGCTTTTTAAGCTCCGCCGTTGCCGCAATTTGACGATGCACGCCAACCAGTGGGTCTTCTGGCGGTTGGTATCCGTCTGATGGTGGGAAGATCGCCGGACGTTGAATGTGAGGATTGTAGTACGGGCTGCCGCATGTTGTGCACAGCAAATCGATGTGCAGTTCTTCCAGCAGATCGACAAACTTAGACGGTTCGGCAAGGTCGATTCCCTGCCCTGTTCCATCGCCACCGAATGCGTAAGAATAAGGCGCATCTGCTGAAGGCTTGCCGATGCGTTCTTCGGTGGCTTCCGGTTCGTAGGGAGTAAAGTCGAAGATGCTGTTTCGCACGCCGATTTCCAACCCGGGCGCTTCGGCTCGAATTCCCGCAACGATGTTTCTTAAAAAGCGAGTTCGGTTTTCGAAACTGCCGCCGAATTCGCCTGGACGATCAAAACCTGACAGCAGTTCGTGGCCCAGATAGCCGTGGCAGTGTTTCACGTCCACCCAACTAAAGCCGGCTTTTTGAGCCAGCACGCAGGCCGCTACAAAATCTTCAATCAATTGCTTCAGGTCATCATCAGACAGCAGCAGGCTGTCGTCGTCGATACCCAGTCGGGGATCAAGCGTCGGGTGCCGATAGGCGATTCTGGGTTCTGCCGTCTTTTTGCTGTTGGGGCGAGCATATCGGCCGGAATGAGTTAACTGCAGGCCCACGCAAAGGTCGTCGACTTTGTCGAAGTGTTCTGCATGAGTCGCCACCAAAACCTGTCGCAGATCTTCAATGTCGCCCAGGTTGGCTTCGTTAATCAGCAACTGATTGGGGTTGGCTCGACCATCGTGTCGAACGGCCACCGCTTCGCCACCCCAAATCAACTTCGCTCCACTTAGCCCAAAATTCACCCAACGTCGACGAGTTAATTCAGTAGGTTTGCCATCCGTGGTTCCATCCCAGCCTTCCATAGGCAAGATGCAAAATCGATTTCCAATCAATCCCGCCTTGCTGACAAGTGACTGACTTAAAACAGTTTCAGCACCTGTTTGAATCTCGTCGTCAACCGACAATTCAAGCTGCAATTCGGTAAGCCGCGCGCGAAATTGTTCGACAGTCTTGAAGGATGAAATTCTTGGATAAGTCATTTGTTTTCAGTCTGTAAGCCAGTTTGTTCCGCAAGCCGATGCGCCAAAAATCATGGAGCCACTTTCGTGATTCCTCAACGCCTGATCCTGCGATCTCAAACGGTTTATACAGAAAAACAAGCCGGCTGTGGATTGATGTTTGTCTAACGCTTTAGCACCGGGAATTGATGTGTTCGCACGTTTTTTCCGGTTCCGTTGCAAGTTTGAAGATTTGCCAGCTGGAAAAATTTCAAACACCTCACCACAAAACCAAACATAGCAGCACTTCCGAAACCCCTAAGGATAAAGTGCCAAAGGCCTGGCCGGACGACGACGGATTAATCGTTATACCGTTCATTTTGTATCGGACGGCTTATAGCGTCCCACGTTTTAAGACTGAAATCCAGGTGCTGGATGCATCCGCTGCCAAACCACGAACTATGCTGCCATTAGCAACTGGCTCCCGTATTTTGCGAATTTAGCGATGACAATTGCCCGCCGTTTGGCGTTGTTCCAAGGTCAGGTGCTGGCGTTGGCTGCAACGAAATTTTTTCCGGGAATGTTCGACACCTCCAGGCCAGACTTGAGTTCAACTAGTGCAAGACAAACTCCACCACGATTTTCCCGGTTCGTGAAGCTGTCGAGAATGACGATTTTCCCGGGGTTGGCTCCTTTCGAATTGTAGGAACTTCAAATGTTGAATTTGACCACTCTGGCCTATCTCGATCCCGGCTCTGGCAGCATGCTGCTTCAGGCTCTTGTTGGTGGAGCAGCCGGTTTCATGGTCTTTGCCCGACATCTTTACCGAAGCTGGAAGTTCCGCCATGTGCTGAAGTCCAACACTTCAAAAACTGAGTAGGTACGTTGCAGCAATCGACCGAATCGAATAATCACTTAGATTCTCCCTGTTTCAATCCCGGTTCGTTTCGGGATCGCACGGGACGCATCTTTGAACACAATGGGCGAATCTATCGAGCAATCACCGAAGTCGGTGTGTCCGATTGGGCTTTCGCTAATTCTCTGGGCTTCGTTCAGGAAGGCATGCGTTCCGGACGGATTGTTCGCACAGAAAGCGAACTTTCTCAAGACATCCTTAAGAGTGTTGGGATCGCGTGGAGCGGTGTTCTGCTTCACGAACGCGTCCCCGTAATTACTTACCCCTACGAATGGTCCTTCAGCATGCTGCGTGATGCGGCCTTGCTGCAACTGGAACTGATGCAGGAAGCTCTTGCGGCAGACGCCATCTTCAAGGATGCAACACCGTTTAACATCCAGTTTCACGGCACCAAACCAGTATTCATCGACACTCCGTCGATTGTGCGTTTGAAGCACGGTGGACTTTGGGAAGGCTATCGGCAGTTTTGCCAGATGTTTTTATATCCGCTGATGTTGCAGGCCTATCGAGGCGTCGATTTTCAGCCATTTCTGCGAGGTCGGTTGGACGGGATCTCGCCGCAACAATTCAACTCTCTGACGTCGTTTCGTGACATGTTCCGCAAGGGTGTTCTGGCTCACGTGTTTCTGCATTCGAAGTTGCGACAAACTCAGGAACCGTCAAAGGTTGAGCGTACTGACGAATCCCTTCGAAAAAGCGGATTCCAGAAAGAACTGATCGAAAATAACGTGCGTGGTCTGCGGAAGCTGATTCAAAAGCTTGACTGGAATCCGAAATCTTCCACCTGGTCAGACTATGATGCCGATTCAGAACCCGTTCGTTTGGACGCTGCCGCCAAGGAAGCATTTGTGAGCGAGGTGATTGCGTCAACTCGTTGGAAGCAAACATGGGACGTTGGCTGCAACCTGGGTCGATACTCCAGAATCGCCGCAAAGCATTCCGATTTGGTTGTTGCTCTGGATTCCGATCATCTGACAATTGACCGGTTGTACAAAGCCCTGCAAACAGAAGACGTCAACAATATTACTCCACTGGTTTATGACCCCGCCGACCCTTCACCAAATCTTGGCTGGCGATGTTTGGAACGCAGTCGGTTTGCTGAACGCGGACAGCCGGATTTGATTCTGTTTCTGGCCGTCATTCATCACCTTGTGTTCACCAGCAACCTGCTGCTTCACGACGTGATTAGTTGGTTGGCGGAACAGAATTCGGCACTGGTGATCGAATTTGTTGATCGCGGTGACCCGCAGGTGAAGTCTTTGCTGGCAAACCGAGAAGACGTCTTCTTCGACTATACGCGCGAAGAGTTCGATGCGGCCATCAACCGTCATTTTGATATTCGCCAATCACTGACTCTTTCTTCTGGTACTCGCACGCTTCTGTTTGTAACGCCACGCAGCTAGTAACCCATTATGGAACTCGGGCCATCCCGTTCTGGCAATCAATCCGCAACAGTCACAACCGCAGAACCTGAAAAACAAACGTTGAATCAGAACGCGCCCGAACGAAAAACATACGTCAGTGTTGCGGCAAACAGCCGTTTTGCACATTTGTTTGCTTTGTGTGCTTTGGCTGTCAGCCAGCCCATTCTTGGGCGTTTGGGCGGAAATAGTCCGTATCTGAAGCTCGAAAATATTAACGGTTCGACACTTTGGCTGATGCTGGTCGTCATGCTGATTGGCCTGCCTGGCATGATGTTCGCCATCGGCCAGGCGACTGTTGCGGTTAGCCCAGTGGCCGGACGAAAAGTACATTCCGCATTTGTTTTCGTGCTGACCACGCTGCTGATTCAGTTGTTCATGGACTGGATCTCTGATGTATTTCAGCTGAAAACTGCTGGAGTACCGGAAGCTGGGCTTCTGTGCGTTTCTGCAGTCTTGGGTTGGCTGTTTCTTAGTTTGTATTGGCGACGAGCAGCCGTATCGCAGTCCCTGACGATAGCAGCGCTGTGTTCTTTGACGGTGCCCATGTCATTCATTGCCGCACCGCAAATGAAGGCATTCCTGTTTCCTCAGCCGCTTCCCGTGCAAGCACAGACGGCTCATTGCGAAAATCCCGTGCCCGTCATCATGATCGTCTTCGACGGATTGAACGGCATGGCCTTGCTGAACGAACAACACGAACTGGATGCGATTCGCTATCCCGGATTCGCTCGGCTTGCACGTTTCAGCACCTGGTACCGCAACGCGACCACCGTGCATTACCGCACTGACAACGCGGTGCCGGCAATTCTGACGGGACGATTTCCACCGGGAGATTTGATGCCTGTGGAACAGTCCTATCCTGACAACCTGTTCCGACAGATCTATGATTCGGGACAGTACGAAATGACGGTATTCGAACCGTTTACGCGACTATGCCCGCACGAAATCGCTCCCACTGTGGAAGTTACGGGTCTGCTGGGGCAAATGGGTTCGCTGTTGAAAATTCTGAGCTGTGTTTACATCGACACAATCTGTCCCGATGAATTTTCCGGAGAAGACAGCATCATCCCGCTGCCGTGGTTTGGTCTGCGAGACACACCGCTGTTCGACGAAAGTGCGGCAAGTGGCCTGGCAAACTACAGCTGGGACTCACAAAGAAAAGAACAGCTGGATCACTTTCGAAGTTGCCTGCTGCATTCTGATAAACCCACGTTCCGGTTTCTGCATGTTGTTGTACCACACTATCCGTGGTGCTATTTGCCATCGGGCAAAGTCTATGCAGATCCTCGAGCAACAAACATTCCAGTGGGTGCTCATGGAAGCCTTGCCGAAGACTGGGGGCCTGACCAGCTGGCCTGCGATCAGGCATGGCAACGCTATCTGCTGCAACTGGGTTTCATCGACCATTCGCTGAATCAGATTCTGGACCAGTTGCAGTCTCAGGATATGTTCGACAAGTCTTTAGTCGTGGTCGTCGCCGATCACGGTGTTGCCTTCAAAGCCAACACCGCTCGGCGAGTTCCCACGGATACAACACTGGAAGACCTGATGCCCATTCCCCTGTTCATCAAACTTCCCGGGCAACAAACCGGCTCAGTATCTGATAGAAACGTAGAAACAATTGACGTGCTTCCCACAATTGCCGACGTCCTGAAACTGTCTTCCGATTTAGACGTGGATGGAGATTCACTGCTGAACGACAAGCGGCCTGATCGGCTGAAGAAAGTCCTGGTTGGTACTGACGGTCCCATTGTGATGGAACCAGATTTCCCGCGAAAATTCAATTACGTGAAACAAATGCACAAACGCTTTGGCGAGGGTGACTGGAAAAACGTAACCGCCGCACTTAACACGAGGCAAAACTTGATCGGTCGCAATTTGTCGGAATTCAAAGTGGTTGCTGAACCGGGTGTGAAGATTCAACTGTACACAGGAAAAGCGGGCTTAGCGGAAGCTTCTGACAAGCTTGTGCCGTGCCTGTTGGAAGGCACAGTTCAAGGCATTGCTGATACGCTTCCCGTGAATCTGGTGATTGTTGTCAACGGAGAAGTTCTGGCAACAACTCGAACGTTCACAGATCCAGAAGTCGATCGAAACTGGGCCGCGATGCTGCCAGAAGACATCTTTGGTGCGGAAGGCATCAATATTTCAATCTACGAACTAACAACTGTGGGCACATCCGAAGTGCTTCGACTATGCCCGGTTCGAATGAATTGAAAGACGGTCAAGCGTAGGGCCGGTTCTCTCCGGCCACAGAACATCGGCCGGTAGGAACCGGCCCTACGGCTACGGCCGACTGGAACAGAACATTGCCGCACTTTACCAGTATCAGCGGTGGGATTTATCGCAGAAACCGCTTGGCATTGGCGTAGGTTTTTGGATCTTTTTCTTCGAGTACCTTGAGGTGCTCGGCGGCGGAGACTGCGTACGCGGGAAGATCGGCGGTTTCGGATTCTTCCACGTCTTTGCTGCAGTAAAAGAAGTAGCGAATGATGGCTCGCTTGATCGACGGAATGTCGAATTCTTCCTTGTCGTACATTTCCATCAGCCTGTCCTGAACGCCCCAGTCTTTCCACCGAGCCAGGTCGGCAATCACTAAGTCAGCCAGTTCCGGACGATCCAACAGCATCCGCAGCGACTGTTTCAGTCGATCTTTGCTGATGCGATCGGGTTCGTAGGTCCACATAAAACGCAGAGTCTGCATGGTGGCGTAGACTTCGCTGAAGGGCAGCTTCTTTTCTTCTCCGTCCTGATTAATGTAGGTCGTAGACAGCATCTTGTGCTGCTCCAAAACATCCAACCCTTTTTCACCAGTGATCAGCAAATAGCCGGACATGACGCCTTCGATACCCAACCGAAAGTCGGTATCGGGCATCAGAATTTTTTGCTCCATCGCAGCAGCGTCTTCTGCTTTGCCGCATAAGCCAAGCAACAAGCCGTAGAGCCCAATGCGTGTGACTGGAGTTTCAGGGTCGATAATCCACTGCCGCAATTTTTCTCGCGGCATGCGGTCATGCAATGGAGTAATCACTTCGTATGGTGCTGACGCAAACTCCGCATAGGCGTCGTTGCTGACAGTCAGTTCCGAATGTTGCAGGTAGTCCAGAAAGTAGGCCAGCCGTTCAATCCTGGCGGCTTCTTCGGTTGCCGGCATTGGCAATTCAGAAATGTACTTCCACGAAGATTTAGTGGCTTCGTTGGGCACGTGCCAATCGACCAGCTTGATGTCAGGCCCCATTAAAACATACAGAGCATCCTGCTTGCCGGCAATATATTGAGGCAACTCAAGTTCTTCGCCGACCTTAAAGATGTCGCCCTTTGACTTGCCGATTTCGATGATCTTGAATTTTGCCGTGCCTGCGGTGTCGTTGGTCGGTTTGTCGCCGCCAATCCACCGCCCCAGCAACAAGTGATTAACCTGCTCAACCTGTTCCGCCAAAGTCAGTGATGGTGCATCACAAAATGGGCACCAATTGGCAACAGCACTGGTTGAAAACCCAGCAACAGTTAAAAGCAGAACGGCAAAGAGCGTGGGAATTTTCATGACAGGTCCGGGGGGCAGGAAATCACTTTAAAACGCGGGCATCTTCTATACGGTACAGCTGAAACAGCTCCGTGTCATCTGCTTCTGGATCAATTTGGAACACACCTTCCACATCAAAGGCTTTGGCTTCGATGTAGTCTGTCGTTTCCCCTTCAGCGAGATCGACTTCCAGAATATCATAAATCAGCGGATCGCGTCCGAAACAGCAGATGCCGTTGTCGCGAGCGAGCGAAAAACCAGTCAACCCCGTCGCTTTAAACGTGGGAAACATAAATCCACGCAGACGTACTCGCTTACCGTGCAGGTTTTTCAGCCATTCAGGAAAATGGCCCACCGCGTCGACCGGCACGGGTTCCATGTTAAGCACCTTCAGCAGATCGAAGTCGTCGTAACTGATTCGCACAGCCTGTTGATCGCCTTCTGTTTGAAATCGCTTGTCGGGTATCAACAGCTTGATTTCCTTAGGTGCGCTAGCCGTATCTTTCTCTGTTGAATCTTGATCGGTCGGTAAAGCTTGCGGCAGTTCGCGAGTGACGCCGGTTTCAGCGGACGTCAATGCTATTTCCGGTTGATCGCTGCTTGCCGCCACGGCTGGAACAACCTGATCCATTGATCGGCCAGCTGCTTCGTCAACACCAGAGCTCTTCGGCGTTGGAGCGGTGGTATCTGGCTGATTGCCAGCAGTTTGGTCTATGCCTGAATCAGCATCATTGGGCGTCGCGATCAACGATTCGTCTGCAGATGCCCCGTCCACCACGGTCTTGACAGGGCCAGCGATAGATTCCACGGCGTCAACCGCCGCTGGTGTCGGCAGCGAAGCGTATTCAACGTAGGCGCTGGAATCTGAGCAACCTGCAAACAGCAGGCTGGCACTGATTCCTGCCAGCAACTGGCGAAGCGTTGTTGTTCGGTGGACTTCCATTTCGCATATCTCCTGATACTCGGTATCTACACGCGAACGCCGTTCTTCAGCAGCGATCCCGCCACTGATTATTGATCAAAACCTGTTTACGTTGAGTCAGGTTTTCAGTGCGACTTAGTGGTATGTCCCGGCTAAGAATTAGGCTTGTTGGTAGTTAAAGATCCCTGTGTCGCGGCCTCTTTAACAAGATCCACTACCCTAAAACTAAGCCATAAAAAAGCACTAATCGCGTTTCAGAGCGTCAGCTCCAATTTGGGGCAAGGGCGAAGCCCTTGTTAGGTTCTTACTCAAAATGATACGCGCATGGTTCCCGTAGCGACAACGGAGCGGCTCGGCGATTAGAACTATCCACGTTTTCTCGCATGCCACGCCACAGGGTCAAGGGCGAAGCCCTTGTTAGAACATCGTTGGAGCACGTTCGACAAGTCTTGCTTCCACCGTGTAAACAGGTTCTCCTTCTCCTGCATTTACGTTTGCATTCAGCACTCCAGCCACAGCCACCAAAGTGTTTGGCAGGGCCTTGGTTGTGAGACCGTCAGCCATCTTCACGACCATCATGTCGTAAGGTTTGGGCTCACCGCCGAAGCAGCATTCGCCATTATCCTTTAGAAAGACAAACTCCTTCAGACCATCCGTCATCCGAGTCTGCCACATGTAACCCTTCAGATAAACCTGAGTCCCAATCAATGGAGCAACTTCCGGATGAATTCGACGGACTCCGTTGTAATACACAAACTCTCTTTTGGAAATTTCGTTCGGGAAATTTACTCGCTGATAACCCGGCGGACATTCGTTCTGAAACAAATGAACCTGCTGGTATGAACCCAAGCCAAGACAAGCGACCGAAAGCAACGCTCCCCCCAAAGCAAAGCCTTTTCCTTTCACGACTTCCGCTGACGAATGAATCCGTACAACGGCAGCTATCCCTACCACGACCCCAATGGCTGCCAAACCAATACCGAATATGCCTGTGAAGGCCGTCAAACTGGCGATTCCCAGAACCAAAGCAACGGGGCCCCAGGGAGACACCGGCGTATAGCCAAATTCGTCATAATCGGTATCAGAAGCCCAGGTTGAATTGGTAGTTTCTGACATAGTTCCGCTAAGTTTTGACGTTGGTGGGTTAAGTGTTTGTTGCGACATCGATCTTCTCCAAGCCGTTACGCATTACGTAAACCATTGTGCTCGCTGAAGTTACGCCACTGACCGAAGTGCTGGCGAACCTGCGAAAAGGCTCGGAAATGTAACTTTCCGTACCAAGCTATGATACGCTTGTGATTCTGCATTCGATAGCAAAAACAGGCGGAATCGTCGCTTGATCCGCGCAATGAAGGCGTCGACCAGCTTCCCGTGCAGGCACAGGAAACTGTTACGCGCTTCGCGTCAAACGGCTACGACGAACAAACGTTCAGCGTGGCCGGGTCGGCATTTACCAGACTACTTCTTAGGTTGATAAGGCGGAATCTTCAGTTTGGCTCGCTGCAGCGAAACTGTTGAGATATCGATGTTCAGTTCCGTTGCAATCTGAGCGTCCGATGCTTTTCCCAAACGGCTTAGCATCTTCTTTGTCCAGCCGGAATTGAACTGCTTCTGAAAAGGTTCAATGCCTAAAGACTCGCGTTTTGAACGTACATGCCGACGACCGCGTCCTGTCACTTCAGCAACATGAGTGTCGGGATGGCGACCCAGCATGGCAATTTCCGACTTTGTCCATGGTTTGCGTGGAACGTAGCTACCCGATGCAGAATCGACCCCCATCGAGTGTCGTTTTGAAGAAACGGCGCCTGCTGAAATGCCCAGCACTTCTGCCAGTTTTGCATCAGACATGGTACCCAGCTTTTTAAGATCAGCCGCGCGCCAGGTGTACTTTGCTTCGACCAGTGACTTGCCGAACGCTGGAATCCCCATGCGAATTCGCTTCATGTAGACAGAAGTTGAGGCAACCCCCAGCTTGTCCGCTACTTGCTGATCCGACATCTTTCCGAGCAGTTTGATGTTGGCTGCCGTCCAGATCTCTCGCTTGTAGGCCGCAATTTTCAGGCGTTTGCGTTCAAGGCGCAGTTTGGCGGACGAATAGCCGCTGGACGCTGCCAAATCGTCATCTGACACTTTCCCCAGCTTGTTCAACACAGCTTTGGGCAAAGAATCGCCTTTTGCGGCGGCTGGCTTCGATGTGCTCGCTTTGGTTCTTGTGGCGACCGTGCTCTTCTTTTTAGTCACTTTTTTTGCGGCAGACTTTTTTGCCATATCAACTACTTTCGCTATTACGTGAACAAAGTTTGGTGAACAGATTAGAACGCTTGAGATCAGGAACCACGTCGAGGCGACCGATTCCCAACACTATGCGACGAAATGCTTAATTCCAGAGCCTACCGTCCCTGCTGCCAACTCTCAACCTCAGGATGGCCCCTTATTTGGTCAAGCTGGAAGATCAGGCACAATGGCCACTAACTTGCTCAGGATCGATAAGGCCGTTAACTCATCTGTGAGAAACGGTCGTGAGGGCAGCCGGAAAGGGCATGGCACTAAACCTGCGATCAGGTTGAATCTGGTTGTCTTCCCGAAAGATTGCCTTCATAAACCTGCCTTCCAGAAACAGAAGACGCGGATAACGTACCTAGGGTCGCTTGGCAGCGCAGCTGTGTGGGATTTTCTCGCCAGCCAACCAACTGCCACTGCGAAAGACTGGATAAACAAGTCTGGCAACGTGTCACATGACTGAATTCGTATCGCATTCACTTGTTTATGGTGTTTATGTGGCAAAACCACAACCATGTCAGCACTGGTCAATCGACGCACGTTGGTGAACTGGTAAGATCTGCTCGCTGACAAGGGGCATGGCACTGTGCGATACTTTCTCGGGCCCTACAGCATGTCCCTGCGGCCAATCATCTTTATCTGGTCCTTAATTTACGTGAAGGCTTCGCATATGAAACTCGCTCCCGTTGTTGCCTCACTGTTGCTTGCAAGCACACTGTTTAGTTCTAAAGTCCTGTCGGAAGATTCCATGCCGAAGAAGATCCGCTCTATTGAAGGTATCACTGAGTACGAACTGGTCAACGGGTTGAAAATCCTGTTGTTTCCCGATGTCTCTCGCCCCACGGTCACTGTTAACCTGACTGTTTTTGTGGGCTCGCGACACGAAGGCTATGGTGAAGCTGGCATGGCTCACCTGCTGGAACACATGGTCTTCAAGGGAACGCCCACGTTCCCCGATATTCCCAACCTGCTGAAAGAACGGGGAGCTCGCTTTAACGGCACTACCTGGCTGGACCGCACGAATTACTACGAAACCATGGCGGCCACAGACGACAACATGGAACTGGCGATCCGCCTGGAAGCGGATCGAATGATCAACAGCCATATCAAGGGCGAAGATCTGGCTTCTGAAATGACGGTCGTTCGCAACGAGTTTGAACGCGGCGAAAACAGCATTCAACGAGTCTTAATGCAAAAAATGATCGGTGCGGCTTTCGAATGGCACAACTATGGCAAGTCAACCATCGGCAATCGAGCTGACATCGAACGAGTACCCGTCGCCAACCTAAAACGCTTCTATCAGCGGTTCTACCAGCCCGACAACGCTATGCTGATTGTCGCCGGCAAGTTCGATACAGAGAAAGCACTGGCATTTGCTCAAAAATACTTTGGCGCAATTCCTCGCCCCGAACGGGAACTGGATCGGACGTACACCGAAGAACCAGCTCAGGACGGTGATCGCCTGGTGACGCTGCGTCGAGTCGGCGATGTGCCGATGGCGGGGCTTACCTATCACATTCCCGCTGGGGGCCATCCAGACTTCGCCGCGATTGATGTCGTATCCACCATACTAAGCTCAGAACCGTCCGGACGTCTTTATGATTCGCTGGTGAAGAAGCGACAGGCCGCTTCTGCGTCAGGAACTACTTTCGCACTGCACGATCCGGGTATTATACTGTTCATGGCCGAAGCCGCTCAGGGAATTGACTCCGTTGAATTGCTGCAATACATGGTCGATGCCGTCGAAGACGGAGCTGCGTTTACAGAACAGGAAGTCGAACGAGCTCGCCAGCAGTTGCTGAAGCGGCGTGAACTAAGCGTTGCGAATTCCACAGGAGTCGCCATCGGTCTTAGCGACTGGGCCGCTCAGGGCGACTGGCGTTTATTCTTTCTAAACCGAGATCGACTGGAACAGGTTAGCGTTGAAGACGTTAATCGAGTTGCCAGGCAATATCTGGTCCGCAACAACCGCACCGCCGGATTGTTTGAACCAACTGTGGGAGCAGAACGAGTCATCATTCCGCCAAATCCAAATCTGGCGGAAATGATCGGCGACTATGAAGGCCGCGAAGAGATCGCTTTGGGTGAAGAATTTGCCCCTTCACCACTCGCCATCGAAGCCCGCCTGCAACGCAGTAGCATCAACGATGGTCGTATGAAAGTCACCATTCTGCCGAAGAAGACTCGCGGCGAAACCGTCAACCTGCGACTCTCGCTACGTTATGGCAACCTGGACCAGCTGAAAGGCAAAGCCACTGCGGCAGAAATGCTGCCGGCACTGCTTTCTCGCGGCACAACAAACCTGAGTCGCCAGGACATTCAAGACGAACTCGACAAATACAGAGCTCAGGTCAACATCGGCGGTGGAGCGGGCCGTATCACGGTCAGCCTGCAAACGCTGAAGAGCAATCTGCCCGCCGTGTTGGGAATCGTCAAACAAATGCTTCGCGAACCATCGTTGCCCGACGAAGAATTGCAACTGCTTAAAGAATCACAACTTGCTGCTGCGGAACAACGTCTGACAGATCCAACGGCGATCGCTAACAATATTGCGCAGACTTTGATCAGCCCGTACGAAAAAGATGACCCACGCTATATCACCACTCTGAAAGAAGACATCGAACGTACGAAGGCCGTCACGATTGAAGAGATTCGATCTGTTTATGATTCTCTTGTGCAGGGCACGGACGGCGAACTCACAATCGTGGGCGACTTCGACATGGAAACGGCTCAACCGGTGATCGCGGAAATTCTGAAAGACTGGACTTCTGAAATCAGTTACGAACGCATTCCTTCATTGGCCAACAACAACACGGAAGGTTCGTTGCAGCACGTCAACACGCCCGACAAAGCTCAGGCAACATATTTTTCAGCCATGACGCTGCCAATCCGCGACGATCACGAAGACTTTCCGGCTCTGACTTTGGGCAACTATATTCTTGGCGGTGGGGCGCTGGCTTCACGGCTTGGTAATCGTGTTCGTCAGCAGGAAGGCTTGTCTTACGGAGTTCAATCAGCGCTGCAGGGCTCGCCCGTTGACGAACGAGCCACGTTTTACATCTATGCCATCTGCGCGCCAGACAAAGCGGATCGAGTTCACGAAGTGATTCAGGAAGAACTTGCCAAACTATTGAAGGACGGCATTACCGAAGAAGAACTGACTCAGCAAAAAAATGGCATTCTGGAACAAAGAAGTCTCGGTCGTACCTCCGACGGCGCATTGGCAGGAGCACTCGCAACATTGACGTTTGCAGGCCGCACCATGGAAGACATCGAAAAATTCGAAGACAAGCTGAGATCGCTCACAGTTGAAGACGTCAATGCCGCGCTTCGAAAACACATCAACCCCCAACGACTGTACACGGTACTGGCGGGCGACTTCGAAAAAGTGGCTGCTGAATCAGCCAGCAAATAGCGTCGTCCATGTTGATTCTTGTGGAAGCTGTTTCGATCAAGTGGCTACGCTTCCGCGTCTTCCGATCGTCGGTATCTTCCGTGCGTCCCGCGTCAAGTACTTATTGTTTACGTTCAAATTCTGGAGTTCTCGCGATGCTGCGAATCTATACCTTTGCTGTCGTTACCGCGTCTCTCACATCCACTGCTTTTGCTGACGAAAGCAATCTTGTGTATCCAGAAACGAAAACAGTCGATCAGGTTGACGATTTTCACGGCACCAAAGTCGACGACCCGTATCGCTGGCTGGAAGACGACGTTCGAGAATCCAAAGACGTGGCTGCTTGGGTCGAAGCTCAGAACAAGATTACGTTCGCCTATCTGAAAAACCTGCCCGGTCGCGACGCCATCGAAAAGCGGATGACCGAACTGTGGAACTACGAAAAAATCAGTGCTCCGTCCAAAGAAGGAGGTCGCTATTACTTCTTCCGTAACGATGGCCTGCAAAACCAAAACGTGCTGTACATGCAGGATACTCTGGAAGACGAGCCAAAGATTCTGATTGACCCGAACACATGGTCCGCCGATGGCACCGTCGCTCTTTCCGGCACAGAATTCAGCGACGACGGCAAGTACGCGGCCTACGGAATTCAGGACGGCGGTTCAGACTGGCGCACATGGCGGATTATGGAAATCGAATCCGGCAAACTGCTGGACGACGAATTGAAATGGATCAAGTTTAGTGGAATCTCGTGGACTCCCGACAGCAAAGGCTTCTACTATTCTCGCTACGACGAACCCGCTGAAGGAGCCGCATTTCAGTCTCTGAATCTCAACCAAAAAGTCTACTATCACACTGTCGGGACGGCTCAGTCTGAAGACACGCTCGTCTACCAACGACCCGATGAGCCGGAATGGGGTTTCAACGCGGAAGTCTCGGAAGACGGGCACTATCTGGTCATCACCGTCTGGAAGGGAACAGACGATCGCTACCGAGTCACCATCAAAGATTTGCGCCGTCCGGATTCTCAGCCGATCGACCTGATCGATAACTTCGAATTCGAATACACGTTTATCGGCAACAACGGCACGCGATTGCTGTTCCAGACCAACAAAGACGCGCCGAAACGACGAATCATTGAAATTGATCTGGATCAGCCTGCCGTGGATCACTGGACAGAAATCGTCCCTGAAACAGAAAACACGCTGACCAGCGCAACGATCGTCAACAGTTCGATCATTGGCCAATACCTGAAAGACGCGAAGACTCAGGTTCGAGTTTACGGGCTTAACGGTAAGTTCATCAGCGAAGTGAAATTCCCCGGCATTGGTGCAGCATCTGGCTTTGAAGGCAAGATGGATCACACAGAAACGTTCTACAGCTTCAGCAGCTTCGCAACGCCTCCCAGCACTTATCGCTACGACATGTCAACCGGCGAAAGCACTTTATTGCGGCAGGCCAAAGTAGCCTTCAATCCCGACGATTACGAAACAAAACAGATTTTTTACGAAAGCAAGGATGGCACGAAAGTGCCGATGTTCATCTGCCACAAAAAAGGTCTGGTGCTTGACGGAAACAATCCAACGCTGCTGTACGGCTACGGAGGATTCAACATTTCGTTAACGCCAGGTTTCAGTGTCAGCCGTTTAACGTGGATGGAACTTGGGGGAGTCTTCGCGATGCCCAATCTTCGAGGCGGCGGCGAATACGGTGAACCGTGGCACAAGGCCGGAACCAGGCTTCAGAAGCAAAACGTCTTCGACGACTTCATCGCAGCTGCCGAATGGCTTATCAGCAACAAGTACACGTCCTCAAAGAAGCTCGCCATTCAAGGCGGAAGCAACGGTGGCCTGCTGGTTGGTGCCTGCATGACTCAACGTCCCGATCTTTACGCCGCCTGTCTGCCGGCCGTGGGAGTGATGGACATGCTGCGATTTCACCAATTCACCGCCGGACGCTTCTGGACGGACGATTATGGCTGTGCTGACAATCCGGAAGAATTCAAAGCTCTCAAAGCCTATTCACCGTACCACAATTTGCAGGGCGGAGTGCAATACCCGGCAACTCTGGTCACGACGGCTGATACAGACGATCGAGTCGTTCCCGGGCATAGCTTCAAGTTTGCCGCTCAGTTGCAGGCCAGCCAGTCCGGAACAGCACCCACGCTGATCCGCATCGAAACGCGAGCCGGCCATGGTTCCGGCAAACCCACCGCCAAGATCATCGAAGAAGCCGCCGACCAATGGGCCTTTCTGGCGAAGAACCTGGGCATGACAATCGAACAGTAGAATGGGCTTCGCCCTTGACCTGGTGGCGTGGCGTGCGGAAGCTGATGGCGGGTTCCAAGCGCTTGGACGTTTCGTTGTCGCTACGGTTTTCTCACTTCGTGCGCCGGTGGCAGGCGACTGCAACGGCGAACCATTTAAGTCGGGATCAATCAACGGTAGGGCGGGAATCGCCCACCAATTGTCGCACCGCAAGACTACTGCGAATTTCGCTGACTTGTGGCCGCGAAGAAGGCGAACCGGACTATGCGGGCTGGTTGCCACGAGCCAGAACCGTCCTCAACATAAGGTGAATTGCTCAATAGTTGGGCGATGTTCATGGCAAGCGAGGGGGGACTGCAGATCTAACAAGCCTTCGGAGCGTGTATAAGGCATGTTATTCTTTGAAATGACGCTGTTCTCTCGTTTCTCGATTGCGGTACACTATAAGCCGCATCACGTTCCCACCTGCTCTACCCCCTGCCATGAAATATCAAACGACCTTTGTGCTGTTTTTTGCGTGCGCTGTTGCTGGCTTTCATGTGAGCTTGAACGCAACAGTCGCAGCAGATGACGATCACGCGAAGGTTGAGTTTTTCGAATCGAACATTCGTCCTGTGCTGGTTGAGCATTGCTACAAATGTCATTCGCAGCAAGCAAAAAATGTTCGAGGCGGGCTGCTGCTGGATTCGCAGGCTGGGGTTGCTCAAGGCGGCGAATCCGGACCGGCCATTGTATCTGGCAAGCCGGAAGATAGTTTGTTGCTGTCGTCGTTGAAGCACGAATCGTATGAAATGCCGCCCGATCGAAAACTGCCCGACAATGTCATTGCAGACTTCGAAAAATGGATCACAGATGGCGCCATCGATCCCCGGGCCGGAGGAAAAACACTGGTTCGTGAATCGATCGATCTTGAAGCAGGGCGGAACTTCTGGTGCTTTCAGCCGGTCACGAAACCTGAGATCCCGACTGCAACGGATGTCGCCTGGTCACGGACTCCGATCGATCGATTCATTGCAGCCAGGCATCGCCAGAATAACGTTTCACCCGTTCAGGATGCTTCGCCGGAACAGATTGTCAGGCGACTGTATTTCACCTTGATCGGATTGCCGCCGAACATTGCTCAGATATCTGAATTCGTCGACGCATGGAAAATTGATTCCGACAAAGCCATTGCTGACACCGCCGATCTGCTTTTGGCTTCACCGCGATTCGGCGAACGTTGGGGGCGACATTGGCTGGATGCGACGCGTTTTGCAGAATCCAGCGGTGGCGGCCGTAGTTTGATGTTTAAGGATGCATGGCGGTTTCGTGACTATGTGATTCAATCCTTCAATAACGACAAACCGTTTGATCAGCTTATTCGCGAACACATTGCCGGCGATCTGCTGCCTTCAACCTCCGCAGCTCAGTTCGATGATCAGGTTACCGGCGTCGGATACCTGACGCTGGGGCCCACAAACTACGAACAGCAGGACAAAGAGCTGTTACGGATGGAAGTTGTGGACGAACAGGTCGATACCATCGGCCGCACGTTTCTGGCAATGACACTTGGATGTGCTCGCTGCCACGATCACAAGTTCGATCCTGTCCCAACTTCCGATTACTACGCGATGGCAGGAATCTTCCGCAGCACTAAAACGTTAACACCGGGTAACGTAAGCGGCTATGTCACAACGCCGATGAAGGCGACCAACAACGCCAACGAACTCGCCGAATGGACGGCAGCCGAACAAATACTGCTGGGCGAAATCAAGCTACTACAGAAACCTGTCAAGCGAGCCATCGGTAAACCGAAAAAAGCGATTGATCCAGCATCTCTGCCGGGCTTGATAGTTGATGACACTGAAGCCATATTCGAAGGCACCTGGGTTGATTCCGTCTTTGTAGCGCCCTTCGTCGGCAAAGGCTATCGCCACGATATGTCGATGAAGGCCGGTCGAAAAGTTACGTTTAAAGTCCAGTTGCCGAAATCGGGCAACTATCAGGTTCGGCTGTGCCATAACTATTCGCCCGACCGCTGCAGCAGTTTGCCGGTTGAAATTCAGCACGCGGCAGGCTCAAACACGGTTACCATCGATCAGCGAAAAACTCCGCTGGACGCGGTTTTTGCAGATCTGGGGATGTATGCATTTTCGAAAGATCAGGCGGCGGTGGTCACCATCGACGTCGAAAAATCAGGGCCAGGTGTCGTGATTATCGACGCCCTTCAGTTTTTGCCAGCTACAGACGAAGCCTCTGCGGAATCGGAGCGTGGTGATCAGCGACAATTGGCAAAAAAGCTGACGCAGCTGGAGAAGCGTTTGCAACTTTGGCAAGGTCAGAAACCAGCTGTCGCCGAAGCGATGAGCGTCCGTGATCAGGATGAACCGGGGGACTGGCACATTCATGTGCGTGGCGGGATCCGCAATCTGGGCGACATCATTCCTCGCGGCTTCATGTCAGTCGCCTCAACTGCAACTCAATCGTCTGCTGAAAAACCTCTAATTCCTGCGAACCAAAGTGGTCGACTTCAACTGGCGGCTTGGATCGCTTCCGAAACAAATCCGCTGACATCTCGCGTTTACGTGAATCGTGTTTGGCTTCATCTGCTGGGCGAGGGCCTGGTGCGAACGCCAGACAACTTTGGGAAGATGGGGCAACTGCCGACGCACTCGGAACTGCTGGACTATCTGGCGGCGACGTTTGTGGCAGAACATCAATGGTCAACCAAACAGCTGATCCGCAGCATCGTAACGTCACGAGTCTTCCGACTTTCTTCCACTGCCCCCGCTGAACTTGTGGACGCCGATTCCGGAAATCTGCTGCTGACGCGTGCGTTTCGCAAACGATTGGAAGCCGAAGCAATCCGTGATTCTGTGCTGCAGATAAACGGGCAGCTTAATCTGAAAACAACCAGCGGGCTGACAATCGAAAACGTCACCATTTACGACAATGGCTACGATCACGAAGCGAAAGATGCAAACCTGCGAAGCGTGTATGTGCCATTCTTCCGTAATTCCATGCCGGAAATGTTTGTTGTGTTCGATGTGGCCAACCCCAATCTGGTGACCGGACGACGTGCCGAAAGCACGTTGCCGACACAGGCCCTGTTTCTTCTGAATAGTCCGTACATTTTAAAACAATCTCGCTTAGCGGCTCAGCATTTTCTTTCGACTCATACAGCAGACCCTGCTAACGCAGACCCGATGATTTCACAAGGGTGGCAAATGACTGTTGGCCGCGTTCCGTTTGCCGAGGAACGAAACGTGGTGCAGGCTTTGCTTGAACAACACGGTACTGATTCGGAAGATGCCTGGACGGCCATTTTCCAATCCCTGTTTGCGTCGATGGATTTTCGATATCTGGATTAACGATCAATCATGACAATGTACGCAACAACTCGACGATCGTGGCTTCAGACTTCAGGTTGCGGATTCGGTTCTCTGGCACTTGGAAGTATGCTGGCTCTGGATTCGGTCCGCGCCGACAGTCGCACGGCACAGTCACCGGCGTCGCTGGTTGAACAACAGCCAATGTTTCCCGCTCGGGCGAAACGGGTGATCTTTATATTCATGCAGGGTGGCCCCAGTCAGGTCGACACCTTCGATTATAAACCGCAGTTGATCGCTCGCGATCAGAAAACGATCGACTTCGTTGGGGTGCGAACCGCCACATTCGGTAAAAGCAGCCAACGGCCGTTGATGAAGCCGCTGTGGAAATTTCAACAACATGGGCAATGCGGACAGTACGTAAGCGAGCTGTTTCCAGAAATCGCGAAACACGTTGACGACCTCTGTTTTCTGAAAGGCATGCATACGGAAGGCGTGGCTCACGGCCCGTCGACGCTGTTTCTGCACACGGGAGCCACAAATCTTGTGCGTCCTTCGTTGGGAGCATGGCTGATGTATGGGCTCGGCACAGAAAATCAGAACATGCCTGGCTTTGTTCAGTTGCAGCCATCAGATACCAAAGGTGGGCCGCGGAATTACTCGAACGGCTTCCTGCCTTCCGTCTGCCAGGGAACTGCCATCGGTCGAGCAAACCGTTCTATCAACGACATGACGATCGCTCACATTCAAAATCCGGAACTTACGCCTGCCGAAACAAGGGAGCGTTTTGTGCTGACACAACAACTTAACAAAGCACAACTTAACCGACGCCATCATCCCGACGACCAGTTGGAAGCTGTCATTAAAAGCTACGAACTTGCGTGGAGAATGCAGGCCAAAGCTCCGGCTGTTTTGGACCTTAATCAGGAAACTGCCGCGACTCAACAAATGTACGGCATCGGTCATGCAAAGACTGATTCTTTCGGCAAGCAATGTCTGTTGGCACGCCGGCTATCAGAATCAGGCGTGCGGTTTGTGCAAATCAACTATGCCGACGAATCGCCCACGCCCCGCTGGGACCAGCACAGCAATATGCCAAAACATATGGATCATGCGACGGCAACAGACAAACCAGTCGCCGGTCTGCTGGCGGACCTTGAACAGCGTGGCCTTCTGGAAGACACGCTTGTATGGTGGGGCGGGGAATTCGGCCGGACACCGTTTTCGCAAAGCAACAATGGCAGAGACCACAATCCACGAGGCTTTACCGTGTTTCTGGCGGGAGGCGGCGTGAAGAAGGGATTCAGCTATGGAGCCACTGACGAAATCGGCCACGAAGCAGTTGAAGGTAAAGTGCACATGCACGACCTCCATGCCTCGATCCTGCACGCGTTGGGAATCGACCACGAACAGCTAACCTACAAACACGCTGGGCGCGATTTTCGCCTCACCGATGTCTATGGCCGCGTTGTCAATCAGATCTTCGCCTGACATAGCAACAACTGGAAGGCCGCTACAACACTGCGGCCTGCTGCTGCAGATAATATCTGGCAAACGCCCTGACGATTCGTCGGATAGGCGGACCGCACTTCAAATCAGCTGAAATACTTTCGACGCAGAACTGAAAGATACGCGATGATCGTGATCATCGCGCCGCTGGCAAGCACAAGCAGCCACGTGCTGTTGCCCGATCGCGTGTATTGAAACGTCAGCGTGCCTTCTGCCACAGTGATGTCAGCGATCGTGTTCAGCAAGTCGTCTCGATTGGCCCCGCCATCTGGCCACTGTGGTTGCTGGGATAATGCATACACAGTGATGTTGTATTCCTTTGTGCCCGGGCCGCGAGAACAAATCGGATCGTAGTCAGAACGATCCTTGTCGTTCAGCCCCGACTTGCCAATGCCGTTAACGTTGCGCGGAAGACTGGTGACGTCGGCAGGAATGTCGTACAGCACCCAATACGATTTCACGTCGCCTGGACCGGGCACATGCCAGAAGTTTAACGCGTAACAGACTGTTCCGTCGGGACCGGGGCTCCAGGAAAGCGGCGGAGTATCACCGGAACCGTCGCAGGTGAAGTCCGACTGGATTTCGCCAGTTGATTCGACGGCGGAACTGGTCACCGCCAAAGAGGCAACCATGTTCGAACCGCTACTCTGGTGATCGTTGTTGTCTATTGCCGATGTTGTTTGGCCGACAGTCTCGCCATTCGTGTCTTCCGGACGATCGGCCGCATCGGGCAGAATCTCGGCTCGATCTACTGACCATCGATAGGATTCGGTGCGAGTCTTCCCGTTTGGATCTTTGTAGTCAAACTCCACGTTGCCATTCTTGACCGCGTAACTAATCGAAGCTTTTTTCCCCGCCACGGAATAGTCAAGTTGGTAGCGACCGTCTTTGCGTACGAAGTTCGTGATGGTTGCTCCTCGCAATGGTTCACCGGGCGGCCGCACCGGAGAATCGCGAGGTTGCGGATCAATCTGCCCGCTTCTAACAGTGACCTCGCCGCGCATCCCACCGTTAATGTACGGGTATGTTTTGGTCGCGTGATAGTGGTAGTTCCCGTCCTTGTCGAACTGCCCGTTGAACTCGTCAAGCTCACCAACAGGCGAACCGTCGGCTTCTGTTTCGCCGTAGATTGGGAATCCATCCAGAGCGTACCCCTTTGCCGACAATGGTTTCCAAATGGACGGGAGCCGTGTGGTAGTGGTAGTCGTCACCTCGACCACAATGTCCTCCCCATTCATCAAGTTCTCCGGCTAGCAGCGTGTCCGGGAAGCCATTCTTTGTTGTTGCCAATGGCGTCTGAAA